>Ga0209164_1003884_pt1 | contig 13795 bp, 11 predicted proteins | sample MTBNYHSulfiMetaG_FD_187458 | JGI IMG/M metagenome (GOLD analysis project Ga0209164, IMG submission 187458) | Enrichment culture microbial communities from rom New York Harbor, USA that are MTBE-degrading - MTBE-NYH (New York Harbor Sulfidogenic)... | ecosystem: Environmental > Aquatic > Marine >...
TCCGTGAGTACATAAAGCACCAGGAAGAATCAGACAAAAGCCAGTTAAGTTTCCCGGATTTTGACTAAACAATGGCCCCTTCCAGGGGCCCTCACAAAGCTACCGGCTCTGCCGGTAGATATTTACTCCTATGGCCCTGGAGATCCAGGAAGATTTTTCCAACATCGTGCAGAAGCCCCGCGACATACGCTTCTTCAGGCGGTGCGTGCTCGGTTTTCTTTGCGATTTCCATGGCGAGCACCGCCACGGCAAGGGAATGACGCCAGAAATGGATTCTGTCAAACCCTTTGCGCCTGTCTGATGCAAACAGTCCTTGAAACACCGTCATTCCGATGGACAGCTTTTTGATCTCGTCAAACCCCAGAAGGACAACGGCTTCAGGCAGGGCGCTTATCTTTCTTTGGAGTCCGTAGATGGCTGAATTTACGATCTCCAATACCCTGGCGGCAATGCCGGGATCTGATTCGACAACTTTCGAAATGTCCTCTATCAACGTGGTTTCATCCCCCGACATTTCAATCAGTTTTGCAGCTACCTGGGGAAAGCTGGGAAGCTTCCTCCCGTCAAGCGTGAGGACCTTTCGTATGTCGGATGTTGAAGGAAGCGGTATGTTGTCTTTCATGGCTCGAAGGTGACCCTGGAAAACGGATTAGCGAAAATGTGAGGGCGGTGCATCCCCGGATGCCTCACGCTTTCCGGGTGAAAAAAAACTTGATGTTGTTCTATTTTTAATACCACGAATGAAAGGCTTATGCCAATGCTTTTCGGCAAAGCCTGTTTTAAGACGGTGTTCGCCTTCCATTGACCCGCAGGAAGATTCTCCACAAGCAGCCTCCCCCGGATTCGATTTGGGAAGGCCCCTGCCCATTTCGGGAGGTGCAGGCCGGGGATCACGATGGCGCGATTCGGTTCGCAACCCTCTTCTATGACATCGTGGAGGGCCTCGTCCCGGGCCTGCCCCGGGGAGATTGCCGGCTATCCTCCGGACAGCGGAATATGGATATCGATGACGTCCCCCGGCTCAAGGACCTGATCGAAACCGACCACCCCATGGTTCACAAAGACATGGAGAAAAAGATCGGACCAGTTTTCCGGGGCGCCGATGGCCGGAAGCCGCTTCAGCAATTCCTGGACCGTGGTCCCGGGTTCCAATTCCAGGATCAGGTCGCCGTTTTCATTGAACTGGGAACTAAAGGCCTCGCTGTTGCCGATGGCGAATGTGGTATTGATCTTCACCTGGATCGGTTTGGTTCTCAGGGGCTTGTTCATCGACGATTTCTTCCCTTCGCTGCACTTAATCCAGAAAAAACAAGACGCTTTTCATCCCGGCGCGCGATCCGGTCGTATTCGGAGATCCGGTCTGCCTGAGCGCTGCGCGCGACCGGCAATAGTGAAAATGAAAGGGGACAGACGGTGGACGATGGGAGGCCGGGCGCATCAAAGGTCGCTGCGTGCCGTGAAAGCGACACATCCTGGAGGAGCGGCCGAACCCGCTCAGAAACGGCCGGAGCAGTCGTATTCACACAGGGCCACCCTTTTGCCCAACTCAGCAAGGAACCCATTCTTTTGCATCGACGACAGTGCCTTATCTATTGCTTTCAGCAGGCTTTTGTCTTCTTTACGAACCGCTATGGCCACCGCCTCACTGCGCAAAGGCGCTCCCAGGAATTGAATCTCATACCTTCCAAGCTCCACGGCATTTATCCCTACGATCTGGTCAAGGATCATTCCGTCCAGATGGCCTTCCCGGAGTTCCAGGAGTCCTTTGCTCCAGGGTTCAAAAAAACGGATATCGGTAACCCCCAATTCCCCGGCATCGCTCTCATAGTTGGATCCTGCGCCAATCCCCAATACCTTGCCTTTCAAGTCGCTCAACTCTTTTACCGGGGATCCTTTTCGAACCACCACCCGTACTACGGAGTGGTAATAGGGCGCCGAGAATGCGACGAGCCTTAAGCGTTCCTCGCTGATGGCCATACTCCCCAGGATGATGTCGTACTCCCCTCCCAGGAGCCCCTGGATGATGCCGCTCCATTCTTTGACCACGATTTTCGGTTTGACCCGGAGCCTTGCGGCCAATTCCCTGACAACATCCACGTCAAACCCCTCCAGTTCGCCATTTTCAGCGAGGTAATTAAAGGGCGGATAGTCCGCACTCATGGCCGCCCGGATTTCACCGGCGCCTCTGATGCGCGTCAGGGAATTCTCCGTGTCACGGGAACAGCCCGTATAAATGGAAAACAGTGCTGAAAAAAGAAGGAGAACCAGAAGGTTGCCCTTGTCGATACCCATGGCTAAAGAAACTCCCGAGCTTTTAGGGTGGCGGCTTCGAAAAGCGCTTTGTCGGTAAGCGGTCTCATGGAAGGGATTTCATGCCCAAGCGCAACACGCCTTCGACATAAGCATTTAAACGCACCATGTAACCTGTCAGGGGGCAGGTGTCAAGGGCATAAACAATACGGTCGATACAATGGCTTTGGAACCCCGAGCCTTTCCGGGAGAACAAATACCGGATTTCACCCAGAGGCAGGGAGACACGGAGAGGGGGGTTTCAAAATTTGTCACGTTTCTTACAAATAACGGCACGTCCGTGCCCAATTCCAGCCCCGGACCAGCACTCCCATAAAGGAGATAGATCCGGTATGTTGGCATAACGAATTGAAATGCAATTGGTTATCTATATAAAAGCCGAGTCTGCGCATCGGGTGGCACAACAATTGTATATGCAAAAATCACAAGCGACTCAGTTTGGCGTTGTGGATATCCGGATGCCGTACAACCGATGAGGCGATCGCCTCAGAGAAGCGACCGATATCCGGCAACACCATAGCGAAAAAGCAGGTAAACGGATTTAAGGAAGGAGGTGGGGATAGATTACAGGGGAACCAATCAGGTATTGTGCAAACTTTAACTAAATCTAATCAAAAAGGAGAAAAACAATGTTGACAAAAATGGTTAAGAAAGACCAAAAAGGTTTTACATTGATCGAATTGATGATCGTTATCGCCATCATCGGCATCCTGGCCGCCATCGCCATCCCGCAGTTCAGCGCCTACAGGAAGAGGGGTTATGTGGCTACATTAAACAGCGATGCCAAGAACGCCCATTCAGCGTCTGCGGCCTTGATTGCGGATAACCCCACTCTGGCTGCAATGGATCTGGCTGCCCTTCAAGGGGCCGGTTATACGCCGTCAACCGGGGTCACTACTACGGTTGCCTTTACGAGTGCTTCAGCTTACACCATCACCTGTACCGGAGCTGCCGGCTGGGGGCTTACGACCAACACGGCCACAATTAATCAAGATGGCGTCCTGACTCCCGCAGCGCCATAAGTTAATAAGTGATCTAAATAGCAGGTAAAGGGGCGTCATGTGACGCCCCTTTTTGCGCTCTACAGCAGTCCCGGCCGAAAGCAAGACCTGGAAATGGGCTGAAAAAGACGATGCTGAAAAGCCTCTCTTATGCCCACCCGAGTTGCTTCAAAGTACTCCTCTATTCGCTCGCGAGAGTATCGGTCTCTTGGGCTGAACATCCTCAGAGGGCAGCTCCCAAGCTTTTTGCCGCACAAGCTGGCCTGGTTGGGTCTTTGCGAGACTGCATCCTCAGAAGCACCTGGCTGAGAAGACGCTTTTTGGGGTAGATCAAAACGCCGCCTGATTTAATGCTCTTAAGGCCCATATAATAGCTGGCCCCTGTGCTTCAAGTATCGTCAACCGAGAGGCTTCGGTAAAGAACCCTGTGCTTCGCATCCCTTTTCAAGCAACCGTCCCGGCACACGGGCAAATTTATTGACATGAAGGGCGTCCAGGAACAGTCCGGAGGTTCTGGGGCGGCCGGCAATCATTATATGATAAGGCCCCGGTATCCGGCAGGGTATTCGGAGAACTTGGCGCCCGTGAGGATGTTTTCGGCAAAGGTGAGCAAACGATTGGCCGCATCATTCCCCGGTGGCGCGATGAACCTGATATGGGATTTGCGATTTGCGATTGGAATTGATATCGGCATCATTCTCCTGTATCTTGTGGAAAGAAATAGGGGAGACTGAGTTTATGCCGATGGCGATGGAAACGGATGAGGCGCAGTCTCAATTTAATGACCTGCAAGGTTTATCGGGATTTTGGAGGATGAGATGGCAAAAGACATTTTTAGACAATTGCAGCAGCAACTGGACCAGTATTCCATGGGATTCCCGGCGACCGATTCCGGTGTCGAGATCGAGATCCTGAAAGAGCTGTTTAATGAGGAAGATGCCGGACTGTTTCTCCATCTCACGCCGAGGCTGGAGACCCCTGAGGCGATCGCAGGGCGTCTGGACCTTCCGGTTGAAGCGGTGGCGGCCCAACTGGACGATATGGCCGAGCGGGGGCTTCTCTTCCGCTCCCGAAAGGGGGATCTTGTCAGATACGGCGCCATTCCGTTTGTACACGGGCTGTTCGAATTCCAGGTGTCCACACTCAAGCCCCGCCTGGCCGGGCTGGTTGAAAGATATATGGAGGAAGGGTTCCATGGCGCCATGACCAGGGGGGCGACCGCCTTTTTGCGGACGGTCCCGGTTCAACGCACCATCGAGGTCCTGCACCATGTGGCCGCCTATGAAGACGCGGCCGAGATCCTGAGGAAGGCCGGCAGGGTGGTGGTTACCGATTGCATTTGCAGGAAGCAGAAGCGGCTGGTAGGTCAGGGGTGCGACAAGCCTTTGGAGACCTGCTTCATGTTCGGCTCCATGGGGCAGTACTATGTGGACCGGGGCATGGGCCGCGAAATCGGTGCGGACGAGGCTATCGGGATATTGACCAAGGCCCAGGAGGCCGGTCTGGTGACCCAGCCGGCGACGGCACAGAATCCGGGCGGGATGTGCAACTGCTGCGGCGACTGCTGCGGGGTCCTCACATCTCTGAAACGGCACCCCAGGCCGGCCGAAAAGGTCTTCTCCAACTATTTTGCCAAGGTTGATCCGGATCTGTGTATCGGTTGCGAGACCTGTCTGGAGAGGTGTCAGATGGACGCCATCCGTATGAATGATGGAGGCACGGCAGAGATCGATCGGGATCGATGTATCGGGTGCGGCCTGTGTGTGGTCGCGTGTCCTGAAGAGGCATTGCAGTTGGCGCTCAAACCGGAGGCGCAGCGCCGCACGCCGCCTAAAACCGGCTTTGAACAGATGGCTCTTATGGCCGAAACCAGAAGGGCGGCCTGAATAGATGCGCATCCTGATCTGCGACGACATATTCCCGGCCATGATGGAGATCCTCACCCGCCTCCTTCCGGAGGATGAGATCCGGTGCTGCACGCAGGAACAGGTCCCCGAGGAATCTCCATGGGCCGAGGTCCTGATCCCCTCCATGACCCGGATCACATCCGGGATCATTGAGGCCGCGCCGGACCTGAAACTGATCCAGCAGTTCGGCGTGGGCCTGGAAGGGGTGGACATCCGATCGGCTGCGGCAAGGGGGATCCCGGTGGCCAATGTTCCGGGAAGTCAGGCCCCGGTCCATGCCGAATGCACGGCCGAGGGGGGCGTATTTCTGATGATGGCCTGCTCCCGCCTTTTCAAGGCCAGCCAACAGGCCATTGCCCAGGGAGAGTGGGGTCGGCCCAGGGGCCAGGCCCTCATCGACCGAATGGCTCTGATCATCGGCCTGGGCGCGGTAGGTCGGGCCCTTGCCAGGCGCCTGGTGGCCCTGGGGATGAAGGTGGCAGGGATTGAACTTTCTCCGCCCCGGGGACTGGCCGAAGAACTGGGCCTGGTCCAGGCGGCGGGACCGGACCGTCTCGATCTCCTCCTCCCCGAGGCGGATTTTCTTATCTCTGCCGTTACCCTGACCCCGGAAACACGGGGCATGATCAACCGTTCGATACTTGCCCGAATGAAGCCCTCCGCCTATGTCATCAATATCAGTCGGGGCCCCATCGTCAACGAAGACGATCTCTATGCCGCGGTCACAGAGGGGGTTATCGCAGGGGCGGGCCTGGATGTACTGACCAGCGAACCGCCCGCCCCCGGACACCCGCTTCTCAACCATGACCGTATCGTGGTGACCCCCCATACGGCCGGGGTCACCGAACAGTCTTTCAGCGCCCTGGGCCACGCGGTTGCAGACAACATTGTGAGACTGAAACAGGGAAGGCCCCTCTCGAATACCGTTTCAATAGATCGCCTTTAAGAAAAGCATTTTGGGGTTCCGATTATGCAACCCGTTGTTTTTGGATCGTTATTTAATCGCCAATCACAAATCAACAATCGCTAATCCTATAGAAGGGTCGGCTCAATCCATCTCTCTTTCTGCAGACAGGGGTTGCGTTACGCCCCCTGTCTCGCCCTGGCGTATCCATCGGGCAATCGCACTGCGCGTTTCGGTCAACCAGTCAGGAGAAAGGCGGTCTCCGATAAAAGAGGCATAGATCCGGTCCATGGCGGATATGGCCTCTTCGATCAGGAATGCCTTTTCATAAAACAGCCCGTCCGGGTCCTCTTTGCCGTCATTTATGACCCTGGGGGTTTTAAAGGAGCGGAAATTCATCCATGTGGAATCCAAAACAAAGGACCACTGGTTGTCGCCGATCGCCAGCTTGACGGTGGCCTGACGGATCTCTTTTTCTCCGGCCAGTGCAAACCGGGCCTCTTTCATGTTCAAGGCCTCGCCCGTACAGGTAATGGTCTCAACGCCCCGCTCGTTTTCCGACTGGAGCGTGATCTTTCCATCCAGCCAGAGTTCGGCCTTTCCCTTGTCGCCCAGATCAAATATGCCATCCTCGGTCTCAGACTTGAACCAGAGCCAGAGGAGGAATTCTCTTCCCAGAAACTCCGTCTTTCTCACCTTGTCCAGAAGCCGCATGGTTATTGGCCCTCCAGAAAGCGGCTGGGGACCAGCCCGTCTAAGAGATTCAGGGAAGCGCCCTCTTTTCCAAGAAACAGTTCCCCAAGGGTAAAGGGGCATATCGCCTGGAGCTGAAGGTTAAAGGTCTGAAGAAACCGCACCATGAATTCGTCGCAGATCCTGGCGCTGGTGCATCCGAATACCACCAGACCGGTGGCGGTGTTCCAGATCATGTCATAGATCCTGGCAACCGGAATCGCCCGCTTCAGGAGACGGAGTCTCACGGCCTCCTTGATATCGGCGCGACGGCTTTTCGGCAGGAACTCAAGATGTTCCTCTTCCTTGATCCTGTCTTCCGCCTCCCTGCAGTATTGTTTCAGGGCCGTGGGGGGGATCTTTCTTTCGTCGATCCTGAGCGACATGGCAACATAGGGTTCTTTGAGAAACTGGATTCCTGCAAACCGATTGTCGAACATGTCCATGATGTTCACCCAGCCCGCCGAACGTTCATCGATCGATTTTTCGTCGAGGTCTCTGAAGGCGTATCGAGCGATGCTTTCAGAAAGAACTTCCATGAAATGCTGCGGAAGGGTCCCCTCAGCCATATATCTCGTAAAGCTCGCGGAGCCGTGAATCAAACCCATTTTTGTCCTTTCCAGGGGTGATAAGGTCTTTCAAATAAATAAGTTGTCAAATTTCTGAGGATGTGTTAACCTCAATTCCGGTGGGATGGCGACTGCGAGTCCAAGTACCGGGATCGGGTCAAAGTCCTGGGGCGTCAGGACATGTTCTTTATGAACCTTTAATCCTGTTGTCAGGAGCGCCGACCTATGTGCAGCGTCATCCCACCAACCACCTTCAATCCTCACGCCTTATCCCTGCTTCACCTCGTCTCCCGCCCCGGGCCTCACGCGAAGCCGCAGAGAAGAGGGGGGTGTTTTTTTGACTTACCATGAATCTCTTTTGCACTTCTTTGTGACTCTGTGTCTCCGTGTGAGTTTTTGGTTTATATTCTCACACAAAGCCAAAGAGTTTTATTTTTGACGATAGGCCTGCCTCATACTGAGGATTGCTGATCATAGATGGATGCGGCCGCTTCCAAGGCCCCCGTTCCTACGGTGACCCCCTGGGCCTTGAGGATCGTCCCCAGGGCCGAGAGGAAGAGAAAGACGTTCCTGCGGCGGGAGGCATGGCCCATGAGACCCACTCGCCATACCTTTCCTGCAAGGGCGCCCAGGCCTCCTCCGATCTCCATGCCGAAGTCATTCAACAGGGCCTTGCGGACCTTCAGGTCATCGGCCCCTTCCGGGATGCGGATGGCGTTGAGCATGGGGAGCCGTTCCCCTTGTGCCACGAGCATGGAGAGACCCATGGCCTCAACTCCGGCCGCCAGGGCTTGATGGTTCAGCCTATGACGGGCAAACCGGGCCTCCAGCCCCTCTTCCAGAATAATGCGCAGGGCCTCCCTCAGGGCATAGATCATGTTGATGGGGGCCGTATGGTGGTACTTCCTGTCCGCTCCCCAGTAACTGCTGACCATGCTCATGTCCAGATACCAGCTGGGAACCGGGCCTTTCCGTTCCTGAAGGACCTTCATGGCCGCAGGGCTGAATGAGATGGGAGAGAGGCCGGGGGGGCAGGAGATGCACTTCTGGGTCCCGCTGTAGGCCGCGTCGATGCCCATCCGGTCCAGGGCCACCTCCATGCCGCCAAGGGATGTGACCATATCCACCAGGAAGAGTGCCCCGGCCCCCTTTGCAATGGACTGGAGGTCATGGAGGGGTTGACAGACCCCGGTGGAGGTCTCGGCGTGAACCACGGCCAGGATTTTCGGCTCTTTTCCCTTCACGGCCTGGCGGACCATTTCGGGATCGATGGCCTTTCCCCATTCCGCGTCCACCCGGATCAGTTTTGCGCCCAGGCGGTTGACAATGTCGGCCATGCGCGTCCCGAAGACCCCGTTCACACAGACGACGACCTCGTCCCCCGGCTCCACCAGATTGACGAAACAGGTCTCCATGCCCGCGCTCCCGGTCCCGGAAACCGGGATGGTCAAAGCGTTTTCTGTCTGAAAGAGAAACCGGAGGAGCCGCTGGGTTTCATCCATGATGGAGAGAAAGACCGGGTCGAGGTGCCCGATGCAGGGGGCGGACATGGCCTGCAGGACGCGTGCAGGCACATCACTGGGGCCCGGACCCATCAGGACCCGTTCTCCCGGATCAATATCTCTGAAATCACTTGCATTAAGACTCATGTTGACCTCCTCATTTGGTATGATGGATTTAGAAATTTCGAATTAACGTATCCCTTACGGGTGAATCTCGTAAAGTATCTCACACAGAGTCACAGAGAGACAGAAAAGGCTTCCATTTTGTGACAGAAAACCAGGGAATAAAAGAGTTGAAAACGACTCAGTGCCCCGGATAACGACGGGAGTATAGGGAAGAAAGGGGAGGGTGTCAACCGCGGGGATCCTTTTTTGAGGCATCCTCGTCTGGAAGGGCCATGTATCTCTCCGGCAGAGGCCCGAATCTCAATATATCCCCAGCATGGAATTCGTGGAGCCCGGCGGCCTGATTCAAGCCCAGGGCCCCCGGTCGGGCAACCGCGTCCCAGACCTCGGGTCGCTTTTTGGTTGACATTTCGTGAAATGTGAACCAAATTAACCAAGTTTAGGAAAACTCGGAACAGTCCGATCACAACATCGAACAGGTCCAGTCAATGAAACGGATCCATTTTCTGATTGTTCTTTCCGTGTGTGTCATCTCTCTCCTCTTATCCGCTGATCTGTCCGCTGCCAATCGGGGCATCCGTGTGGTTCTGAAGGCCGGGGAAGATCTCTTACTGTACAATGACTACCAGGCCCTGGTGGTGGGGATCAGCGGCTATGAGAAATGGCCCAGGCTCCCCTATGCCGTCAGCGATGCCAGAGAGGTAGCCCAGCAGCTCGAAACATTGGGGTTCCAGGTGGAGCTGGTCCTGGACCCCACCTCCAAGGAGTTGAAAAACGCCCTCAGCAACATGACGTACCGGATGGGACGCGAGAAGAACCGGGCGCTCCTGTTCTATTATGCCGGGCACGGGGCCACCGAGAAACTGGCCGACGGGACCAAGATGGGCTATATCATTCCGAAAGACTGCCCTGTCCTGGAAAGCGACCCCATCGGCTTCGACACCCATGCCATCAGCATGCGGGACATGGAATCCATCTCCCTGCGGATCCGGTCCAAACATGTGCTGATGCTCTTTGACTCCTGTTTTTCAGGCGCCCTCTTTGCCCTGGTCCGGGCCGTGCCCCACGACATCACCGAAAAAAGCTCCCTCCCTGTCAGGCAGTATATCACCGCAGGCAATGAAAACGAAGAGGTCCCGGACCGGAGCATGTTCAAACGCTGCTTCCTGATCGGCCTCACCGGGAGCGCCGACATGACGGGCGACGGGTACATCACCGGGTCGGAGATGGGGATGTACCTGGCCGACAACGTGGTCAACTACACCCACCGCCGACAGCATCCCCAGTATGGCAAGATCAACAATCCCGACCTGGACCAGGGGGATTTCATCTTTGTCCCCTTGAAGACCCTGGACGCGAACCGGAAACAGGACCAACTGATCGAGGAGAAGGCCGAGCTTGCCACAGATATCGATAAGCTGAGGGCCGAACGGCAGGAGGCCCAGAAACTTTTGGAGGAGATGAAAAAGCTCCTTCAGGCCCAGTTGCAAGCGCAGACCCAGAAGAAACAGACCTTGTCCGAGAAAAAGGAATTAGAGGACCAGATTGACCGATTGGGAAAGGAGCGGGAGACCATCGAGAAACTGGCCGATACCCGGGTCAAGGAATACGAGGCCAAGCTGTCCAACTCAAAGGAACAGATGAAGGAGGAGGCGGACAGACGAGAGGCCCTTGAAGCGGAACTGGAACGGCTGCGGATTGAAAAGGAAGCGGCGGCCCGTCAGAATGCGGACCTTCAGGCCCTGCAGGAGGAGATGCGAAAGGAGGCGGAACGGCGAAAGGCCCTGGAGGCGGAACTGGCGAGGTTCAAACGCGAGCGGGAAACGGCTGCCCAGCAGAAAGCGCCTGTCCAGACCGCATCCAAGAAGGCCTCTACGCCTGTTTCTCAACCCCAGACCCCAGGCACTGACGCAGAGAAGCCGACGCCTTCAAAACCCCCCGTCCTTGCCCCGGCGCCACAACCCTCCAAACCGCAGGAAACGGCCGCTCTTCATATTCCCGAGGCGAAGCCTGACAAGGGACTGGGCGGGCTGGTCGTCGCCAGCAATGTGCCCGACGCCAAGATCTATATCGACAGGAAGGAGGTCTCATTCTGGGCGTTGCCCGAAGAGGCCTGGATTTATCGGGGGACAGTGCCGTTTGAGACGTATGAGCTGACCCCGGGGAGGCATGAGGTCCGGGTCCATCAGGACGGTTACCTGGAAGAGGTGAAGATCGTCCATATCAATGAAGGTGAAACGCTGAACCTGAAAGTGACCCTTTTCAAATCGCTGTCTGAGACCGGTGACGATTTGGGCGGCGGAGGCGGTGGGGGAGGCGGAGGCGGTGGTGGCGGATAGTTGTATTCAGACGAAGTGTGGAGGAACATAAGATGAGAATTGCCCGGTTGATTCTGTTGAGTCTCGCTATCTGCGTGCTGGGGGCATCCGTTGCCTTTGCTGAAACCATCGCTACAAAGGACTACTGGGTCCTGACGGACGGGTACAGGGGGGAGTTTACCAACAGCGGTCAGGTTGCCGTGTCGTACGGGCCTTACGGGAGCTATATTACAGAGGACGTATTTGACGTGGACTGGCCCGGCACGACCGGGACCACGGATCAGTTTTTCAAATATGACGCAGGCAGACTGGTCTATTATGGGGCGAGGTATGTGGATGGTTACGGAGCATACACATATGTCCCAAACACCGGCCAGGAGTTCCTGCCTGCCGCCATCGAGTCGGGGAAGAGCTACACGTGCACATGGTTGCGGAAAGAGTATCAAAACGGCATGTATGTGGGAGCCGGTAGAGACACCTATACCATCACGGTCAGAGGACCTTTCACCACGACCGTTCCGGCCGGGGCTTTCACGACCTATGAATTGAGCCTGACGAACAATTGGGAGACGAGTTCCGGTTCAAGGGGGACCACGGCCTATACGTATTATGTGGCCAGGGATATCGGCTGGGTCAAGATGATACGGGACGGCACGACCTATGAGCTTGAAAGTTACACAGGCCCGCCGGCAGCGCCCCGGTTGACGCTATCGACCTCCGGGAATACGCTGTCAATTTCATGGACGTCAACGGGCGACGTAACCGGCTACACCCTGTTCTATGCCCCGTATCCCGGTGGGACTCCCTGGGGAAGCATTAACATGGGGACCATGACCGGCGGATCCTTTGTCCTCGCAAACGGTGCTGCCTTTTATGTTTGCGTACAGGCGCACAATGCCTATGGGAGCAGCCCGGTTTCCAATTTCGAGTATTTTGTGCTCAGCAGCTCCCTTTCGGTCAGTCCGACAAGCCTGAACCTTGCCGTGGGTCAGACCGGGTCGTGCGCCATCAGCGGGGGGGTCGGTCCTTACAGCGCCAGTTCCAGCAATACCTCCGTCGCCACGGTTTCCGTCAGCGGGAGCACGCTTTCTGTGAAGGGGGTCTCGACGGGATCTGCGACTGTAACCGTGACGGACAGCGCATCAGCAGCAGCCACGGTCGCGGTGACGGTCAGCGGGGGTACGCCCCCCACCTACACCAACAGCCTGGGCCAGACCTTTGTGCTCCTCCCTGCTGGGACCTTTACCATGGGGAGCCCGGCGGATGAGCCGGGCAGATACAGCGACGAGGGTCCCCAGCACCAGGTGACCCTCACCCAGCCCTTTTACATGCAGATCACCGAGGTGACCCAGGCCCAGTGGGAGGCGGTGATGGGGAGCAACCCGTCGTATTTTTCCGGTTGTCCCACGTGTCCTGTTGAATGGGTCTCATGGAACGATATCCAGACCTTCATCACGGAGATGAACAAACGGGGGGAAGGGACCTACAGCCTGCCCACGGAGGCCCAGTGGGAGTATGCGGCAAGGGCCGGGAGCGCCACGGCGTTTTACAATGGAGGGATCACGGAAACGGGGACTGGCTATGACCCGAACCTGGACGCCATCGGATGGTATTCATATAACTCGGGAGGCAGGCATCAATTGGTGGCGCACAAGGCGCCTAATGCCTGGGGGCTGTATGACATGTCGGGGAATGTCTGGGAGTGGTGTCAGGACTGGTTCGGGACCTACCCTTCGGGGGCGGTAACGGATCCTACAGGGCCATCATCAGGCTCGAACCGGTTGGCACGGGGCGGCAGTTGGAGCAGCAGCGCGGGGTACTGTCGATCAGCCGGTCGCGGCATCCTCACCTCCGTCTACCGTTACGACATCATCGGGTTCCGCCTCCTGAGGCAGCCTTAGTAGCGCTTGGTCTTTTTACCCTTTTACCTTTTTACCCTTTGGTTTTGAGGTCTGGCGTCGGGGGTTGGGGTGGGAAAGGCCGCCCCTCAGCCCTCCCGCCCCAACCCCCGGCGCCACCCGGACGATTTTTTTACGCCCGTCCTCCTCCTCGTTCCCAAGCTCCAGCTTGGGAACGCACCTGCCGGGAAGCTCCGGCTTCCTGTTCACTGCGCTGCAAGGCGCTGCCTCAGACATGAAGGAAAGGACATGCAGATCCCGCATGACCATCGAATTCAACCCGCTATGGGAAGGCGCTCTCCGTGGGAGCAAAGAGTTGACACCCGGTGCGATGCGTGTTACGGTGTAACACAATAAGGAGGTTGGTCATGAACCAGACAATTACCATACGCATATCCGATGATCTCAAAGAGGGCCTGCATGAATTGAGCATCAGTGAGAACAAAGCAGTCAGTGATATTGTCCGCGATTCTCTAAAAAGATATCTGGCGATCTATCGCTTCCGGCGATTGCGGAGCATGACACTCC
>Ga0209164_1003887_pt1 | contig 13791 bp, 12 predicted proteins | sample MTBNYHSulfiMetaG_FD_187458 | JGI IMG/M metagenome (GOLD analysis project Ga0209164, IMG submission 187458) | Enrichment culture microbial communities from rom New York Harbor, USA that are MTBE-degrading - MTBE-NYH (New York Harbor Sulfidogenic)... | ecosystem: Environmental > Aquatic > Marine >...
CAAAATCTGCAAGGGAATGGGAAAAACTGTTGGATGAGGAGAACGTTTTCTTTAATGTTCTGAATACTGTATCTGAAGGGCTTAATGACCAGCAATTAAAATCTAGGGGCATGATTGCAGAGACAAAGCATCCTATAGCAGGTGATATAAAGCAGATAGGTTGTCCAATAAAATTTTCGCGCGCGAGCATAAGTTTGGAGCGTTTCCCTGCACCACGATTAGGAGAACATACGAAAGAGATTCTTGCTAAACACAAGTATCAATTTTCTGAGATCGATGAGTTAATTAAAAGCGGGATTGTCGGCATTAATGAAAAATAGTAAAAGCGGAAAGGACTGAAAGAGGGTTATGGAACCGAAAAATGTCAACTTCGATGTAAAAAATGGGATCGGCTTTCTAACGATTGACCGGCCAAAGGCCATGAATGCCTTGAATGTTGAAACAATTGAGGAAATTAGGCTTCATGTTAGAGAAGTAAAAGAGAGTGGGAGTATCCGTGCGCTTATTATTACAGGCGCTGGGGAAAAAGCATTTGTTGCCGGTGCAGACATAACTGAGATAAGGCAATTGGGATTGAAAGATGGTTTTGACGCAATGAGGAAGGGTCATTTGATGACCAATGAGCTAGAGACGGTTGGGGTGCCGACGATCGCAGCTGTGAACGGATTGGCTTTGGGCGGCGGATGTGAAATTGCGCTTTCATGCTCGTTAAGGTTGGTTACTGAAAATTCGAAATTTGGGTTTCCTGAGGTTGGGTTAGGCGTAATTCCTGGATACGGAGGAACGCAGAGGCTGAGTCGTTTGATTGGTAAGGGGCGCGCGCTTTGGTACCTTTTGACTGGAGAGATGATTGATTCCGACCGGGCGGTTGAAATGGGGCTCGCTAACCTAAAGGTGAAGGCTGAGGAATTGATTGAAAAATGCACTGAGATAGCGAATAAGATTGCATCTAAAGGGCCTTTTGCTGTTAAAGCCTTGCTTTGTGCCGTGAACCAAGGGTTTGAGACTGATCTGCAAACTGCTTTGGTCCTTGAAGCAAGCATGTGTAATTTGGCACTTGCGAGTGAAGATAAAAAGGAGGGTATTAACGCCTTTTTTGAAAAGAGGAAGCCGGTGTTTAAAGGGGAATAATGTTAAGCATTATGAATATAGAATTAAATTTAAGAATTATTGTATAATTATAATGGTTATTTGTATAGAATAATCATTCAGGAATATACAAGAAATTTACAAAAACAAAAAAAGCTGTTAAAAATTCGCAAGCACATACGGGCATTAATGACTGATACAAATTGGGAAAAATGAAATAAAGTATAAAATAAAAAAATCATAGACTGAGAAGATATATATTGACAAGAAAAGCAGAATTACATAGAAATAACTATTATATATATTTCTAACGAAAGCCTTTATAAAACGAATGATTAAGCGTAGGACCTATTGAAATAATAAACGTAGCTTAAAATGCTTATTGATTTTGCAATTTTTTTTAGAAATTAATGCTTTATGATAAAAGAAATCTAAAAAAAGCTCAGAGCGATATAGAATCGAGCTTCAGTGAAAGAGAGGATGATAAAAATATATAGGTTGCAATAAGATTGTTTAAATTAAAAATGGTGGAGTGGTTATTCGGACAATCAGAAAATGGGAGGTATTCTTAAGATGAGCGTGAAGAAAGTATTAGTAGTTGGCCTGGGATTGATGGGGAGGGGGATCCTTCAAGTGTGTGCCCAATCGGGACTTGAAGCATATGGTTATGATATGTCGGAAGAGGCCGTCAGAAACGCGACTGGATTTATTTCAAAAAGTTTAGAAAAGCGTGTAAAAAAGGGAAAGATGACTGAAGATGAAAAAAATAGTGTTTTAAAAAACATAAAAGCTGTCAATTCATTAGAAGATGCAAAAGATGTAGATCTTGCTATAGAGGCAGTTTATGAAGATATCAACGTGAAACAAGATGTCTTTAAAAAATTGGATGCTGTTTTACAACCTAATGCGATAATAGCATCAAACACCTCTGCTTTACCAGCCACGCCTCTTGCATCGGTTACGAAAAGACCTGACAAATTTATGATAATACATTTTCATCAGCCGCCAACAGTGATGAGGTTAATTGAATTGGTAAAAGCTATTCAAACGAGTGATGAAACAGCTGCAACGGCTATGGAGTTTTGTAAAGCAATTAATAAGGATCCTGTACAAATAAATGTTGACTGTCCTGGGTTTCTAACAAATAGAACTATGATCCCGTTACTTAATGAAGTTATTTACTGTATTTACGAAGGGGTTTCCAGCAAAGAAGATATCGATCTGGCGTTCAAATCTGGATTTAATTGGCCAATGGGCCCAGTGACACTGTGTGATTTTATTGGGTTGGATACTCTGCTGCATATCATGGAGGATTTACATCACCGGCGGGGGGGGGATAAGTTTATACCTTGCCCACTCTTAAGCAATATGGTGGCAGCGGGGTATTTGGGACATAAATCAGGAAGAGGCTTCTACGATTATTCGAAATAATTAAAACGTTAAAGATCCTTAGTTGGTGTTAAGAAGGGTACTTTGAGAAGGCTCAATGATAATTCTTTTGTGCCTCTGAAAAAACGAACGTTCGTCTTTGTTTAAATAAAACCGTCAATTTGATTTCCAGCGAAAACGGAATCAGTAATCGATAAATTAAAAGGTATTGAAAAGAGGAAATTACTTTTTTGAAGGAAACATGGCTAGGCTAATCTCTTCAAGGTGATCCTGGACTACGCATATATTCTACAAGTCATATTTGCCATTTTTGTAAAATTTTTATGCTATATGAAATATGCTTGTAAATGCAATAGCTATGCCGAATTTAAACGGTGTAGCGAAAAAGCAAATCTGTGCGTGTAACACTAACGTGCAAGCGTAAATGTTTTGTTGTACTGTGTATAATAGATGTTTTTTTGTTGAAGTATATGCCGCGCAGATTTTGCATTCTAGTAGCGTATATATTTTTTGTATTGTAAATTATTGTATAGGACTTGTTGATGAAAATGGCATAAACGAAATTTAGTAATATAATGAAAATGTGTGAGGAATTTAAGATATGGAAGAAGTAGTCATTTGTAGTGCTGTCCGTACACCTATCGGTAATTTTTTGGGAAAGCTAAGCGGGGTTAGCTGTACGGAGTTGGGAGCTATCGTAATTAATGGCGCCATTGAGAGAGCTGGAATTTCTAAAAATGCCGTAGACGAAGTTGTAATGGGGAATGTGCTTCCATGCGGATTAGGCCAGAACCCGTGTAGACAGGCAATGATAAAAGCCGGAAATTTGTCTTTTGACGTCGGTGCATTAACAGTTAACAAGGTATGTGGTTCTGGACTAAAGGCAATTATGCTTCTCGTGCAGGGAATTCAAGCTGGAGATGCTAGAGTAGGTGTAGGTGGGGGTATGGAGTCTATGAGCCAGGCGCCCTATTACTTAGACAAGGCTAGGACTGGATATCGAATGGGGGTGGGGGTCATAGCTGATCATATGGTCCATGATGGGCTCTGGGATGTGGTAAACGATTTCCATATGGGCTATACAGCTGAAATTATATCAGAAAAGTTCAAAGTATCCAAAGAAGAAATGGATCAATGGGCGTTTGATTCAAATATGAAAGCGATAAATGCTTGGGATGAAGGGAAATTTTCTGAGGAGGTTATACCTGTTAAAGTCACTGGTCGAAATGGTATGACAATTACTATCGACAGAGATGAAGGGCCGCGTGTGCCAGATTTATCTGAGATTAGGCATCTTCGGCCTGCTTTTAAAAAGGACGGTCTGGTTACAGCGGGGAATTCATCTAAAATTAGTGATGGGGCCGCGGCTCTCCTTGTGATGGGTAGGAGACAAGCTGAGGAATTAGGGTGCAGCATAATGGCAACAATAACTGCGCAGGCTGCAGGAGGGCTAGGTCTCGAAGATGTACTAATGTCGCCCATTAAAGCAATTCCTAAAGCATTGAGTAAAGCAGGTCTGAAGATTGATGATATAGACATCTTTGAAATAAATGAAGCGTTTGCCGCTTCGACTGTTGGCGTTATGAAAGAGCTTGGGATAAACCCTGAAAAGGTGAATGTGCATGGTGGGGCAGTGGCTCTTGGGCACCCAATAGGGGCTAGCGGTGCGAGAGTTCTGACAACGCTTTTATACGCGATGAAAGACATGAAGGCCCGGAGGGGGGTAGCCTCACTATGTCTTGGAGGTGGGGAAGCTGTTGCTTTGGTTGTTGAGATGTAAAAATAAAAAGTACTAAAATGGAGAAGGATCGCGTATTGGATGATATATTTTCTGGTTTTGTTTAATCGTGCGGGTTGTTATTGCACCACGTAGAAGAGTTCGCATGAAAGAAAAAAATTCGCACGTGAAAGAATTGTAAAATAAAGAGATGGATGCTGAAAGCAAATTTTATGTATCGATATAATGGCATAGAATTAAAACCTTTCATGTGTTCTTCTAGAATGCGAATTGTATAAAATAAGAAAATAAACATTTATTTAAGTTATATAATAATTATATTGATGAATTGAAAAAAATAATGAGTTAGTATCTACAGGTAATTAGTAAGATATTGATTTATTGCAAAGTTAGGTGCATAAAAAATGAAACTGTTGTAAAAATTGCATTGATACGTACGAGTGTGAATTGCTATATAACACATAATTGAAATGCTTGGAAAACATAACTGTATTTTATTTACTGAATGGAAAATGTAATTAATATGGCACAGTAGAAAAGAGGTAATGTCCCCATTTGGTTGACATTTAGAGCAACCCTGATTACAATTTCCTCCAAATGAATACACCTTTCATGCGGAGGCAATCGATGGTCGAGCTTGAGAGACATTTCTGTCCGAATCAAGAATGCAAGGATTATGGGTTGCGCAATCGAGGCAACATTGCCGTGCGTGGCAAGTACGGCAAGGACAAAAGCCGCGATCTGCTTTACTGTCGCACCTGTGGCAAACGCTTTGCCGCCACCCAGTCCAGCGCGCTTTTTGGCCTGCATCTGCCGGCGGAAACGATTCGTGCGATCATCCATCATGCAGCCGAGGGCATAGGAGTCCGGGCCACGGCGCGCCTGCTCGGATTGGACAAGGACACGGTAAACCGGGTAATCCTGCGCGCCGGCGAGCACTGCGCATCCGTGCTTTCCAGCCTGTTGACCTCGCTGGAACTAACCGAGGCGCAAATGGATGAGCTGTGGACCTTTGTAAAAAAAAGGAAAATTCTGGCACCGCCCAAGACTTCGAGGGCCGGTACGGGCGGACCTGGATCTGGACGGCCATTGACGTCCCTACACGATTGCTGATCACGTCCTGGATTGGCGGGCGAGAATTGGACGATGCCCGGCAGATGCTTCAGGATTTGACCGCTCGAGGTTGCGGTAAGCCCCTGTTCGTATCGGACGAACTGCCGCATTACGCCACGGTTTTGGCAGAGTTGTTCCACCAGCAGGTGCCGCCGGCGCCGACAGGGAAACGGGGCCGACCCAAGAATCCTGAACGTGTGATCGATGAGGATCTGGATTATGCCACGGTACACAAGACCCGCGAGGGCGGCCGTGTAGTTCAAGTGGAACGTAGGGTGGTCTTCGGAAGCGAGCGCAGCGTGTATGAGCGGTTGAGGCATTCGCCCAGCCATACCATCAATACCGCCTTTGTCGAACGATCCAATCTGCACTGGCGGCTTTGGGACGCCCATTTGGTACGCAAAGCGCCTACCTTCGCGCGCTCGCTGCGCTGGCTTCGGGCCAAGTTCGCCATCTGCGTGGCCTGCTACAATTTGATCCGCCCGCACGGAACGCTTAGCCGAGGCAGGGACCGGATATTCCGCCCCAAGACCCCCGCCATGGCGGGAAACGTAACGGACCATCCGTGGTCGTTTTTGGAGTTGTTGATGCATCCAGTTATCTGTCAATGATATGGTGACACTACCGTTTTTTAGGTTTTGGCCGTTAAAGCCGTACTTTCTTTTTCATATGTCGTACGACTAAGCGTGCGTTAACTGAAATGTGTTAGCATTGATCTCATGAACATCTCCATCGCCATGGCGACCTACAATGGCGCCCGCTACCTCCAAGCCCAACTCGACAGTTTCGTCTCCCAAACCCGCCAACCCGACGAACTGATCGTCAACGACGACTGCTCAACCGACAACACCCTCCAGATCCTCAAAAATTTCGCTGAAATTGCGCCCTTCAAGGTCATCATCCACAGCAACGACCACAATTACGGCTGTTGCGGCAATTTTAACCAAGCACTGCTTAAAACCACCGGGGATCTGGTCTTCCTCAGCGATCAGGACGATGTCTGGTTCACCAAGAAGATCGAGCGCATGGCTGCGCTCGCGGGGGAAGATACGCAGGCCTTAGTTGTGATGAACGACGCGGCGCTGACGGATGCGGATCTCGTCGACACGGGGCTGACCAAGCTCGGCCAGATCCGCTCGGCGGGCTTCAAGGAGTCCAGTTTCGTGATGGGTTGCTGCGCGGCGGTCAAGCGCGATCTTCTGGATTTGTGTCTTCCTATCCCCGAGGGCTTTCCCGCGCATGATAATTGGCTTGTGGATATCGCAAATGGCATGGGGCGCCGCAGCATCCTACCGGAAGTGCTGCAGTATTACAGGCGCCATGGCGGGAACCAGTCGCAAGGGCTCGTGAATCGCACCACGCGCGTGACGCGCTGGCGCGTCCAGGTCGAGCACTTGAAGGGGCGGGTCTGGAAACTGATCGGCCGGGATTCATGCACCATCAACTCTAGGCGCTTGGCCGGAGCCCCGCAGTTGCTGATGCGGCGTTGGGCCGAAGCGGCGCTGGGACGCGCGCCTAAGCCTTATGCAACTGATCTACAGCGCTATCTGGATCGGTTGGATCACGAGGCGAGGGCACAGGCACAACGGGCAAATATTCGGCTGCAGCAGCTTCCCGCGCGTTTAGGTGCGGTGCTGAGGTTTTGGCGGGCAAGGGGCTACGCCGAATTTTCCGGAGTGAAGAGTGCGCTTCGGGATTTGGTAGGGCGATGATTTAACCAACACCCAAGATCACCCACCAGAGAGCCACCGCCTGCTGCCGCCACCTCTCCTTCGACAACTGCCAAGCCCTGCTAATTGACTCCGGCGTGTTCCAGCGCACCGTGACTTCGCCCGATGGCGCGGAGGCGAATCGCCTAGCGACCGATTTCGATGTCGCGCCCATCTAGGCGCTGATTGTCACGCACCTGCACATCGATCATCACATCGATCACTGCGGCGTAAGCGTCAAAGCTCCCCATCTTTTAAATCAAGAGGGGATTCAGGGTATCCTCCCTTTCTGAGCCGTGCGGTTGAAGCGTTCCCATATCAGACCCTCTGTGTCAATGTGTGTGAGACACGCCCCCCTTGAAAGTTTAGAACAAAGTAGAAACCCCCACCCTTAGGGTGGGGGTTTCTACTTTGTTCTAAACTGAAAACATCGCAAAAATGGAATTATCTTTACCTGCACGTCATCATAGATATATTCAGCCGCTATGTCGTTGGCTGGTTGGTAGCCCCCCATGAAAGTAGTGAATTGGCCAAACAGGTCATCGAGGAGACCTGCATCAAACAAAACATCGAACCTCGAACACTGACGCTGCACGCTGATCGCGGTTCCAGTATGAAATCCAAGGCGGTTGCCCAACTCCTGGCTGATTTGGGCGTTACCAAAACCCACAGCCGTCCACACGTCAGCAACGATAATCCTTATTCAGAATCTCAGCTTGAGGTGGAGCCCAAGTACGGGACCGGCATAGCCAATCCCTATGACCCCACCCGTAGGGTGGGGGTTTCTACTTTGTTCTAAACTGTTATATAGAAAAAGAAAAAAAATGAATAAAAACATTGCCGTTATCGGATCAGGCTATTGGGGGAAGAATCTGGTGCGCAACTACTATCAGCTTGGCGCACTCAAGCTCATTTGTGATAAAAATGAAACTATCCTTTCCATTTTTCAGAATAAATACTCGGGTATTGAGACATGTATCGCTTTCAACGATGTGCTCTCACGCAGCGATATTGAAGGCATTGTCATTGCCACTCCTGCTGAGACTCATTACAACCTTGCTCGGGAAGCCCTTCTAGCAGGTAAACATGTCTACATCGAAAAGCCTCTTGTCCTCAGGGAGGAGGATGGGCTGGATTTGATCGGTCTTGCACAGAAGAAAAATCTTGTCCTCATGGTCGGCCACCTTCTTCAATATCACCCGGTTTTTATTCGACTCAAAGAACTCGCTCATAGCGGTGAAATGGGCCGAATTAACTACATATACTCCCATCGGCTTAACCTTGGAAAAATCAGGAGGGAGGAAAACATTCTCTGGTCCTTTGCACCCCATGACATCTCTATGATTCTGTCGCTGGCAGGCGAAGAGGCCGAAACTGTCATGGCTACAGGAGCTAATTACCTCCACAAAAAGATCGCCGACGTCACCACGACACATTTGGAATTCCGTTCGGGCCTGCACGCCCACATTTTCGTCTCCTGGCTTCACCCCTTTAAGGTGCAACAGCTCGTGGTGGTAGGGGACAAAAAGATGGCTGTCTTTGACGATACCCAACCCTGGTCTGACAAGCTGCTCCTCTACCCCCACCAGATCACATGGCAAAATAATGCGCCGGTTCCCGTAAAGGGCGAACCCGAGCGACTGGATATTGCTGAGGCTGAACCACTAAAGGTGGAGTGCGAACACTTCCTTCGTGCCATTTCCAACGGCTGGCAGCCGCTCACGGATGGCAGTGAAGGGCTTCGAGTCCTACGGATCTTAAATGCAGCCCAGCGGTCCTTGGACAACGGTGGTTCACGAATAGATTTGCCTCCCAAACAAGAGCCCTTAAGCGAGGATTGTTCGACATCCCCGTCTTCAATCCCCAACCATACGCCTCCCGCCAAAGACTCTTTCGTTCACCCCACGGCTATAATTGACAATGGCTGCCACGTTGGCAAGGGAACCAAGATCTGGCATTTCAGCCATGTTCTTGGAGGATCGCATATCGGTGAAAATTGCAACATCGGTCAGAACGTGGTGATCGGACCTGATGCTGCCATCGGCAACGGATGCAAAATCCAGAATAATGTTTCCGTCTACAAAGGGGTCACCCTGCAAGACGGTGTTTTCTGCGGCCCATCGATGGTGTTTACCAATATCTACAATCCACGAGCAGAGATCCGCAAGATGGACCAAGTCCGCCCCACTTTGGTCAAGCATGGTGCAACCCTTGGCGCAAACTCCACCATCCTTTGCGGCGCCACCATCGGCCGCTACGCTTTCATCGGGGCAGGTGCGGTTGTCACCCATAACGTACCGGATCATGCTCTTATGGTAGGTAACCCTGCCAGACAAATCGGGTGGATGTGCCAGTGCGGCGAGCGTCTGACTGAAAACTTTGAATGTTTAATGTGCGGGAAGAACTACCTAAAGAACGATTACGGACTACGAGAAAAGCAGGATTAACAGCACTAGAACGAAGAGCCTGTGCTTCAACCTGAACAGACTATAAAGTACACATTTTCAGCGCTGCGTTATTCAAAAATCGACCGTCAATTCCAACCTTGCCAGAAATATGATCAATACAAAAATTTATCAATGCATATACTAATTATTTCACGCTCTTACCCCCCTGACATACAGGTCGCGGCAAGAAGATGGGGTCTACTCGTTCCTGAATTAATACATCTAGGGGCACGTTGCACTATAATAACCTCAGGTGAGAAAAGCGAACGTGATCGTATTGGTGAGCATAATGAAACTATAGTAGTTTTGCCGATCGGCAATCAATATACATTAAACACTTCTCAACCTTTCTTAAAAACGTCAGGCCATTTTAATTTACATTCCCTAATACACTCACTTAAACCAACACTCATGGATAGAACAACACTCATTTGGGAAAGGGGATTTCGTAACCGCAAAAGAGACTTAATAAGTTATGCAAAAACATCAGACGTCATTATATCTTCCTTTCCCCCCGCTGGGCCATTCTTGCTTGGATGGAGGCTCAGTAGATTGGCAAAAAAACCATGGGTTGCTGATTTACGAGATAGCTTCGAATCAAAGCAGCGAAAACTCAATTTCCCAGCCCGCATCTTAAGCACGTTTTTACAGAAAATATGCTTAAAATCCGCACACAGTCGAATTACAATAGGACAGAATCTAGCAAGCTTCCTTAACAGAGTTTACAATATATCTTTCAATGCAATATATAATGGTTGGACCGATAAGGACAAATTAATCACTGAGCATATTACACAATCCTCTTGTATCAAATATATTTATTATGCTGGCACTATCTATGCAAATCAAATAAAATCCTGGCAAATTTTAATTAAATCTCTAACCATGATACCAAACATATTTTTACAAGTACGACTTCTGAATGATTACTCAGGTAAATTTATGCATTTTGTACAGAAAGAGGGGCTTGAACATCGCGTTTTCCTATTGCGCTCAACAGAACATTTAACAATACAGAAGGAACTATCTGGAGCAACCGCCGCATTAGTCTTAGGAAATCTTTTTCCGAAAAACCCCTGGGATAGTGGAACAATCACTGGGAAACTATTTCAATTACTTGCATCTGGAAAACCTGGAATAGTCATAGCAGACCCTAAAAGTGAACTTGCAAAAATTACAAGCAAAGTCCCCAATTGGCATTGTGTTCATACAACGCAAGATTGCATCAATGCCATATACCACATTTTACAAGATACAGTTTCTATAATTCCACCGCAAGGGATTCAAAATTTCCATGTTAAATTACAAGCCAAAAAACTTTTTAACATTTTAAGAGATACAACAATGAATTATAAAGATGGAAATAGATAGGCATAAAATCGCCGAATAATATCTATAAATACAGATTAATAAAATTTATAAACGAAATATTTCATATATTACCATTGCATCAATTATAGAAATTTATTTTAGTAGCGGTAAGTAACCGAAGATAATCATCTTGAAAATTTTTATATCAATATTATCAATACTATTTGTTTTTAAAACGCCAATATTTTTCGCCTCATTAGCATTTATAGGACATACGTATGATGGTATTGAGAATAGTAATAGCTTTAAATTCTATCTTTCCGCAATATTTTTTATCGCATTATGTATTTACATATTTTCATTCATTAAAAGTCCACATTTAAGATTGCCTGAAATTGTGTTATACTCGATAATTCTATTTATGTTAATCAATCACATAGCCTGGATTTTTTTAGATGCCCGCAATACTAAAATCTTACCTTATAATCTTATTTATTTTATATCTCTCACTTTCCCGGGAATAATCGCTGCAAGAATAGTTATGACATGGAATGCCTGGCAAGAGCTCATCAAGAATACCGAGATTGTTGTTGTTTTTATATCTGCTAGCATTCTGCTTGCTACAATTCCGCCGATCTTCGGAGATTTTCGAATCCGTGGGATCGGTGGCACAAGTTATCAGACGGCTTCATATTATTCATCTATGTGTTTTGGAATTCTTGCTTACAGCACATTTCGAATCGATGTTAGGTTAAGATACCGATTTTTAAAATCTTGGATCGCAACATTACTAAATATATGCTTAATGTTTGGGCTTGTCATATGTACGTTTATAAATGGCGGGCGTGGAGCATTTATTTTACTAACAATATATGCATTATTAACAATCGTGTGGATTTTACCCAAAGGCCGCCTCGATTTTAAAGCTTTATATCGTCTCTTTTCCGTTTTCTTTGTTCTAACAATATCAATATTTGCTATCTATAAAATCATTTTAAATAATTCTTTTGTTGCGATTGGTTTTTACAGAGCCGTTAGCTTTATTGAGTTGCAAAATCGAGATTTGGTTAATATTGAAAGCGGAAGCGGTGGACGAGATCAAGTCTACGTAAATGCCGTCAGAAAAATAGCCGCTTCCCCTCTCTTTGGCTACGGTGCGTTTGACCATTGGAATAAGACATGTCGTCCGCACAATATATTTCTCGATTTAACATTGCAGTTCGGCATCCCAATAGCTGTTTTTTTTGTTTTTATCTTTGGATCTAGGTTTTTACATATATTGACATCAATTGACAGTATAAAATCTTGGTTCCTCGTAATCTTAACGTACCCTTCTGTTTATCTAATGTTCAGCGGTAGTTACCTTAAAGAATCAATCTTATGGTTTTGTATTTTATCAATTTTCTTATATGATAAAAAGGTAAAAAATCAAAGAATACATATCATCAGATGCACAACCTGTTTGCGCAATTTGCAGATGATGCCATGGCCGAAGCCGTCTTCCCCTCAGCGGCCGAGATTGAACGGCGCATCGATACGGTAAAGGGCAAGGGGAGAAGGCGCCCGGTCCTCGTAGCGACTACCGACTGGGCCCATACGCCCACCCGCCCCCCCAGCGAGGGCCGCGATGAAAAATAGGGCCCTGGTGAATACAAATAAGCCTAAGCTTTCAGGCTCTATCTGCTCGATGCTTACCATATCGTGCATATCGCCAACTGGCATCAGGTTGGAAGTGCCGAGGAGCTGCCGGAGGCCCATTGGGTGGCGGCCTTTCGGATTCCGCAGAAAATCGAATCCGCGAACAAGTTCATCTGCCATGTCCGGATCAAACGAAGCGGGGCATGGTAGCTGGTCTCAAACTGCAACAACATGCTCAAGCTCCGGTGCGCGCTGGTCAATGGTACCTTCGAACACCTCTTCGACAATCATAAGACAAGGGAAAAGGCTAAACGTCTTTCTAGAAACGCGTAATGCACCCTTGAGAAGGGTGCATTACGCGTTTCTAAAAAAACCCTACCGTCCCAAGATTGGTCTTGCTCCCTTCCTGGCAGGAAGGAGGCAAGACCATAGGTACGAATTTCATCATTCGCGGCAGAGAGATCTGAGCAGGGGAACTGAATCAGATCCGATCCGTTATTGCCCGACAATGGACTCACGGCCGTGTGGCCATTTCCAGGGAGCTCTGCCGGCTGTGGAACTGGCGGCAGGAAAACGGCCACCTCAAAGGGCAGGTATGCAGGATCCTGCTGAGGAAGCTCGAAAGCAAAGACCTCATCACCTTGCCGCCGTCGAAAAGGGGTCTTGCGAACCCGCCCAACCGGCGCTACTACGTTCCGCCGCCTGAACCGCCGGATGCCGATACTAGCCCTTTGGAAACGGCGATCGAAGACCTGCCCCCCGTCAGACTGGCAATGGTCAGGCGGACACCCCATGAGGGATTGTGGAACTATCTGGTCTATCGGTATCATTATGAAGGTTTCCGAATCATCGTCGGATCTCACCTGAAGTACATCGCCTGGGCCGGCGACCGGCCGGTTGCGTGTCTGTCGTGGAGCTCGAGCGTATTCCGGATTGCCGCCCGGGACCGTTTCATCGGTTGGGACCCTCAGGCCCGAAACAGAAACATCCGCCATGTGGTGAACAACAACCGCTTTCTCCTGCTTCCCTGGGTCTGCTGCAAGAATCTGGCATCACATCTGCTCGGTCTTTCGGCTCGGATCATCGGCAGGGACTGGCACGGCTTTTACGGCTATCCGGCCTATCTGCTGGAAACCTTTGTCGACCAGGCTCGGTTTCGCGGAACCTGCTACAAGGCAGCCAACTGGACCCTGGTAGGAGAAACGGCCGGCTATGCCAAGAAGGACAACCGGTTTTATGAACACGGCCGGAAAAAAGATGTGCTCCTTTTCCCGCTTGTCCGTGATTTCCGCAAGCGATTGCAGTATCTTGGCGAAGGAGGCGTCCCATGATGAACGCCGCCCTCGATCTGGCCTCT
>Ga0209164_1003889_pt1 | contig 13788 bp, 8 predicted proteins | sample MTBNYHSulfiMetaG_FD_187458 | JGI IMG/M metagenome (GOLD analysis project Ga0209164, IMG submission 187458) | Enrichment culture microbial communities from rom New York Harbor, USA that are MTBE-degrading - MTBE-NYH (New York Harbor Sulfidogenic)... | ecosystem: Environmental > Aquatic > Marine >...
CCCTGCGGTCGCACCTTTATGATCCGGATTTTACGCATGGCTACCGAACCGAATAACATCGCCGTCTGGGTGTTGACCCCAAACGGCCTGGACCTCGCGCATCGGCTCTCCCGGTGCCGGCCGGGGCTGCAACTTCACTGCCCGCGGCGCCTGGCCGATGCCTGCGAGCGCATGACGAGTCGGATTTTCGACCGGCTGATCGATGCCGTGGCCGAGCATTTTCACCGCTTTGACGGCCACGTCTTCATCATGGCCACCGGCATCGTGGTGCGCGCCATCGCCCCATTGCTGCGCCATAAGAGCGTGGACCCCGCGGTGGTGGTGGTGGACGACGCCGGCCGTTTCGCCATCAGCCTCCTGGCCGGTCACATCGGCGGGGCCAATCGCCTGGCCAAGGCCGTGGCCGCGCGGCTGGAGGCCGTAGCGGTGATCACGACGGCCACCGACAGTCACGGCCGGCCGGCCGTCGATGCGTTGGCCATAGAGGTTGGATTGAAAATCGAAAACCCGGCCGCCATCAAGGGGATCAACATGGCCCTGCTGGCCGGCGATCCCGTCGGGTTGTATGATCCAGGCGCATGGGTGGCCGATGCATTGGAAGGGGCGGTCTGTCTCATCCCGCGTGAATCCCGGGCGTGGCCTGAAGCAAAGCCGCAGGGCATCTACGTGCATGACCGACGCACGTCTCTGCCGCCGGGGGTGCTCGTGCTGAGGCCCCCCTCGCTGGTGGCGGGCATCGGATGCAATCGCAACACGCCCGCAGAAGAGATCGCGTCCCTGCTGCGGGATGTGCTCGCGGCGTACGGCCTGTCACGCCTCAGCCTGGAGACGATCGCCTCGGTGGATCTCAAGCAGGACGAGGGGGGATTGTTGTCGCTCTCGCAAACCCTCGAGGTGCCGCTGGTATTTTATTCCCGAGACACACTGAATCAGGTCCGCCATGTGCCCCATCCATCGCCCATGGCGGCCAAGCACATAGGAGTCCAAAGCGTATGCGAAGCAGCCGCCCTGCTGAGTGCGGGCAACGGCACGTTGATCGTGCCGAAACAGAAGAGCGCCAATGTGACCGTGGCCATTGCGCGCCGATCCTCTTCGTGGTCGGCACCGGTCCCGGCCACATCGATCATCTTTCCCAGCGCGCGCGGAAAGTGCTGGCCCAGTCCGACACCATTGTCGGGTATGGCACCTACATCGACCTGATCCGGCCGTTGATCGGCGAACGAGAGGTGATCAGCACCGGCATGACACAGGAGGTCGAGCGCGTGACCGCGGCCATCGACCGGGCCATGACCGGGCGCCGGGTGGCCCTGGTCTCCAGCGGCGACCCGGGCATCTATGCCATGGCCGGCCTGGTGCTGGAAATATGCGCAGCGCGGGGCATCGCGGCTGGCCCGGCCCGAGTAAACGAGGCGAACGACAGCTTGCGTATCGAGGTGGTGCCGGGCATTCCGGCCTTGTGCGCAGGCGCCGCCCTGCTGGGAGCGCCGTTGACCCACGATTTTGCGGCCATCAGCCTGAGCGACCTGCTGACCCCCTGGGAAACCATTGAAAGGCGCATCGCAGCGGCGGCTCGTGCCGATTTTGTCATCGTGTTCTACAACCCCAAGAGCCGGCGGCGGGACTGGCAATTGGCGCGCGCCCGGGATATTATCCTCAAGAGTCGGGACGGCCGCACGCCGGTGGGTATCGTGACAGCTGCCCAGCGGCCTGCGCAGCAGATCCATATCACGACCCTGGATCGGCTGCATGCCGAGCCGGTGGATATGCAGACCACCGTGTTCGTGGGCAACCGCAGCACCCGGACATTAGGGGAGTTCATGTTCACGCCGAGGGGATATGCGCAGAAGTATGCCATCGATGGATGAAACGGAAGGGAAGGAGACGACCATGCAAGGTTATGTGCACGTGTACACCGGTAACGGCAAAGGCAAGACAACGGCGGCCCTGGGATTGGCCCTGCGGGCAGCCGGTGCAGGAATGCGGGTCTATATCGGACAGTTCATCAAAAATGCCGATTACAACGAGATCAAGGCCCTGGAGCGATTCGGCGATCAGATTACCCTGGAGCAGTTCGGACGGGGATGCTTTATCCGCGGCAATCCGTGCGAAGAGGACATTGCCGCCGCGCGCGTGGGATTGAAGGCCATCGAACGGGCCCTGGCCTCAGGTGATTTCGATGTGGTCATCGCCGACGAAGCCAACGTGGCCTTCGGTACCGGGCTGGTGAGCGAGGAAGACCTGCTGGCCCTGATAGCCGCCCGGCGTCCCGAAACCGAGTTGGTGATCACCGGCCGCAACGCTCCCCCGGCCGTGATCGAGAAGGCCGACCTGGTGACCGAGATGCAGGAGATCAAGCACTATTTTCGGCGCGGCATTCTGGCCCGTGAAGGGATCGAAAAGTAAAATGGATGCCAAGGCCGCCTGTATCGCGGTACTGGGGACCGGATCGGACGTGGGCAAGAGCATCGTGGCCACGGCGCTGTGCCGCCATTATGCGCGGCAAGGCGTCAGGGTGGCGCCGTTCAAGGCGCAGAACATGTCCAACAATTCGGGCGTGACGCCCGACGGGTTGGAGATGGGACGGGCCCAGATCGTCCAGGCCGAAGCGGCCGGCATCGCCCCGCACGTGGACATGAATCCCATCCTGCTCAAGCCCACCAGCGATGTCGGTGCCCAGGTGGTGGTGCTCGGCCAGGCCCGCATGAATGCCGGGGCCAAAGCCTACCACCAGCAGAAAGAGCAGCTCTTCGGGGTGGCCTGCGCGGCGCTGGACCGACTGCGATGCCGCTTCGACCTGATCGTCATGGAAGGCGCCGGTTCTTGCGCGGAAGTCAACCTCATGGACCGCGATATCGTCAACCTGGCCATGGCCGATTATGCCGGTGCACCGGTCATACTGGTGGCCGACATCCACCGCGGCGGTGTATTCGCCCAGATCGTGGGCACCCTGGCCTGTCTGCCGGAGGCGCAGCGCCGACAGATCGCCGCGGTAATCGTCAACCGGTTCCGGGGCGACATCGACCTGTTTCGCGATGGGGTCGCCTGGATCGAGGCGCAGATCCGCCGGCCGGTCATCGGGGTGCTGCCCTGGTTTTCGGCGTTCCGCATCGAAGCCGAGGACGCCGTGACCATCGAACGGCCCGAAACCATTGGCGGAAATGGACCGTGCATCGCGGTGGTTCGGGTGCCTCACATCTCCAACTTCACCGACTTCGATCCGCTGTCACGGCTGGATGGGGTGGCGCTGGTCTATTTGGACCGGCCCCGGCCCCTCGACCGTTTTTCGGCGGTCATCCTGCCCGGTTCCAAAAATACCCGCAGCGACTTGGATTGGCTGGCGGCCAGCGGATGGCGGGAGGCGATCCGGAGCTACCATGACAAAGGCGGGCATCTGCTGGGCATCTGCGGCGGCTACCAGATGCTCGGCACGGCCGTGCATGATCCGGACGGTGTCGAAGGGCGGCCGGGCAGCACCTCTGGATTGGGCCTGCTGGCCATGGAAACCGAGTTGAAGGCGCCCAAAACCACCACCCGCACCCGTTTTGCATGGGACGACGAAGTGGGCCTGGGATACGAGATCCACATGGGGCAGACGCGTTGCACGGGCGGCCGTTCCCTGCTGCGGATCCTCGCCCGAAACGGCGTGGCCTGCGACGATAGGGACGGCTGCATCGACAAGGACGGTCGGGTGATTGGCACCTATGTGCATGGATGGTTCGATTCACCGGCCATCATGAAACGCTGGCTGGGCGGCATCGGGTTGGACCGGATTTGTGTGGAGGCCATCCCGGGTTCCGCTGCGCGCGAACAGGCCTACGATGCATTGGCCGACCATGTGGAACGATATCTGAATCTGAAGATCGTCGATGATCTTGTCTGTAGGAATGTGAGGGGGAACGGTCGGGGCAACGGGCAGTGCCTGCTGCAGCGCGGCCGGGCAGGGGAGGACGTGCGATGATCCAGGGGCACGGCGGAAATGTTTATACCCTTGCCGATCGGCTCGGTTGTCGGCCCGATGAGATTGCCGATGTGAGCAGCAACATCAATCCGCTGGGCCCGCCACCCGGGCTGATGGATCACCTGCGAGATCAGATGTCGTCGGTTTGCGCACTGCCGGAAGTGGACAGCCGCACCATCGAGATGCTGATGGCGCGGTATATGGGCGTCGATCCGCGATCGGTCGTGGCCGGTGCCGGCACGACCCAGTTTATCTATGCGATGTTCGGGATATTGGCCTCTCGCCGGGTGCTGATCGTCGGTCCGACTTACGCCGATTATGCCGATGCATGCCGTTTGGCCGGGTTGTCCTTCGAGCATCTGCTGGCAACGCCCCAGGATCGATTTCGAGTCGATCTGAACCGGCTCGATCGAATGGCCGGCACGGCCGATACGGTGGTGATCTGTAACCCCAACAACCCCACCGGTGCGCTGATGCCCAAGGCCGCGCTGCTCGACCTGTGCCGCCGGTATCCCGAAACGCGCTTTGTCATCGATGAATCCTATCTGGGTTTTGTGCCCGGCGCCGATGCGATGACGCTGGCGGCCTTCGGCCTGGACAATGTCATTGTCCTGCATTCGTTTTCCAAGCTTTTCCGGCTTCCCGGTTTGCGCATCGGTTTTTTGATCGCCGCTCCCGCGTGGGCCGAACGCTTTCGGGACATCCGCTTGCCTTGGAGCCTCAACAGTCTCTCCCAGGCGGCGGTGGCCTTTATCACGAACAATGTCGCATCGACCGGCCGGTTCGTGGCCGATAGCCGGGAGTATATCATTCGCGAGCGGTCCCTGTTTGACGAACGGTTGGGGGGTCATAGCGGCCTGAAATTCTACCCGAGCCATACGACCTTCTTCCTGGTGGAACTGCCCGCCGGCCTCGACGCTCCCACGGTTTGGGAACGTTTTGCCCGGGAACGGATTCTCGTCCGCGACTGCAGCAATTTCTTCGGACTGGGAGAGCGGTTCATCCGTATTGCCGTCAACCAACCCGAAATCAATCTCAAGGTGGTGAACATGCTCGCAACGTTGGTGCGTGTGTGAGGAACTCATCTCTTGAATAGAAACGAAGATTTCTAACGATGGAAAGGGCACCATGCCGGATCTATCCCTTTGTGTTCTGACATGGCTTGCGCTGCCGTCCGGCGTCGCCCTCGATCTGCTCATGGGGGACCCCCAGGGCTGGCCCCACCCGGTGCGCTGGATGGGACGGGCCATCGAGGCGCTGGAGCCGGTTTGCCGCAAACGCATTCCAAATGAGATCGCCGCCGGCGCGGTGTTTGCCATTGGATTGATCGTGGCCACCTGGTTGGCCGCACGATGGTTGCTGCATGGACTGACGGTAATCCACCCGGTCCTGGGGTGGGCGGTCGAAGTGGTGATGATTTACTATTTGCTTTCCATCCGTTCACTCAGCGATGCGGCCATGGAGATCCATGGCCTGTTGCGTGATGGCATGATCCCGGAGGCCCGCCGGCGGCTGGCATTCATTGTGAGCCGGGATGTGGACCATTATCAAGCGCCGGATATCGCCCGGGCCACGGTGGAAACGGTGGCGGAGAATTTCGTGGATGGCGTGTTGTCTCCCTTGTTTTTTATTGCCATCGGCGGGGCGCCCCTGGGGATGGCCTTCAAGATGATCAGTACCCTGGATTCCATGGTGGGATATAAAAACGACCGCTATATTCAATTCGGACGGATCGCGGCACGCATCGACGATGCGGCCAATTACATTCCGGCTCGCTTGTCGGTGCTTTTGATCGCTGCCGCAGCCGGAATGCTTTCGAAAAGCGCCGGCCGCCGTGCCCTGCAGACCGCTTTGCGGGAAGGGCACCGGCACAGCAGCCCCAATGCCGGCCGACCCGAAGCCGCCTTTTCTGGCGCTCTGGCGGTCTGGGTGAACGGCCCCAACTACTACCATGGCCGCAGGGTGGAAAAGCCTTACATCGGTGCCGGTTTCGGGCCGGTCAGGCCCGGTCATATCCTTGCTGCCTGCCGGCTCATGACCTTTTCGGCACTTTTGTCTGCCGCTGTAACATGGGCGGTGAATCTTCTCGTTTTTCCGACCATGTCATTGACTTAAGTAGGCTACGCGGGCGGGCATAAAGCCCGCCCCTGCAAACTTTTGTTATAATACAAGCAGTTGTCGCGGCCAGGTGGTGTAGGGGCTGGGTTTAGCCCCGCCCGTATGCAAACCCAAACGCCTTAAGTTAACGGCATTGGCTATTCAGATATGATGCCCCCCAGCCGGCCGATCTATGCCGCATCCTTAACCACATCGTGCAGCAGCTTCAGCATTTTTCTAAAATTATACGGCTTTTGAATGAATCCGCAGGCACGCTTTAATACCTCGTCCGAGGCAGGATCCTCCATGCTGTAGCCGCTGGAGATCACAACCTTGGCGTTGGGGTCGAAGTTCAAAATTTCTTCCATGCAGTGCTTGCCGCCCATGCCTGGCATGATCAGGTCCAGAATGACGAGCGCGATGGACCTGCTTTTTTCACGATACAGCGAGAGACCGATTTCGCCGCTTCCGGCCGTGATCACCTGATAGCCGTTGTTCGAAAGCATGTCCCTGGCCAGCTCTCTTAAAAATTCCTCGTCATCGACGACCAGAATGGTTTCGCCATTCCCCTTCTGAATGACATCCTCTTGGGTTGCAACCTGTCTGGCAGCCGCCATTTTGATGGCAGGTAGATAGATATAGAATGTCGTGCCCTTGCCCGGTTGACTCTCGCAAAGAATATGACCGCCATGGTTGTGAATGATGCCGTAGGCCATGGCCAGGCCCAGGCCAGTCCCCTTGCCGGGCTGTTTGGTGGTGTAAAAGGGTTCGAAGATGTGCTGCCGGATTTCTTCGGTCATACCCTGTCCGTTATCGGCCACGGAGAGGCGCACATATTCGTCGGCCACATCGCCGAGATGGAGTTTTCCCAAGGCCGCATCCGGCCCTACATTTTCCGTTTCGATGACCAGTCGCCCGCCGTCGGGCATGGCGTCACGGGCGTTGACACCGATATTGAGCAGTACTTGCTCGACCTGACCCGGGTCCGCGTTGACCGTAAACACCGGATCGGTCAATTTTAACTCGATATCGATCATTTTGGGAATCGTGCGCTTGAGCAGCTTTTCGACCTGCAGCACGACTTGGTTCAGATCGACGGGCCGGGGGTGAATCTCCATCTTGCGGCTGAAGGCCAGTAGTTGGGAGGTGAGTTCCGTAGCACGCTGGGCAGCCTTTTCGATCTCCCTGAGCTTGGCCGCGTTGGGAGGTGCAACGTTTTTGTCCATGAGCAGCATCTGGGCATATCCCAGGATGGCTTGGAGCAGGTTGTTGAAATCGTGGGAGATGCCTCCGGCCAGGGTGCCAATGGCTTCCATTTTCTGGGCTTGCAGCAATTGCGCCTCGAGATGCTTGGTGATGGTGATGTCGCGAACGAAGCCGCAGATGCCCCCGGTGTCCCCGTCCTGACCGGGCAGCGGCACCTTGATGCTGTGGAAGATCCTGGTGGCTTCCCGCACGAGCTTCATCTCTTCTTCCACGATCTCACCCTGGAGCACGCGTGTTTCGATCTTGCGGGTCCGGGACCCCATGTCTTCACCGAAGAGCTGCTCGTCGGTCTGACCGCAAAATTCATCGGTCCTCAGCCCGTAAAGTCTCTCCATGGCTGGGTTGACGAGGGTGTATTTCAGATCGGCGTCTTTTAGAAAGATGGCATCCTGGGCGCTTTCGAAAATGGTCCGGAAGCGTCTTTCGCTTTCTCTCAGCCGCTCTTCAGCGATGCGTTTGTCCTCCCTGATCTGGATCGTGTCGAAGATACGTTCGAGCAGATTGATCAGCTCGATGGGCCGGACCGGCTTCTGCAGATAGTGGAATGCCCCTTTTTCCAATGCGGTCACGGCTGAATCCACATCAGCGAAGGCGGTCATCAGGGCGCAGACACAGTCGGGATTTCTCTCTTTGAGATGGGCCAGCAGGTTGATGCCGGTGTCATCGGGTAACTTCAAATCGAGCAGCGCCACCTGCGGGTGTCGCGCGTCGGCCAGCGCCAACGCGTCCGTGCATGTATTGGCTATGATCGGATCGTATCCTTCGTCGCTCAGGATATCGCAAAGATTGTCCGTCATGGCTTCGTCGTCGTCGACAACCAGAATGGTCTTGAGCATCGCGCATACTCCACTATTCCAATACAGGTTTGCGGATCATCCCCAATTTGCGATCTTCGTCCACGCGCGCCATCAGGTCAAGAAGCTGTCGGACATCGATGGGTTTGGGCAGCATCGTATAGACACTCTCTGCGATGGCTTGATCAATCAGTTCATTCATCTCTTCGGCATAACCAGTCATGAGAATCGTCACCAGATTGGGTTGCATCCCTTTGACACGCCGATACACTTCGAGGCCATTGAGACCGGGCATTTTCAGATCGAGCAGGAGGATGTCGAAGGGCCGGCGTTCGGCTTCCCGAATTGCGTCGTGGGGGGTGCACGCCATGGCGACCCGATACCCATAATCGGCCAGGGTTTCATAGAGATTTTCGCACAGCGCACGATCGTCGTCGGCGATCAGGATATACCCGCCTTCGGGTCGCCGCAGGCTGGCCTCGATGGCGGCGTGCAGCGTGTCCATGTTCAAGGGCTTTTTCAGGACCGTCTGGACGCCGTTTTCGAGTGCCTGCTGGATCAATTCGGTGAGTGCATAGGCGGTGAGGATCACCTTGATGCCCGGGTTGTGCGCCTTCATATTCAGAAAGCACTCCACACCATTCATTCCAGGCATTTTGATATCCATCAGGACGAGGTCGAAATCGTTGCCATCCGTCAGGGTGCAGGCATCCTCACCGCTGTTGGCCGTCTCGACCTCGTACCCTTCATCTTCCAGAATGTCTTTGATGCTGTCGGTATAGGCTTCGTTGTCGTCCACCACCAGGATCCTGAACCCCATTTCACCTCCTCGTGCCTGTTTTAATGACCGGAAGCATGCGGCAGGAGCAGAGAGATCCTTGTGCCTTGTCCCGGTTCACTTTCCAGCATAATGCGGCCATCGTGTTCTTCGATAATTTTTTTGACATTGGCCAGGCCTATGCCCGTGCCGCGCGCACGCGTGGTAAACAGCGGCTCAAAGGCGCGCCGCCGAGTCTCCACATCCATGCCGATGCCGTTGTCCGATACGTCAATGACCAATTGGCCATCGCGCATGGATGTTTTCACGCAAATGCGGGGTTCATAGGTCAAGTCTTTCGTAACCGTCGCCTCCTTGCGGGAATTGACCGCTTGAACGGCATTGAGCAGGAGATTGATCAGGACCCGCCGCATCTTTTCCGGATCATGAGGCACCGGCGGCAGCGCCCTTGTAACCTCAAGGTGGATCGGGATTCCTTCCTGCTCCTCGACCTGTTCCACGACCTGTTCCAGCCACGGAGAAATCTCCTGTTTGACAATCGAGGCCTGACGGCCACGGGTATATTCGAGCAGGTCGGCGACGATGGCCTCACACATGGTGATCTGATCTTCGATGCGCTGGAAATGCTTCTTGGCCTTTTCGTCTTCGGTCTTCAGTCGTCTTTGCAGGTAAAAATTGGACGAGCGGATGACCCCCAGGGGGTTTCGCAGTTCGTGGCTGACCGTGGCCGTAAGTTGACCGAGCACCGCCAGTTTTTCACGCTTGACCAACTCGTTCTGGGCCGTTTCCAATTCCCGGGTTCGTTCGACCACCATCTTCTCCAGATTTTCACGATACCGGGCCAGCTCCTGCTCGGCCGTTTTGCGCCGGGTCACATCGCGGGCAATGCTCAGCAGCGTCTTTTTGCCCTTGTGCACCATCACCTGGCTGCTGACTTCCACGATGGCCTTGGAACCGTCCCGGCGCACATGCAATGTCTCGAAGAACATCGGATTGCCCCCGGCCGGTCGCTGGCATGAATCGGTGACAGGGTACGCGCAAGGCGGGTCGCTGATATCGGCGATGGAGATGTCGAGGAAGTCCGCTTTGTCATATCCCAGATGGCGGCAGGCGGCCTGGTTCACATCGATAAATCGGCCGGTTTGCAGATCGTTCAAAAAGATGGGATCGGCTGCTGTTTCGAAAACGGCGCGGAAACGGGCTTCGCTCTCTTCCAAGGCCCTTTGGGTCTCTTTCAATGCATCGATATTGGAGGTGATGAACAGGATGCACGCCTCCCCCTTGTATTGGATCGGCCGCGCCGACACGAGGGAGGTCGTGATGGTCCCATTGCGGGTGCGGAAGGCAATCTCCATATTGTCCACTCGCCCCTGCTTTCCGAACACCTCCATGAGACGTTTCAAGTCTGCTGAATTTACAAATAAATTCAGTTCATTGGCGGTTCGACCGATGGATTCTTCGGGACGATAACCCAGACGATGGCAAAAGGCCTCGTTGACCTCAACATATCGACCGTCGGACATGCGCAGAATGGTGATCGAGTAGGGCGCAGCCTGCAAAATGGTGCGATAACTCGCTTCGCTTTCCTGCAATGCTCTTTGGGCGTTTTTAATGTCAGAGATATTCGTGGAAATGCTCAGGATGCAGTCCTCTCCCTTGAACCGCATCGGTCGGGCGGCCACCAGGTTTTCCAGAGGGCGACCCTCCTTGGACTGAAATGTGATCTCCAGGCGATCCACCTGTCCATCCCGATGAAAGGTTTCGATGAAACGCTCCCGGTCCCTGGGGTTTTTGTAAAGGTTCAGTTCAGAAGAGGTCCTGCCGATAGCCTCTTCTTTGCTGTAACCCGTGCGTTGACAAAAAACCTGATTCACCAGGAAATAGGTCCAGTCCGAACGGCGCATAATGGCAATGGAATAGGGGGCTGCCTCCAGGATAGCCCGGTGGCTCTCTTCGCTGTCGTGCAAAGCGCGCTGGGTCTGTTTGGATGCCGTGGCGTCCCGGGATATGCCGCAAAAGCCGATCGGCGTTCCGGATGCATCCCTGCGCAGTGCGACCACCGTTTGGGCTGTGACCACCGAACCGTCTTTGCGAACCACGTCATACTCGAGGATGGGCGAGGGCAGACCGGTTTGAAAGACGCGCTGAAAGGCCTCGGCGACAACCGTGGCCTGGTCGGTGGGGATGAAGTCTCGGTAGCTCATGCTGCGCAGTTCGTCACTGGTGCGGCCGTGAAACCGGCAGACATAGTCGTTGAAGCGGGTGAGCCGTCCGTTTAGATCGGTTTCAAAATAGGTTTGCGCCATGCATGCCAGAAGATCCTGCTGGACTTCCTGCATCGAAGAAGCCGTATCGGCGGGCATATGGGGATCACCGTTCTCTGCTAAATTCTGTTGTCGATCAGGTTCTTGAGGCATGCCAACCCTTTCCCAGCTGCTTCAACCGTAGTCTGATTCCTCTGGCAACTATCCTGTTTCACGTATGCAGGGCAGGACGATCTTCATTTCTGTCCCCTGGTCCGTGCGGCTCGTCAAAAATATCCGGCCGCCATGCTCTTCGACGATTTTTTTTGCATTGGCCAGGCCGATACCCGTGCCCCGGGCCCGAGTGGTAAAGAGCGGTTCAAAAGCACGTCGGCAAGTCTCTTCATTCATGCCGATGCCGTTGTCCGTGATACAGATCGTCACCCCATCGTCGCCGGTTTCAGTTTTGACCGATATGACCGGACGATACCGCTCGGTGCGTTTTTGCATCTCTTTCATTTTCTCTTGAACGGCCTGGACAGCGTTGTCGAGCACGTTGATCAGCACGCGCCGCATCTTTTCCCTGTCGTGGTGCAGGTCAGGCAGATCATCGGGGATGGTCAGCGCAATGTCGACACCCTTGGTTTCCTGAAGTTGTTCCACGACCTCGGTCATCCATGGCGCCATGGGTTGCCTGGCGACCAATATACTGCGCCCTCGCGTGTATTCCAGCAATTCGGCCACGATGGTATCGCACAATGTCACTTGTTCGTCGATGCGGCGAAAATGCTTCTCCGTTTTTTGGCTTTTATCTCTGTTTTTACTCTGCAGGTAGAAGTTCGACGAGCGGATGACGCCCAATGGGTTACGCAGTTCGTGGCTGACCGTGGCCGTGAGCTGGCCGAGGACCGCCAATTTTTCACGTTTGACCAGTTCGGCCTGTGCCGATTCCAGGGCTTTGGTGCGTTCCGCGATGATTTGTTCCAGGTCCTGCCGATAGTGCTCCAGTTCCCTTTGGGTCTTTTTGAGCGATGTGATACTCGTGATGACCGCCAAAACACAGTCCTCTCCCTTGAAGCGGATGTATTGTGCCGAAAAGAGATCGTCATGAACCATCCCGGCCCGGTTGATAAATTGCAGCTCGATGCCTTGGACTTTGCCGTCGCGACTAAGCGCTTCCATCCATCGCCTGCGGTTATCCGGATCGGTGTAGAACCCCAATTCGATGGGGGTGTGGCCGATCAGCTCTTTTCTGCTGAACCCGGTGCGCGCGCAAAAGGCGTCGTTTGCCGCCACGATGCGTCCGTCGGCCCGGCGGGTAATGAGGATCATGTCCGGAGCCAGTTCCATGATCCGACGGTAGCTCTCTTCGCTTTCCACTACCGCCCGTTGTGCGGCTTTGAGGTCGTCGATGGGACGGGCGATAACCAGCAGGCATTTCTGGCTGTCCTGTTCGATGATGCGTGCCGACCACAATTGGTGTGACAGGGTGCCATTTCTGTAACGCACCGGCAGCTCGAAAGCATCCACCTTGCCCTTGGCTTGCAGGGTTTCTATGAACCTTTGCCGATCGTCCGGGTCAACGTAGAGATTCAGGTCCCTTGAGGTAAAACCAATGGTCTCTTCGGGGGTATAGCCGGTGCGCCGATAAAACTCGCTGTTGGCCTCCAGATAACGGCCGTCGGCCAGGGTGGTGAGGCAGATGGCATCGGGGGCCGCCTCCATAATTTCACGGTAACGCTTTTCGCTTTCGTAACGCGCCTCCTGGGCCAGCTTGAGCGGCGTGATAACGGTCGCGACAAACAACGTACAGATTTTGCCTTTGAAGCGGATCATCCTCCCGGAAACCAGATCTTCGAACTGCTCTCCGGACTTTTTTTGGTATCTCACTTCGAGTCCGTCGATTTTTCCCTCGTTGATGAGAAGTCTTTTAATACGACCATCATCCCCGGGATCGACGTATAAATTCAATTCGATGGGTGTTCGACCGATGACCTCTTCCGGAGGGTGACCGGTTTGCTGGCAAAAGGCGGCGTTGACTTGAATATATTTCGACGTGCGGGCATCGTTGATGGCAATGGCATCGGGAGCCAGTTCCAGCACCCGCTGGTAACTCTCCTCGCTTTCGCGCAGTGCTCGCTCGATCGCCTTTTGTCGGGTGAGGTCGCGAACGATACCGCAAAAACCGAGGGGTTTGCCGCTGACATCACGCAACAAGGTGACGACGGTTTGATGGGTGGCGATCGTGCTGTCCTTGCGGATAATATCGTATTCCATCAGCTCGGATGGCTGGCCAGTTTGGTAGACTTTTTGGTAGATATGAAATATGCGTTGGGCTTCATCGGGATGCATATAGTCTCGAAAGTTCAGACCGATGGACTCTTCGCGGGTTCTCCCGATAAATCGACAGGCGGCGTCGTTGACGAGTGTGAAATTGCCGGACAGGTCGACTTCAAAATAACCGTCTCCGGAGTTTTCCAACATGCGTCGATAGTCGATGACGCCTGCTTTCTGTTGAAGGGGGTCGTGCGCATCGGCGGAGGTCACCGGCGAATTTGCCATGCCGAGGATGGCGGCTGACGGATTGTCAGGATGTTCGGGAGCGAGGGCCGTTTCCCTCTCGGTCGGGTTTGAATCCGGGCGCTTTGTGGT
>Ga0209164_1003890_pt1 | contig 13787 bp, 10 predicted proteins | sample MTBNYHSulfiMetaG_FD_187458 | JGI IMG/M metagenome (GOLD analysis project Ga0209164, IMG submission 187458) | Enrichment culture microbial communities from rom New York Harbor, USA that are MTBE-degrading - MTBE-NYH (New York Harbor Sulfidogenic)... | ecosystem: Environmental > Aquatic > Marine >...
ATCTCCAGCGGCCGGTCCACCACCAGGGTCGGCTCCCGGTAGGTCCCGGGCGCCACCACCACCCGGCTCCCCGCCGGCGCGCGGGCCAGGGCCTCCGTGATGGTGAGGTAGTCGCCGCCGGGGCCGACGCGGACGTTGATGATGGTAGGGGAGTCGCCGGGGCCGACGCGGACGCTCATGAGGATCGTGGGGTCCCCGCCGGGACCGGGCGGGACGGTAGGCCGGGAGGAAGACTCGACCGGGGTGGCCAGCCCCCCCCACCCCGAGACGGCGAGGAGGACAGGAACCAGCCGCGCGATCTCCAGGGCCCCCACCGTGACGCCTAGCGGACCTGGGGCTCCGGCGTGGCGCGGAGCTCCTCCGAGTGTCCCCCGTGCATTCCGTGCATGCCGTGCATCCCGGCCCCGGGGCCGCCTCCTCTCCGAACCACCTCCAGGACGCCCTCCCAGTCCAGGATCTCCCCGCCGTAGGACGCCAGGAGGGCCTGGGGATCCTCTCCGGTCCAGAAGGCCGTGAGGTTCATCCCCATGGGGCTCCTCAGGTCCGGGCTACGAAGGAAGACGGCCTCCGCCAGGGGGATGAGCCGGCCTGGGTTCCTGAAGTCCGTCACCCACATGGAAGCCACCTCGGACCGCTCCTGGGTCAGGTAGAAGTTGGCCATGCACTCCACGGAGTCGAACATGTGCGCCCTCCCCTTCCGGGTGATGAGCTCGGTTCCGTAGCGGTCGTCGGACACGGTCATGACGCAGAGGGCGCACGTGTCTTCCCCGTACGCGATGGGGACCGGGCTCGAAGGGGCACAACCCGCCACCAGGAGGACCGCCGCCGGAAGGAGGAGGGCGGCGAGGGCCGGAGCCATCTTCCTTACCTCAGAAGCGTCAGAAGCCTCCTGTGCCCCGCTTCCTCTCCACCGCCGTAGCTCCAGGAACACCGCCAGGGCTCCGAGAACGCCGGCCCCGAAGGCTGCCCATCCTCCCAGCCCCGGCCAGGAGTGGGCGCGGAAATTCAGGATGCTTCTGGACCCGATGAGGGGGGGCTGGTAGCTCATGCCCGGGATCTTGATGGCGGCATCGGGGCTCAGGTCATGGCCGTAGTCGTACTGCCAGAGCCAGAAGTCCAGGATCCCGGCCAGGGCCAGGACCGCCAGGAGGGCGAACCAACCGTACAGGAGCCATGCTCTTCTCGCCGCCGCCACAGCCAGGCCCGACACCACCAGGAAGCCCACCACCCACGGCATCACCGCAAGCTCCCTGATGGCATCGGGCTCGATGGTCTTCATGCCGATGTAGTGGTTCAGGCTGTTGATGTTCCTCAGGTCGTGGGGGTTCTCACCGGTGATGGTGCTGACCCATATCTCCATCCCCAGCCCTTCCGGGTACTGGGGGGCCTCCAGGCTGATGGTCCACAGGGGGAAGGCGTAGATGAGCAGCAGGGCCAGGGAGGCGACGGCCACCAGGATCCTGGACGTCCTCGACATCCGGTCCACTCCGGACGTTCCCGTCATCCGCCTCGCCCTGGACGATCTCGTCATCAGCGTCTCCCCGACCTTTCTCTCCGCCGGGCTGAGGCGAGCCCACCTCCTCCCGAGGACCGGCTCATCTTCCCGGATCCCCCGTTGGGGTATGGCAAACTCAGTCCGTAGCCCCCGTGGAGTAGCTCAGGGCCACGTCGGACCCCGCCGGGGAAACCCTCACGTACCCCTGCATCTCCTGGTGCAGCGCCGAGCAGAAGTCGGTGCAGTAGAAGGGGTAGACCCCTACCCGGGTGGGGACCCACTTCAGGGTCCTGGTCTCCCCGGGCATGACCAGCAGCTCCGCGTTGCGGGCCCCCATCATGGCGAAGCCGTGGGGCACGTCCCAATCCTGCTCCAGGTTGGTGACGTGGAAGTAGACGGTGTCGCCCAGCCGGATCCCTTCGATGTTGTCCGGGGAGAAGTGGGTACGGATCGTGGTCATGTAGACCCGGACCACGTTCCCTGAGCGCTCCACCCTGGCGGCCCCCTCACCGGGAGTGGCGTGGGGGTGGGCGTTCTCCTCCAGGGGGAAGATCCGCGCCTGCCGGTCCATGAGGATGTGGGCCGGAAGGGCCTGGGCGTAGTGGGGCTCCCCCTGCGTGGGAAAGTCCAGCAGAAGCCGCAAGCGGTCGCCGGTGATGTCGTAGAGCTGGGCCGCGTGGGCCAGCTCCGGCCCCGTGGGGAGGTAGCGGTCCTTGGTGATCTTGTTCAGGGCCACCGCATACTTTCCCCAGGGCTGTCCCGAGTCACCGCCGGGAATCATGAGGTGCCCGATGGAATAGTAGGCCGGGGCCCGGTCCACCACCTCCCAGGTGCCCAGCTTCCACTTCACGATCTCCGAGGAGATGAACATGGAAGTGTAGCCGAACCCCTGGTCGTCGAACTCCGTGTGCAGGGGTCCCAGGCCCGGCTCCTTCACCTCCCCGGCCAGCACGGCCTCATACCGGAGGACCGGGATGCCGTCCACCACCGTCTCGTAATCCCGGGCCTCGATAGCCTGGAGCATTTTGGTGAAGGAGTGCACCGGGATGACGGCGGCCAGTTTGCCCCCCGCCGCGATGTACTCCCCCGACGGGTCCACGTCCACCCCGTGGGGGGACTTGGGGGTGGGGAGGAAGAAGACCATGTCCGGGCAGTCCGAGGGCTCCAGCACCTTGACGGACCGCTTCGTCTCGCTGCGGGTGAGCCGCCCCGGGCCCATGTGGTTGTGAATATACTCCGCAGGCATATCCCGGCCGGCTCCCTCCGCGACGCAGGTCTCGGCCCGCTTCCAGTGGACGGCGGCGATGAAGTCCTTGTCGTGGCGGGAGGCGTTCACCTCCAGGAGGGTGTGGGCCTCCTCGGTGTTGTAGGTAGTGAGAAAGGCCCACCCCGCCGAGGCCTTCCGGCCGGCGTTGGAAAGATCGTAGTTGTAGCCCGGGACCACGATCTGGAAGGCCACGTCCATGTTCCCCGGATCGTCTCCGCGAATGAAGGAGATGGTCCCCTGGAAGTTCCCCTTGTACTCGGAGATGGGCATGTCCCGCTGGGGAATGGGCACGCTGAACCGGGTGGAGGCCACCACATACTCGGTGTTCTCGGTGATGAAGGGGGAGGCGTGGTTACCGGCGGAGTTGGGGACCTCCAGGATCTCGTCGGTCTCGAAGGTGGTGAGATCGATGCGGGCCACCCGGGGGGTGTTGTTGGCGTTGATGAAGAGCCAGCGCCCGTCCGTCACGCCTTCGGTCTGGGAGAGCTGGGGGTGGTGCGCGTCGTCCCAGGGGATGAACCCCCAGGAGGTCTCCAGCATCCCTTTCGTCTCCTCGCTGTACCCCCAACCGTTCTCCGGGAACTGGGAGAATACCGGCACCGTCCTCAGGAGCCGCCCCGACGGGAGCCCGTAGACCGTGACGTTGCCGCTGAATCCCCCGGACATGAAGGCGTAGAATTCGTCGTACTCCCCCGGGGCCACGTACACCGCCGACGCCGCGTCCCCCATCCCCGCGGAGGGCCCGCCCGCCTGGCAGGAGTAGAGGGCCGCCGTCCCCAGGAACAGGGCCAGAAGGGCCAGGGTCCAACGCTTGGCGCCGATCGTCTTCATGGCATCACCTCTCGATGTCGGGTCCTCTCATGGGGCCCAAGGGACCGGTTCCCCAGGCGTCGGCTCCGTTCGCCGAGCCTTCGATGCTGCGCGCGGCATTGACCCCTCGGCTCAGCCGCCTCCACCCTCGGTCCGCACCTTCCGCAGGTAATCCAGGACGGCCCGGGCGTCGGCCTCCGACAGGTCCTGGTCCGGCATGGGCGTGTAGTACTCCGCCAGGAGCTGCCGCACCGTGGGGTGCCGCTCGGTCATCTCCCAGGAGTTCAACAGCATGTTCATGATGAACTCGGGAGTCCTGCGGTCCGTCACGTCCCGGAGGGGAGGGCCCACGTAGCGATCGTCCAGCTGGTGGCAGGCCGAGCACTTGAGCCGGAAGACCTCCTCGCCCCGGGCCGCCAGCTCCGGGTCGATAGGTCCCAACTCCAGGCTCGTCACGGGCCCAATGCCCTTCTCCAGCTGCTCCGCGGAGATGTCGCCCGCGGCGGGGGCACCCTCGGAGGAGGCCGGCTGAGCCGCGTTCCCTCCGTCACCGCCTCCCTCCCCCCCGCAAGCGGGGAGGAGGAGAGCCAGGGGCAGTACTCCGAGAATGAGAAGCAATCTTAGATCGGGAACCAACCGCAGTCCGCCAAGGCCGGGAAATCCGTTCATTCCGTCGTCGTTCCTGTCCTGGGGTACGCCCGATGAGGGCGCCGTGGAGATCGGGCTTTTATCGGAATACTGTTTTCCGTCCGACCACAGCCCGAAGATGGGACGGAAGGAGGAGGGACGCTGTGACGCAGATCACAGGAAGGGGGCGGACCGTCTCAGTCTCCTTCGCCCACGTCCTCCAGGCGGGAGACCGCGAGGAGGGTCACCGCCCTGCCTTCCTGGCGGATGATGCTTTGATCCCGGAAGTCACGGAGGGCCCTGGCCACGCTCTCCCGGGTGGTGGCCAGGAGGCGGGCCATCTCCCCTTGGGTGTGGGGGAGGGTGAAGCTGGCGCCGTCCTTCAACGCTTCGGCGCGCCCGGCCTGCTCCAGAAGGAAGGCAGCCACCCGGGCGGGAATGCTCATGAGGGAGATCCTCTCCACCGTCACCACCAGGTGCCGGAGGCGCCGGCCCAGGTTCCGGATCACCGCGTCGGCGATCTCGGGATGCTCGCGGTACAGTCGCTGGAAATCGTCCATGGAGAGGAAGTACAGCTCCGAATCCTCCGCTGTGCGGCCCGAAGCCGGGTAGGGTCCCCCGTCGAAGAGGGGCAGCTCGGCGATGGACTGGACGGGCGTCTCCACGTGGATGACGTGCTCCTTGCCGTCGGAGGTGGACCGGTAGATCTCCACCTTCCCCTCCACGAGGAGGTACACCCCCCGGCAGGGCTCTCCCGTCCGGAACAGGATCCTGCCCCGGGGAAACCGGCGAGGGATCATGCGCTCGGCCACCACGTCCAGGGCGGCCGGCGAGAGCTCGCGGAAGAAGGAGACTCCCTTCAGGTGGCAGACGGCGGACTTCGGCACGTGGCCCTCACTTTCTTGGGTGTGACGACGGTCACATCCCATTCTCTCCCCTCCAGCCATCTTTGGAAAGACCTTCGCTCCCCAAGGAGGATGACATCGTGACAGATCTCGGCTCCAACACCTCTCTTCACCACCTGGTGGATCGCTATCCCTTCCTCGTGGAATTCCTGGCCGGGTACAACAGCAAGTTCGAGCTCCTGCGGAACCCTCTGATGCGGGCGACCGTGGGGAGGGCCGCGACCCTCGGCCGGGTGGCAGAGATGGGCGGGATCTCGGTGGAGGAGCTGCTGCGGGACATCGCCGCGGAGGTCCGGGAGCGAACGGGGGCGAACCTGCCGGGCGAAGACGATGCGGCCGGGCCACATGGCGCCGCCGAGTCTGAGGGCCGCGGCCGAGGGGGGAACGGCCCGGACGGCGCCGCAAGGATGAAGGACCTGATCCTCGACCTGCATGACGGCCTCTCCCTGGATGCGGCCAAGGAGAGGTTCGACGACCTCATCCGGGACGTCTCCCCCGAGCAGATCGGGGCCATGGAGGAGCAGCTCATCCGGGAAGGGATGCCGGTGCAGGAGATCCAGCGCCTCTGCGACCTCCACGTGGCGGTGATGCGGGGCGGGCTGGACCGGCAGGAAGAGGTATCCGCGCCTCCGGGGCACCCGGTCCACACGTACATGGCCGCCAACGAGGTCATCACCCGGCTGGCGAACCGCGTGGGCGACCTGGCCAGCCGGCTGCAGGAGGAGGGGCCGAGCACCGGCACCACCTCTGGTCCCGCCTCTTCCGGCGCAAGCTCCTCCACCGGCGGCCTCCCCGGCGGCGATCCATCCGGCCCGACGGACCCGGCGCTCCGGGCGGAGATGGCCCGGGCCCTGGAAGACCTCTCCGGCATCCACAACCACTACCTCCGCAAGGAGAACCAGCTCTTCCCCTTCCTGGAACGCCATGGCATCACCGGTCCGGCGCAGGTCATGTGGGGGGTGCACGACGAGATCCGAGGGCAGCTGAAGGAGGCGAGGGCGGCGGTGGAGGGAGGGTCCGCCGGGGATCTCTCGGGAAAGGCGGCGGCCCTGGCCCGCTCCGTCGTCGAGATGGTCTACAAGGAGAACAAAATCCTCTTCCCCCTCTCCCTGCAGAACCTGACGGGGCAGGAATGGTCGGAGGTCCGGCGGGGCGAGGACGAGCTGGGGTATGCGTTCGCGAAGCCGGCGGGCCAGTTTGATGCCGCGGCCTCGCCACGCCCGGGAGGAGGGATATCCCTCCCCATCGTGGCCCCGGCCCGCCGTGACGCCGAGCCTCGTCCGAGGGTGGACGGGTTCCTGGACCTGGGCACGGGGAAGCTGAGCCTGGAGCAGGTGGACATGATCCTACGGCACCTTCCGGTGGATCTCTCCTTCGTGGACGCCGACGGATTCGTCCTCTACTACTCCGAGACCCCTGAGCGCCTATTCCCCAGGACCCCGGGAGCCATCGGGCGGCACGTGGAGAACTGCCACCCGCCCAAGAGCGTCCACATGGTGAAGGAGATCCTCCGCGCCTTCGCCGGCGGCGAGCGGGACGTTGCGGAGTTCTGGATCGAGATGGGAGGGAAGTTCATCCACATCCGGTACTTCGCGGTCAGGAACCCCGACCGGAAGTACCTGGGCTGTCTGGAGGTGAGCCAGGACGTCACCGCCATCCGGGCCCTGGAAGGGCAGCGGCGGCTGTTGGAGTGGAGCTGAGGCCGGCTACCGTTCCCTTTACCGGCGCATCGCAAGGGGCGTCTACCCCTCCCGTTCCCGGATCATCACCAGGAGCATCTTGAAGGGAGCTGGCGCGGTGAGGGCGTGGGGGATGTTGGCGGGGAGGAGCAGCGCCTGCCCGGCCTCCACCCTGTTCTCCTTCCCGCCCACCGTGATGGCCGCCTCCCCGTCCACGATGTAGACCACGGCATCGTGGGCGGTGGAGTGCTCGCTCAACCCCTCGCCCTTGTCGAAGGCGAAGAGGGTAAGGGTCCCCGTGGCCTTCTTCACCAGGGTCCGGCTCACCACCGAGCCCTCTTGGTAGGCAAGGAGGTCGTGGAGGGGGACGGGTTCGGACAGGGGATGGCGGGATTCGTTCGCTTCAGGCATGACGCGCTCCGGTTGTGGCTCGGGGAAGGGGTTTCGTCGCCGTGGTCTACCCGGGATCCAGCCCCTCGGTCCCCGGCTGAGGCGTCGGCGGGTCTGCCGACTTGGCACGGGTCCCTGGATCCACTGCGCGCCTGCGCTCCTGCTCTCCGGCCCTCCCGTGTGCCTCGTGGTCCGTGCGCCACCGATGCCTCATGTCGTACCTTCCTCCGGTGCCCGATCCACTCAGCACCGAACTGGAGGCGACCATGAACAGAGCTCCTTCCTCGCGCATCCTTTTCTTCTTCCTCTTCCTCTTCCCCGCCCTCCTCGGTCTCGCGAACACCCCGGTTCCTCTCCACGCCCAGGCTCCCGGCGGCCTCAAGGTCTTCATCTCCGTGGACATGGAGGGAATCTCCGGCGTGGTGCACTGGGACGAGACGAGCGAGGGGGGTGCCGATTACGGCTACTTCCGGAGGCTCATGTCCCTGGAAGCCAATGCCGCGGTTCTGGGAGCCTTCGACGCGGGAGCCACGGAGGTGGTGGTGAGGGACTCCCACGGCTCGGCGCGGAACATCCTCCCGGACCTCCTGGACCCCAGGGCGCGCCTCATCCGGGACTGGTCCGGCGGCGTCAAGGGGATGATGGAAAGAATCGACGAGACCTTCCACGCCGTGGTGTTCATCGGGTATCACGCCCGGGCCGGGACGCCGAACGCCACCCTCGAGCACACCAGCACGGGGAACGTGGTGGACTTCGCCATCAACGGGCGCTCCCTACCGGAGGCCGGCTACAACGCCCTCATCGCCGCGAAGTACGGCGTCCCGGTGGTCTTCGTGGCGGGCGACCGGGCCATCTGTGACCAGGCGGAGGAGCTGTTCGGGACCGTCCTCACCGTCGCCACCAAAGAGGGTATCGGACAGGCCTCGAACGGGCTCCATCCCGATACCGCGGCAAGCCTGGTCCGGACCGGCGTCGCCGATGCGGTCCGCCAGCGAGGCCGGATGCGTCCCTTCACCATGACGCCTCCCTACACGCTGGTCCTGAGGCTCAAGGACGAAGCGTCCGTGCACGCGGGGTCCTTCTTCCCGGGAGCCCGCCGCACCGGGGACTGGGAGCTGACCTTCACCAGCGACGACATCCTCCAGGTCATGTACGCATTCAACGTCATGAAACGTTGATATGGATGGGAGGGTACGTCAGTCGTACGCGTCGATGGAGGCAGGACCATGTTGAGCAGGATCCAAGTCGCCCTGGGTGGGCTTGTCGTGTTCGTCATCCAGGCGGCCTCGTGTGGAGGCCCCACGGACCCCAGCCCCCCGAAGGAGATCACCGATCTCCCGCGGCCCCTCACGGCCGTGGAGGAGCGGGTCATCGACCGGTCCAACCTCTTCGGCTTCGAGCTCCTCCGGAGGGTGGACGAGGGGAGGGAGGCGGACAAGCCCAACACCATCCTCTCCCCCCTCTCGGCCTCCATGGCCCTGGGCATGGCCCTGGAAGGGACCGACGGCGCCACCTACACCGAGATGCGGGACGCCCTGGGGTTCCAGGGCTTCAGCAGGGAGGAGGTGAACGACTCGTACCGGGGACTCCTGGACATCCTCCTGGACCTGGATCCCGCCGTGGAGGTGGGCATCGCCAATTCCGCCTGGAGCCGGCAGGAGTTCGCCTTCCTTCCCAGCTACTTCGACGCCATCACGACCCACTTCGACGCCGAGGTCAGGTCGCTGGACTTCTCCAACCCGGCCTCCAAGGACGTCATGAACCAGTGGGTGCGGGAGAAGACGAAGAACCGCATCGAGTCCATCGTCGATGAGATCTCTCCCCTGGATATCCTCTTCCTCATCAACACCGTCTACTTCAACGGGAAGTGGACCACCCAGTTCAAGAAGTCCGAGACCCGTCAGGCCCCGTTCCGGCTGGAGAACGGCACCCAGGTGGACGTCCCCATGCTGTCGGGACGCATCCCCAAGGTGGCTTTCGCCTGGCTCGAGGGGGGCAGGGTGATGGCAGAGCTCCCGTACGGGGGCCGTGCCTACCGGATGGTCCTCCTGGTGCCGGGAGAGGGGGAGACCGTGGGGGACCTGCTGGCCCTGCTGGACGATGCCACCTGGCGTTCCTGGCTGGGATCCCTCCATGAGCAGTCGGGGGAGATCCTGGTCCAGATGCCCAAGTTCGAGCTGGAATGGGGCGGCCTCCTGAACGACGCCCTGGTGGCCATGGGGATGGAGAAGGCCTTCGACCCCTACCAGGCGGACTTCAGCAGGATGACGTCCGCGCCTGACGCCCACATCAGCCGCGTGAACCAGAAGACCTACATGCGGGTGGACGAGGAGGGGACGGAAGCGGCAGCGGCCACCTCGGTGGTGATCGGGGTGACGTCGGCCCCGCCAGGGGTCGTGGTGGACCGCCCTTACCTCCTGGCCATCCGGGAGAACCTGAGCGGGACGATCCTCTTCCTGGGAGTGGTGCGGGATCCGAGATAGGAACCGGGGCCGGGGGAGCTGAGGCTCCCCCGGCCCCGGAACGCTTCCCTACTTCCCCTCCCCGAACCCCAGTAGAACGCGGCTGCGGGCCCCTTCCTCCTGCTCCGCCACCAGGAAGACCACGCGCTTCTGGCCCTCCTGCCGGGCCCAGAGGGATGCCTGCTCACGGTCCCCTTCCCGGCGGATCCGGTGCTCCATCTGGAGCTCGTACCCCTCACCCTCGAGCCACTCCTTGTAGGCCGCCAGGACCTCGCGGGGAACCGCGTCCCCCTCCCAGGCCACGGCGCCCAGGAACCCCTCCGGGGAGGAGAGGGAGTAGACCTGCCGGGGATCGGAAGGGATGCCTCCCAGCGTCGGGACCCAGTCCGGCCGAGCCTCGGCAGCGTCGCCGGCCCCGAAACGCAGGGTCCCCTCCCCAGTCTCCACCACCAGCTCACCCCCGTGCTCACTGCGCTTCAGGTCGAACCGGACCCGCCCCTCGTTGGAGTCGATGACCAGGGACCCGCCATCCTCTCCCCGGGTCAGATCAAACCGGACGTGGCCGTCCTGCCCCTTGATGATGAGGTACCCCCCATCCCGGTCGCCCTTCAGGGACACGGAGACGTCACCCCCCTCGGCCGGCCCCTCCCGCACCACCACCCTCTCCTCCCCACCCGGCCGCTCCCGGACCACCACGCTCCGCTCCACCCGCCCCCGGACACCGGACGATTGCCCCAGGGAGCCCAGGTCCAGGGAGGCCAGATCCAGGAGGGCCGCTTCCGGTGCCCCGCCTTCCGGCAGGCTGCGGAGAAAGGCCAGGCCCTCGGTGGGATTGGCGTCCAGGAGCCTGGTGTGGGACTGGAGCCGCGATAGGAGCGCGGCGCCGACTTCGGCCGGCCCTCCCTCGAGCTGCCGAACCAGGCCGCCGGCGAAGTGCTCCACCTGGCGGTGGACGAAGAACGCCGCCATCCCCATCCCCGCCATTCCCACGACGAACAGGATCCCGACGGAGATGACGACCCACCCCAGGAGGGACGGGCCCCCGCGGCTTCTTCCGGTAACGGCCCTCTCGAACTCGTCGTACATGCTAGGCTCCTTCGGCAATCCAGCGGCACCCGGCGGGGAGACCCCCCTCCTGGACGCACTACGAAGAAGGGGGCCCGGTTTGTTTTCGACGTTCCAGGTGGAGTGTCCGTTGCCTGGCCGGGGGTGGGGGCGGTCACCCTATTCACCACAACCCCAGGACCTTCCACCACACGCCCCCCACCCCGAGCCACACCGCCAGGTTCACCAGGCTCACCAGGAAGCCCAGGCGCCACCACTCACCCACCTCCACGTACCCGGCCCCGAAGAGGACCGGCGCCGGGCCGGTGCCGTAGTGGGTCATGGAGCTGAACAGGTTGCTGAAGAAGGCCAGCACCAGGGCCGCCAGGAGGGGAGGCGTCCCCACGGCCAGGGCCACCGCCAGGAAGGGGGCGTACATGGCGCTGACGTGGGCCGTGTTGGAGGCGAAGAAGTAGTGGGAATAGAAGTAGACCAGGCTCAGCCCGAGGAACGCCCAGGGCCATCCCCATCCCCCCAGCCACCCACCTACGGCCTCGCTGAACCACGGGAGGAGGCCCAGCTCCGTCAGGAAGGAGGCCATCATCACCAGGGCCGAGAACCAGACCAGCGTGTCCCACGCCCCCGTCTCCCCCAGCACGTCATCCCAGGTCAGGACCCGGGTCACCACCAGGAAGGCCAGCCCCAGGAGAGCCGTGGAGGTCGTGTGGATCCCCAGGGGCTCCGCCAGGATCCACAGGGCCAGGAGGAGGAAGAAGCACCCCATCATGATCTTCTCGGGGCGCCCTGCCGGCCCCAGCTCCCGGAGGCGGTCCCGGGCCAGCGCCGCCGCTTCGGGGGTCTCCCGGATCTCCGGGGGAGACAGGCGATAGAGTGCGAGGGGCACCACCACGAGGCTCACGAGCCCGGGAAGGAGAGCCGCCGCCGCCCACCCTGCCCAGGTGATCCGGATGTCCTGTGCCGCCGCCAACTCCACGGCCAGGGGGTTCGCCGCCATGGCCGTTAGGAACATGGCGCTGGTCACCACCGTCCCCTGGAAGGCGGCCACCGTCAGGAACGCCCCCAGGCGCCGGGCGGTGCCGTCGTGGGCCCGGCTTCCGTAGGCCTCCGCCACCGAGCGCAGAATGGGAAAGACTACGCCGCCGGCCCGTGCCGTGTTGGAGGGGATGGCGGGAGCCAGCACCAGGTCCGTGGCCACCAGGCCGTACCCCAGACCCAGGCTCTTCCGCCCCAGGAGGGCCATGAAGTGGTAGGCGATGCGGGCGCCGAGGCCCGTCTTGACGAAGCCCCGGGAGATGAAGAAGGCCACCACGATGAGCCAGATGACCCGGTTCCCGAAGCCCGAGAGGGCCTGGCCGACCTCCAGCGTCCCGGTGACCGCAGTGGCGGCCATGCCCACGAGGGCTACCGCACCCATGGGGAGGGGCTTCAGGACGATGCCGACGATGGTGGCCAGGAAGATGGCCAAGAGGTGCATGGCGGCGGGCTCCACGCCCTCCGGGGCCGGAAGGAACCAGGCCCCCAGGCCCAGGGCCAGGGGCACGGCGTGCCGCGGCCAGGAGGGCCCCCTCCCCCCACGGGGGACCGGCGGCGGGCCGTCGTGCTCCCCACCCCCGCTGCGGACTTCGGGCGACCTCACAGATGGGTCTCCTGGTGGGTGTGGCCGATGAGAAGGCGGGAGAAGTATTGCCTCCGCCCCCCCGTCCCCTCAAGATGCTTCCTCCGCCGGCGGGGCCTCGAGGCACCCGCCGGCCCACAAACGACCCTCACCCTGCATGGGACCTTGGATCCCGGACGCTCCCGCCGACTCGTGACCGTAGCCCTGGCGCTGGCCATGTTCCTCGCCGCGCTGGAGGCCACGGCCGTGGGCACCGCCATGCCCACGGTGGTGGCGGAGCTGGGGGGCGTGTCTCGGTACAGCTGGGTCTTCAGCGCCTACCTCCTGGCAGCCACCACCACCGTCCCCATGTACGGGAAGCTGGCGGACCTCTTCGGCCGGCGGCGCGTCTTCACCATCGCCGCGGTGCTCTTCATGGGGGGGGCGGCCCTCTGCGGGATGGCCCAGTCCTTTCCGCAGCTCATCCTCTTCCGGGCCATCCAGGGGCTGGGAGCCGGCGGCGTGGCGCCCGTGGCCATCACCCTGGTGGGGGACATCTACTCCCTGGAGGAGCGGGGCCGGGTCCAGGGAGTGTTCTCGGGGGTCTGGGCCGTGTCCAGCCTGGCGGGCCCCGCTGCGGGGGGACTCATCACCGACCTCCTCTCGTGGAGGTGGGTCTTCTACTTCAACGTCCCTTTCGGCCTGGCCTCCATCCTCATGCTTCATCTCTTCCTCGTGGAGAAGGAGGAGCGGCAGGAGCACCGCCTGGACATCCTGGGAACCGTGAGCCTGACGGCGGCCATCGCCGTCCTCCTCCTGGCCCTCCTGGAAGGGACGGATCTCTGGGGGTGGGGCGATCCCCGCACCCTGGGCATGATGGCCTTCGCCGGGGCGGGCCTCCTCCTCTTCCTCTGGCAGGAAGGCCGGGCCCCGGAGCCCATGCTCCCCCTGGAGCTCTTCCGGAACCGGGTCATCGCCGTGGCGAGCATGGGTGGCGTCCTCATGGGGACCATGCTGTTCTGCGCCGCGGCGTTCGTGCCCATGTTCGCCCAGGGGGTCCTGGGCGGGACCGCCATCGACGCCGGCATCACCCTGGCCCCCATGTCCATCGGGTGGCCCATCGCCAGCACCACGTCCGGGTGGCTGTTGGCCCGGAGGGGGTACCGGCCCTTCATCCTGGCGGGCGCCGTGCTGAGCACGGCCGGCTGCCTCCTCCTGGCGCTGCTGGAACCCTCCTGGGGCCGGGGAGCGGTGATGACGGCCATGTTCCTGCTGGGCCTCGGACTGGGGTTCCTCTCCACCCCCTACCTGTTGGCGGTGCAAAACGCGGTGCCCTGGCACCAGCGGGGCGTGGCCACCAGTTCCGTCCAGTTCTTCCGCTCCATCGGCGGCGCCATCGCCGTGGCGGCGCTGGGGGCGATGCTGACGGCCCACCTGGCCACAAGCCAGGGGATCGGATTGGACCCCAACGTGGCCCTGAATCCCGAGCTGCG
>Ga0209164_1003891_pt1 | contig 13786 bp, 12 predicted proteins | sample MTBNYHSulfiMetaG_FD_187458 | JGI IMG/M metagenome (GOLD analysis project Ga0209164, IMG submission 187458) | Enrichment culture microbial communities from rom New York Harbor, USA that are MTBE-degrading - MTBE-NYH (New York Harbor Sulfidogenic)... | ecosystem: Environmental > Aquatic > Marine >...
AAATCCACTATGATTTTCGTCAAGCGCTCTTCTTCTCCTCCCTCATTTCTTCGAGAGTCTTGTCGTATGCTTTGAGCTTGCGCTCGAACAGACTGTGCTCGATCCAGCGGAACTCCTCGCCGGTCAGTAACATTCGCCGCATGATGCTGCACACCTTGCGGATAAGGGCGACGCGAGCTCTGCCACAGCCCCGCTTCTCGGTCAGGTCACAGTAGAACCTTCGTAGATACGGAGAGGAGTTGGAGACGTGGTGAATCGACTGCGTGAGAATCGTGCGCGTGAGCTTGCGAGACTCTCGATTGATATGTCCGCACCTGTTCTTGCCCCCGCTCTCTTTGCCCCGGGGAACCAACCCCAGATAGGCATTCATCTTCCGCAGGCTCTTGAACCTGGTCACGTCCCCCACATCCGATAGAAAGGCCAAGGCCGTCAGCGGCGTGATCCCCTTGATCGTGATCAGCCGCTTGACCTCCTGCTGCAAGGGTGCTCCTGTGTGGAGGATCTCCCGGTGAAGCCCTGCTTTCTTTTCCAGCACGACCCACAGCACCTGCTGGCTCACCTCGATCCCAGTCCGGCTGGCCTCCGAGATATCCAGCGCCTTGAGCAGCTCGGCTCCCTCTTGCGGGGAAATCAGGTGCAGGACTTCTTTGCTGGAAATCACGATTCCGTTCTCCAGCAGGATAGCCTGAATGTTGTTCTTCAGCATCCGGATCTGCCGGTTCAGCAGTTCATACTGGCTGAACAGCTTCCTGAGCTCTCGGGTGAGCCCAGAAGGCTTGTACACCGAAGGAACCCCAAACTCACCGGTGACCAGGTGTACCCATAACGCCTTCACCATGTTACGGGCATCGGACTTGTCCGTTTTCTTCCAGGAATCCTTGATGATCCGGAATCGGTGGGGATCCAAAATGTAGCAGTCGGCCCCCTTGGCCTCGATCCGATCCGCCCACCAGAACGCCCCCGAGGAGGCTTCCAGAATCACTGCGTCCTCCGGACCGAGATCCTCAATGTACTTCCGCAGATCCCAGCAGGCCGAAAGGAACTGGATCTCCTGTCCTTCTCGGTTCACCACGGAAATCGTCGAAAACTTCTTGTGCCGGTCGATGCCGTGAAACCGTTGAATCACCTTCTCCTCCTTGGACTTTCGGAGGGAGAAAAAGAAACAGGGTACCTTGATGGTTATGCATTGCGCCCATTCCACTATTCAACATCGCCCTCACGCGTGTTACCTTGTCGGTACGAGTGCAGTAGGGAGAAGCCGAGCTGGCGCAGGCTTCTTGACCAAACCTATCAACGTGGTCGCCGGTGGCGCCACAGAATTTCTGAAGGTCATCTACTGCCCTTTTCCTTTTCTCCCCGGGTAGGAATAAGGGCAGTATACAGCCACCTACCGCTCTCGCAACGCATATCCAGATCGACGACCTCCCGCTGCTCGACTCAAATCATAACAACCTATCTTTTTTTCGTTTTTTTTGGGGGGGGGCGAGGGGCGGAGAAGAGTTCACCCGGCTTGGGGTACATGCTATGATGGCGGCGACGGTGCCCAGCCCGGGCTCGGGGGGATCCAACCGTTAGGAGGCATTGAGATGGAACGAGAAACCCTGGAGCGCCTGGAACCGAGTGTCATCTGGAGTCTATTCGAGGAAATCATCCGCATCCCCCGCTGTTCGGGAGGGGAGGAGCGGATCCGCGCCTGGGTGCTCCGGTGGGCCGAGCGCAATGGCGTGCAGGCCAAGGCGGACCAGGGCGGCAACGTGCTGCTGTCCGCTCCGGCCGCACCGGGCTGCGAGGACTACCCGACCCTGGTCCTGCAGGCCCACCTGGACATGGTGTGTGCCGCGGAGCCGGGCCTGAGCTTCGATTTCGCGCGAGACCCCATCCCGGTGCAGATCGAGGGACAGGCGGTCACCGCCCGTGGGACCACCCTCGGAGCGGACAACGGGATCGGCATCGCCTTCGCCCTGGCGGCCCTGGCGGATCGCGGCCTGCACCACGGTCCCCTGGAGGCCTTGTTCACGGTGAACGAGGAAAACGGCTTCACGGGCGCCTTCGCCCTCCGGCCCGACTTCTTCACCGGTAGCTGCCTGATCAACCTGGACAGCGAGGACCTGGGGCAAATTACCATCGGGAGCGCCGGGGGCGAGTTCACCGACTACCTGCTGCCGGTCAATCTCCAGGAGAGCCGGGGCGAGCAGGGCCTGGAGCTGGCGGTGGAGGGCTTGCAGGGCGGCCACTCCGGCATGCAGATCCACCTGCCGCGGATGAACGCCATCAAGACGGTCGCGGACGGGCTTCGCTCCCTGGAGGCGGAGATCGGGCTGAGGGTATGCCGGTTCGACGGGGGGGCGGCGCCCAACGCCATTCCTGCCGCCGCCCGCTGCACCTTCCTGGTGCCCGCCGGCGACGCGGCGGAAGCTTCCCGACTCCTGGAGCACTGGAGGGAGCGGACCCTGCGGGCGGGCCGGGACCGGGAACCCGGGCTGCGCATCGAGATCCGGCAGTCCGCAGACAGGCAGGGTTGGAGCGAAGGGGAGAGCGCACGCCTCCTCGGCCTGCTGGAGGAGATCCCTCAAGGACCGCTGGCTTTCAGCCGGGAGGTCGAGGGACTGGTGGAGACCTCCAACAACCTGGGGGTGGTGCGCTCCAAGGCGAAGGAGGTGGAGGTCCTGGCCAATTGCCGCAGCTCGGTACGGGAGTCGCTGGACGAGCTCAGCCGCCGGCTCAGAAGCATCGGCGAACGGCATGATGCCCGGGTCCGGCAGCACGACCGCTATCCGGCCTGGACGGCCAACCCGGCTTCCCCCTTCAACCTCCTGGTCAAGGAAGAGTACGAAGCGGTGCTGCACAGGCCGGTGGAGCTGAAGGCCTACCACGCCGGACTGGAGTGCGGGGTGTTCAAGGGCATCGCCCCGGAGTTGGAGATCGCTTCCCTTGGCCCCACCCTGAAGAACGTCCACGCCGCGGGCGAGCTGGTGGAAATCCCCAGCGTCGGCATCGTGTGGGAGGTGCTTCGGCGGGTGATCGAAGGCCTGAAGAGGCTGCGGTAGCCGCCGCCGGCCCGTTTCCCCGGCTCAGGTTGAAGGCGGGTTAGAGCTCCGGGTGCCACACCCGCAGGTGCGCCCGGTCCTCGTCGCTCAGGTACTCGGGAAAGAACCTCTCGTAGAAGCCGGCGTCGAGGTGGTGGATCTGGGCCAGAATGGGGATGAACATCGCGTCGGAGTACTTGGGGAAGCGCCCGCAGGTGTCGTAGATGTATCGGCAGCAGGCCTGGGTGATCTCCACGATCGAATCGTAGGTCTGCGGCCGCGGCAGGTTGTATCCCCTCTCGCCGTAGATTCCCCCGGCTCCCCACTTGAGAGCGGCGATCTCTTCGACGGCTTGCTCGATCGAGCGGTAGGGCGGGCAGCAGCCCTCCAGGACCCCGTCGATGCCCACCGGGTTGTCGGTGGCCTGGGGAAAGGAGTCCGGTCGCGGTTTCTCGAATCGCATGTCCAGGGCCTTCATGACCGTGGGCAGGTCGATGGTGTGCATCATGAACGAGCCCAGCCCCATGGCGGTGGCGGCCAGGGACATGTTCTGCATGGCCATGCCCGCTTCCAGGTTGCAGAGCCAGGGCAGCATGGCATCGTAACGGGCGATGGTCATTCGCTCGCCGTGCAGGAACCCGTTGTCGATCCAGCGCTCGACTCCTGCCGGCCGGTCCTCGACCTCGTCCCAAAGCTGCCAGCGGAACTGGGCCAGGCCGGTGAACAGCAAATTGATGTACTCCCGGGTCGTGTCGGCGATCGGGATGAACAAGGTGGTACCCGGGAGGTTGACCATGCTCTCGAAGGCGGAGCCGATCGCCTCCCGGGGGATGTCGATTCTCCCGTCCTTCAGCTTGAGGGTATGGCTGCGAAGGTCCTCCAGGATCCTGCCCCGGTCCTCGGGCCAGCGGATGCGTACGCGCTCCTTCGGGATGATCTCCTGGTCGCCGGGGCCGCGGTAGTAGAAGACCCCTTCGTCGTTGGAGAAGAACAGCTGCAGCGTGAGGGAGGCGCAGGGGCTGGCAGCGGTCCGGCCTGTGACCGTGAGGTGGCCCAGCAGATGCCGGATTTCTTCCACCGTAACCCCGGTCGTGCCCGCGGTGGCGAAGCAGAGCAGAGCGGTCTCCGTCTCGCTCAAGGGGACCGGCTCTTCCGAAGAGCTGTAGGCCAGGCCGGCTCTCCGGGAGAGGAGCTTCCCGCCTTACGGGAAGCGGCGGGTCCGCCGACGGAACATCGTTTCGAACAGGGGCGCGTCGAAGTTCACGGACATGTGCTCCTCCTCGAGCGGGGCCGTCAGGCCGACAACCCGTACGCGCTCAGTATCCTATCGTAGATGCCCTGCTGCCGGACAGCCGCCAGGCCCGAGTTGAACAGATCCACCAGGTCGGCGCCATCCCTGCGGAATGCGGCGTGCAGGGGGCGGGTGATCTCGTACCCCGGCACCTGCTCGATCCCCTGCAGCCCCAGAGCCCTGGCGAGATGGGTGGCCAGGCCTGCATCCATCAGGATCAGCTCGATCTCGCCGGCGCCCAGGGCCTGCAGGAGCTCTTGCGGGCTCCGGTATTCCGTCTTCTGCGACTGCGGGCGCCGATCCACCTCCGGGCCGTAGCTGTAGCCCTCGAGGATGCCCAGGCGCCGGCCCCGGAAGGGGTCCGGTCCACCGCCGCCTGCCGGCTGGGCGCGCGTTCCCCCGGCCCGCTGGTAGACGACGGTGCGTTCGCTCCTGAGGAGATCGGAGAAGAGGTAGAGCTTCTCCCGCTCCGGGCTGGGCAGGATCTGGAAAACACCGTCCACCTCGCCGCTGTCCAGCCAGGCCAGGCACTGCTTCCACGGCAGGAGTCGAGTCTCCACCGCGATGCCGTGAACGCGGAAGGCTTCGGTGACGATTTCCTGGTCGACGCCCCTGATCCGACCTTCCTCTTCGTACTGGTATGGGGGATAGGGGTCGGCTACCATCCGCACCCGGGCGATTCTGCGGCCCGTCATCGCGCTCCCAGCCGCGGCTCAGTGACCGCAGGCCTTGGCCAGCTCCGTCAGCTGGGGATGCACCACCTCGCCGTCCTTGGTGACCGGCTGCCCGTCGCAGCTGACCGAGCTCTCCAGGCAGATCCCGTCGATGTGGGAGGCGGCCACCCTGGGCTTGCCTCCGGAGTACATCGGCCCCTGGTACCCGAAACCCCACTCGGTGCATCCCCATACCCGCTCATCTTCCGTGGTGGATGCACCCAGCCGGGCGTTGGGGTTGAAGCCGTAGCAGACGTGGGCGGCCAGGTACAGGTTGGGATCGGCGAGCTTTTCGAACCAGCTCTTGACGATCCTGGCTTCCCGGCCGCCGCGGATGTCCCGGATCCTGCCCTTTTCCACCTCGTACACCACAGGCTCCGAGACCCGGCCGATGTCGGCCTCACCGCCCCCCGAGATGGCTCCGTCGAAGGCCAGGATGCCGTTGATGGACTGCTCCCGTGGTGCCCAGCCGATCTGCCCGGTGAGGAAATGCGCTCCGGGAGACTCGGCGGTATGCTCGTTGGCGAAGGGCCGTCCGGGATCGTTCTCGAACTCGACGTTGGTTCCCGCCGCGTTGGTGATGATCATCCTCTTGGCCTTCCGGGTGATCTCCACGACCTTTTCCTGGAACGCGATCTGGGCATCGATGTCCACTTCGCCGATGCAGCGAATGAGCTGATCGGTGGACAGCCCCCCCAGCATCAGGTTGCGGGTGCGGCCGTTGGTCACCGCCCGCTCCCAGGCCGTACCGTAGAGCAGCCACTGGTTGTTGAGCTCGATCCAGGCGTCGGCCTCCGGGCAGGCGGCGATCAGGGGCCTGGGCAGGTAGGGGTCGGCAGCCATGCCGTAGCCCTTGGGAGTGGTGTGCCAGGCCACCATGACCTTGGCGCCGAGCGCCTCGCCCGCCTTGGCCATCTCCTCGGCCACCCGGAACTCGCTGATCGAATCGATGGTGATCAGGAGGCTTTCCCCGGGCTTGACCCGCAGGATCTCCTTGACCGTCTTGTAGGCCGCCTTGAACAGCTCGAGGTCCTTCATCGTTGGCATCTTTGGTTCCTCCAATTCATTTGGATGCACGTGCGGAGCGGATCCTGGCCAGGGCCTGGTGGAAGCTGGGGACGAGTCCCTGCGGAAGCAGCACGATGACCAGGATGAAGGTCAGGCCGAAGAAGATGCGCATATAGCGCTCCACGGACACCAGGAGCTCAGGGACCAGGATCACGAACAGGGCTCCGACGATCGGCCCGTAGAGCACCCGGCTGCCCCCGATCAGGGGGATGAAGAAGATGTACACGGTGGTGAACACTTCGATGTCGACCGACGAAATGAACCCCGTGTAGTTCACGTACATGGCACCCCCAAGTCCGGAAATGAACCCGCCGATGGCGTAGGCCAGCGCCTTGTACTTGAAGGTGTTGATTCCCACTGCCAGGGTGAGCGGGTCGTTTTCGGAGATGAGAGTCAGGATCTGTCCGGTCTTGGTGCTCATCAACCAGACGAAGAAGCCCACGACGAGAGCGGTCAGAACGACCACCAGCAGGTACAGGCTCGTTTGGCCGATGATCCCGCCGAGCCCGGTGAAATACAGCCCGCTTCGCCCGCCCGTGATGCTCTGCATGGCTTCGACCAGCTTCGGAAAGAGGATGGCCAGCAGAAAGGAGGCCATGCTCACGTAGAAGCCTCTGGCCCGGCTGGTGGCCAGGAAGATGAGCACACCGATGAGGCCGGCAGCCACGGAGCTGATCAGCATCGACGGCAGCAGGAAGCCTTCCACGTACGTGGTGAGCACGATGGTACCGTAGGCCCCGACCGCCATGGTCACCGAGTAGCCGAAGAAGGGCTGACCGCTCTTGAAGTACAGGAACCAAGCCACGTAGCCCTGGATCAGGAAGAGGAACAGGTACCCGGTGACCTGCTGCAGGTATCCTCCCCGCAAGGCGAAGAGCAGCGGCACCAGCAGAATCAGAACGGTGAGGATCTTCTCATAACGATCTTTCACTGCCCAGTATCCCCTTTGGCGCGACGATCAGCACCAGGATCACGATGGCGTACAGGATCACGCTCTGCCACATGCCTCCCAGAAGATAGCCGCTGAAGCTCATGACCATGCCGATGACCAGGGCGCTGATGATTCCGCCCCAGATGTTGCCGATGCCCCCCACCACGGCGATGATGAAGCCCATGAAGCCCAGGTCCCATCCGCTGGCAAGGTCGAGGTTGTACAGGGAGCCCCAGAAAATCGCCCCGACGCAGGCCAGGGCGCAGCCGATTCCAGAGGCTACACCGAAGACCCGGGTGGTGTTGATCCCCACCAGCTTGGCCAGCTTGAGGTTTTGCGAGGTGGCCTGCCAGGACTTGCCGCCTTTCGTGTGCTCCTCGGACAGGCGGATGGCGACCAGGGTGCCCAGGGCGAACAGAAGGGCGACGATCTTGAAGCCCTCGACCGAGAAGCCCAAGAAGTGCAGCAGCCCTATGCGGGGCAGGGTGATGGAGATGTTGGGCCGGGGAAAGATCGCCCGGATCAGACCCTCGAAGACGAAGCCAAGGGAGACGGTGATGATGAAGAACAGGGTGGAATCCCCGCCCTTTTCGCTGATGGGGGTGAGCAGGACGCGCTGAACGAGGTACCCGATCACAAAACAGGCCGCCACCCCGGCGGCGATGGCCAGCCCAATGTTGGAGGGCAGAAGGTACCAGGTAATGAATCCCCCGAAGACTCCGATCACTCCGATGCCGAAGTTCGGCACTCCCGTGATGCCGTAGATGACTGCCACACCGAGCACGGGCAGAGAGAGGATGCCTCCCATGATCAGTCCGGTGATGATACCGTTCAGAAGTATGGTCATGCTCCTGCCTCAGACCCCTCGGCTCAGGTAGAGGTCCTTCACGACCTCCTTGGACAGGTTCGCGGTGTTCTCGTCGAAGCGGATGTGCCCCGCCTCCAGGCCGAACAATCGATCGGCGATGTTGAGGACCTTGATGTTCTGCTCCGCCAGCACGATGGTCTTGCCTGTGTCCCTCCGGATCTTCTGGAAGGTATCGAACAGCCGGGTCACGAGCTTCGGCGCCAGTCCGATCGAGGGCTCGTCGATCAGCAGAACTCGGGCATCGGAGGTAATGCCGATGGCCACGGCCAGCATCTTCTGCTGTCCCCCGCTCATCGTGCTCGCTGTCTGCCTGCGTCGCTCCCAGAGGACCGGGAACAGCTCATAGACGTATTCCAGGAGCTCCTGGCGCCGCTGCCCCCGGGTCAAATGGAGGCTCACCTCGAGGTTCTTTTTCACCGACATCATGGGGAACACGTACCCATCCTGGGGGATGAGCGCCAGGCCGAGCTGCCGGCGCCTGAGCACCGGCCAGCGGCCGATCTGCCTGCCCAGGAACTCGATCTGACCTTCCGCAATCGGCCCGGTCCCGGCGATCGCCTCCAGCAGGGTGGTTTTCCCCGCTCCGTTGGGGCCGACGATGCCCAGGATCTCGTGGTCGTACACGTGAAAGTCAATCCCTTTCAGCGCGGTCATCTTCCCGTAGCAGCAGGTCAGGCCCGACACGTTCAGGATGATCCCGTCCGCCTGCCCGTCATTCCAGGTAGACATCGTGCACCTCTTGGTTGTTGCGAATCTCCGCAGGGGTGCCTGCGGCGATCCGGCGACCCTCGTCGAGCACGAAGACCCAGTCCGAGGTCTTCATGATCGGACCCATCTCGTGGCCGATCTGGAAGATGGTGTGCCCTTCCTGTTTGAGCAGCTCGATAATCTCGCACATCTTCTCGGTCTCCGACGGCAGCAGGCCGCCGATGAGCTCGTCCAGCAGGATCAGGCGGGGTCGGGTGGCCAGGGCCCTGCCGAGCTCCACCAGCTTGCTGTCGAGCGGGGTCAGACCCGAGACGGCAGCCCGAGCTTTGTCCCTGATCCCCAGGAGCTCCAGGATCTGGTCGGTGGCTTCTCCGCGCTCCCCGGGGCTCAACGAATCCTTCATCATGCCGGCGGCGATGTTGTCGGCGACACTGAGATTGGCGAACAGGTTCTTGTGCTGGTATGTGCGGGTGATTCCCAGCCGGCATATCTCGTAGGGCTTGCGGGAGGTGATGTCGGTGCCCATGAACTCGATCTTGCCCGAGTCGGCCTGCAGGGTCCCGGTGATCAGGTTGAAGAGGGTGGTTTTCCCCGCCCCGTTGGGTCCGATCAGGCTCCAGGTCTTGCCGCCGCTTAAGGAAAGGCTTACGTCGTTGATGGCGTGCAGCCCCCTGAAGCGCTTGTGGAGGTTGCGGATTTCGAGCAGGGCCGGTGAATCGCTCAAGTCTCTTCCTCCTCCTCAAGGAGGCAGGACAGGCCGGTCGTCCACGCTTCCAGCACCGCCGGAAGCGTGCATGCGGCCTGTCCGCCTCTCTCACCGGCGACTTGCCCAACCGCCCCCGCCTGGGCCGGAAGACGCTAGGCGCTGCGTACTCTAGCGGGAGCTCGGGTACTTTTCCGCTGATTCTAGCTTCCTGTACCCCTTGAGCTCGGCCATGATCTGCTGCATGGTCTGTCGGGGCGTCTCGTACGCCTCGATCAGCTCTTCGTGCAGCGGGAAGCTGGGGTCGAGCTCGCCCGCGCCCGGCACGAACTGGACGATAGCCCCCTTGGCGCCGATGTTGTTGCCCATGCCGTCCAGCGGTCCCATCGGGCTGATGCAGACGTTCTGAAAGGAAGTCTTCTGCATCAGGTCTATGATCACGTCGGGATCCTTGGTCTGTGCCTTCTCGTAGACCTCCTTGATCCAGTAGATCATCTGGTAGTAGTTGTTGGTGTACGCCTCGGGGAAGGACTGCGCCCCGTACTTGGCCTGCCACTTCTTAACGTACTCCGCCCAGGCCGGACTGGTGGGATCGTGGTCCGCCAGGGTGTAGATGCCCTCGGCCCCATAGGCTCCGGTTATCTTGGCGCCCCCCATGTTCGAGTAGGTGGTTCCGTAGAGGGTCAGCCGCGGCAGGGCGCCGGCGTCCTTGAGCTGCTTGGCCACGCTGAACCATCCCGCCCCGGTGTACGGAATGAACACCGCGTCCGGCATTTCGTTCTTCATGATCAAGACTTCGGTGGTGTAGTCGGTCTTGTCCAGGGGAGTATAGATCACGGGGGAGATCTCGAAGGGGCGCCCGTTCTTCTCCCAATAGGCCTTCAGGCCCATGCCGTTGCTGTAGCCCCAGTCATAGTCGCCCGCGATCAGGGCCACCTTCCTGGCTCCCATCTCGTGGAAGAACTTGCCGGCGTTCTGCCCGGCGAAGTAGTCCGCGTACCCGTAGTAGACCACCCACTTGCTGACCGGGACTTCACCGGGGGGCAGATACTTGCTCATGCTGAGGTGGCCGCCGATGAAAGCCGGGATCTTGTACTTGGGGGCGAGCACGCACAGCGGGCTGATGGTGGTCTCCAGGGCCGCCCCGCCCATGACGTCGGGCTTCCAGGTGGCAACCTCGCGCTCCAGCTTTCTCTGGAGGACCGAGGGTTTGGTTTCACAGTCTATGACCTTGTACTCGATCCCGGAGAAGCCCTTGATGCCGGCCGCGTTGATTTCCTCGACCGCCAGCTTCATGGCCCGGTCGTAGCCAGGTCCGATATTGCCGGCCGCTCCCGAAAAGTCGAGAGTTCCCAGGATGCGGATGGGTTCCAGCCCTTCCGCCTTGCCTTCCGCCAACAGCGTACCGGAAGCGATCCCCGCCATCAGGAGCGTGGCGCCAACCAGGAGCCACAGCTTCCCGCGCGATCTGCGATTCGTGTTCATCGTGCATTCCTCCTTACCTTCTGACTAAGTCTGCAGGCTATGCGCCTGGGCATTTACCCCTGCCCAGTCCCTCTCACCTCCTTTCCGGGCCCCGGGCCCGCATGGCGTCCTCCCGCTCAGGCCTTGCCCATGGCTTCGGCCAGCTTGACCAGCTCGGGATGCACCACCTTGCCCTGATCGAGGAGCTTCGTGTCGTCGACCCAGACCGTCGAGTTCAGGCAGATCCCGTCCGCATGGGATACCGCTTCCGGCAGGCTGCCTTCGAACATCGGACCCTGGTAGCCGTGTCCCCACTCGGTGGAGCCCCACACGCGTTCGTCTTCCGTGCACAGCCCGGTCAGCACTGCCCCGGGGTTGAAGCCGTAGCAGACGTGGGCCAGGTTGTACATGTTGGGATCGCCGAGCTTCTCCAGCCAGCCCTTCATCTTCTTGGCCTCTTCCTGGCCCTTGATTTCGGCTATCCTGCCCTTCTCGATGACCAGCTCGATGGGATGCGCCAGAATGCCCAGGTCCGCTTCGCCTCCACCGGAGAAGGACCCGTCGAAGACGATGACTCCGTTGATGCTCTCCTCCCGGGGAGCCCAGCCGATCTGTCCGACCAGGAAATGTGGGCCGGCCACGTCGGCGCGCAGCTCGTTGGTGATAGGACGCTTGGCCACGTTTTCGAAGGCGATGTCCGTGCCGGCCGGGTTGGTGATACGCATCTTCTTGGCCCGATGGGTCAGCTCCACCACCTTGTTCTGGAACTTCTCCTGCAGCTCCATGTCCAGCTTGGCGATGCAGCGCACGATTCGTTCGGGATCCAGCCCTCCGAGGAACAGGTAGCGGGTCCGCCCGTTGGACATGGCCTCGATCCACGGGGTGGAATAGAGCAACCACTGGTTGTTGAGCTCGATCCAGACGTCCGCCGCGGGGATCGCCTTCTTCAGGGACTCCGGAAGCTGCGGGTCCGCCACCTTGCCGTACCCGTTGGGGGTGGAATGCCAGGCCACCATCACCTTTCCTCTGGCCGCCTCGCAGGCCTTGGCGATTTCCGCAGCGGTCTTGAAATCCATCACCGAATCCACGGTGATGAGCACCGTCTCGCCTTTCTTCACTCTGGCCATCTCGAAGGCAACAATGTGTCCGGCCCTTCCCAGCTCCAGCTCATACATCCCAAGCATACTCGTTCCTCCCTGCCTTCCGTACTTCGGATCTATAGAATAGCTTTTTCCGACGGCTTTTCAAAGGCGATCTTGCTGCTGGACAGTCCCATTTCGACGTAGAGCTCCGCCATCTTGAGGGCCGCCACCGCGGGGTCGACCACGGGCGCGCCCAGGCTGCTCATCAGGCGGCCGGCCAGCGAGGACATGCCGGTGCAACCGAGCACGATGCACTCGGCCCCGTCCTCGGCAAGCGCCCTGCGGGCCTCCGCCGCTATGGCCGTGAAGGACTTCTCCTCGTCGCTCAGCTCCAGGACCGGGATCCTGGCGTACCGCACCGAGGCGCACCGGCCTTCGAAGCCGTACTTGCGGATGTTGTCCCGGATGGCATCCGCGGTGCTCTTGAGCACCGTGACCACCGAGAACTTGATGCAGAGGCCCATCGCCGCGAGGTAGCTCGCCTCCCCTGCGCTTGCGACCGGGATACTGACCGCCTCTCTGGCGGCCCGCACCACCGTGTCCATGGCGCAGTCCAGGCTGACCGCGTCGAAGCCTTCCGCCTCCGCCCGCTGAACCTCGGCGATGATGTGAGGGCCCGCCATGGCCTCGTCGTAGGCCGACTCGATGGAAACCGGGCCGTGTGGCAGGCAGTCCACCTCGACCTGAGTCCCGGGGGATGCCGTTTTTTTTCGTTCTTCGATTTGACTGTCTCGGAAAGGAACCGAAGCGTTGGGGATGATGACTTTGATTCTCATCGCCTCACCTGTCGAGCGGTTACTTTGAGCGTGCTGTTACACTCGCCACTTTTTTGGCTGCCGCGACGGTACCAAGCAGGATTATAGCAGAATTGCGGTCCTTGTCAAGGACAAAACTTCCAATAACGTAATTGCAGGCCGTTTTTTTTTGCCGCTTCATCAATTATCGCGCGAAAATTGCGCAAAAAGGAAGTGCGGCCGGAAGATTCCTCCGGGCTCAATCGTTCTTCAGGACGTAGCGAAGCTGGTAGTTGATCCCGTCGAGCACGTTGAAGGTCTCCATGTGAACAAGGCCTGCCAGCTTTGGCACCTCCTCCTCCCTGGCACACGAGAATCAAGTGTAGGAGCGCCAGTGGCTTTTCCGCAAGTGTACGCCGTCAGTCTACGGCCATTTCTTGTCTGATCTTGGGCCCGGGAAGTCTGCACTTTGTCTCTTGGGACCTCATTTACTCTGCGTTCCTCTCTCGCCGGTCATCTCCTGCCCGCCTGCTTCTTGCCAACGGCGCACAAATCCGTCCCAATCCTCCTCGAAATCGTCGCTTCGAACCTGCTTGACGTATCCCTGGAACACCATATCGGTCAGGGGTTTTCTGACTGATAGGTTGTTATGATTTGAGTCGAGCAGCGGGAGGTCGTTGATCTGGATATGCGTTGCGAGAGCGGTGGGTGGCTGTATACTGCCCTTGTTCCTATCCCGGGAGAAAAGGAAAAGGGCAGTAGATGACCTTTGGGTCTGCTGTGGCGCCGAGGGCGACCACGTTGATAGGTTTGGTCAAGAAGCCTGCGCCAGCTCGGCTTCTCCCTACTGCACTCGCACCGACAAGGTAACACGCGTGAGGGCGATGTTGAATAGTGGAATGGGCGCAATGCATAACCATCAAGGTACCCTTGGTCTTTTTCTCCCTCCGCCCGTCAAGGAGGAGAAGGTGATTGAGAGATTTCATGGGATCGATCGGAACAAGAAGTTCCCCACGATTTCCGTGGTGAACCGAGAGGCACAGGAGATCCAGTTCCTTTCGGCCTGCTGGGATCTGCGGAAGTACATTGAGGATCTCGGTCCGGAGGACGCAGTGATTCTGGAAGCCTCCTCGGCGGC
>Ga0209164_1003892_pt1 | contig 13785 bp, 18 predicted proteins | sample MTBNYHSulfiMetaG_FD_187458 | JGI IMG/M metagenome (GOLD analysis project Ga0209164, IMG submission 187458) | Enrichment culture microbial communities from rom New York Harbor, USA that are MTBE-degrading - MTBE-NYH (New York Harbor Sulfidogenic)... | ecosystem: Environmental > Aquatic > Marine >...
ATCTGGGGCACGTTCGGCCCGGTCACGTCCGCGTCGAGCAGCCCCACCCGGCTGCCGCGCCGCAACAGCGCGTACGACAGGTTCACCGCAACCGTCGTCTTCCCGACGCCTCCCTTCCCGCTGAACACCAGGATGCGCGTGCCGATACGCTCGAGCGCCCGATCGATCGCCCCTTCAGTCACCGCTTGCTTTCCCGTCCCTTCGGACTCTGCCCTCTTCGTCATTCTCGACGACGCCTCCTCCCGCCTGAGGTTGCCGGCCGGCAAAGCGCGCCGGTAGCTCCTGCGCACATCTCCCTCTCCCCGAACCCGTGGGTCCCCGTTCGCCTCTCAAGACCGCGGCGCTCGCAAGAGAACCGTCCCGATCGGCGCCTCAAGCTCGCGCGCCACAACGGGACACTTCACCATTAGGAGGAAGAAGAGCGGCGCCCGCTCGTCGGACAGCCCCTCGAAATTCCCCTGACCTTTCGAGAGGATCAGGCTCGCCCCCCGGAACGCGTCGAGGAAGTCGGGCCGGCACGCGCCAAGTGTCGTCCCCGGGCCGTCCGACCCGCTCGAGATCACCTCCGCCACCTCGTCCATGCCCACGTACGCCGCATCGTCCTTGGTCGCGTCGTTCAGGATCGGCCGGCCGCGCACGGCGAACGTCACGCGGGCACCCAATGCGACCAGCCGCTCGATCAGCAGCCGATCAAAGACGATCTCCCCCGCGTTGTCTCCGAGATACAGGACATCGTCCGCGCACGCCAACCGCGCTCTCAAGACCGGATAGTCGGCCATGCCGCCGCCGTCCTCCAATCCCCTTTCGATCGTGCGCTCGAGATCGACGTCCGACGAGACCGCAAGATCGATCGCGTTGCCCGCCGCAGCAAGCCTCACAGCGGCGAGCAGGGGATCGGACGCCGCCTGCACGCGCTCCCGGAGCGCGGGGAGCAAGGCGACTACGCGATCGTTGTCCCGGCGCTTCGCTTCGCGGTAGGGATCGTCGACGCCGAGCGTGTCCCGCACGACGCGGTGGACCTCACGACCCAGATCGATCGGCGTGGCGTCAAGCGGCAACGTCGGTAGGACCAAGGCGACCGCGTCCAGCACGGCGCGCTGCGCGCGTTCGTCGGCGGTCACCCGTCGCGCCGCCTCGAGCGCCTGCCGAAGGAAGCAGGGGAGGCAATCCAGATACACCTTCATCGGACCTCGCTTGTCCTGTCGATCCGCCGTGAGACTATGCCCGCGTCATCTTCTCCCCGCACGCGGGGCACGTCACCTGGAAGCACGGCCGACCGACGGCGTGCGCAATCCGCTCCCCACATCGAGGGCAGACGCACGCCCCGGACGGCCCGGCCCCGGCGCGGTTCCCGCCCATCCGCCCGCGTCCGCCACCGCTCCCGCGACCTCTGCCGCTCCCCGAGCCCGCTCCCGCGGGGCCGGTCCCATCACCTCGTGGCATGCGAACCTCCTTTGTCTCGCGGCGCCTTCGCCCCGCAGGCGCGAGTCACCCGACCTGCGTCATCAGCCGCCCGAAGATCCGGCGCATCGCGTCCCCCGCCGGGCTGTCCTTCTCCTCCACCGCGCTTCGTCCCGCGACCATCGCCGCAGTCACCTTCTCGTCGTACGGGATCCGGCCGAGCATCGGCACGCTCTCCTCCGCGGCATACGCCTCGACTCGGGCCGCGATCGCCGGATTCAGGTCCTCCTTGTTGATCACGAGGTACGCCGGGATGCGGAAGTGCCGGACGACGCCAAGGATCCGCCGAAGGTCGTGCAGCCCGGACAGGGTCGGCTCGGTCACCAGCACGACCGCGTCCACCCCGCTGGCCGAGGCGATCACCGGACAGCCGATGCCGGGGGACCCGTCGATCAACAGCCGCTCCGCGCCGGCCGCCTCCGCCAGCTGTGCCGCCTTCTCCTTGACCAACGAAACCAGCTTGCCCGACGCCTCCTCGCCGGGGAGGAGCTCAGCGCTCGCGAGGGGGCCCCAGCGGCTTTCCGCGGTGAACCAACGTCCCGAATCCTGTGGGACGAGCCGAATCGCGTCAACCGGGCAGGCGGTCACGCAGGCCCCGCACCCCTCGCAGAGGTGGGCGTCGATCTCGTATTCGCGGGAAACGGCATGGAAGCGGCAGACATCGAGGCACCTCCCGCACCGAGTGCACGCGTCCGCGTCCTTCACCGCGAGCTTGCTCCCCTGGTAGGTCCCCTCTTCCACAAGGTGAGGCGCAAGCAGCAGGTGGAGGTTCGCTGCATCGACGTCGCAGTCGGCGAGGACTTTCCCGTCCGCGAGGACGGCAAACGCGCCGGCGAGCGACGTCTTCCCCGTCCCACCCTTGCCGGAGAGGATAAGGAGGCTCTTCATGCGACCATCTCCTTCAACCGCGCGGCGAGCGCGAGGAACCGCTCCTTCCATTCCGGGATCGCATCGACGAGGACCGTCCCTTCCGAGTAGAGCAAGGCGATCTGTCGGTCAAACGGAATCGAGAGGACGATCGGGATGCCTTCTTCGCGGCAGAAGCGCTCGACCCGATCGTCGCCGATCCCGTCGCGGTTGACGAGCACCGCGGGCGGGACGTCGAGGGATCGCGCGACCCCAACCGCCGCGCGCAAGTCGTGCAGGCCGAATGGGGTCGGCTCGGTCACCAAGAGCGCAGCGTCCGCGCCGGAGAGGGTCGCGATGGTCGGACACCCCGTGCCGGGGGCCGCGTCGAAGATCACCGTCCGCCGGTCATCGATGCCCTCCTTCAGGGCGTGGATGATCGGCGTCGCCATCGCCTCACCGAGGTTCAACAGGCCGTGGGAGAACGGGAACCCGCGCGCGACGCCACGCTCGACGATCCCCAGCTCATGAGGAACCTCGTCGATTGCGCCCACCGGACAGACCATTCGGCAGCGGCCGCAGCCGTGGCAGATCTCCGGGTAGACCAAGACCTTCCGGCCGAGGACGGCGATCGCATGGAACTCGCATGCCGCGGCGCAAGCGCCGCAACCGGTGCACGTCGCCGCATCGATCCGCGGAAGGAGCTTCTCCACCACTCGTCGCTCCGAGAACTGCGGATCGAGGAAGAGATGGGCGTTCGGCTCCTCCACGTCGCAGTCGAGAAGCTCCACCGGCTCCCGTTCGGCGAGGGCGACCGCCAGGTTCACCGCAACGGTCGTCTTGCCCGTGCCGCCCTTGCCGCTCGCGATGGCAATCCTCATCCGTGCTGCCGATCGCGGAAAGCGTGCTGTTGGCAGGCGTCCCCTTCCGACGCGCCGGAGAGCGCTCCGCCCTTCCAGGCTTCAATCGCTTCGCGCGCGGTGCCTTGAAGGCCGACACACACCTCGATTCCGTTCTCGCTGAGGATCCCGATCGCCCGGCGCCCGAGGCCGCTGCACAGGAGCACGTCGATCCCCAAGTCCGATAGCAGATCCCCAGGAAGCCCGGTCCCCCCCGCGTGCTCGGAGGTGTTGTCGACGATCTCCACCGCACCGCTGTCGGTGTCGTAGAGTGTGTACGTCGGCACGCGGCCGAAATGCTCTCCGACCCGGTCGTCGAGCCCGCCGCGTCCCGCCGTCGGGACGCAGAGCTTGGTCATCGCCGCCCCCCGCCGTGGGATCGGCCCGTGGGGGCGTTCGCCCGGGTCAACGTCCCGGCCCGGTAGGCTTCGAGCGCCTCGCGTACCGTCCCCGCCGCGCCAACGCGGATCTCGATCCCGGCCGCCGTAAGCCCCGCAAACGCATTCGGCCCGACACTCCCGGTGATCACCGCCGTCGCTCCGCGCGAAGCGACCGTTTGCGCCGCCTGGACCCCAGCGCCGTGTGCGCCGGGATCGTTCGCCACCGCGTCCACCGCCTCGGTCGTCTCGTCCACAAACAGGAAGTAGTGAGCCCGACCGAAGTTCGGCTGCACCGGCGCCTCCAACGTCTGCCCGCTCGAAGTGACACAGATCGTCATCGTTCTTCCCTTTCCATCGCGTCCAGCCTTTCTTGTAGCGAATCCAGCTTCCGCGCCAGCACGCTCAACTGCTCGGCCAGCCCGGCGAGGCCTTCGGGGGAAACGCCGGATGGCGGCGCGGCTCGCCGTCCTCCGACCCCTCGTCCAAGTCCCACCCCGCGACCTGTCCCAAGGCCGCCACCGATTCCCGAGTGCGCTGGCGCGTTCGGGCGGACGGCCGGTCGAACCCTCCGCTCCCTGTAGGCGGCCACCGCCTCGTCGACGCGTCCGGTGACACCGGTCACGATCTCGACGCCCGCCGCTGACAGGGTCTGATAGGCATTCGGGCCGCAGCTTCCGGTCAGGACGACCGAGACGCCCTCCCGGTGGATCATCTGTGCTGTCTGGATCCCCGCCCCGCTGCCCGCGGCGGCGTTCTCGTTCCCGATCGCCTTCCACTTCATCGTCTCCGGATCGACGATCACAAACGCGGCGGCGCGACCGAAACGCGGATCCACCTGCGCCGACAGCTCCGGACTCGCCGCGGACACGGCCACCTTCATGCCTCGATCTCCTCCTAGTCCTTCAGGTCGCCGATCCGGCGCTCCATCTCCCCGAGCTGCTCCTGGAGACCACGGATCTGCGCGCGCAGATCGTCAAGCCCTGCTGGGGAGACTGGCTCCGCCATGTACGGGCCCCCCGCGTACGCGCCCCATGCGCCCGCATCGGCGCGCCACCCGCCGAGCCCTCGGCCACCGTATCCTGCGCCGTACCCGACGCCTCGGCCAAGACCCCGACCGTAAGCCGTTCGCCCAACACCCCAGGGGCTGCACAACCCCCTGCCGCCGCCCGTCATCGGCCCCATCCCGCGAGGCCCTGTTCCGTCAAAACCGGGCATGTGCCCCTCCTTTCCGTATCGCGTTGCCGTCTTCATGTGAGACAGCGCCTAGCTTCCGTTCGATTCGGCCTCCGCTTCCTCCAGTGCCTCGATCCGCCGCGTCACGTCGCGCAGCGAGCGCTCCAGAGCTTCCTTCTGCGCCGCGAGCCGGCTCACTTCCGCCGGCCGGGACGGCCCGAGAGACGAGAATCCGAAGGCTCCCCGACCGGCCCCTTCCCCGGACACCGTCTGGATGAAGGCGTTCCATTGGCCCGTGTCGCGCAGATCCTGCGCCGCAGGTGGAAGCCCTCTCCATCCCGGGGACTGCCCGAAGCGGACCCAGCCTGGAAGGCCGGTTGCGTAGAACATGTTTCGGTGCCCATGTCCACCCATGTCGTTCACCTCCATGGGACCTTGCCGTGATTATGTGCATATGCACGGCCAATGCAACCCCGGCCCTTGTCCCCCCAGCCCCAAGCGCCCTATACTCGGCGCACTGTGCCTCGTCAGAAGAAGCCTCGCTACTGCCGCGGAGTCGACGGATTCAACCTGTTCAAACCGTCGGGCATCCCCCTATCCCAGTTGGAAATCGTCGAGCTCGGCCTCGACGAGCTGGAGGCGATGCGCCTCTGCGACCTCGAAGGGAAACAGCAGGAGGAAGCGGCGCAGCAGATGGGTGTCTCGCGCGGCACCGTCCAACGCCTCCTGCAGTCCGGACGAGAGAAACTGCTCACCTCGATCATCGAAGGGCAGGCCTTGTCGTTCGAGGAGGCGGAGCATGTGTGCATAGACCCAAGGCCCGGTTGGGGATACGGGCGCCACGGGCGCGGGCGCGGCGGCCCGCCCGGGGGCCGACCGAACGCGCCGTTCCGTGGCCCATAGGCAGGCCGCGGGGCGGGGAGGCGAAGCCGATCCGTCGATCGTGGCGCTGGCGCAGGAACTGGTTCGAATCCCGAGCGGAAACCCTCCGGGGGACGAAGGCCGGATCGCACGGTTCGCCGCCGATTGGCTGCGCGCCGCCGGACTCGCGCCCGATCTCGTTCCGCTCGAACCAGGACGAAGCTCCGTCGTCACCCGAATCCACGGCCGCAGGCGAGGGGCGATCGTCCTCTGCGGCCACCTCGATACTGTGCCCGCCGATCCTGAAGCCTGGCGCGTCCCCCCGCTCGAGGGGCAGATCGAGGGCGGACGGCTGTGGGGCCTCGGCGCCGCCGACATGAAGGGCGGCGTCGCCGTCCTGATGCACGCCGCATCGCAGCTCGCAGAACACGGGGCCGTCCCCCCACGTGACGTCGTCCTCGTCCTGACCGCCGACGAGGAGTCAGGCTACCGCGGTGCCGGCTCGGTTGCGCAATCGGGGCTGATCGACGACGCGGAACTCCTGGTCATCGCCGAGCCGACCGCCGGCTGCGTCTACACGGGGCAGAAGGGGGAGCTGTGGATCGACGTCCTGTTCTCCGGCGACGAAGCACACGGCTCGACGCCGGAGCGGGGAAGGAACGCGATCCTCCCCGCGGCCCGATTCTGCACCCGCCTCGAGGAGGCGATGGCGACCTTTCCCCGCGTCCCCGGGCGCGGCCGGACGACCCTCAACATCGGGCGGTTCGACGGCGGGCGGCGGGTCAACATCGTCCCGGACCGATCGCGCGTTGCGCTCGATGTCCGCGTCGTCGGCCCGGAGGATCGTGATGTGGTCTTTGAACTCGTCGACCGAATCGGTGCAGAGGAAGCGGATACATCCGGAACGAGGTTCGCGCGGAAGATGTCAAGCTACCACCCGCCGATCCTCTGTGAGCCGGGCGCCGACGCACTCACCCTCTGCCGTGCCGTCGAGGAAGTGACCGGCCGCAAGCCCGAGCTTGGGGTATCCCCCTACTCGACCGACGCCGTCTCGATCGTCCCTCGCCTCGACATCCCCGTCCTGATCTACGGGCCCGGCGACATCGCCCAAGCCCATCGACCCGATGAGTTCGTCGAGCTGCGGGCGCTGGGCGAGACCCACGAAGCCCTATGGCGTTTTCTCACCCAAGAGCAGCGCTGACAGACCGGACGCATCGCCCGTGACCGACCTTGCGGCAATCAGAACAGGTCGGTCTTCGCTTCGATCGATTCGGGCGGCTCGGTCACGCGGTACAGGCAATCGGCCGGCCCGATGTCGCACCATCGACACTCCGACCAGGAAGGGACCTTGGCGAGCGGCTTGTCCCCGCCCACGCGGTGCACCAGGCCCACGAACCGGCCCCGAAACGCGTCGTCGAGCCCCGAAGCCGGGACTTCGACGGAACTTGTGCGGTAGACGACCCTCCCGGAGAGGGCCACTCCATGGCATCTTGGGTCGCCGATCGGGAGGAGGAGCATGTACACCAGGACCTGCAGCGGGTCCGATGTGCGCGGGCGGCCAGTCTTGCAGTCCTCCACGAATCCTGTTCGATCGCGGATCGCGAGGAGGTCCGGCTTCCCGGAGACCAGAATCCCCGTCTTGCCCTTGCGCTTGAACGCGTTCTCTTCCTCGACGTAGACGTCGTACCCCTCGTCGAGGAGCTGCTCGCGGCGCCCCCGCACCATCTCGTTGTGATCGATCGTCCAGCGTGCCAGATCGAAGTCGATCGGGAGCTTGTCGTAGTCGGTGTGGTGGGCGCGGTACCAAGCGGACCACTCACAGCGCCCTTCTCCCGCCAGGAGCTTCGTCAGCCAGGTCACCCAGATGTACGGCTCCGCACGCTGCTGCGCCATGGTCCCCCCTCGCTCGATTCGATCGACAAAGCCTAGGCGCTCGCCGGGCGGGCGTCAAGGAGAGCGAGGCGCAGGGGTCCGAGCGGCCGAGTCTGGGAAAACCCTGACAGGAAGCGCGCAATGCAGTTTCGATCAGCAGAGAAAGTGAAACGCACCGCGACCGCGGTGCTAGGAGCAAGCTACGTTATTTCGCCGGGGCATGTCAAGGGCGATCGTGCAAATCCCCTCGCAGGCCCCCTTCTCCCCTCGCAAGTCGCCTCTCCCTTCTCCCCTCGCAAGTCGCCTTCTCTCTTTCCCCCCCTCGCAGGCCCCCTTCTCCCTTCCCCCCTCGCAGGGGGGAACTGAAGGGGGGAGCATCCCTCGCCCCCATCGTGCGCCGACGGGAAGGAGCGGGCCCCCGCGTCGCTGCGCAATCGTCGCGCGCCGGAGCTCCCCAGCATGCTCGAGATGCCGCTTGATCCCCGCCTCCATCTGGAACCTCGCTTCGTCCGGTGAGGTCTCGGAATGCGGACGGCACGTGAACCGCATCGAACGGCACGCCGCCGAAGGATCCGCGACCATTCGTCGACCGGTCGGGTTGTCGAGCACCAGGATTCGCCTGCGCATGCGGCGAGCATGGGAGCGCATCGGGCTCCGATCAGCGAACGGCCCTGCGCGAAAGGCGTCCCCCGTCAGCTCAGCGGTAGAGGTCCATCAGCAAAGCCAGGCCTCCCGCAATGAGAAGGCCCGCCAACAGGAGGCCGATTCCGAGGAGCACCGCCCGCCGCGCCGACGTCGGCCGCAAGGGCCCGCGCCGTCTCATCGTCGGAGCGCCCTCGCGGCGTGGCCACGCCGCGGCGCAGAGCCACCGGCTGTCCAGCAAGCGCCGAAGCAGCCGGACTGCATGCCACATCCCTCCGGGTTCACACGGCAGGAGCGCGCCGGGAACGCAGTCTCAGTATCGATAGACCGCAGCAGCTCCCGTCTTCGAGGGCATGCGCTCGGCGGGGACCACCACAACCTCCCCGCCCCGCTTCCATACCATCGTCCCCAGATCGTCGAGCACGTCATCGATCCTTGGGTCTTCCAGATCGCCGAACTCGATGTCGCCGGTCACCGCGTCAATCCGCCCGGGGACCTCACGATCGGCTTCGATCAGCAGCCTCGCAACCCGACCGGCCACGGCAGCTTTCGCAACCTCGGAGACCTCGTCGTGGCCCAACCGCTTGGCCCGCGCTTCGCGGAACTCCTCGACGCGCGCCGCGAGACGCGCGCGGTAGTAAGGCTCGATAGCGTTCCAGGCGCGTCGACGAAACTCGTCGAGGGACGGCAGGGCATCCGGATGGACATCGATCGTTTCCGCAATCAAGAACCGATTCTGGCTGACCTCGTGAAACAGGTGGTGATGCTCCGGCAGCGCCGCGAGGATGAGCGGCAGGCCGGAAGGCCGGGAGTGGCATTCCAGGATCGCGCGGTCGACGGCGCGGAAGAAGCGCTCCGCGTCGATGTCCGTCTCCTCCTTCCTCCCTCCGTGGCCGTGATGCATCGGCGAGCGCCCTGCCCCGACGCCACCGTACGAGGCGACGGTCTGATGCGGCTCCGTCAACTCTTCTCCAAGCGCTTGGGCTATCGTCCGTGGGACCCTCTCGTCCAACTCCACCTCGTCCAGTGCGTCGCGGTTGCCTTCGAAAAGCTCGGCCTCCTGACGGTTCAAGCCGAGGACTTGATACCGGTCGGCGGATTGCAGGATCCGAATCAGCGGCTTGATGTGGAAGCTGTCTGCCACGACCGCCAATTCCCTAACCGGCCGCTGGAGCGTATATGCGCGGAAGAAACCCGTCGCCCCGAGCACGGCCAGCCCATCGAAGGTGTGATTCCAGAAGTCGCGGTCGTCCGCTAGGGCGAGGAACGACGACAGCAAGGGACGTATGTCCTCCTTCGAGAACTGCCTAAGGAGGGATTTCTCCAGCCGCTTCACGAGGTTGCGGAACCGGATCGGATCCTGTTGGTTCTCCGGATGACGCCGATGCGTCGATTGAAAAAGCGAAAGACAAGGCGCGATGCCATTCTCCAAGCGCCCTGCTGCCAGGTCTCCATCGAGCGTGCTCACGATTCTTCCCCCTCCTTCCGATACGGGCTCTCTGCGAACAGCGCCTACCGCGAGACCATACCTGCTCCCAGGGGAGGCAGACAAACGCCCGCACGCCGCGCACCCCTTCCGGCAGACGGCTTGAGGCGTTCTCCTCCGAGCCAGCCCCCGGCGGCGATCCCCGGAGCTGGTCGAAGTCACCGCGGACCGCGACGTTCGCGACCGACTCCAGGGCGCCTGCCACAGCGTGCTCTGGTTCTCTATAGCACCGCAGCCTGCCTGCAGCGGAGCCGGTTTGGACGTAGCGTCGGGGCTTGGCTCAGCTTGTCCGCCCCGGCGGGACCCGAGTCACCCCCACCGGCATCCTTGTCGTCGGACGGGGGATGCCTGCCTCCCCCGTCGAAGGGGGAGGCGACGAGACAAACGTCGCAGACAAGTTGCGATGCGAGAGCCCGGATGTCGTGGCCGGCTTTCTGTAGCGTCGCAGCTCGTCTGCGACGTTCACGACCCGCGCGACGTCAAGAGCCCTCGGAGACAAGCTCCGACGCGACAAACGGCCGCCGCAGATACGGCAGGACGCGTGCGACCGCCCGGCCGTAGAAGACAACCGATACGCGCCGCACCGACGGGAACGCCAGCCGGAGGCCGCGCCAGGTCCTTGCCTCCCGCGCGTCCGCCTCAACCTCCGTCCAGGGGATGAGGAGCGGCGGATGGAACGGCCGGAAGAATCTCATCGGGGCGAGGTAGAGCCCCAAATCCGTCGCCCCGACGCGCAGCGCGCCGGTGTAGTTGGCGAATCCGATCCTCGCGCTACAGAACCGGGTGATCTCCCCGTGAAAGGAGGACGTGTCCCCAAATCGCTCCGCCAACCGTCTCCACCCACAGGTTCTCGAGATGCCCCATAGGATGAAGCACCAGAGGGCGGCGAAGTACAGGACGAATCCGACCGCAGAGACCAGGACGACATCCCGCATGACCATGCACACATTCTACCCGTGCGAGCGGCCGTTGGGTCCCAGGGCCGCCGCATGCGCGGTCTGGGCGAAGAAGGGATCGACTTTTAGCCATGCCGACAGGGTTCCACTCGGCCCTTCTCTCTCCGCACCCGACGTGCTACCTTGGCTGCATCGCACAGGGTCTGACAGGAGGCACCATGAGGATCGACGACCTCGCGGACGCTCACCTCGACTCGTACCTGGTCTGTCTGGAGGAGTGGTCCGAGGAGATGAGGGAGGCCGGCGACCACAAACGCGCGTGGCACGAGCACGCGAAGCAGGACGGCCTGCGGGTCAAGCTCGCGCTCGACGACGAGCGGACCGTGGGAGGGATGATCCAGTACGGGCCGATCGAGTCCTCGTTCGCCGCAGGAGAGAACCTTGACTTCATCTACTGCATCTGGGTTCACGGCTACAAGGAGGGGCGCGGCGACTTCCAGGGACGCGGGATGGGCACGGCCCTGCTGCGCGCAGCGGAAGGGGACGCACGAGCGCGAGGGGCGCGTGGGATGGCCGCCTGGGGGCTGTCCCTTCCCGTGTGGATGAAGGCCTCGTGGTTCCGCAAGCAGGGCTATGTCCGCGCCGACAAGGATAGCCTCCGAGTCCTCCTCTGGAAGCCGTTCACCGACGCTGCGGCGGCGCCGAAGTGGATCCGTCCGCGCAAGACGCCGCAGCGAACGCCCGGGCGCGTGACCGTCACCTCGTTCCGCAACGGCTGGTGCCCCGCCCAGAACCTTGTCTCCGAGCGCGCCAAGCGGGCCGCCGAGCACTTCGGCGACCGGGTCGTCTTCGAGGCGATCGACACCTCAGACCGGACAGCGTTCCTCGAGTGGGGAATCTGGGACGCCCTGTTCGTCGACGGGAAGGAGGTCCGCACCGGACCTCCGCCGTCCTACGAGAAGCTCACGCGCCTGATCGGGAAGCGTCTGAAACAGCTGTAGCTTCCCTCGCACCAGCAGAGAGGGCTCGACGCGCGCACGGGCGGACCGAATCCCTTTCTTCCCACCACGAAGGAGGACGAGGGCATCCGTGCCAGGGTGGCCTGCCCCTGTGTGTTGGCGATCATCTTCGGCGGCGTCGGCCTGCGTTCACGCAGCCGCGCCGCTGCGAGGGCGGGAACTCCCCCCTGTGGCACCGGCTTCGGCCTGGAGACTTCCCGGGGACCAGCGCGTTGCTCTCGGAATTCCTCCGGGGGCAAGAGACAAGGGGTGACCGTACCGCTCCGTCGCCGATGTCTCTATCGGTACATGATGCCCAGCTCGGCGGCCGCTTCGCTCAGCCGTTTGTCGGCGGTCCAAAGGGGCAGCCGCGTCACGACGGCCGAAGCGAGCAAGTGCACATCGATGAATCCAAGCCCACGCCCCATCAAGCGACGAGACTCGATGAAGCGAAGGACTTCGTCGTGCTCAGCCACTCTTGCCGAGGGCAGCTCCTGAAGCAATGAAAGGATCTCGACTCGATTCCTGATGTTGCCGCAAGCCAGCTCGCCGATGATCAACGGATGGCAGAACACTTCTGCCCTTTCGAGCAGTGTCTTCAGAGGGGCATTTCCTCTCGCCAGATGAGAGACCCAGATTGACGTATCGACCAGGACCATGGTCAGCCGCGCGATGTTCGCCGTCTCGGAACCGGCCGCAGATCCTTCTCGGTCGCTCCGAGTTCGGCCAACCGCTTGCTGCTCTCGCGAGCGATGAGCGCTTCCAGACCCATCCTGACCAAGGCCGTCTTCTCCTTGACACCGGTCAGCTCCGCCGCGCGCTTGAGGGTCTCGTCGTGGATGTTCAGCGTCGTTCTCATATGCATCAGTATGTATATCCGATGCATACGCGTCAAGCGGTGCCGGCAAGCGCGTGCATGCGAAAGAAACCATCGCCCCTGACAGCGACCCCTAGGACTGGGGTGCGAAACGCGAATGCCGGAGCCTCTTGCCGAGCCTGTCGGGGATCTTGGCATGGCGAGGGAGAGCCTCGACGTGCCCAGTGCGTGGGTTCTTGCAGAATAGGAGGCTCCCTCTCGCTTGAGGATGCAGCCGTGCCGCTTCGGCTGGCACGGGGTTGCTAAGATTCTCTAGCCTGGGGCTCCAGCGTCCCTCGAGACGTGGCCATTCAAGATGCGATCGCGCCGAGCCGGCTTCTCGGGACCAACGCGCGGGACGTGCGCATGGGCCGGACGGGACCGTGCCTTATGTGCCTGAGACGCGGGCATTCCGCCGAATCCACAAACGGAAGAACCGATCGAGGATGACGAACGATCCGTCCTCGCGATCGATCAGGTCGCGGTCGAGGAGGGCGCGAACGGCACTCTGAACGGTCGACGCGGTCTGAAGACGATACGTACGAACGAAATCGACTCCATAGACATGGACCGCCTCCGACTCGCTTGCCAGCCCGACAAGCATTCTGCGCTGGGCGGACGTGAGCGATTCCCACAGCGCTGAGTACGCGTACGTCTCCCGCTCCAACAGCAGGTCGACGGCGGAGTCGATCGTCTCCGAGGTCACGGACTGGCCGGGCGCGCACAGCTCCCAGACCGCATGGCAGAGGTGCTGCGTGTAGAACGGATGCCCGCCAGTGTGGCCGCAGACGGCGCGGATCTCGGTCTCGCTGATGCGCCGGTCCGACCGTTCGAACCGCTCCTGAACGAACGGGATCCACTCCCGGGCCGGTATCGGACCGAGCGGGTAGTGGCCGCCGGCACGGTACAGCGGGCTCGCCGAATCGAGGACCATCTTCTGGATCAGGTGTTTCCGGCTTCCGAGGAAGATGTACGACACGTCCTCCTGACTCTGGATGATGCTTCGCAGCGTGCGTTCGATCCGATCGCTCTTGTACTCGAGAATGCGCTGGAACTCGTCGAAGACGACCGCAACTTGGCACTTCCGCTTCTCAGCGATCCGCGCCGGCGCCGACAGGACCTCGTCGAGCGGCAGGAGTTCCCTCTTCGCCTCGCCGATCTCGAATCGGATCTGCGGACGCCCTTGATCGTCGACGGTGAGCACGGGGAGGAGCCGTTTGAAGAACGATCCGGCAAGCTGGAGCATCCGCTCAGTCGAGGTTTCGAACGCTTCGGTCAGCGCCTTCGCGACGACAGTGACGAACGACGCCTCGCTGTCCGCCGGCCAGAGGTCGACATAGACCGGCACGACGTGACTCGACTTCGGGAGCCTTTCGATCGCCAAGCGGACGAGCGACGTCTTGCCAAGGCGCCGT
>Ga0209164_1003893_pt1 | contig 13785 bp, 14 predicted proteins | sample MTBNYHSulfiMetaG_FD_187458 | JGI IMG/M metagenome (GOLD analysis project Ga0209164, IMG submission 187458) | Enrichment culture microbial communities from rom New York Harbor, USA that are MTBE-degrading - MTBE-NYH (New York Harbor Sulfidogenic)... | ecosystem: Environmental > Aquatic > Marine >...
ACCCCGCGCTACCTCACGGCTGGCTTCATCCTCGAGGAGGGGCTGGAACTGGAGGTGCTGGAGAGGGTGGTGGCCTCCATGCAGGCTGCCGCTGAGGAAGCGGGCGTTGAGGTGGTGGCTGGCGATACCAAGGTGGTGCAGCGCGGCAAAGCCGATGGCCTGTACATCAACACCGCTGGTGTGGGCACCCAGACCCCTGGGATGGCGATCAACGGCGCCCAGGCCCAGCCCGGCGACGCGGTCATCCTGACCGGCACGATCGGCGATCATGGCATCGCTGTGCTCAGCGCCCGTGGGGAATTGGGCATCCAGGCCCAGATCGAGAGCGACGTTGCGCCGCTCAACCACATGGTGGCGGCCATGCTGGAGGCCAGCGAGCAGATACACGTGCTGCGTGACCCCACCCGCGGGGGATTGGCCTCCACCCTCAATGAGATCGCCAAGCAATCCCAGGTGGGCATCGTGGTTCAAGAGGATGCCATCCCGGTGGCCGCGGCTGTGCAGTCGGCCTGCGAGCTATTGGGCTTCGACCCGCTCTACGTGGCCAATGAGGGCAAGATGGTGGTCATCGTGGCGCCCCAGGACGCCAATAAGGTGCTCGAGGCCCTGCGCGCCGATCGCTACGGGGAGGGGGCGGTGCTGATCGGGGAGGTCGTCGAGGAGCCCAAGGGGCGAGTTCTGATGAAGACCGTGATTGGCAGCCATCGCGTGCTCGACGTGCTCTCCGGCGAGCTGCTGCCCAGGATTTGTTGAAAAAGTGAGCACCTATTGTGAGAGACATCGCAGACGCATTATCCCAGTAGGGGGAGATCGTTAAAGGAGCAGCTTCACAAAACCATCGAAACCAATTTCAAGGAGCATTCGCTGTGACAGCGCGACAAAAGCTGATCAATTTACTTATCGTGTTTATCGTTGGGGCTGTGGGATTCTGGTTGGGGCCCGAAGACCTGCAGCCCGGAGATTACGCTGCCCGTATAGACCTCGATCTCGACGGCCAGCCTTTCTCCTTACAATTTCCTTTTCTTATAGCCGAGGAGCAGGGCGACCCCAAAGTGGTGACCGAGCCGGCTGATGGCTATCAGGTCACCGTTCAGGGGCATGAAGCCTATGCCTATCAACTCGGCCAAAGTATCAATTATCAAGTGCAAGTTACCGATGCAGATGGCGACCTGCTCGGCCTCAGTCTTGAAAGCGCCACCTCCACACTCACAGGCTTGAGCTACCAGCAATCTGTGCCGCCCACCGGCCATTCTGACGGCGCCCTGACTTTCTCGATGCGCATTCCTTTCAAAGCCAAGATCACCACCGCCCTGCTCTTTGCTGTGGCGACCCTTTGGCTGGTCGAAATCGTGCCGCTATCGGTCGGCGGCTTGCTGATTCCTATCGTCGTGGTGGTCTTCCGGGTGGCAGAGCCGAAGGTCGTCCTTCAGCCCTTCTTCCACCCCATCATCGTCTTGTTCTTCGCCGGGTTCCTGCTGGCCGAGGGCATGCGACGCACGGGAGTGGACCGCTGGATCGCGCTCAATATTCTGCGCCGCTCCAGCCTCAAACCCGCCTACTTGATGCTCACCATGATGATGCTCACGGCATTCCTATCTCTGTGGATGTCGAACACCGCCAGTGTGGCCATCATCATCCCCATCGCCTTGGCGGTTCTGGCCCGGATCCCTGGCGAGGAGGGCCGTACCGGCTTCCGCCGCGCTTTGATCCTCGGGGTGGCCTACGCCGCCAGCATGGGTGGGATCGGTTCTGCCATCGGAACACCGGCCAACATCCTGGCGATGGATTTCCTCAATGAGTACGCAGGGGCCAATTTGGCTTTCATCGATTGGTTTGCCTATGGCTTACCGATTGCGATTCTGATGGTCCCGATCATCTGGCTGTTCTTGATCCTCACCTTCCGCGTAAGGACCAGCTCGGTGCAGCAACACCTCAGCCACCAGGTGTACAAGCAAGAGCTTAAAGCCATGGGCAGACCCGATAAAGCCCAGAGGTACGTTCTGGTGATTTTCGTCATCATCATGGGCTTACTGCTCACCGAGCGCTGGCATCAGGTGCACGCCTCGATCGTGGCTCTGGGTGGGGTTCTGTTCCTGTTCTTCGTCGACGTCATCAAGAAAGATGACTTGAACAATATCAACTGGGATGCCTTGCTCACCTTTGGAGGTGGTTTGGCGATTGGGAACATCCTGGTCGCCACCGGTGTATCGGATTGGATCGCCCTGCACCTCACCGCCCTTTCCCAGCTGCCATCCATGCTTATCATCCTTCTGGTGGCCAGCCTCACGTTGCTGATCGGGGCTTTCATCTCCAATACGGCCTGTGCAGCGATGCTCATCCCACTCGCCATCCCCCTTGCCAATCTGCTGCACATCGACCCTCGCCTGCTGGTTGGGGTGGTCGCGATTGCCTCTTCCATCGACTTTGCCCTCGTCGTGGGCACTCCTCCCACCATGATGGCCTACTCCACCGGTTATTTCGACGTCAAGGAGATTTTCCAGCGGGGAATCTTGCTGGATGCGATTGGCGTGCTGGTGCTCTCTTTGCTGGTTACCCAGATTTGGGGGCTGCTTGGCGTGGTCTCGCTCTAGCCGAACCGGCTTTTCCCGTACCGAAAGAATAGGACAAATGTCCCTCGCGTAGAGGGACATTTGTACATTGTGAATTAGGAGTGAATTAGGTATCTTTAGGACAACCATAAGATTAAAGCGGATGAATTATGGCAAACCTAAACATTCCTCAGATGAGTGAAAGCGAAGAAATGTACCTCATCACCATTGCCCAGTTGACCGAGCGAGGAGTTGAAAGCCCGGTTCCGCTTTCACTGCTGGCCGAGGAGTTGGCCCTCATGCCGGTCTCGGTCAACCAAATGATCCACAAGCTGGATGAGGAAGGCCTGGTCAGCTACTCGCCTTATAAGGGCGTCGAACTGCTCCAGGAGGGTAATCGGCTGGCCCAGCGGGTGCTGCGGCGACGGCGTTTATGGGAGACCTTCCTGGTGGAGCACCTCGAGCTTTCCGCGGTGGAGGCTGATGCACTTGCCTGCCGCCTCGAGCACATCACCCCGCAAAAAGTCGCCGAGCGCCTGTTCGAATTCCTCGGGCAGCCCACGCTCAGCCCGCAGGGCAAACCTATCCCGCCCTCTGATGCCGATATCCCCGCTGAAAAGCTCATCCCGCTGAGCGAATTGAAGGTGGGGCAAAGCGGGCAAATCGTGGATATCAAAGCTGAGGCCTCCGTGTGCACCTTCCTACAAGCCGAGCATCTCACCAAGGGCGTGACCGTGACCGTGATGGGGGTGGGGGATCGGGGTGCCATGTTGTTGAAATCTGATGGCCGACAGGTGAGCCTGTGTGGCGAGGTGGTGGAAGACGTTTTCGTGCAGGAAGGGTCGATCCGACCGGTGGGAGGGAGTGCGAAGTGACCGAAAAGGCTATCCCGCTCACCGAAGCGCCGCTGGGGGAGCCGCTCAGGCTGGTTCGGATCGACGCCGGCCATCGTATGACTCATCGTCTGTTGGACTTGGGCCTCACCCATGGCGTCGAACTGACCGTGTTGCAGGACTCCGGCGGCCCTCTGTTGATCCGCGTGCGCGATTCGCGCATCGCCCTAGGCCGCGGCATGGCACGGCACTTGGCGGTAACGCCCTGTGGAGAGAGTGGCGACGCAGCCGTGGGTCGAAGGGGATACCATCGCGGACGAAGGCACCACCGGCACGGTCTGCGCTGGGGACGCGCCCGCCGCTTTGGTGCCGATTCGACTGCCGACGCCGAGCAAGATGTCTAAGGAGCCTCGAGCATGGAACCCGTTCGTGTGGCTTTAGTCGGCAATCCCAACGCTGGCAAGAGCACCATCTTCAACGCCCTCACCGGCTCGCGTCAGCACGTCGGCAACTGGCCGGGCAAGACCATCGAGAAGAAGGCTGGCAGCTTCCGACATAACGGCACCGAAGTGAACCTGATCGACCTGCCGGGCACTTACAGCTTGAGCGCTTATTCTCTCGAGGAGATCATCGCCCGCGATTTCATCCTCGATGAGAAGCCCGATGCGGTCGTCACCGTGGTGGATGCCGCCAACCTCGAGCGCAACCTTTACCTGGTCGTGCAGGTGCTCGAGCTGGGGGTGCCGGTCATCGTGGCGCTCAATATGTCTGACCGCGCCGAGGCGCACGGTTTGGAAATCGACCGTGAGCAACTAAGTGCTGCACTGGGCTGCCCGGTGATCCGCACCGTCGGCCACAAGAAAGAGGGGATCCACGAACTCATCGAAGCTATTCTTGACGTTGCAGTGAAGGAACAGGCGTGAGCGAGACGAAAGCATCCACTTCCAAAGCCGGCTTCCTCGTTGATTATGGGGAGGCGATCGAGGCAGAGATCGAGGTCTTGCAGGCGTTGATCGAAAGTCACTCAAAGCTCGCCACACGCTATCCCTCTCGCTGGCTGGCGCTTAAACTGCTGGAGGGGGATAGTGGAATTCAAAGCTATCTTCAAGTGAATGGGGCGGCTACTTCGATCTTGGGCGAGGCGGAGCGCGCCATCGCCAGGCTGCAAGCCCGCTTTGATGATGACGTCGATACCTTGATCGCCGACCGGCGCTACAGCTGGATCAACCAGTTGGCCTGCCAGGTTACGCGTAAGACCATCCCCCAGCGCACGAGACTATCCGATAAGGTTGATCGCATCGTGACCAGTCGCTGGCTGGGCATCCCGATTTTCTTGCTGGCCATGTGGTTCACTTTCAAGCTCACCACCGATGTGGCCGCCCCGATGGTCGATTGGGTGGACGGCGTCTTCTCCGGCCCGGTCACTGCCTGGGTGGTGGGTCTGCTTGCCAGTCTGGGCCTGGGCGGGAGCTGGCTCGAGAGCCTCCTGGTCGATGGTGTCATCGCCGGGGTGGGTGGCGTGCTGGTGTTTGTTCCGGTGCTGGCGGCCCTCTTTTCAGCACTCGCCGTTCTGGAGGATAGCGGTTACATGGCGCGCGCTGCCTTTGTGATGGATCGCATCATGCAGCCTTTGGGTCTGCACGGCAAGAGCTTCCTGCCGATGCTGATCGGTTTTGGCTGCACCGTGCCGGCTATCTATGCCACCCGCACCCTGGAAAATCGCCGCGACCGCCTACTGACCGGACTGTTGGTGCCCTTCATGAGTTGCGGCGCGCGTTTGCCAGTCTATATCCTCTTTGCCACTATCTTCTTCCCTCGCCAGAGCGGCGCGGTTGTTTTCGCCATTTATTTGTTGGGCATTTTCACCGCCTTTGCCCTAGGCCTGCTGCTCAGCCGCACCGTCTTCCGCCGCAAAGCCTCAGCTGGGCTGGTAATCGAGATGCCCTCCTATCGCCTGCCGGACTTGAAGGGCATGTGGTCCTACGTTTCCCAGCGCACCGGTTCTTTTATCCGCAGCGCCGCTACCATGATCCTGCTCGCCAGCGTGCTCATCTGGCTGTTGGCGGCGATCCCGGTAGCTGGGTCAGGGTCTTTTGCCGACACCGAGATCGGCGACAGCGCTTTTGCCAGGCTATCCGGCCTGATCTCGCCAGCCTTTGCCCCCCTTGGTTTCGAGAGCTGGCAATCCAGCGGAGCGCTGATCACCGGTTTCATTGCCAAGGAGGTGGTCATAAGCACGATCGCCCAAACCTATGGCGTGGCCCCCGTCGAGGGGGCTGTGCAACCGATGAGGTTTGCCGAAGGGATGAGCGAGATCGGAACCGGTTTCGTCGAAGCCCTGGGCGATACCCTGAAGGCTCTGCCATCACTGGTGGGGATTAACCTGTCCGATGCCGAGGAGGAGCAACATCCCAGTGGGCTAGCCAGTAGCCTGCGTGCGAATTTCGAGAGCGCTAGCGGGGGGCATGGGGCACTGGCAGCGATGTCCTTCATGGTGTTCGTGCTGCTGTATACCCCTTGTGTCGCCTCCCTGGCCGCCGAGCGGCAGGAGCTTGGCACCAAGTGGATGTGGGTGAGCATCGTCGGCCAATTGGCCTTGGCGTGGGGGATGGCTTTCCTGGTCTATCAAGGTGGCCTGCTGTTGGGATTGGGCTAGGAGCTTGAGGTGCTGAACAGCGTTTTGCAGGAGATCGAGGCCGCCGGTGGCGTCCTCAACCTGGACGAACTGAGCGGGCGGCTGGGCGTGGAACGCGGCGCCCTGGAAGGCATGATCCAGTTCTGGGTGCGCAAAGGCCGCCTCAAGGACGATGACCTGGAAATGGACGCCGCCATGTCGAGTTGCGGCCTATCAGGGGCCTGCGGCAATTGTCCCGGCCCGGCCAACTGCGCCTTCGTGATGAAAATGCCCAAGAGCTATTCGTTGGTGATAGATCTCGACCAGTAGACGCCGATAGGATCACGGGAAAGAGAACAACGCCGGGTTTCCCGGCGTTGTTTTTGTAAGCCGTGTGTGAATCAGAGTAAGCTAGGGGAGCGTGAAGGTGGCGTCGGCCGGCATACCGGCCTTCAAGTAGCCGGAGGGATTCTCCACCGCGATCTCGACGGCGAACACCAGCTTGACGCGTTCTTCACGGGTCTGCACGTTGCTGGGGGTGAACTGCGCTTCGTCGGCGATGAAGCTCACCTGGCCGGTGAAGGTCTCATCAGGATAGGCATCCACCATGATTTGCACTTCATCGCCCGGCGAGAACAGGGCCACCTTGTTTTCCGGCACGTAGACCGTCAAAGTGAGTCCCGGGCTGAGCACCTCGACGAGGGGTGCGCCGGCGACGGCCACCTCTCCGGCTTTCACCAGCACCTGGCTGACCACCCCATCGACCGGGGCGCGCAGCTTGAGGTGCTCGATCTGGGCCTCGACCAGTGCCAACTGGGCCTCGGCCTCATCCACCTGGGCCTGGGCGGCGATGATCTCGCCCGGGAGCGCCCCGGCCTGGGTTTGCTCGAGCTGGGCCTGCGCCAGGTCCATGGCTGCCTGGGCGACGGTCACGGCGTTTTCGGCGGCATGCTGTTGGGTTTCCGGCGGGTCGAAGGGCGCGTAACCATCCTCGAGCGCTTGCAGGGCTGCCTGGGCCTCCTCTAGCTGGGCTTCGGCCTCCGCCACGACGGCCTGGGCGGCGGCCACCTCTTGGGCGCTGGGCTGGTCGTTCAGGGCTTGCAAGGCCGCCTGTGCGGCTTTGAGCCCCGCCTCGGCCTGCTGGCGGGCGAATTCCAGCGTGGTATCGTCCAGTTCGAGCAGCACGTCCCCAGCCTCCACGTTATCGCCGGCGCTGGCCAGCACGGCGGTCACGCTTCCGCCCATCTCCGAGGACACCGTATAGCCGTTGCCTTCCAGGAAACCGGAGAGGGTCAGGGAGGCATCCGCCCCGTTTGCGCCACAGCCGGTCGCCAGCAGGGCCAGGGCGATCAGTACTCCGAGTATCCGCTTGCTGGTCTTCATGATTGCACCTCGAACACCGCTTCGGCCGGCAGGCCCGGCTTGAGGGCGCCGTCGGGATTGGGGATCTTGATGGTGACGGCGTACACCAGGATGGTGCGCTCGTCGGGCGTCTGCACGTTGCGGGGGGTGAATTCGGCCTGGTCGGCGATGTGCGTCACCTGGCCCTCGAAGTCTCGATCCGGGTAGGCGTCCGCCTGCACCTTCACCGTCTGGCCCACCGCCACCCAGTTCAGATCGCTCTCCGGCAGGTAAACGACCAATTCCAATTCGCTCAGGTCTGCCATTCGCAGCACCGGCCAGCCGGGCAGCGCCAGTTCGCCGGGCTGCAGCAGGTGCTCGAGCACCACCCCATCGATTGGAGCATCGATCTCAAGCCCTTCCAACTGCGCATTCAAGCTCTCTAGGGCGGCGTTGGCGGCCTCCAACCCGGCCATAGCGCCGTCTATCGTGGCCTGCGAGGCGCCGTCTTGCAGCGCCGTCAGGGCCGCTTGGGCGGCGTCCAGATTGGCTTGGGCCTGATCGACCTGCGCCTGAGCGGCGTCGGCTTGTTTCTCCCACAGGCTGGCAGGGGTGGTGTCCTCGGCGTCTTGCATGGCCTGCTGGGCGCTTTGCAACGTGGCCTCGGCCAGCGCCACTGCGGCTTGCGCCACTGCCAGGTCGACCTCGCGCGGGTCGGCCACGACCATGGCGTACTGCGCCTGGGCTTCGTCGAGCTGCGCCTCGGCGATCTGGATTTGCAATTCGAGCAGGTCGCTCTCGATCTTGGCGATGGTTTGCCCGGCGGAGACCGCTTGCCCTTGGGCCGCCGGCAGTTCCGCCACCCTTCCGCCGTATTCGGTGCTGAGGGTGTAGGTCTGGGCCTCCAGCATGCCGGAGGCCAGGTACTGGTCTGCGGCCGGCTCGGCCAGCCCCAAGTCGACCAATACGCTCTGCCCGGCCTCGGGGTTGGAGGCCAGGTAGGCTAACGGGATCAAAACGATCAGCGCACATACCAGCAGCACGATCCTTGTTCTGTTCATGGTTTCACCCTTACTGTGTTCAATTTTGTTCTCCCTCGAGGCTTGCTTTGGCTCTTTCCATGCTTGAAATGAAAACGTCTTCCAATGATGGCTCAATGACCGTCATCCCCTGCACGGCCACGCCCGCTCCCTCGAGCTTGCTTTTGATCTGTGGCAGCATGGCCTCGATCTGCAGGGCGACGGCGTGGATCAATTTGCCGTACAGGGCGACTTCCAGTATGGGCAGTTCACCGCTGGCCTGGATGGCTTGCAGCACCTCGGTGGCCTTGACGGGATTATCCACCGCCAGTTCGAGCACCTCGCCGTCCATGGCCTGGGCTTTCATTTGCTTGGGCGTGCCGGTGGCGATGATCTCCCCGCGCTGGATGAAGGCCAGTCGGTGGCTGTGCTCGGCTTCGTCCATGTAGTGGGTGGTGACGAAAATCGAGGTGCCGCCGTCGGCCAGATCGTAGAGCAGGTCCCAGAAATCCCGCCGCGAGACCGGATCGACTCCCGCGGTAGGCTCGTCGAGGAAGATCAACTCCGGCTGGTGCAGGATGGCGGCGCTCAAAGCCAGGCGCTGACGCCAGCCGCCGGAAAGGTCAACGGTCTTGGCGTTCTCGTGCTCGGCCAGCCCGGCGCGGGCGATGGCTTCCTCGATGCGCGCCCCCATCTCGTGGTTGGCGAGCCCGTAAGCCCGCCCGTAGAAGCGCAGGTTCTCCAGCACGGTGAGGTCGTTATACAGGCTGAATTGCTGCGACATGTAACCGATGCGCGGCCGGATGGCAGCAGGGTTCTCACCCACATCCACGCCCAAGACCTCCACGCGCCCGGCGCTGGGTTGCAGCAGTCCCAGCATCATGCGAATCGTCGTGGTCTTGCCGGAGCCGTTGGGGCCCAGGAAGCCGAAGATCTCTCCCCGGTGCACCTCGAAATCGATCCCGGCGACGGCAGGGAAGTCCCCAAAGCGCTTGGCCAGACCTTCAGCGATCACCACGTTGGCGTTAGCCTTCACCATGCCACTCCTAGCTCAGCGCCCGCCGGATGAAACGCGCCGAGAACACAGCCCACAGCACCCCCAGCACCAGCAAGGCCAGCAGGTGGGGCCACAAGACCTCCAAGCCGACACCCTTGAGCAGGATGCCGCGCAGGATGGTCAGCCAATGGTGGGCGGGGATCAGGTTGCTGAGCACCTGCAAGGCCTGGGGCATGGCCTCCACCGGTGCGGCGTAGCCGGTGAACATGAAATCCACCATGCCGATCACCATCACGAACAGGAAGGCCTGGTGCTGGGTGCGGGAGGTCACCGAGATCAGCAACCCTTTGCTCAGTTCGACCAGCAGGTAGCCGAAGGCGATCAAGAGGAGCAAGGGCAGGGAGCCGCGCACGGGCACGTCGAAGGCCAGGTGCACGATGCCCAGCATGAGGGCAAAGTCGGTGAAGGTGACCAGGATGGCTGGGATGGATTTGCCGATGATGATCTCCAATGACGAGAAGGGCATCACCAGCAATTGCTCCAGTGTGCCCATCTCGCGCTCGCGCGAGAAGGAGATCGCCGCGAAGATCAGCACCGTGAATTCGAGCATCAAGGCCAGCTCCGCTGGGGTGGTATAGAGCGCTTCGCTGAGCTCCTCGTTGAACCACACCCGCACGCTGGGGGTGAAGGATTCGAAGGTCTCAGGCTCCAGCCCCAGTCGCTGCAATTCCAGCCTCTGGCCGATCTCGGCGCCAAGCCCTTCCACGGTGCGCAGGGCGGCGGTGGCCGAGGGGCTTTCTGACCCGTTGAGCAGCACCATCAAGGTGGGCTGCCCATCGGTCGCAGACATCTCGGCCTCGAAGCCCGGCGGGATCACCACGGCGGCGTTCGCCAGGCCGCGCTCGAAGGCTGGGCGTATCTCGCCCGGATCGTCCTCCCAGCTTTGCAGGGTGAAGGTGGTGGTGTTCTCCAGGCTCTGAATGATGCTCCGGCTGGCGGCGCTCTGGTCTTGATCGATGACCATCAGCGGCAAATTGGTGACCGGCCGCGAGGTCGCCCAGCCGACCAGCAGCAGTTCCAAAAGGCCGCCGAACAGCATGAAGGCCGGCAGCCCCCAATCCCGCCGCAGGTGGATGAATTCCTTGATGACCAGGCTCAGGATTCTCGCGATCATGTCTGCAACGCTAACCTAGCTTCTTCTTGAAGAACAGGGCGGCGACGGCGGTGAAGGCTATGCCCAAGCCAACCATCGCCAGGCCATTGGGCCACAGCACGTCCAGCCCCACGCCGATGGTGTAGATGCCGCGGGTGATGATGGCGTAATGGGTGCCGGGCAGTATCATGGCCTCCATGCGCACGATTGGCGGCATGGAGGTGATGGGGAAGAAGATGCCGGTGAGGAAGAAGCCGGGGAAGAAGATTACCAGGAAGGATAGGGCCATGGAGGCGGCTTGCGTGCGGGTGAACACACCGATCAACATGCCGATGCTGAGAATGGCGAGGAAATAGGCCGTGGAGAGCACCACGTAGAGCAGGAAATTGCCCCGGAAGGGCACGCCGAACCATAGCATGGCGGCGGCCGTGGTCAGCAGCAGATTGACCAGGCCGCTGATCACGTAGGGCAGCATCTTGCCGACCAGCAGTTCGGCGCGCCCGATGGGCGTGGCCAGAAGCTGCTCTAATGTGCCGTGCTCGCGTTCGCGCGCCAGGGTGAGCGCCACCGACATGCCCGGCAGGCCTAGCACCATCGAGATCAGGCCGGGAACCAAATCCACCTTGGCCTCTAGGTTAGGGTTGTACCAGGTGCGCACTCGCAGGTCGAGGGCCTGCAGTGATTCCAATTGGATGCCGCGCGCCCTCAGTTGCTCGGCCAGTAATTCGCTGGCGAACTGCTCGGTGCGCGCCCCGATGCGATCCACGGCGAAGCCGCCGCTCTGCGGCTCGGTGCCGTCAACGATCACCTGCAAGGGGATGCCGCTCATCGCCAGTAGCTCGCTTTCGAAGGCGGGCGGGATCACCACGGCCGCCTTGATCTCCGAACGTAGCAGCAGGTCCTCGATCTCGTCCATCGAGCTTACCTGCTGGTATAGCTCGAGGTCGTCGCTCACCGTGATCTGCTGGATGAAAGCGCGTGAGGTCGGGCTGCGGTCGTAATCCAGCACGGCGATGGGGACGTGGCGAATCTCGACCGTCACGGCGTAGGCCATCAGGAAGAGTAGCGCCGTGGGGGTGAGGGTTACCAGGAACAACGTCATCCAATCGCGCCGAATGTGACGCAGTTCCTTTAGTGTCACAGCCCAAATGTGCTTGAGAGACATTTCAGTCTTCCATCTTCTGGATCAGCGAGATGAAGGCTTCTTCCATGCGTGGTTCGGCGCGGCGCAGGCCGTGGTAGCCGATCCCGGCCTTTTGCAGGCCCTGTTCCACCGAGGCGAGGCGTTTATCAGCCGAATCCAGGAACACGCGCAGCACATCGCCATAGCTCTGGATCTCCAATACACCCGGCATGGCTTGCAGCAGTTCGTGGGCGCGCCGCCAGTTATCGGGGAGCAGCTCGATCAGGTCGCCGCTCACTTGCTTGGGGATGGCCTCGGGCGTGTCGCACAGCACCAATCGTCCGGCGTACATCAGGCCCACCCGCTGGCAGCGCTCGGCCTCGTCCATGTAGGGCGTGCTCACCACGATGGTCGTGCCGCCCAGGTGCAGGTCGGTCAGCAGCCGCCAGAACTCGCGCCGCGAGATCGGGTCGACGCCGGTGGTAGGCTCGTCCAGCAGCAGGATATCGGGTTGGTGGATCAGGGTGCAGGCCAGGGCCAGCTTCTTCTGCATCCCCCCGGAGAGGTGGGCGGCGCGGCGCTCCTGGAATTCGGTGAGTTGGGCGAATCGCAGCAGCCGTTGGGTGCGCTCCGCCCGAACTCCCTCAGGCACGTCGTATAGATCGGCAAAGAAGCTCAGGTTCTCGCGCACGCTCAGGTCGGCGTACAGGCTGAAGCGCTGCGCCATGTAGCCGACCAAGGGCTTGACCGCCTCAGACTGCCTGGCGAGATCGTGCCCGGCGATGGTGGCCGAACCCTCGGAAATATCCAGCAGCCCGGCCAGCAAGCGCAGGGTGGTGGTCTTGCCGGCGCCGTCAGGCCCCACGAGGCCGAATAGCTCGCCGGTCTGGATGGTCAGGCTCAGGCCGTCCACCGCTTTTTGGCGCTTGAACGTTTTGCCCAACCCTTGCGTGGTGATGATGGGAGCGGCCACCTTAGTCCTTCTCGCCTCGCTTAGGTGAGGTCTAGCTCAGGAGCGCTTGAATCTGCGCATCGCCCATAGCACGACCAGCGCCATCAGGGGAGGCTCGGTGAGGGCGGCGATGAATCGCACCAGGCCTTCTATCCCGATCAGGGGCAGCACGTACCAATCGAGGAAGCCGGTGATGACGGTGGCGATCACCGCCGCAATGTAATCGCCGTTTTCCCCGTACGGGCGCTCACCCTTCCAGATCGAACCAGCCAGCACGCCGATCAGCGCGCCCATAACGACCCAAATGATTATCATGACGATGAGTGTAGCCATCTTTTTCCTCCAGGGTAGGTGAGGCGGTTTTGGCCGCTTACCTGTTCTTAGCTTCCGTTCTCTTTCGGCGAAGCCTGCAATCCATCCAAAAAGATCTGCGAGCCTGATTTCATGTGCCGGGTCACGTCGACGGTCTCCGAATCGTAAGCCCACAGCAGGATGGTGCCTTCGAGGATGGCGCCCACAGCGATGGCGGCTTCCTCGGCGTCCACCGGGCGGAACTCGCCCGAGTCCACGCCTTGCTGGATCAGCGGGATGACGATAGCCATGTACTTTCGGAAGAATTTCTTGAAGGCCTTCTGGACGGCCGTGGCGCGGAATGCCAAGGCGACGAAATCCAGCATGATGGGCATGAAGCGCTCGAACTGCTTGAATTCTTCAATCGTCTGGTCGAAGAAATATTCCAGGCGTTCGGTAGCCGTATTGTGTTGGCCTATCAGCGTGCTCAAATCCTCGATCTGCCGCTGGAACATGTGATCGAGGATGCCGACGATGAGGTCGTCCTTGCTTTTGAAGTACCAGTACAGGGCGCCTTTGCTCAGCCCGGATTCCTTCACGATGTCATCCATGCGCGCTTTCTGGAAGCCCTTCTTGGTGAAGACCTTGGTGGCGGCGTCCAGGATTTGGGTTTTGCGCTCTTCGCTTACGTCGGGACGTGGAGACATGTATCTCTCTTTATAGACTGACTGGTCGGTCAGTTATCATCGTATACCTTTTGGACGCCTCTGTCAAGAGGCTGGGGGGGAATTGTAGCGATGTGGGGGTGAGATTTGTTGGGATCAACGCCCGGCTAGCTTGCCCACCTCGGCCTGGTCGATCAGCACGCCATGGCTGATGACTTGGGCGGGGGCGGCGTGGCTGCGCAGCGCCT
>Ga0209164_1003895_pt1 | contig 13782 bp, 8 predicted proteins | sample MTBNYHSulfiMetaG_FD_187458 | JGI IMG/M metagenome (GOLD analysis project Ga0209164, IMG submission 187458) | Enrichment culture microbial communities from rom New York Harbor, USA that are MTBE-degrading - MTBE-NYH (New York Harbor Sulfidogenic)... | ecosystem: Environmental > Aquatic > Marine >...
GCGGCATTGGTGATAAACCCTCTGAGAGCCGCCCGGCGGGCCTTGACCGGCGAGGCTCGACCCGGTGAAACCTCGTGGACGTCCCCCCGGCCCCTGAGGGTCTGGACCCCGAGCCAGACCAGGTAGGCCGCGCCAGCCCATTTGATCACCAGGAACAGGTAATGCGAGCTAACCAGGAGGAGCCCAAGCCCCATGGCCGACAAGATAAAAAACATCACCTCGGCCAGGAGGATACCGATCATGGCCCAGAAGGAGCCGCGGGCCCCGCAGGCCAACGCCTGGGAGACGATAAGCAGCACCGCCGGCCCGGGGACGAGATAGGCGATGAACTCCGTGGCGGCAAAAAGAAGCCAGTGCTCAAAAGCCATGGCAGGGTCCTTTCCGGAGGCCTCGGCCCGGCAATGATGATCCGGTCCGGAGGAAAGGGCAACCGCGGACCGTTCTTTTCCGGAAAAGCAGTCGCCGTCCCTTCCCGCTTGGCCTGGCAAGCGCCTTGATATCAGCCCCCGCGACCGGATTCAAATCTTTTTCTGGTTTTCACCGGCCGCCCCGGCCGGCCTCCGGGTTTTTCAGGCGGCGTGCCCCGTTATGTCGCCTTCCCCGGTCTCGGCCGGAATTCCTACCTTTGAGCCGGGATGGAGGGCGACGGGCTGAACCAGGTCCCCCCGGTCAACCCCGAGGATCTTCTCCGGGAGGTGCCGGAGGCGGAGGAGGGCCACAGGACCGGCCGGGTAATCGAACCCAACCAGCAGATCGCCCTTGCTGCCCGGCTCGTTCTCCTGCCGGCCAAAAGGACCTGGCCGGGGCGGGTCTCGCCGGGCCGGGCCGGCCTAGGGCCGGGGAACCCAGACGGAGACCGAGCCGGCCTGGCACCGGAACTCGCCCCAGCCCTCCTCATCGGTGACCACGGGGGTTTCGAGGTGCTCCGTGTGATCAACGAAGGTCGCATTGGTTGCTCCGGTCTGCATCGGCTTGACGCCGTCTCCGTCGTTGCTGAGCAGCACGGCCAAACCTCCGGGGTGCTCCGGGTCGCCCAACCTGGTCCAGCCCACGCAGTGGGGATCATCGAAGTAATCGCGCTCCTCTCCGAAAGCATGGGCCCGGCGGGCGTCGAGAAACCGATCGATCATCCACTTGTGGCTGGGCATCACAATGTCGTACTGATTTCCATCCTTCCCGACACCCTGGTACTCGGCTCCGTGGTAGTCGGCGGTGAAAACGCAGGGGTAGCCGCCCCGTCGCAACAGGATGAGCGCGTAGGCCAGGGGTTTGAACCAGGCCTCGACCACCGATTCAAGCGACTGGAGCGGCTGGGTGTCATGATTGCTGACCAGGGTCACGGCCAGGTCGGGATGATCCCTGACCAGGCTTTGGTCGAAAATAGTCCTCAGGTCGTAGTCCCTTCCCTCCCGCCCGGCGGCGGCGAAGCTGTAGTGCAGCCCCGCGTCGAAGAGCATTATGTTTGCCTCGGTTGTCTCGATGAAATGCTCCAGGGCCGCGTCCAGGCCCGACCAATACTCCCCGACCGCGAACAGCTCCCGCCCGCTGTGACGGCGGAGGTGATTGAGCCAGTCGGCGAAAAATCCGGCCTTGACATGCTTGGCCGCGTCGAACCGGAAGCCGTCGACCCCGGTCGTGTTCAGATACCATTCCCCCCAATAATAAAGCTCTTTTTGCACGTCGGGGTTGTCTAGATCGAGATCGCAACCAGTCAGATAATCGAAGTTTCCTTTTTCCTTGTCGACCTCCTCACTGAACCGCTTGCCTTCAAAGAGGTAGACGGCCTTGAGAGGGCCGGACAGGGCGTTGACGTCCACGGCGGTGAAGTGCCACCAGTGCCACTGGAGCTCGGAGTACTTCCCTTGTCGTCCGGGAAAGGTGAAAAGGGTCCAGGCCTTGATGGTCTGCAGGTCGCCGATGGGCTCGTTGCGGTTTTGCGGGTTATAGGGCGTCGCCTTGAACTCCTCCTCGCCGTCGCCGCCCATCTTGTGATTGAAAACGATGTCGGCGTAGACCTGGATGCCGGCCGCCTGGGCCGCCTTGATCGCCTGGAGGTACTCCTCGCGGGTTCCGTACTTGGTCCTGGTGGAGCCTTTCTGGTCGAACTCGCCCAGATCGAAAAGATCGTAAACCCCGTAACCCGTGTCGTCGGCCCCGCCCGCACCCTTATAGGCAGGCGGCAGCCAGACCGAGGTGATGCCGGCCTGGGCGAGCGCGGAGGCCTCTTGGGCAAGCCGCTTCCACAGCGAGCCATCCGCGGGGGTGTACCAGTGGAAGTACTGCATCATCGTGCCGTTGAACTCCCCAAGGGGGGTTTCATTCCCCGCGGCTTGCCGCGAGGCGCGGACAACAGTTTCCGCTGGTCTACCCCGCTGCTTGCGGCGGGGTGGTTGATTTTCCTTCATCGGCATGCTCCGTTTTCAGGCCGAGTAATGGTCAACCTGGGCAATATATCGCGAATACCGGGTTTCTAGAAATTAATCCTTTTTGTTGGGGGCCATATCCTCCCGGTGAAGGACCATTGCCGCAGCTCACGGGTTCGCCGTCGGGGGTGCGGCCTTGACAACACTTCCCGGCACGTCGCTTTGCCTTCCGCTCCACGCAGGTTCCTCGATTACGGGCAAAAGAGGCCCGCCCCCCTAGAGGGGACGGAGGGAGCCGCCAGTGGGGGGAGGAGGGGCTGATCGAAATATCCACCTAACCCAGAGACCAGAAGGGGGGGTCAGGTCCGGCTTCCCCGGATGTTTCACGAGTCGGGTTGACTGCGGATGCAAGACGCGGGACGCGAAGCCGGAGTCACCCCCTGGCGAGGGCTGCTTAGGCCTAGCCGGTGCGGCCCAATCGGCTTATTCCTTGGCCTGGTGAAGCCCGCCGGATTTCTCCGACCCGGTGATGGTTACAAGCTGTCTCCCTGGAGGTCCATCCCTTGTTCAACCCGGTAATTCGAACTTCCCTTTCACTTGGCGGCGTTCACGAAATGTCCGGGCCGCCCCCCTCCCGGCCCTAACAAGGCCCGCCCAGGCGGCCCGGCCCCGACCCCAAACCCATCGTGGAAGAAGGAGTTGATGAACGGGGGGGGGGACGGTGGAGTTTCGTTCCGCCGGAGGGTCAACCGTCAGAGAATGGTTGACTCACCTGCTTCAATACAGGGCAAACCTGTACCCGGGAATATCCGTGATCCTGTGGATCAGCGTCACCAGGTGATCCCCCGTGCTTTTATGAATGTCATGCATCAGAACGATGCTGTCCTCCCGCGCCTCGATCTGCTCCATCCCGTGATCCACCCAGGCGCCGTTATCTTTCAGCCGCCAGTCGAGAGTGTCCACGGTCCAGCCGACCGTGGTGTACCCAAATTCCAAGGCCACCTCGGAGACGACATCGTCGGTCGACCCATACGGCGGCCTGAAGTAGGTGCACTCCCCCGTACAATCGCAGATCAGTTCATGGGTGCGGCGCAGCTCATGATCGACCTTGTCCCTGGGAAGGCCCCGAAGATTCTGATGGGAAAAGGAGTGATTACCCAGAATGTGCCCCTCCGCGTGGACTCGGGAGGCGGTTGTGCGCCCAGCGGATTTCGCCAGAAGGCTGCCGAGGACTAAGAACATCGCTTTGATGTCGTGAGCCGAGAGGATATCGAGAACCTTGGCCGTATTCCTGGAGCTCGGCCCGTCATCAAAGGTCAGGAGGATGTCCCGATTGCCATCGCCGCGATTGCCGTAGAGCCCTTCCATATCAGGCCCCCCTTTCTCTTTTCTCAAAGAGCGGTCCCTGGCCGCCGGCCCGAACAGAGGCGGCAATATCCCCGGCCAAATGGTTGCTCTGTTGCAACCGCGCTATACTTTTTTTGTCTCTTTGCGATAGATGTAATAATGCTAAATAATCATTATTTTATTGCCAATCAAAAAACTCGACCGATCAATCAAGATATGCCAACGGTTTATTTTTATATCTAAAATCATAAAGCGAGTTTGTTCCCCACCGTATGAGGAGAGGGTACTCCCGGGGCGGGGGGCTTGCCCGCCGGACAAGGGAGACAGATAGAGCAATCAGCCTAAAATGAAGGGCGCCATCCAAAAGACCGCGAAGCTTCCGAGGGAAAGAACCGTAATCACCGGACAGGGTCTTCCCCTATCAGCCGGCCCTAGTCATTATCCGCCCCTGAAGGGGGCTAGGGGCCGGAGCGGGCCGCCCGGAGTCAAACCCGCGGGTCGGGGGGCGCTCATGGCTCCCGGGCCCTGGGGCCGGCTTCCTTGAGCTGGCTTGAGACGGGGGAGAGGGACCCTGGGCCGGATCCGGCCTTATCAGGGGTGCCCCCCTGACGGTCCTCCTCAGCCGGATACCGCCCTCGCCCTGGGTGGGGTGTTGGGGCCGGTCCCTCCTTCCGCAGGGCATGATGGAGGTAACTATCTGATAGTAAATTATATTTCGCTCTAGTCTCCGGCAAGAGAAAGGGAGGGGAGGGTACGCCGGCGAGGCTGGTTAATGAGTTCATCGGCTTCAAAATTTTTTTGACAAATAGTTATATTGTGGCTATAATGTAGCTGGAAATAAGAGAACTTATTGTTTTTCTTCGGAAAACGTGGAGGTTGCGGTGCCAGAGGAGAGGCCGGCCCGGAAAGCCCGCCGGCCAGTCCGGGCCCCCCTTCACCCGGTGAAAATCCCTGAAAAATGGAGCCCGGGATGCCTGGCCGGAAGACGGGGTGAAGAGGACCGGTTGAGCGGCGCCGGGGGCCGGCAACGGTCGCCCGGGGTGGGTCTGGCCCCAGGGCGGCCGAAGCCCTCTTCCAGCCCCGGAGGCCGGCCTTGGGGCGGAAATGAGCGGCCAGGCCAGGGAATGAATGATCAGCCATATCCTTTTCCCGGCCTTCAAGGAGGAGACCGCGACCATGTCGCCGGACGAGGGTAAAGGGGAACAGTAATGAGGTACGCGGAGACAGGATACAACCTGGAGATTGACCTCACCCGGGGAAGCATCGAGAGGGTGGAGACCGACCCGAGACTGACCGAGCTCCACCTGGGGGGTCAGGGGACCAACGGGAAGATCCTCTGGGACCGGGTTCCCCCCGAGGTCGAGCCCTTCTCTCCCGACAACCTGCTGATATTCAGCGCCGGGCTTTTGCTGTCCACCCCTGTCCCCGGGGCCAACCGGACCAGCGTCGACACCTTCTCCCCCCAGACCAACCTGTACTCCCACTCGTTGTTCGGCGGATTTTTCGGGCCGGAGCTGAAGCACGCCGGTTACGACAAGATCATCATCCGGGGCAAGTCCCCCAGCCTGGTTTACTTGTGGATAAACAACGACAAGGTGGAGATACGGGACGCCAGCCATCTCCAGGGCAAAGGCGCCCTGGAGACCGGCGAGGCCATCAAACAGGAGATGAAGGAGCCCAAGGCCCAGGTGGCCGCCATCGGCCTGGCCGGGGAGAACAGAGTCTACATGGCCACCGTCGAGCACGCCAACTCCAGCGCTTCCCGGGGGGTGGGGGTGATCATGGGGGACAAGGGGCTGAAGGCCGTCGCCGTCCGGGGAACCAAGGACATCAACATCGCCCGCCCGGCCGAGCTCTTCGAGAAGTGCAACCGGATGTACCAGGAGATCTACGACAACCCCTACTGCGGGGACGTTTTCCTCCACGAGGACGACGAGGAGTGGCACGTCAACAACTTCGCCTGGGGCAACGCCCGGGAGCGGAGAAAAGGTTACTGGAACAAGGAGCTCGAGGAGAAGTGGGCCTCCATCTCCGAAAGCGTGCGGCTCCGCTGGACGGGCTGCTATAACTGTCCCAAGGACTGCCACCAGGCCATCTCCTACCCGGGACGGAAAAATTACTTCCTGAAATGCTACAGCAAGCTGACCTATGCCATGGCGGCCTACAAGGAGCTGGACTTCAACTATGACATCCTCGGGGTAACCCAGGAGTACGGGCTGGACGGCTTCTCCACCCCCCAGGTTCTGGCCTTCGGCGTGGAGCTCTACGACGCCGGCATATTGACCGACCAGGACCTGCCGGGGTTCCCCTCCGACTCCGGGGAGAGGTTTTTCTATCTGGTGGAAAAGATCGTCCGGCGGGAGGGGGTCGGGGACGCCCTGGCCAACGGCGTTTACTGGGCCGCCCGGCAGATCGGCAAGGGCGCCGAGAAGTTCGATCACAACACCATGAAAAAGTTCGAGCAGGTGCCCCTCAAGCTGAAGATGATCAATTACCCCTACTTCCTGATGTACGCCACCGGCGAGAAGATGAACATCACCCAGATCGAGGGGTCCTACCCCCAGGGCCCCATCGCCGACAAGGAGGAGAGGGAAAAGTTCGTCCAGAACTGGGAGGCGGCCCCGGAGAGGTTTAAAAAGTGGTACCTGGAGTGGGAGCCCCGCGAGCATCCCTCCATCGAAGCCTCGGTCAACATCGCCGACTGGAACGAGGCCATGCATTACATCGACGACGCCGTGGGGACCTGCGCCTTCCTGTCCTCATTCAGGGGCCAGTTCGGGGGGAGGCCTCCGTACCACCTTCACAACCTGCCGGAGTTCATCTCCCTGGCCACCGGGATGGAGCTCGATACGGACGGGCTATGGGAGATATCGAGAAGGAACCGGAATCTGATCAGGGCCCTCAACGTCAGAAGGGGCTTGAGAAGAGCCGACGAGAAGCCCCCCGACGACCATTGGAAGGTAAGAGACCCCGAGACGGAGACCAAGCTCCTGGACGCCTACTATGAGTTCAAGGGGTGGAATAACGACGGCATCCCCACCAAGGAGACGTTGGACAAGCTGGGCCTGGATTACGTCAGCGAGGACTTCCTGGCCAGAGGGATCCTGACCGATGGTGACGGCGCTCCCTCCAAAAAGGCTCCGGCCGGAAAAAAGAAGAGCTAAGGTCAAAGGGGTGGTAACGGTGAAGGATGGGGCCAAGAAAAAAACGGTCAAGGAAATAAAGGTCGATCTAGACAAATGCATCGGTTGCCGGGCCTGCGAGGTGGCCTGCTCGGCCTTCCACGCCAAGCCCAGGTACAGCAGCATCAACCCGGCCAGGGCCCGGATCCGGGTGGTCGTGGATGAGCTGAACGACGTCTATGTTCCGATCCGGGCCGGTGATTACACCCACGCCGAGTGCAACGGCCGGCATACCTACACGATCAACGGGAAGAAATACACCGAGTGCAGCTTCTGCGGGGTCTCCTGCCCGGCCAGGGATTTTTTCAAGGAACCGGACTCCGGCCTCCCCCTGAAATGCGACATGTGCGAAGACGATCCGCCTCTCTCGGAGCCCATGTGCGTCCAGGTCTGCCGATGCGACGCCCTGACCTACGTGGAAAGGGAGGAGGAGGTCGAGGAGGAGGAGAGCCGGGGGGAGATGGAGATCGGCCTGGAAGCCTTGGCCAACAAGTACGGGATGAAGAAGATAGTGGAGACCCTGGCCAGAATGTCGATTTCCAAGAAGGGCTAGCCCGAATATTTCATGAAGACCGCCAAAAGGTGAAGATAATAGACAGGTAATTCAATTTGTTACGTTGATTTTGAGGCGATTTTACAGGGTAATGGTTTGGACCCTTTGCCTGGTGGGGAATATTGGGCGCTCTTCACCCTGCGGGCGAGCCGATTTGGCCGCATCTGCGGCGTTGCGTGACACTTGCAATAGGATGACTATAGCTTCGTGTCCCGCGCCTTGCATCTACGGCCAACTTGACTCGTGAAATATTCGGAATAGAGGACCAAGGCAGATCACGAGGGTTGAGAGAGACCATGGAAAACGTAGCCGACTACAAAGAGATCATCGAGGTCATAAAGGCCAACGGCGGGGAGGCCTTTAAACGATGCTACCAATGCGGCCTGTGCGATGCCGTTTGCCCCTGGAACAGGGTCAGAGACTTCAGCATGCGCAAGATCGTCCGGCAGGCCACCTTCGGGATGACCGATATCGAGAGCGAGGATCTGTGGCGCTGCACCACCTGCGGAATCTGCCCCCAGGCCTGCCCCAGGGACGTGAAGCAGATCGAATCCGGGGTTTCCCTGCGCCGGATCGCCACGGAGTACGGGATCTTCCCCACCCCCGTCAAGCCCATCCGGACGGTGAGCGCGAGCCTCCTGGGCGAGGGCAACCCTCTGAACGAGGAGCGCAAGAACAGGGCCAACTGGACGGAGGGCCTGAACGTCAAAACGTTCGCCGAGGGGATGGAGGTCCTCTACTTTCCCGGCTGCTACCTCAGCTATGACCCGAGACTGAAAAAGGTGGCCCGGGCCACGGCCGGCATCCTCAAGGCGGCGGGGGTGGATTTCGGGATCCTGGGGGCCAAGGAGAGCTGCTGCGGGGAAAGCATCCGCAAGACGGGCGACGAGGAGCTGTTCAGACGCCTGGCCAGGGAAAACATCAAAACCTTTATCGACCACGGGGTGAAGAAGATCGTCGTCTCCTCCCCCCACTGCTACCACACCTTTAAAAACGAGTACCCCGAGTTTATGGTCAACTTCCAGGTGGTCCATATCTCCCAATATATCTTCGAGCTTATCGATCAGGGAAAGCTGGAGCTGACCAAGGAGTACGCCAAGAAAATCACCTATCATGATCCCTGCTACCTGGGCCGGCACAACGGCGTCTACGACCAACCCCGGGAGGTTCTGAGGAGGGTGCCCGGCCTGGAGCTGGAGGAGATGCCCGACTCCCAGGCGAGCAGCCTTTGCTGCGGAGGAGGAGGAGGCAGGATCTGGATGGAGACCCCCAAGGGCGAAAGATTCTCCGACCTGAGGTTGGAGCAGGCCATGGGGATCGGGGCCGAGGTCCTGGTCACCTCCTGCCCCTACTGCATCACCAACTTCGAGGACAGCAGGTTGAACCTGGGGGATGGCGGCGAAACGGAGATCGAGGAGGGCGGCGTCCCGGAGATCAGGGACATCACCGAGATAATCCAGGAAGTGATTTAGCCCGGAGATTTCATGAAGACCGCCAAAAGGCGAATGTTAAAAATAGCTAATCAAATGGTTGAGTTGATTTCTAGATCGTCTTGCCAGGCGGCAGCTTTTACCCTTGGCCCGGTGGGGCGTGCGGCGGTTTTCACCCCTAGGGCCAAGCCGATTGGGCCGCATCTGCTGCGTTGCCTGACCCTGGCCATGGGGCGGCTAGCCCGGATATTTCATGAAGAACGCCAAAGAGGATGGTAAATTGATAGCCATCTCAATCGGATACATAGAGTTAGGGGTTATTTTCCGTGGTGACAGTTTGTAACCTTTGCCAGGTGGGGAATCTTTGGCGTTCTTCACCCTGCGGGCGAGCCGATTTAGCCGCATCTGCTGCGTTGCGGGACACTCGGCATAGGGTAACTATAGCCTCGTGTCCCGCGCCTTGCATCTGCGGCCGACTCGACTCGTGAAATATCCGGGCTAGGGGTTCGTGTCCCGGGCCTGGCAGCTGCGGCCGACTCAGCTGGGGAAATATTCGGGTTAGGAAGCCGGGGGAACCCGGCGAGGGCCTAAAGACGTGGAAAAAGAACCGACTGAAGGACAATTAATCAATTTCCCCGGCGGCGCCAACTTTGGCGACGTGATGGTTGTCGGGGGAGGGATCAGCGGTATTCAGGCCGCCCTGGACCTGGCCACCTCGGGTTACAAGGTTTACCTGGTCGATAAAGCGCCGACCATCGGCGGCAAGATGGCCCAGCTGGACAAGACCTTTCCCACCAACGACTGCTCCATGTGCATCGAGTCCCCGAAGTTCATCGAGTGCGACCGACATCCCAACATAGAGATCCTGACCTACACCGAAGTCGAGAGCGTGGAAGGCGAGGCGGGAGACTTCAAGGTCACCCTGATCAAAAAGCCCAGGTACGTCATCGAGGAAAGATGCACCGGTTGCACGGTCTGCGTGGAGTACTGCCCGGTCAAGGTCCCCGACCGGTTCAACCAGAACCTGTCGTCGAGCAAGGCCATCCACATCTACTTCTCTCAGGCGGTTCCCCTGATCACCTACATCGATGAAAACTGCCTTTTCCTTAAGGAGAAGAAGTGCAGCATCTGCGAGGGGGTCTGTAAGAACGACGCCATTGATCTTCACCAGGAGCCGGAGAAGGTGGAGGTGAAGGTCGGGGCGATCATTCTCTCTCCCGGCTACGAGATCTTCGACCCCCGGCTGCGGGGAGACTACGGCTACGGCCAGATGGAGAACGTGGTCACCAGCCTTGACTTTGAACGGCTGCTGTGCGCCACCGGACCGTACGAGGGCGAGATACTGCGCCCCTCCGACCAGAAGCATCCGCACAACATCGCCTGGATTCACTGCGTCGGTTCCCGGCAGGTCAACCCGGGGGGGAACACCTACTGCTCCGCGGTCTGCTGCTCCTACACCCAGAAGCAGGTGATCTTGGCCAAGGACCACGACGCCGAGGCCCGGGCGACCATCTTCCATAACGACATCCGGTCCTATGGTAAGGATTTCGAACGGTTCTACCAGAGAGCGGCGAACCTTCCCGGGGTCCGGTTCATCAGAAGCTACGTCACCATAGGCCGAGAGATCCCGGAGACCAAGAACGTGACCATAAGGTACTCCACCACCGATGAGGGGGTGAAGGAGGAGGAGTTCGACCTGGTGGTCCTTTCCGTCGGCTTGAACCCGCCCGAGGACGTGGAGGGCCTGGCCCGGAAGTTCGGCATCGAGCTCAACTCTTACCGGTTCTGTAAAACCAATCCTCTCAACCCCATCGAGACCTCCCGTCCGGGGATTTTCGTCAGCGGCGCCTTCCAGGGCCCCCTGGATATCCCCGAATCGGTGGTGACCGCCAGCGGGGCCGAGGCCCAGTGCGGTCAGCTCCTCGCCCGCCGGCGGGGGAAGCTGGCCAAGGAAAGGGAGTATCCGCCGGAGCGGGATGTCTCGGAGGAGGAGCCCAGGGTGGGCGTCTTCGTCTGCCACTGCGGGGCAAATATCGGCCGGGTGGTGGACGTTCCCGCGGTGGTTGACTACTCCCTGACCCTGCCCAACGTGGTCCACGCGGAGGAAAGCCTTTTCGCCTGCTCCACCGACGCCGCCGAGTCGATCTCGACAACGATCAGGGAGAAAGGGCTCAACCGGGTGGTCGTGGCCGCCTGCACGCCCAAGACCCATGAGCCGTTGTTCCGGGACACCCTTCGGGAAGGGGGAATCAACCAGTACTTCTTCGACATGGCCAATATCAGGGAGCACTGCTCCTGGGTCCACTCCCGGGAAAAGGAGGACGCCACCCAAAAGGCCAAGGACATCGTCCGGATGTCGGTGGCCCGGACCTCCCTCTTGGAGCCCCTCCAGGAGTTCGACCTGCCGGTGAACAAGAAGGGGTTGGTGGTCGGCGGAGGCGTGGCCGGGATGACCAGCGCCCTGAGCATGGCCAACCAGGGGTTCGAGGTTTACCTGGTGGAAAAGGACCCGGACCTGGGGGGGGCGGCCAAAAGGCTTCACTACACCCTGGAAGGGCAGGATGTTCAAGAATTTATCGGTGACCTGAGAGGCAAGGTCTACCGGCACCCCTTGATCCATGTCCTGACCGGGGCCACCATCACCGAGGTCTCCGGCTACGTGGGGAACTTCGTGACCAAGGTCGAGGTCGAGGGCAGGCTCCAGGAGATCCACCACGGAGCGGCCATCCTGGCCACCGGCGCCGAGGAGTACAAACCCACCGAGTACCTTTACGGGAAAGACGACCGGGTCCTGACCAATCTGGAGCTGGAGGAGCTGATCAGCCGAGGCGATGAAGGGCTGATCAACTCCCAGACCCTGGTGATGATCCAGTGCGTGGGCTGCCGGCAGGAGGACCGGAACTACTGCGCCCGGATATGCTGCAGCCAGTCCATAAAGAACGCCCTGAAGCTCAAGGAGATAAACCCCCAGATTGACATCTACATCCTCTTCCGGGACATGAGAACCTACGGGTTCAGGGAGGATTACTACCGGGAGGCCTCGAACCGGGAGGTCAAGTTCATCCGCTACGAGCCGGATAACAAGCCCCGGGTGGAAGTCGTGGAGGAGGGGGGCCGGGGTGTTTTAAGGGTCTCCGTGACCGATCCTATCTTGGGTCAGGAGCTGGCCATAGACGCCGATCGCCTGGCCCTGGCCGCCGCCCTGATCCCCTCGGCCGGCAGCCAGGAGGTAGGCCGGTTGTTCAAGGTCTCCCTGAGCCCGGACGGTTTCTTCCAGGAGGCCCACGTGAAGCTGCGGCCGGTCGACTTTGCCGCGGACGGCATCTTCCTCTGCGGGACGGCCCACTACCCCAAGCACCTGCCGGAGACCATCAGCCAGGCTTACGGAGCCGCGGGCCGGGCCATAAGCCTCCTCTCCCAGGACTCGGTCACCGCCTCCGGCTCGGTCTGCCAGGTGGAGGAGAGCCGGTGCATCTCCTGCGGGGCCTGCATCTCGGCCTGCACCTACAATGCCATTGAGTTCCAGGAGACCAAGCAGGGCCGGAAAGCCAGGGTCAACCCCGTTCTCTGCAAGGGAGACGGCCTGTGCAACGCCAGGTGCCCCACCGGGGCCATATCACTCAAGCACTATACCGATGAGGAGATTTTCAACCAGATCGACGCGGCCGACCCGGACCGGGCGGTGGCCGACCCGGACCGGGCGGCGGTCAACCAGTGACCGGGCAAGGTCTGCCAACCTAGAAGGGAGACGGGAATGGGTGCGGGACTTGAGGCGAAACCCAGGATCCTAGGCTTTTTGTGTAACTGGTGAGGATACTCCGCCGCGGACTTGGCTGGAGTTTCCAGACTACAATACAGGCCTGAAATAAGAATCGTCCGGGTCATGTGCACCGGCAGGGTCGACCCGGCGTTCATCCTCCATGCTTTCTCCAACGGATCGGATGGGGTGTTCGTCGGCGGCTGTTGGCCGGGCGAATGCCATTACATCACCGAGGGGAACTACTATGCCATAAACATGGTCCACCTGTGCAAAAGACTGCTGGAGCACCTGGGGATCGACCCCGAAAGGCTGCGGCTGGAATGGCTATCGGCCTCCGAGGGGATCCGTTTCGCCGAGGTGATGAATGATTTTTCCAAGAAGCTGAATGAGCTGGGGCCTCTGGGCAAGGCCGAGGGGATGGACCGGACCGAGTTGAAAGCCAAACTTGAAGAGGTCACCAAGCTGGTCCCCTACATCAAGCTGGTGAAGGGGGAGAAGCTGGCCCGGCGTCTGGAGAATGAGGAGGAGTATAAGGATCTTTATACCCCGGAGGAGATGGACAGCCTCTTTCGCGAGGTGGTCAGCTACCATATCGATCCGGAAAAGTGCCAGGCCTGTATGATCTGCCTCAGGAGATGCCCGGTGGAGGCGATCGTCGGGGCCAAGAACCAGATCCACGTGATCGACCAGGAGAAATGCATCAAATGCGGGACCTGCTTTGAGGCCTGCCCCTCCCGCTTCGGGGCGGTTCTCAAGACCTCCGGCGCGCCGGTTCCGCCTCCCATTCCCATGGAAGAAAGAACCCTGGTCAGAGAGGGTAAGGCAAAATAAGAGAAACCCGGGGTTTGGCCGGTCAGGGAGCGGGGCGGGGGGCCCGGCCAGAGGCTCCTTCGCACTCTTCCTTGGGGCCTGATCTCAAAGGTCGGGCTTGGACCGCCACCCTTGAGATAATTCCATACCTTCCTCTGCCCGCCCTTCCTGCCCTGCCTCCATCTCCAACCCGGTTGAAGGTCGGGCGGCCCCAGGGGCGGCTCAGTCCATGGCCTGGCCCGGCTTGGGGATGGCGTCGAAGACGACCTGCTCCGCGCCGTTGTAAACCAGGAACCTGGTGGCCTTGGCCCGGCCGATGACGACCATGCCCATGTCC
>Ga0209164_1003896_pt1 | contig 13779 bp, 9 predicted proteins | sample MTBNYHSulfiMetaG_FD_187458 | JGI IMG/M metagenome (GOLD analysis project Ga0209164, IMG submission 187458) | Enrichment culture microbial communities from rom New York Harbor, USA that are MTBE-degrading - MTBE-NYH (New York Harbor Sulfidogenic)... | ecosystem: Environmental > Aquatic > Marine >...
CTACACAGGCGAGAAGATCTCAGATAAAGATATGAAGCAGATCTCCATCCAGGAGCACGATATCTTTCCGAAATGGAACTACACGATCAGCCCATCAAAAATGTGAATTTATTTTTGCGCCGATGCTTAGCTTTCTTCTCGAAAGGATTTGAAAAAGCATCCTCTTCAAATGGTCGTGATTACAAATAGTTGTATTTGATTGGTCGTATTTGATTTTAAGCAAGGTTTGTGCCAGAAAAAAACGGCCCACCTTCAAACCACTCGTTTCCATATGCAAATACGGAGCCTCTAACAACGCGCTCAGCCGCCTGCCTATCCTAGGTCTAGGTATTGGTTTTGGTTCCCGTAATCCAGAAAGGGGGAATTCATGACGGGTTAGAGGAAAGCCTTGCTTGACTTGGTTCGGCGCCCCACTTTCCCGTCATGGGGTTAACGAGATTGACTTCAGCGGATACTTTCGGTTATCTTGTCGATGCGTCGGGAATTATTCGAAAATTTTGGGGAACCGAGGCCCCTCAGGGTGAGGAAATCATCTCGAATGCTTGAGAGGGTAAGGCAAATCAGCGTTCTTCCAAGAGTCGCTCGAATTCTGATCTTTGTGGCACTTTTCTTCGGTATCGGGCATCTTGCACCCCACGGGTGGGCAAAAACCGCGGAAACGGACGGTCAGGAGACAAGCCTATCCTCGCCGGGTCTACGTCTGCCTGGAGATGTCCAAAAGGCAGCCGAGGAGGAAATAGCCCGAGAGAGAAAGAAGCTTGAGTCCAGGGTCCGTCCGCTTCTCAAAGCGGAACCCTTGGGTTTTGACGGCAAAACGGTCCGCCGTGTTTGGCGGGGCCTCGTGACCCTACCATCCAGAATCCCCGGTTTCGTTCAACATGTCAAAGAAGCGAGCCGTCTTCTCGGTTTGGTGGGGAGTCTGGTTTTACTCGCCTTTCTTGTGGCGCTTTTCTATAGCTTCTTCGGGCAGAGAAAAGTCCTCCGGAAAATTGAAAAGGCCCTGGAGCCTCTCAGATTTCACATGCGGTCTTCTTTGGACCCCTACTTCCTTTCCATCGCAAGAATCCTCACAGCTTCCCTGATCCCCCTCATCCTCTTCGGGGTCTTCACCCTGATCAGGGTCTTTTTCCCCTACGAGGCAAGTTGGTTGACTCTCTTAGGCAGGCTTTTCAGAATCTGGGCTATTGGAGCCCTGGTGATCAATTTTCTCAGGGAGGCTCTGACGAGAGAACACCTGCCGATCCCAATATCTTCCGGCATATCCATCTTTCGTGTGGCGCGTTTCATTACGCTTTACACTCTGATCAGCATTGCCCTCTTCTGGAGCCTACAGGTTTTCCGTATTCCCGCGGATGTCTTGGCGCTGCTGAAATTTTTGGTTTCTCTTACGATCGTCTTTTCTTTCCTATTCCTTTTACTCAAGAAGAAATCGATTATCGCCCTTTTGCCGGACCTTCCGTACCGGAGCTACCGGATCTTTGTGCATGGGTTCGATCGTTTCTATTACCCGGCCATGGTGTACACCTTCCTGACCGGCCTGCTCTGGTGTTTCGGTTATAAAGCCCTTTGCAAAGTGCTATGGATCAAAACGTGGGCTGTTGTAGGGGTATTTCTGGCGATCATGCTTTCTTATCATGTCATCCGCCGGTTGATCACCCGATGGATCGATCGGAGGGATGAAACGGATCAAGCTGCGCGATTCCTGTTTAAAGCTCTCCGTGCCGCACTCCTCTATGTGACCGTCGCAGCCGTTCTTCTGAGCGCCTTGGAGCTCTTGGGGCTCCTTCATCCGATCCAAAAAATGCTCTCTTTCCCTGTTGCGGTGCTGGGAGAAACGCCTCTGTCTCTCTGGGTCTTCATCAAGGCTGCTCTGGTCATCTTGGCTTTTGTTCTGTTTTCCCGGTTGCTCCGGGCCTGGCTCGATTACAAAGTTTATCCTCGGGTCGGCTTGGAAGAAGGCCTGGCCTATGCCATTGACACGTTTTTAAATTACCTGTTGCTTGCCATCGGGCTTCTTTTCTCCATGCGCGCCGTTGGCCTCGATCTAAGGGTGTTGATGGTCCTGGCAGGAGCGGTGGGCATAGGCATCGGCCTGGGGCTTCAGAATGTGGCTGCGAATCTTGTGAGCAGCTTTCTGCTGGTTTTCGGCCGGCGCATTAAAAAGGGAGATTGGATCCAGGTGGGCGATACCCTTGGAGCAGTCAGGGAGGTTGGTTTAGCGGCTACGAGAGTCTGGACGCGGGATAACATCGAGTACCTCGTCCCCAACTCGGATCTCACATCCAATATGATCACCAACTACTCGCTGTCCGAACCGCTTATCCGGATTCATGTGCCCGTGGGTGTCTCATATAATTCGAATCCGTCGCAGGTTACAGAGATTCTCCTTAAAGCGGCAACGGAGAACGAGCACGTCAATAAGCAAAGGGAACCGAGTGTGTGGTTCACAGAATACGCAGACAGTTCGCTCAATTTCGAACTGCTCGTGTGGATTGACATACGTCAGGTAAGCCGTAACTTCGTTAGGAGCCAACTCTATTACCGCATCTTCGAAGCTCTCGGTGAGGCCGGCATAGAAATTCCCTATCCCCAGCGGGATATCCATATCCGCTCCGGTTTTCACCGGGGTGAGGCGCCGGAATGACGTATAATTCTGGGGACATGATACTTAACTCTTGATCTCATGTGCCGGGACCGTCTGTATTCCCGTTCATGGCCAGAATCGCAAGAGTGGTTGTACCCCATTGTCCGCATCATATAACCCAACGGGGCAACCGTCGCCAAAAGACCTTTTTCACCAACGAGGACTATGGTGCATCCATCGCTTTAATGTCCGGGTGGTGCCGAAAACATGGCATTGCCGTATGGGGACACTGCCTTATGCCCAATTACGTCCACATGATCGCTGTCCCCTCCGATCGGGATGGGCTGCACCTTGCCATCGGTGAGGCCCACCGTCGCTATACTCGAAGAGTCAATTTCCGTGAAGGTTGGCGTGGACATTTGCGGCAGGGGAGGTTTTCCTCTTGCGTCATGCAACAGAGTCGACTTCTTGCCTGCATCCGATACATCGAGATGAATTCTGTGCGGGCTGGACTGGTGGACGCTCCGGACAAGTGGCCGTGGAGCAGTGCCTTGGCACATATATCCGGGCACGGGAATGGGTTTGTGGACCCTGGTCCATTGGTGGCGATGGTGGGAGAGGACTGGAAGTCTTTTCTGACAAAAGGCTTGGACACAGGCATTGCGGAGGCTTTCAGGAAGCACGAGAGAACAGGCAGGCCCAGGGGAGATGAAGCTTTCATGGAGGACCTGGAAGGAATAACAGGCCTGAAGTTGAAAGTCGGTAAACCCGGACCTAAGTCGAGAAGAAAGAATTAAGTATGGTGTCCCCGATTTATTTTTTCCCTTAGATCATCCCTGAGCACGGCGGCGATCTCTTCGGCCATTTCGTATTTGTCCAGGCCCTCTGAAAGACCTTTGAGCAGCACCCGAAGTGCTTTTCTGACTTCATCGTTGGGGCCGGGCAGGGCGACGATGAGGGTCTCTGAAACCCTGGCCACGCCGATACGAACGCCGTCCTTGGCGTGCCGCCCGGTTCCCTTTTCAAATCGACAGGTGTAAGGCGTGGCCGTGTCCGGGTCGAGGGCGAGCAGAGCTTCGATCGTGCAGTCCTTGAGTTCCGCTCCCACGCCGCCGCTGGTGACGATCAGGCCGTATCCGCCGCTGCCAACGGCTTGCCGGAGATAACCGGCCATGAAATGCATATCATCATTCAAGGTGGGTCCCCGGGTCACTTTAAAGCCTTCCTTTTCCAGCTCTTTGGCGATATAAGGTTTGTTCGTATCCTCAATCTGGTTTTTTTGGACCTCGGTCCCCGTGGACAGCACAAGGGCCCGTTTTCGGATCCTGCGACGGATTTCTTCAGCCATTTCCTCCGATCGTTTGAGGGAATCCATGGCTTCGGCTTCATCCAGGGCAATCCAGCCGAGCATCCCTTCGGAACAGATGGATGTCTCTTCCGTCACCTCCACTCCGGGAAGACGGCCAAGGGCTTCAAAAAGAGGCCTCTGTTTCCCCACGAGTGCGTATGCGTTTATGTCCTGCCGCAAAATGTCGAGGGTCAGGATATCATTGACCACATCGGTCACCAGGACTTCGGAAGGGGCAAGCTCGAGGACGTGGGCAGCCACAGAGGCCACGTCATTGAGGTTGGCGTTTTGAAGCTGAATCCGTTGGATCCGTAGCTCGGTTTTATGCAACAGGTCAAATACCGTCATGGTTGCCTCGTGTCCATCCAGACGTTCCAAAAACCGGGAATTTCACGTTCGTCTCCGGTTCGGAAAGGAGCCGTTTTTTGAAAAGGTGAAACCGCCGTTCGCACGCAGCGAAGCTTCAAGTCGTTCCTCCTGGCTTAAATAGGGATCACCTCCATTTTCATGTCAAGAAGAGGCGCGTCAATGATCGGTCGGCCAATGTCCAGGATATCCACATCCATACCCTTCAGGGTATCGAGGTCCTCCAGTTGAACCCCGCCGCCAAAGGCGATTTTTACCCTCTCCCGGTATCCCATACCCTTCAGCTTGGCAATAACGGTTGAAAGGTCATTGATTTGGCCGGTGTCAATGAAAACGATATCCGCGCCGTGCTCCACGGCCTCGACGGCTTCCAGGTCTATATGACCGTAATCGCCTCTGATTTGAACCACCCTCAAATAGCCGTTGAATCCGGACATGGCGTTGAGGCATGGTCGAATACCGCCCAGCATGCGGACATAATTCTTGTCAAGGTAGAGGAAAGGCTGGTTCGTCATCCGGCAGCTCGCACCACCCTGAACCACTGCCCGCCGGATCATCTCTTTCTGATCCGGAGGCATCTTTTTCCAGGCCCCGGACACGATCCTGGGTCGTTCACCGGCCTTATCCACGAACCGCCGGGTCGCGGTGGCGATTCCCGAAGGCTTGGCCATGAGTCCCATCAATTGCTCTTCGGCCATTACGATCTGTTTGGGCCTGCCCTCGAACCGGGCGATTTCATCGCCGGGTTTGACACTGCTGCCTTCTTCCGCCACATGTCTGATAAGTAAACCGAGATGCCTTGCCGCACCTTCCATGGCGCGGATCCCAACAACGAGTCCTTCGTCCTCGGCTATGATTCGAGCGGTCAGCGTTTTTTCCGCGACGCTCAAAAGGATTTCGTCTCGAATATCCCGGCCTGCGGTTTTTGAAGAAGGCTTATCCAAAACCCACTAGACTTCCTTCGGGTCTATGCCTCGTTGTCTCAGCCAGAGGGGCAGGTAGTGTTCATCCACCTTCCGGCTTACTTCGGGGGCCCGGCTTGTCAGGAAATCCCCCATAGAGGGACTGAGGTTGATGCTGCCGAAACTGCCGTCAAAGACAATGACCTTATCGGTTGCGGCCATCCGGATGGCTGCGGACAGGGCTTGTTCCGGGTCGTCCGCGATCATTTTGGCCCGTTTCTGGACTCCAAAGGACAACCCTTCGGCTATCTTGGGGCTGGCGATGATAATGGGATAAAATGCAAGAAGACCGTGAAGATTCTCCCGCCACGTATAGTTGAGAAGCAGCATCTTGACGGCCGAATTGACCAGCTTGTTTCCGGTTTTTCGAACCGGACAGATATCGAGATCAAGGTGATCGGTGGGAGCCATGAAGAGATTGCCCGATGTCAGCCCGCCGCCGTGCAGGTACCACGGCCATCGGCCGGCGTCCAGGGCGGCCACGCATTCATCGATTTCACCGAAAAGCCGTATCAGTTTGCCGAATGATTTCAAGGTGTTTATGATAAGCCGCCTGTTCAGTCGGTGAAGGTCGTTATCCGCCCCGATATCGACAACCCCTGCAGGTGAGGTCATAAGAAGACAGGCGAAGGCGAATTTACTCTGGACAAAAGGGGATTCGAAGATGGCCCGCGGAACGATGTTGCTGCTGCGGGAATCGAAATTCTTGTGGTAGACGGATCGTGTTTCCAGGCGGGCATAGCTCATGGTGAAAGGTTTGAGGGCACGATCGATCAGGTGGTGAAAATAGAGCTCCCGGGGATCATCGTAGTGGGCATGAATGATCCAGTCGGCGTCATAGATCTTGGCGATACCGTAAAGGGTTCCGATTTCGGTTTCTATGGCCACACCCCGGTCAAAAGGCCCTACGCTTTTGATTTTATTGCCGAAATCCTTCTCAAGTCCAAAATAGGCAATCATCTCTCTCGCCTCGGACTTGCCCGAACCCACACTGAAACGGAGACGGATATTTTCGCAGCCTGTTCTTTTCTGGACCACGTCCTTGATGGTCCGAAGCATTTCCCTGTACGGTCCGCCTTCCAGTATACTGAAACCATGTTCTGAACAGAGAAGGTTCACGGAATCCTGGGGCCCGATCATGCTCATTTCCACGTGTTCAAGGGCATTCTCCGTGGCCCTTCGAATTGCTGAAAAATCCTCCCCCTTGAGGTAGATCTGTTCCGGGACTTCCGGGAAGAGATGACGTATTTCGAGCGACGTGATTCCCGGCAGATCAGCGACGCGGCAGGGTGGCAGTTCCGGTCCCGATACCGAAGGCATAATCCTGGGTGGCGTTGCTGCGGCCTGATGCATAGTGTCCTCCTCTAACTTTCTTTTGGCGCTTGGTTTTCCATCCTCTCCTCAAAAAGCCGGCGGGCTTCGTCCAGGCGGTATTCGGGGTATTTCCGCATCACTTCATCGGGAATCGTCCAAAGGGCGGTATCCACTTCATACCAGGTATAACCCTTGGGTGGAGTTGTCTTAAGCCCATGGGCTCTAAGCATTTCCTGGACAAGACACATGCACCACATACCGCAGGCGGTCCGCACTCCGGTCATCAGGCTGATGTCTTCAGGAGTTTTAGCGCCCTTCAGAATCGCGGCCCCCACTTCACTGGCCGTGGTAGCGGTGCAGGGGCAGATCACATCATCGGGATGCAAGTGAGCCTTGCGGCATAATTTTTCCAGTTGATCCTGATCCACTTCGGAAAGATCGACCCTTAATACTAGAGGCTGGGAGCGGGGAACAAGCTGGATCGCTCCCTCCTCACAGTAATCAATGCATTTCTGGCAGGCGACGCATTTGTGTTCATCCACCACGGCCTTTTTGTTGATTACGCGAATCGCGCCGGTCATGCAGATGTTTTCACATATCCGATCCCCGATACATTTGGCCTGGTCCACTTGAGCGAATGAATGCACCTTTCTCATGAAAAGCCCCTTTTCTCGTTCTCGATTGACCCTATTATGGACAAGCACGGCTGGCTGGTCAATAGGTTTATTTTTCCGATTCCATTTCAGGCCCACGAATTCGAGGCTCATCATCTTGCGGTCAGATTTTTCGTAATCCTTCAACGGCGAACGCTGAACCCCTGACCGGTTACAATTTTTCTTGACCCATAAGGCGAAACCGCCTAGACTCCGCCCCAAAAAGGGACACCTTCTCACATCGCCGTTATCTCACCGAAATTCAGAGGAAAACCATTGCAACAGGGCCGGCAGTGCGCTGATCGGAACCAGGTCTTACGGGGGGTGGACAATTGATAAGCAGGGCAGAGACGATGCTGGGGCCTTTTCGTGCCCTGGACTTGACGGACGAAAAAGGTTTTTTGTGCGGTAAGATCCTTGCCGATCTGGGGGCAGACGTCGTCAAGATTGAACCCATAGGGGGCGATCGGGCCCGCAGATTTGGCCCATTTTACAGGGACCGGGCCGAGCCTGAAAGCAGTTTGTTTTGGCTCGCCTACAACTGCAACAAACGTGGCATCACCCTCAATATCTCTTCAAGGGATGGAAGGGCCATCCTCAAGGAGCTGGTCAGAGGGGCGGATTTTCTCATCGAGTCCTTTGCGCCGGGTCACATGGAAGAGCTCGGTATCCCCTATGATGAACTCCGGCAGGTCAATCCCGGCATCATTATGGCCTCCATCACCCCCTTTGGTCAGACCGGGCCCTACTGTCATTACAAGGCCACGGACCTGGTGGGTATGGCCCTGGCAGGGACCATGTACGTCAATGGATTTCCGGATCGTGAGCCGATTCGGTACGGGTTCCCCCTGTCTTACTGCCATGCGGCGGCCGATGCGGCTGTGGCGTGTCTGACCGCCCTCTATCATCGTCAAGTGACCGGCCGGGGCCAGTACATCGATGTATCCATGCAACAGAGTGTCCTGGGGACCCTGCATAATACCCTTCAACTGTGGGATTTGGAAAAGGTCAATCAAAACAGGTGCGGCATCTCTTTTCGAGTGATGCCGGAACCTACCATGGGAATGCGTGCCATCTGGCCGTGCAAAGACGGCCATATCAGCTTTATCCTGTTCGGTGCCCAAATCGGGGCCAAATCAAATCCACCTCTCATCCGTTGGATGGACGAAGAGGGGATGTGTCCGGCGTTTCTCAGGGAGATCGAATGGGCCGATCTCGAACTCACCGAAATCCCGAAGGAAATCCTGGAAATTGCCGACAAGGCCATGTCCGATTTTTTCCTCTCTCACACCAAGGAGGAGCTTTACGATGGGGCCATCAAGAGACGCATCTTTCTCTACCCCGTATCCGATCCCCGTGACATTCTCCATGACGCCCAGTTGAGAGAAAGAAACTTCTGGGTGAATCTCCACCAAAAGGCCATAGACCGAACGGTGTCTTATCCCGGTCCCTTTGTCAAGGCGTCCGAGACCCCTCTAAAGATCGAAAGACCGGCGCCGCGTGTCGGGGAACACAACGTTGAAATCTACGAACAAGAACTGGGGTATTCAAGAAAACAAATGCTCATGCTGAAGGAAACCGGGGTCCTCTAATGGAAAAATCGAAAAAGGGCGCCTTCGAGGGGCTGAAGATCGCCGATTTTAGCTGGAACGCCGTGGGTCCGGTAGCCATCCGTTACCTGGCTCACCAGGGTGCAAGGGTCATTCACATCGAGAGCTCGACGCACCCGGATGCCTCCAGGTTTGTTCCTCCATACAAAGACGGAATCCCCGGCCTGAACAAGGCCCCGTTTTGGAGCGAATTCAACAGCAACAAGTACGGTATGGTGCTGAACCTGAACCATCCCCTGGGATTGAAAGTGGCCGAAAAACTGGTTCGATGGGCCGACATCGTCGCTGAAAGCTATTCCCCGGGAATGATGGCCAAATGGGGCCTGGACTATAATCGCATCAGGCAGCTCAATCCCCGTGTTATCATGTATAGTGCTTCCATGCAGGGCCAGGACGGACCTCGCAGCAAGCATCCGGGCTTTGGAAACAACCTGGTGGCCCTGTCAGGGTACAGTCACATTTTGGGATATGCAGACAGCGGTCCCATGCAGCCCTACGGGGCCTACACGGACTGGATCGCCCCGCGCCTCGCCGCTGCCGCGATTATCGCCGCACTGGAGTACCGCCGCCGAACCGGCAAAGGACAGCATCTGGATCTTTCGCAGTACGAAGCAGCCACCCATTTCATTGCCCCGATCCTGCTGGACTACTCCCTGAACCAGAGGGTTTTCAAGCGGCAGGGAAATCGCCATCCTTCTTTTGCCCCGCACGGGGCCTATCGGTGTAAGGGGCAGGATCGGTGGTGCGTCATCGCGGTGACAAGCGACGATGAATGGATGTCCTTCCGCACGGCCATCGGCAACCCGGAGTGGACTCAAAAGGAACGGTTTTCGACCTTTCACGGAAGAAAGGAAAATGAGGATGAACTGGATCAACAAGTGGAGACGTGGACCTCCACACTGACCCCGGAAGAGGTGATGGAGCGCCTCCAGGCCGTCGGGGTGCCGACCGGAATCGTTTCCACGGCCGGGGACATCTTTCATGACCCGCAAGTGAATCATCGCGAACATTTCACGGTTCTGGACCACCCGGAAATCGGGGAGCACAGCCTGAGCGGAATCAACTTTAAGATGTGGGAAACCCCGGGCCGAATAGAACGTGCCGGCCCCTGTATGGGGGAACACACCCGGCAAGTCTGCACCGAATTCCTGGGCCTGTCCGAGGAGGAATTTCACGAACTGGAACAATCCGGCGTGTTTGAATAGTCCTGCGCTCCTGGAAAAAAATCTACCTGATACCTGCGGCGGGGGGCGGGAGCCCCGGAAAGGAAGAAAAGCTCTCCTTACCCCCCGTGATCGGGTCCATTGGATCACTCTTTCTTCGACGGAAAGCCTTTGAAATGACTGCCGAAAAAAACGCCCGGCAAGAGTTGATGGAAAAAATTATAGGGATGGAGTTGGAGATGTTTCTCAGTGTTCGAGCCTCTGAGCCGGCGGCTTGCCAGGAGCACCCCGACACCTTCAAAATCATGCGCTGGATGGCCCATTCGGTTCTTCCCGGGGAGGTGTTGATGTCTTACCTAAACGACCTTCAAGAGGCGAGAAGGACTGACCGCAACTTCATGACTGAAAAGTACGCTCGAATGGAAAATAAGATCCCTAAGATGAAGGAAAGTCGGTTGATCGATGAAATCGTCCAGGTGGAAAGTCATTGGCTTAGAAGCTTAACCGAAAAGTATCCCCTGACTTTCAAGGGAGAGACGGCGGGCTTTGAGAACTACCTGGCTTGCGAGCTTGAGACTTACTCCGACCGCACGCTGGAGTTGTATCACCAGGTGATCCTTGAGGCTAAAACGGCAAAGCGAAACCTGGTGGAAGAGCGCTACAATAACCTTTTCGAGAAGTTGGGTTATGGCTCGATAGAAGGTCGAGAGGAACAAGCGAGAAGAGAAACGAGTAAGGACTAAACAAGCCTAACACCATCCGCACGAACTCCAGGCCTCCTGACGCTGTCCTCCCTGCCTTTACCGAACTGGGATCCGATTGTGGATTTACAGTTTCGCATTTGATGGCGTATTTGCGGGCGCACCAAGGCACGTGGATTGTGCCTCGCTCCTTTTCATCTCCAATCCGGGGCCGGTTGGCCGCGCGCATCCCGGCGATAGGGCAGCCAGACCAAACCAAAAAACTCCAGGGTCAGGTCGCCGGCCTTTGCTTTGATGAGAACCTCGTCGAGGGGTTCGTTTTCCGGGTCAAAGGCGGCTTCGGTACGTTCAAGATCCTGCTGGAAGCGCTGGTCGAGTTCTTCGAGCTGCAGGCGGGTTGCATCGAGGGTCTGCCGGGCCCGATTTATATCCATGGATTCCTTGCGTACGCGACTGGCGGATCGCATGGCGGTGCCGAAGCGCGCAGCGGACCCGGTGCTCACGGCTTTGCGCCCCATGAACGCCCCGAGGATCGCAGTACCGAAGGAAATTGCTGTTTGAATCTTGCTCGATTGTGCCTGTTCTTTTTCCCGAATGACGGCCTGCTCGGCCCGCATCAGGCGATTGTTGAGGGTGTCGAATTTGGAGCTGTATTTGCGGCGCAGTCTCTCGACCTCCAGATCGCGCTTTTCCCGCGCGGCCTGAGCCAGACGCGCCAGAAATTCACTTTTTGATTCCCCCGGGGTGCCGGTCAATCCGAACCGTGGGGATTGATAGATGAGTAACGGGCGATTTTGACCGACCCAGCGGATCAAGTCTTTGCTCCACTTGGTATAGTTCTTGCCATTTTTGGCTGCCGCGGGCAGCTCGGCAAAACTTGTCCCCGCCAGGGGATCGGTTTCCAGATCGCCGGGTTCAAGGGCGATTTCCTGAGCCAGGTCCCAATCCACCGCCACCGGCCCTTCCTCCAGCATGGCCGCCAGGGACAGCTTCGCGGAGGCGGACACTTTTTTATGGGCGTCTGAATAGTGGACTTCGATCCAGCCGGCCAGTGCCGGTAGATACTCGAGCCCCTGACCGGCGCCGGAGGCCGGCAGGTAAAAAGCCTTTATTCCCGGCGGCATTACCGGGGGCTCGTTTATCGGCGGTGCCGGTTGAAGGGCTGCACGAAAAGCAGTTTTCGGCAGGGCGGGTTGATCAGCCGGTGTCGGGGAGGCTGCCGGCGCGGCCCGAGTAACGTTGTCCCTATTGAGCTTTTTAATCTGCTCGCGGGTCATGGGGCCCCGCAGATAGGAAAGTGCCCAGCGAGTCTGAAAAGTAACCGGCCCGTTTTCATGGACATTGTTGAGCAAAAACACCCGCTGGCCCAGCCCGGCCAGAATCTCTTCCATCCAGGCCCGGTTGAATCCGCTGCCGGCGGCCGCACCTTCAAGCCCTTCCAGCACCCTGGATTTATCTCGTTCCGTTTGCAAACGACCGATGAACCATGATCCCGTATTGGAAAGTCCTTTGTAGTCCAGATCCACCGGGTTTTGGGTGGAAAGGACAACCCCGAGCCCGAAGGCGCGGGCCTGTTTGAGCAGTGTGAGCAGCGGCGCCTTGGAAGGTGGGTTTTTCACCGGCGGAAAATAGCCGAAGATTTCATCCATGTACAATATGGCCCGCAGGCTGGAGGTTCCGGGTTGGCTCCGCACCCAGGTCAGAATTTCGTTTAACAGCACCGAGACAAAAAACATCCGTTCCGAATCCGCCAGGTGACTGATGGAAAAGATCGAGGCCCGGGGCTTTCCCTGATCGCTGTATAGCATGCGCCTGATGTTGATCGGGTCGCCTTCCATCCAGGCCTCAAATCCAGGCGCGGCCAGAAGGTTGTTCAAGCGCATGGCCAGTTCAAATCGGTCCTTGGGAGGGTAGAACGCTTCCAGATCCATAATGCCGATACGCTCGAATGGTGGGTTCTGGATGGCCCGAATCATGCCGGCCAGATCCAGCCCCTTTCCCATCGCCCATGAAGACTCAATGATATTGGATAACAGGATGTGTTCCCGGCTAGTGATGGGATCGGCTTCAATGCCCAGCAAAGCTAGAAGCGCTGTGACCGTGCTCTGAATCCGCTCGCGCAGCAGATCTTTTTCCTCCATGATGTCTGCGGCCGGGGGGGCAAAGTTACGCAAAACGCTCACCGGCATCCCGGCGCTGCTACCCGGTGTGTAGACGGTAAAATCGGCGCCGGCCTTCAGACGGGCAATGCGCTCGGCGTCCTGGTCCCATCTGGCCAGTCCCTTCTGCCACAGGGCGGCCTGATTGGCGGCAAACTGATCCGGGCTGAGACCGGCGTTGAGTGCGTCCTGCTCGTTGATCCAGGGACGAAAGTCACCGGGCCGTAATTGGGGAAATGTCAGCAGCAAATTGGGCAGGTCTCCCTTAGGATCGATGGCGATCACGGGAATACCGTCAATCAAAGCCTCTTCCAGCAGGGAAATGGCCAGGCCGGTCTTACCGCTGCCGGTCATGCCGATGATGACGGCGTGGGTGTTCAGATCTTTGGAATCATAGAGCACAAGATCGTCCTTGAGCTGTTGTGAGGCCATGTCGTAAAATTTACCGAGATAAAAAGCTCCGAGCTTTTCGTATGCTTTCATGGGTTTGCCTCCCGGAAAAGAGATGCATAGTCGAAGCTGCATTTGCCAGAGGTCTTTAGAAGCCCGCCCTAAATCTGGCCGGGCCGGTTGAATGCAAAAGGGTTGGCCCGGATATCCTCCTCGCCTTATCGCGGCCCTGGAAGAGACATCCGAGACGCTTTCTCGTGTAAATAGGATAAGGGGCGTTGATAGGGTGAGGAATCTGAAAGAGGTTACCTCGGGGGGATCTAGCCATACCCTTTCTCCAAGCTGTCGGCATTAACCCCTCCTATCAGAATCGCTGCCTCATGTCAAATATTGAGACCCGAGACGAGATCCGCGATCGGGTCAGGACAGACTGCGGTGTCCGGTCTTTTCAGGAGCAACGCAACGGGGTCTCCACAGTGTTAAGGTTTGCATTCTCCCCGTGGGGTCAAAAGCGTGCGTCACAGCGGGC
>Ga0209164_1003897_pt1 | contig 13779 bp, 8 predicted proteins | sample MTBNYHSulfiMetaG_FD_187458 | JGI IMG/M metagenome (GOLD analysis project Ga0209164, IMG submission 187458) | Enrichment culture microbial communities from rom New York Harbor, USA that are MTBE-degrading - MTBE-NYH (New York Harbor Sulfidogenic)... | ecosystem: Environmental > Aquatic > Marine >...
CTCGCGCACCCGGGCCACCGGCCCTATCGCCGTCGGCGACCTCGCCCGCAGCGTGGAGTAACTTCTCCGACGCACCCCCAAGTCCAAAACGACCGGACTTGAGGGTGGCACCCGGTCGAATAGATGGAGCACACCTCGGAGGTGTACTCCATCTGGTAAGACTTAAGAAGACACCCGTAGAGATGGAGCACACCTGAGAAGACGCAACGGGTGCTACGCTCAAGCGCTTTTGGCTTGGGCGTGCGACCCTTCGTGCTGCGGCGGGTCGAATACTCCAACTTAATTCAAGGTTTTTCAGTGGGTTACATTAGGAAAACGGGTGTTTCGGTGCTTCCTATCGCTCTCCGATGAGCCAGCATGCCGGGCGGGATAACTTGGGCGAATTAACTGTTGACAAAAGGAGAGAAAAGAGGGACAATCCGGCATTAGAAATTGGTTCTATTTAAAGACCCTTTCGGTTGTTGCTGGACTTAGCCGAGTTCAGTGGCAGCAGGAGGGTCCTCGGGTGAAAGGAGGTGAACAACCGGGGTCATCTGTTTTTTTCTGCTTAGGCGAAGGTCGCTCAGCCTGATTGAGATCTTCGCCTCTTAGGTCGTAGCAAATTGAAGCATAATACCTTTCCGGAGGGAATACAAATGAAACCAAGATTGTTTGTTCTTACTCTACTCATTGCGTTAGCAGTCACACCGAGCTATGCCCAGAGGCTTTTCTCCTTTGCCCCCGTTTGGGAAGTCACTGCGCCTGTTTATTCCGACGCGACCGTTTGGAACCCGGCCACGGGAGATATCCTGGTCAACGAGTGGGACAATCCGGCTGCTTCAAATTACGTGACGTGGGTTTTCAGCAGCGTCGACGGAGCGAGCACGGGAGTCACTCTGGACAACGGCGGGGCGACAAGAGGCGACTTTTTCGCCATGGCGGCCTCCAGCGACGGAAAGATCTACGGGCAACAAGGTGTCTTGTTGTCCACCTGGTCGTACTGGGCAAATCAGACGGCAGCTGCCACCGACGTAAGCATTGCCGGAGCCCGCGGTGCTAAGATCACTGGCACCGGCAACGACATGCGCATGATGCTGGGCGCCACGGGCGATTGCGGGCAGTGTAGAGTCTGGGGAACCAGCGACAACGGTTTTACTTGGTCCCAGATCGACCTGTTGCCACCCTCATCCGGTAAGTCGATCCATGTTGAGGATAGCGCCAGCACCGTGGCCTTTAGTGGAGGAGCGTGGGACGAAGGCTGCGTCAACGATGTGAAAAGGTTTACCCGGATCAGCTCTGCCACCGATGGCACCGGTTGGGAGAGAGACGAAGCGTTTGCGCCGCCGATGTCGGGTAGCGGCTTCCCAAATACAGGGAACCCCCTCTCGGCGGATTACGACGAAGACGATGACGTTCTGATCACGATGGGATACTCAAACGACCGACTTTGCATCATTGACGGCACCACCGGGGATATCATCGCTGCCGCGACCGCTCAGAATGATTTTACCTACTATGGCAACGTGACAGTGGACGCTGCCGGCAACCGGGCGTATTTCCTGGGACGCGATACCGGCGCTTCCGCATCCGACCCCCACAGTTATCTCGCTTGCTGGGAATATCAGGAGTTGCCGACGCCCACGCCGACCAACACGCCTATCATTGCGGGGACCAACCAGTGGTCGGAGTATCGCTGAGGCCGATTTAGGCTTCAATTGAATACGAGCAGGCCAGCCCCCGGCCGCACCATCGGCCGGGGGTTCCTCTTGTCAGAAGCACCTCGGATCGTATACTTTACTGTCTCAGCAGCCGGGTTGCTACAGGTCAAGGCAACCGGCGCATCTACCGTTAAGGGATGGCAAGAGTCATGAAGTGGCCAACGTTGATCCTGTTCTTGACACTCCTGCTTGGATATCCCACGAGCGGCAGTTCGGACACTTGGGTCCGCTACGGCGACGGCCACGGCATTACCGATGCGGATATCATCTCCTACCTGATTCTGGACTATCCTCCTCAGGATACCCGGTCGCTGTTGGCCAAAGAAAAAGAGAGCCTGGCGCGCGAAGAGGAGTTGGGCGAAGGCCTGGCGGACATCCTTGAACGAATGGCCTCCAATGCCATAATCAGCCGGGACCAGCGGGCGGAGAATCTCATCTCCGACAACCAGTATGCCGCCATAGCCCGCGCGTTCCTCAGCCGGGCGCAGGAGACCTTTGCTATGGCGCTGCGCCGAGAAGTTAAGGTTTCTGAAGAAGACATCGAGGCTTATTATGCCGAACACCAGGACGAGTTCGCCCTGCCGGAAGAGAGAACCGTCCGATACCTCTTCGTCAGGCAAGAGGCTTTTGAAAAAGAGCGGCTGATTGCGCTGATCGAAGAGATTAAGGCCGCTGTGGACAGCGGGACCGATTTCGAGCAGCTGGTCGAGCAGTACTCGCAAGTTCCGGATGTCCAATGGGGCGGCCTCGCCGGGCCATTCACAAAACAGAGCAAGGAGTATGAATTTGTCGCGGCCGCTTTCCGCCTGCGACGAATCGGCGATGTGAGTCCTCTGCTTTACTTCGCAAACGGCTACTACTGGATTCAGCTGCTGAAGGTCGAATCCGGGCGCATTGCCGAGCTGGATAGCGTGCAGGAAAAGATCCAACGAACGCTCTTCCGTCGCAAGTTCGAGCAGGCCAGGCGGGACATCCTTCAAGCTTGGAAGTCGGCCCACCCTGCCAAGTGGTCGTTGCAGGCGCAGAACCTCGAGGCCCAGGACGGCGAGGCGGTGGTTCTCCGGGTAGGAGAGCTATCCTTCACAAAGGGCCAATTTGAAGCCTGGCGACAGCGGCAAGGCAAACAAGGCGGGCAGCCCCAAGCGGCCCTGGAATCCTTGCTCGAGGACTGCGTCGTTCTCGAACTGTCCGAGGAGGGCCGGGCGTCGTACGAACAACTTGCATATCTCAGACGAGGCTTTCAACTCGCCCTGGAAGAGGAGGCCGCCAAGCAGTGGCTCCGCCGGGAGCTGGCCGGCACGATAGAGGTTGAGGAAGCCGAAATGAAGGCCTACTTCGCAGAACATCGCCAGTACTTCCGGAAACCCAGACGATTTCTAACGCAAAAGATCGCCACTCGCCTGCCCTCCTCCGATGCAGCATCCCCCGAGGAAATGAAGCGCAGCGCCAATGCGGCGTCTTCGAGAATCGAGGCCCTTCATGATCAGATCGCCGGTGCGGGGGGTTACCACGAGTTTTTGAAGAAAAATCCCGACTTTTTCGAAGACCATCCGGGCTTTTCGTTGGAGGACAAGATCATTGGCGACACCGACTCGCGCAGCTGGTTTCACCAGCAACTCGCGCCCCTTCTTCCTGGGCAGACAACGGAGGTCAAACACACCTATAAGGAAAGCTACTTCCTCGTCTACCTCGACACCTTGCAAGAAGAGCCGATGAGCTTTCAAGAAGCGAGGGCCCGCATCAAAAGCCTTCTCGAGGCAAATCGGTTTGAGGAGGCGGCCAAGGCGTATAGGAAACAGGTACTGACAGACTGTGGCTTTGAACTGGTCAATACACCATGAAACCCCCGGCAAGGGCGCACCCCACGCAACCGTTGTGTATCTCCTCCCGCTGCGCTGTCAAGGCAAAAATGAGCCTTCCCCCCATTCCGCGGAAGGGCTCTAATACTATAAGAATCAGTCTTTTAAGAGCGCCCTCCAGGGCTGGAGGACCTCGCGGCTTTCTCCGGCTGGCTTCAGCAACGCCCGAGCAGGGACTTCAGTCCCGTCAGAAAATCCTGAAATACGGGACTGAAGTCTCTGGTCCAGACCCAGTTTTTGCCGATTTTTGCCTTGACACGCTTAACCCGATTGATGCATACTCATAGGCGCAAAATAGGGCAGGTGTATCAACCTGCCAGAAGACGACCGGGAGGGAGGTGGTGTTTTCCAAGAGTGACCGATATTTGTTTTTGGTTTTCTTCTATCAGGTTGTAAGTAAGATACGCGTTAACCACCCTATCTGAAGGAGGACTTGTGATGAAACGAACAGCACTATTTGCCGCTCTTTTGCTGGCCGTGAGCAGTCTGGCCACGGCCCAGTTGCCCTTTGTGGAGTATTTCTCCAGCCCGGTTCTGAGCGCCACCCCGGAACAGTTTTGGACGACAGACGCCACCCTGGAATCGGTGCCGGAAGGGACCGATGGGATTCCCGGCCCGCCGCCGTTTGGCGGAGATGGCTACATCGGAAGGTCCAGCGCCACCGTGACGACCTATATGTCCGCCGGGAATGTCTATGGGACGAGCGCGGACGCCGACTACACGATGAAAGCTTGGCTGTGGACGCCGGTCGTTGACACGCTCGACGAGCCGGACGACTACTGGTATCAGATGCTGATCTTCTACCGGCTTGTGGACGCAGATGACCCGACCTATTACGGCTACGGGCGTGTCCACGCTCAGTTCAACGAGGCCGTTGCGAACCGAATCCGGCTCCAGATTACCAATCCCGCCTTTGCTCACACGACAGAGTGGGTAAGCCCCACCAATTTTCAGCACAGCGAAGGCTGGCACGAGTTCGTTGTTGCGCTGACCGGCACGACCGCGGATGTCTATTATGACGGCGATCTGCTCGGCTCGGCCGACTGGACGACTGATGCTCCCCAGAGAAACGCCGGCCGGTACGGTTTCGGCCAGTATATTGACGGCGCCGGGACGCGTTCCATCTATGTGGACAACTTCAAGGTCTGGGAAACCGGTGGGGTGGAGCCTGCCGATCAGCAGGTTCCGCCGACGCCGACACCGACCATCACGCCCATCGTCGCCGGCTCCCAGTCCTGGAACCATTATCGGTAAACCCAGGAACCGATGAAGAAACACTGCCTGATCTCAATGGCCGGGATCGCCTTGATCCCGGCCATTCTGCTGAGCTGCCAGAGCTTCGAGCCGCCGGCGCCGAAAGCCCCCACGCCGGCGCTGGTGGAGCGCATCAGCCGGGCGCCCTGGGCCGAACCAAGACACTACGAGGACCTACCCGAGAACGAACGCTTCCGGCAGATCCGCGAAGATTTGGCTTTCGACGCCTGGGTGGCGCAAAAAGCCCGGGCGGAGGGGATCGAGCTCGATCCGCGGGAGCGCGAACAGATCTCGCTCTGGAGCAGCCAAGTCGAGTATGCCGCGGTTCGGAACGCTCTCGCCGCCCGGCTGGAGGTGACCGAGCAGGAGATCCAAGACGAGTCCCAAGAGCGAGGCTGGACCGCTCCCTTGCCGGAGCGTTGGGAGGTATCGCACCTTTTTGTGGACCGCTCCCTCGCCGAGACGGAGAGCGAAAGAGAGCAACTTCACCAGCGCGCCCTATGGCTGCGCGAGCAACTGACTCCGGAGAACTTCCGGGAGCTGGCCCGCCTGTGGAGCGACGCCCCGACCAGCGACGAGGGCGGCAACCTCAGGGCGATTCAACTGAAGAACGTTGACCCTGCCCTGGCCGCTCAGATCCGCAGCACGACACCCGGCACGATCAGCGGCCCGCACGAGACCGCCTCAGGCTGGAACCTGCTCTATGTCCGCTCGCACCGGCCCGCCGCCCCGAGAGATTTCACCCCCGAACAACTGCGAGAAATGACGGCTCAGGTGATCGCCGACGCCCAAGCCCGCCAGGCCCGCGGGTCGCCGGAGAGCTGGCAGTCCTTGCTCAGCGAAGTCAGCGCAGCCGAGAAGTCCCTGATGGAGCAGGAGCGGACCGCGCTGGAAAACTTCCTCCTGGCCCGGCAGTACATCTACCGACAAGCCTCGCAAGAAGCGCCGGCGGAGGAACAATTGCAGGCGATTTACACCGAACGGCAAGAGCAATTCACGTACCCCCCCAGCCGGAACGCCCGGGAGATTCTCGTATCCTCGGAAGACTGGACGCTGGACCGAAGCGAGGAAGGCTGGAGAAAGCGCCGGGCGGTTCGAGAGCGGGCGCGAGAGATTCGCCAGCGCATCCTCGACGGCGAGGACTTCGCCGCCCTCGCCGGCCGGTATTCCGCTTCCCGCACCGCTTCGAGCGGGGGCGAGCTGGGATGGATCCAGGAGCCTTCCCATCCCCAAATCGACACCGCGCTGGCGGCGCTCCAGCCCAGCCAGGTCAGCCCCCCGATCGCCACGAACAAGGGCTATTTGCTCCTGCAACTCCTGGAAGTGCGTCCCCGAGCGCCGAGGCCCTTTGAGGAAACCCGGGCGCAGTGCGAGAGCGTTTGGCGCGCGCGGCAACTGAAACAGGTCGAGGAGGAACTGCGCGAGCGGTTCCTGAAGGAAGCTTTCCCACGAGACAGCATGCAGTAGTAAGGACTTCAGTCGTTCCCGTTGCCCCACGAAGGACTGAAGTCCTTACTACGGATGGAAGCCCCCGGCTATCAAGTAAGTCTTTTTCTTTGAGTCCCTTGCGTGTGTCTCAGCCCCCAGGGACGGTTATCCGGCCCCGGCCGGGCGGAGCCAGCGGAATCGATACAAAGTCCCGACTGACGTCATTCCTGCGAAGGCAGGAATCCAGTCTTTTCCTGATTCAATCTTGTTCACCCTATATTCCGAGGTCCCCGCCCACTGCTTGCGGGGATGTAATTTCCGCCTAATGATTGCGGGAATGACAACCTTCCGCCCTCTTCCATTGGTTTCAGAGAATGGCCGACAACGTAAATGCCTCGGCGCCACCCCGCTTGACAAGCTTGACAAGCGCGACCTTTTCCTCTAAAAGGGAGCAGCCCAAGGGGAGGAGTAGGCGCGATTATTGAGGAGGAAGGAGGTGCTTGCCCGAGCGGACTGCGGAAACGATTTGATCTATTCCCGGTGAGAAGCACACTTAAGAAGAGAAACCCTATGGATCAGGAAAGGAGACCTGCCATGAATAAACGAGCCTTTGCGATTGGTGTGCTGGGGCTGATGGCCTGCGTGACGGTCGCCTCGGCGCAGGACTACTATCTCTTTTACGCCGGGGGCGGACTCGGCGACGCGGCGGACGCCATCGTCGAAGACGGCACGCTGTCCACGGATAACGCCGTGTTCAGCGTCCTGGTGGCGGACGTGGACCTGTCGGCCGGAACGCCCGCGATCAGCAACTGGCGCGCCGCAGGCCAGCTGCCCACCAACCACCCGACCAGCGGCACTCTGTTGAGCTGGTTGTATATGGAAAGTTGTGTCTACATCTACAACAACTACCTTTATGTCGGCCCGGGGGATTGGGACATGGACGGCTCCCGCGACACGGCCGATTTTGTGGCCTATGCCCCGATCAACCCGGATGGCTCTTTAGGCCCCTTCCAGCTTTCGGCCGAGTTCCCCGGATCCCCGGCCGACCAGGCGATCTGCGCCTGCGCCCTGGTGGACTTCGGGGGCGGTGACGCTTACTACTATGTCCTGGGGGGAACCTCCGGCAATACCGACCGGGTGCTCAAGGCGAAGATCCAATCGGACGGCTCCCTGGGGGCATGGAGCGTGGATACGTCGCTTCCCGATGCGCAGTGGTTTAACGAAGCGACGGTGAGCGGCACCACGATCATCCACGGCAACGGCCACAACATCAGCGCCCGGCGAATCCACACCGCGAACCCGAGCGCCGCCGATGGCTCGATCGCCGGCTGGACCGACCAAGGGCTTTATGATTCGACCGTGGGCGGCCGCTGGCACTACGCCATGACGACGGTGGAATCGGGAGGAAACCGCTTCGCCGTCATCGCCGGAGGGAATTCCTCGGGCGGGTACTTGAACGACGTCAAGATCGCTCCGCTGTCCGGCGACGTGCCGGGGATTTGGAGCACCGCCGCCCCGGTTCCGATCGCGTTTCGCGCCGCCCCGGCGGTTTCCGTCGGCAACTATGTCCTGATTCCCGGCGGCTCGACGACCGGTATGCCCCAAGGCTCTTTTGACGACCTCTTTATCGGTGCGGTGGACGCCGCGGGAAATATCTCCTGGGCCACGACGGCAATGTCTCGCGCTCAGAGCTTCGGCGGCGCGGCCGTCCTGCCGGCCGGCCCGACGCCGACGCCGACCAATACGCCCATTGTCACGGGGACGAACACCTGGAGAGATTACCGCTGAAACAAATGCTCATTCTTCTGTTAACGCAGGAACCCCCGGCCGCCTTCGCGACCGGGGGTTCTCTTTTCACTCCCGCTTGTTGAAACGGCGAGCCTTGCTCTATCGGTAGTCTTTCCAGTTGGTGCCGGTACCGGCGACAATCGGGGTTTCGGTCGGCGTCGGCGTCGGCCCCGCGGCGTAGTCGCCGTATCCCGACAGGGGGGCGCCACCCGAGCCGGCAGCCCCGTAAGCGCCGTTGTAAACGTCCAGGAAGCTGGGATCAAGCCAATCGGCAATGTTCGAAAACAGAGGGTCGTCGTTGATCACATTGACCAGGATGGCGTCGGTCACTGCCGCAACGCTGTAAGGCCCCGCCTGAACCACCGCAGAGTTCGTCAGGGTCATCGTCGCGGGAGAAGCCGCATTGACGATACTGTTCGCCGTCAGTGTGCCGGTGCCGGCGAAGATGCAGTCCGTAGCGGTGATGGTTACATCCGGATCAATGTTGATCAGCACATTGGTATTGCCTACAAAGGTACACTCGGAGATCGAAGTCGGCACCGTTCCGGTATTGATATTCAGACCGTAATTGCCGGAGCCGACAAACGCACAATGCGTAATCGAAGGCAGCGCATTCGCATCGCCCACAAGAGTGTCATAGACCTGGATTCCGTCTGAGTCTGAACCAATGAAGATGGCGTTTTCTACGATGTAGGTTCCGCCGCCAAAGAATCCGACCGTGTGTGTATAAGGGGCATTGAGCGGCTCAAAACCGCTGAAAGCGAAAACCACCGGTTCCTCGACCGTGCCCCGGATGGTCACGCTATTGCTGATCTGGGCGCAATAGCGGGAGCCAAAGGAGAAGATACACCCGGCGTTGATCGTGTGCCCGGCCCCCGAGCTGCTGAAGCAGCCCAGTAAATCCCGTCCGGTACCTGCCGCAAGATTGGCTGTGATAATCGTTCGGGTACAGTGAAGGATTCCCCCGGCGCTCGCCAGCAAACACTCGTCGGTAAAGAAGGTCGCCCCCGTCAGGTCGGGCAGAGACAGCCCATCGGTCGAAACCGGCTGGTCGGAGCCGTTGTTCGGGCAAATCAGCACGTTATCAAAGCTGCACTCGGTTCCGGCCACCGTGACCCAAATCCCATCGTCGGTCGGCGTACTGCTCCGGTCGGGCAGGACGATCAGATTCTCCAACCGGTTATAGGGGGAGCCGTTATTGACCACAATGCCGTCTCCGGCGTTGTCCTGAGCCAGAATGATCGGTCGCTCGCCGCCGCCCACGTCGCCCCGGATCGTCACCGGATAAGTGAGCGTAATAACCTCGGCATACGGCCCCACCGTGGTAATGCGGACCACGTTATCTTCAGGCGTGACGTCGCCGGAGAAACTGTCTATCGCCGCCTGGATAGTGGCATAAGTGCCCGGCACGTCCACCGTCTGGGCATAGGCCCCCACCGCAAAAACCAGCATAAACACCATCAAATAAATCGTTCTCATCAGTAATCCCCTTTCGTGGTTTCTTGGCTTCTTGGTTTGGCGCTCAGCATTCCCTGAGCTTGTTCCTTACCCTGCAAAAGTCTTTTCCTGGGGCTAAGCTGCCCACGATTTGGCCTGTCCCTTCACCTCCCTTCAGTCCTTCGAAATGGCCTCACGACACACATGATCCCACCAGTTAGAATCGTAGGTTACTTGAGATCGGTTCTCACTGTCAAGCGGAAAACTCTTTTGACGCAGACCCACCACCATTTTCCCCCGCTCAGGCTAGCCAATCTTGATAGGAGCCGCACCGCTTCAACGACGCACTCCATCGCTCATGCGGAAGATCCGAATGCCATCATTATCTAATGAATCACTCTAATTCTTGACAGTCATATACATCATTCTATGACGGAATCATAACAACTGGACTACGGAGCTGTGAGGAACAAACCGGCCCGGCAGAACAAGGGAGGGGCTGTCGGCTCGGGAAATGGGAAGAAAGCCTCTTTGCAGAGCTGTGGAGGTCAATGGAGGAAGGACAGTGGCTCCTCCGCGGGTGGGGGGTGGAGCATCGTTCTTGCCTGCTTATTCGGAAGAGGCAGGTTCGAGCAATCGAAGCACCCGCTCGGCTTGCGCACGCAAAGGCTCGGCTACCCAGCCTTCCGGCGCTTCGGCCACCAGCTGAAGGGATGCCTTCGCCTGCGCCGTCTTGCCCTGCTTGTAAAGCATCGCTCCATAGACGAATCGAGCCGGGTAGAGCTGCTCCGACTGCGGATAAAGCCGCAGGAAGCGCTCCATGGTCTTCTCGCCCCGCGCGTAGTCGCCGGTCACTCCGTAGGCCTGGGCCAGGGCGAAGAGGGCCTGCTCGCCGTCAATCGTTTTCAGCTCCTCGTCCAGTTCGAGCGCCCGGCCCAGATGCCGCACTGTCTTGTCAAAATGGTCCATATCCCAAGCCTTCATCCCCAGGGCATAATGGGCGGCAGCGCTATCCGGGTCGCTCCGGACGGCTTCCTCCAGCCGGCCTATTTCCTCGCGTCCCTTGAGAATCGCTTCAAGCCGCTCGGCAAAAGGCTCGGCTTCCATATAACCGGTGATGCGCCCCGCTTCCGAGCCATCCGCCTCGAGGATCAACAGCGTCGGCAGGCCACTGATGTCATACTTCTGAGCAAAGCCCGGATCGTGATCCGTATCAACCCGAACGGGGATGTAGCGCTCATTGAGCAGCTGGGCCACTTTGCTTTGTGGGAACACCTCCTGCTCCAGCTTCTTGCACCAGCCGCACCAGTCGGCGTAAACGTCCACAAAAACCGGCTTGCCGCTGCTCTTGGCCTGCGCCAAAGCCTTCTCCAGGCTCTCGGCCCAGCGAAGGGCGGATTCCTCCTTCGCCTGGAAACTGCCCGAGGCGGCGATGGCCACCACCACGGCCAGCAGTCCGTACAGCCGAAACCCTCGCTTGCGTTTTTCTTGCATCGACTCCCTCTTCTTTCGTTCGTTAATAGGCTCAAGAGCATAGTCCCATCGCTCCCGGCCGTCAAATCTTTAACACTCCGGGGGCCGGGAAAGTTCCTCACCCGGCCTCGGCGGGCCTCGCCTGCGTGTGGATTGACTCCTGCGCCCCCTTTTCTTATACTGCAAGTTACAAGACTCGGTGGCTTCTTTCAGGATTCCCATTCACCCAAGCGATCCGCATCATAACGACAGGACCATAAGGAGCATGAGCCGGTGCAGCGATCCCAATGGAACAGCAATATCGGTTTTCTGGCCGCGGCGATCGGCAGCGCCATCGGCCTGGGCAACATCTGGCGCTTCAGCTATATGTGTTATGACAATGGGGGAGGCGCTTTTCTGATCCCCTACGTCGTGGCTCTGCTGACCGCCGGCATTCCCCTGATGATCCTCGAATTCGGCTTGGGGCACCGGCACGTCGGCTCGGCGCCCAAGTCGCTCCATCTGGTTGCGCCCCACTGGGAGTGGCTGGGGTGGTACTCGGTCGTCTTCGTGATGTTCGGCATTATGCTCTACTACGTCGTCATCATCGGCTGGTGCGTCAACTACTTCATCTTTGCGATGGACTTGCACTGGGGGGACCACCCGGAGGCGTTCTTCCTGGAGGATTTCCTGGGCCGCAGTGCGGGGCCCTCCGAGCTGGGCAATGTCCGCCTGACGATCCTGCTGGCGACAGCCATTGTCTGGTTCATCCACTGGTTCATCTCCTACCGGGATATTGCCAAAGGCATCGAGCGGGCGTGCAAAATCTTCATGCCGGTGCTGTTCGTGCTGACGTCCATCCTGGTCGTCTGGACGCTGAGCCTGCCCGGCTCGGGCGAGGGCATCCGCTGGTACTTGAAACCCGACCTGGGCAAGATCTTTTCCGGTGAAAAGTGGTACAAGGTCTGGGCGGCCGCCTATGGACAGATCTTTTTCACGCTCTCCCTCGGCTTCGGCATCATGATCGCTTACGCCAGCTATCTGGACCGCAAGGCGAACATCGTGCAACTGGCCGTCTGGACGAGTGTCGTCAACTGTTGCTATTCCTTCTTCGCGGGTTTCGCGGTGTTCGGCACTCTGGGCTACATGGCCCAGAAGACGGGCCTGCCGCCCGAGGAGGTGGTGCAATCCGGCCCCGGGCTGGCCTTCATCGCCTATCCCCAGGCGATTTCGCTGCTTCCTTTCGGCCGGGAGCTGTTCGGGATGATGTTCTTCTTTGTGCTGATCCTGGCCGGCGTATCCTCGGGGGTATCCATTATGGAGGCTTTCGCCTCCGCCGCGCAGGACAAGTTCGGCTTTCCCCGGGCGAAGCTGATCACGCTGCTGTGCGTCCTGGGTTTTCTCGGCAGCATCCTGTTCACCACCCAAGCCGGACTGCACTGGCTGGACATTGTGGATCATTTTCTCAATATCTACGGCCTGGTGTTCGTCGGCCTGATGGAATGCATCATCATCGGTTGGGCCTACAAGACGATCAAGCTGCGCAAGCACGTGGACCAGCTCTCGAAGCGCCACTGGTCTCCCTTGTGGGCCAACTCCATCAAGTGGGTCGTGCCCATCATTCTGCTGTTCATCCTGGCGCAGAATTTCTGGGGCGAGGTCAAGGAACCTTACGGGGGGTATTCGTGGGCTGCTGTGATCGTGTTAGGCTTCGGCTGGGTCGTGGCGACGCTTTTCGCCGGCGTGGTGATCAGCTTGCTGCCTTGGAAGACCGAAATGAAACCCCCGGAGGACAGCTCGGCTTAAGGGATACCAAGCCCCTGTAGCACAGCCTCCCCCGACTGTGCGCAAGCGTCGTAGGGGCGGGGCTTGTCCCGCCCGAGGGCGCAGCGAGCCGCGCCCCAATAAGGTGAGGTAATGAGTCTGCGGGAGCGAATTCGCAATTCGGATCGGCTGCGCCAGACCGCCCTGCGTATTCTCGCCTCCAAGCGCCTCAATCGCAATCCTCTCTACCGGGCGGTGTACAATGTCCAGATACGCCGCCGCATGCGTGCCGGGCTCCAGCGACCGGAGAGCGTGGACATCGAGAGCAGCTCGTTCTGCAACGCCCACTGCATCATGTGCGCCCACCCCCGGATGACCCGCCCAAAAGGGATCATGGCGTGGGAGACCTACGAGAAGGTCGTCCGGGAGGCGGTGGATTGGGGTGTGCCGAGGCTCTACTTGTCCGGGTTCGGGGAAGCCTTCATCGACAAGTCGCTGCCGGAGAAGATCCGCTTTGCCAAGGAGCGGGGTGCGCCCTGGGTGGGGGTGCTGACGAACGGTTCGCTTCTCTCCGAGGAGATGATCGAGCGGGTTCTCGCCAGCGGCCTCGACGAGCTGTCGATCAGTATGGACGGCTTCTCGCCCGAGACGTTCAATAAGATCCGCGCCGGGCTTGATTTTGATCAAGTGGTGGGGAATGTCAACCGGCTGCTCGAGCGACGCCGGGGCGCTCGCCCCAAGGTTCAGATTCAGGTGGTGCTGTTGCCTGAAAACCTGCATGAGAAGGACCGAGCGAAGCAACTCTGGAAGGGCCGGGTGGACTCGCTCGCTTTTCGCCAGGCGCAGAACTGGGCCGGCGGCGTGGAAATCCCCTCAGACCTTTTCACGCCGCATACCGTCGAAAACAACAAACTCGTGCCCTGCCGGTATCTGTGGACTCAACTCAACGTGCGCCACAACGGCGACGTCGTGATGTGCTGCGCGGACTGGGACAGCGAGCACGTCGTCGGCAGCGTTCACGAGCAGAGCTTGCGGGAGATCTGGGGGGGCTTCTGCCTGACCCGCCTCCGGCAGTTGCACTCGGAGGGCCGCAGTGCCGA
>Ga0209164_1003900_pt1 | contig 13768 bp, 11 predicted proteins | sample MTBNYHSulfiMetaG_FD_187458 | JGI IMG/M metagenome (GOLD analysis project Ga0209164, IMG submission 187458) | Enrichment culture microbial communities from rom New York Harbor, USA that are MTBE-degrading - MTBE-NYH (New York Harbor Sulfidogenic)... | ecosystem: Environmental > Aquatic > Marine >...
TGCGCAGGCACCGGAGCCCACCTTGACAGGCGCCGCACGTTGTGTGATTCCGTGGGCGTCTCGGCCTGTCATCATCCCCGATGCTGTGCTGTCATTGGCCAAGACGTCCTAGTCTGGGTGGTCGAATTCAGCCTTACAGTGGTGGCTCCGGTGGAAAATCCACATATAATGAGAACCGCGTCACAAGGCCACGCCCGACTCCCCCAGCGGGCAAGCCGAGACGCCAGGACGAGATGTCCCCTGGTCGTCATGTCCCCCAGCGTGATGACCCTTGCCGGCCGGGACTGCCCCCCAGTCCCGGCCGGTCCCCCCTCCCGCATCGGCCGCGCTCACGGCAGTGGCACGCGGCCCCTTCGGTCACCCTGCGAGCGCGCTCAATGAGAGCTTCTCCGACACCCTGCGAGCACGCTCGGCGGGAGGCCCTTCGACCACCCGCGAGCACGCTCGCCGGCCGGCTCGGCGTCGGTTGAAAGCCACCCCCCTTTCGACTACCATTCCAAGGCTCCCGGGGGAGTGCCCGAGTGGCTAAAGGGGGCGGACTGTAAATCCGTTGGCGCAGCCTACCTAGGTTCGAATCCTAGCTCCCCCACCAGGCCCGGTTAGCTCAGTCGGCAGAGCACCTCCATGGTAAGGAGGGGGTCCGCGGTTCGAGTCCGCGACCGGGCTCCAGCTCTCCTCGCCGCGCTCCGCTCAGGGGGCCGCCGGCTCGTCGGTCAGGCACAGCACGTCGCAACCCGCCGTGCGCGCACCTTGAGCCAGCCGCCGGTCCGCTGTCACCAGCGGGAGCCCACTGGCAAGCGCAAGGGCCACGTAGCAGGCGTCGTACACGCTGAGCCCGAGTGTGGCGGCGAGACGGAGAGCATCGCTCACGAACTCGGCGGCCGCCACGCGACGCACGGGCAGGCCGAGAACGCGGATCAGCGCCTGCTCGGCCGCTTCGAGAGGCCACCGCTCCCTGCGCACCCGCTTCCACAGGGCATTCGCACACTCGACGTCGAAGAGGTCGAGCGTGGCGGACGCGGCCAGCCGGTCGCCGACGCCCTCGAACCACTGCCGCGCCCGATCGCTGCAGGGCTCACGGTCGACGACGGGAAGCATCGCGCTGGCGTCGACCACCCAAGACGCGGGGCACTCGTTCAACGCGAGTCTCTGTCCTCACGGATGAGGTCGGCGCTGCTGGCGCCCTCCGCGATGCCGTACTTCTCGGCGAGTTCTTCGCGGAACCGCCGCGCGTCCTCGAGCCACTCCTTCATGGAGAACGGACGCTCGGGAGCGTTCAGGCCCCGCTCCAGCAGGGCGATCACCTCGGCAGTCACGGAGCGATGCTCGCGGGCGGCCCGAAGCTTTATGGCAAGGTAGAGGTCTTCGGGGATACCGCGGACGTGGAGAATGGGCATACTGAGCGCCTCCTTCGTCCCCACGGTACCCTCCTTGGTTGCAGTCTGCAACAACTGGGCCGGCGAACCGGTGTCGGCCTGCCGAGCCACAGGGCGCCGACGGCCTGCTGCCCGCCGGCGACACCCTACACCGGACAAGGCCTCGCGCAGGAGAGTGACAACGAACCGTACACGGTGACGTTCACGGCCGGCGTGGCTCACGCACACGACCGGTGCGGCCGGCGTGGCTCACGCACACGACCGGTGCGGCCGACGTGGCTCACGCACACGACCGGTGCGGCCGACGTGGCTCACGCACACGACCGGTGCGGGCGGCGTGGCTCACGCACACGACCGGTGCGGCCGGCGTGGCTCACGCACACGACCGGTGCGGCCGACGACCACGGTCGGCGTCGCTGCCGCCCGTCGACCCCACCGGGCACGCCAGGCGTCGAGAAGCCGAATCCCCGCGAGCCCGGGACGGAATCGGAACGGCCTGAGGCCGCGGTGCCCGCGGTCGCCGTGGATTCCAGCGCCACTTCAAGGACCAGATTCGCCCGATCCCGCCAACGTCAACGGGTGACGACTGCGCCTTTCATCAGTAGCGAGGGTCGACGATCGCGATTTCGCGCACTGTCCCGCACCCCCGCCCCCCTCGAGCCCGCCGCCGCCGCGAGGCATGCGACCGGCGAACGCGGCTACGACGGCGCGCCGACGAGCGCTATCGGCCGCACGCCGACGGCAGATGTCGACCGCGCGAGCGACACTCGAGGACCTCGGGTGGGCGCGGGCGTCGCCGACCGAGCGGCGCGGGCGTCGCCGACCGACCGGCGCGGGCGTCGCCGACCGACCGCTCAGCAGATGCGCGGAAGCAGCTCGCCGGCCGGCATGTCGAGCACGCGGCGCGTGCCGAAGGGCGTACGCAGGGCGACGCGGCCGGGGTGGGCCGTCGTGACGGCCCCGATGACGGCCGCGTCGCGGCCGTAGGGGTGCGCGTGCAGGGCGGCGACAACGCGCTCGCTCGCCTCGGGCGCGACGACGAAGAGCATCTTGCCCTCATTGGCGAGCGCGAACGGGTCGTAGCCCAGCAGGTCGCAGACGGCCCTGACGCCCGGGGCGATGGGCACGGCGTCCTCGACGATCTCGACGCCGAGCCCCGCGCCCTCGGCGAGCTCGGCGAGCACGGTCGTAAGGCCGCCGCGGGTCGGGTCGCGCAGGAACCGCAGGGCGGTCGTGGCCGGCGGGCCGACATCCGGCGGGCCGCCTCCGGGCGGAGCGTCACCGGACGCCGCGCGATCGGCCGAGCCCTCCGCCACACGGCCGTCCGGCGAGCCCGCAGATCGACCGCCAAGCGCCGCGATCACGCCCTCGACCATCCCCCACAGCGGCGCACAGTCGCTCACCACGTCGGTCTTCAAATCGAACTCCCCGCGCGCGGCGAGGATCGCCACGGCGTGGTTGCCGACGCCCCCGCTCAGCACGACGTGGTCGCCCTCACGCACGGCGGCCGGCCCGAGCTCGTGGTCGACGACGACCTCGCCCACCCCGGTCGTCGTGATGAAGACGCCGTCGCAGGCGCCGCGCTCGACCACCTTGGTGTCGCCGGTGACGACCGCCACGCCAGACTCGTCGGCCGTCGCCTGCATCGAGCGGCAGATGTCGCGCAGCTCGTCGAGGGCGAAGCCCTCCTCGATGATGAAGGCGGCGGCGAGCGCCAGCGGCCGCGCCGCCGCCGTCGCGAGGTCGTTCACGGTGCCGGCGACCGAGAGGCGGCCGATGTCGCCGCCCGGGTAGCGCAGCGGCTGGACGACGTGGCTGTCGGTCGTCACCGCCAGACGGCCGGGCGACACCAGGGTCGCGGCGTCGTCGAGGCGCTCGAGCACGGGGTTGGCGAACGCGGCGACGAAGACCTCGGCGACCAGGTCGCGATAGAGTCGTCCGCCGCTCCCGTGGCCGAGCAGCACGCGGTCGCCGCGAAGGCGGGCGTGGTCAGTCATCGAACCCCCGGTAGCGGTAGCGGGCGGCGCAGGCACCCTCGCTGGAGACCATGCAGGCGCCGACCGGGTCCTCGGGCGTGCAGCGCGCCCCGAAGAGCGCGCACTCGGAAGGGTCGAGGACGCCGCGCAGGACCTCGCCGCAGCGGCACCCGGCGGGCTCGAGGGCCTCGCCGGGGTCGACGGCGAAGCGGCGCGCGGCGTCGAACGCCGCGAACTCGTCAGCGAAGCGCAGGCCCGAGCCCGGGATCACCCCGAGGCCGCGCCAGTCGGCGTCGCCCGGCTCGAAGACCTGGGCGAGCACGCGCTGCGCGACGAGGTTGCCCTCGGGCCGCACGGCGCGCGTGTACTCGATCTCGATGGCGGGGGCCTCCATGCGCACGAGCCTGAGCAGGGCGCGCAGCACGTCGTGCGCGGCGAAGCCGGTAATGACGCCGCCGACCCCGTACTCGTCGGCGAGGAACCCGTAGCAGTCGAGACCGGTGACGACGCTCACGTGCCCCGGGAGGATGAACCCCTGGAGCGGCGTCTCCCCCAGCTCCAGCAGCGCGCGCAGCGGCGGCGGCATCGTCTTGTGCAGGCTGAGGACGCTGAAGTTAGAGAGATCGCGCTGCCGGGCCTCGAGCACGGCCGCGGCGACGGTCGGGGCGGTGGTCTCGAAGCCGATGCCGGCGAAGACCACCTGCCGTTCGGGCTCCGCGGCCGCGAGCTCGACGGCGTCGCGCGGCGAGTAGACGACGCGCACGTCGGCCCCGGCGGCGCGCTCGGCGGCGAGGCTGGACCGCGAGGCCGGCACGCGCACGAGGTCGCCGAAGGTGGCGAGCGTGACCTCGGGCAGGCGCGCGAGCGCGATGATGTGATCGAGGTCGCGGTGCGCCGTCACGCAGACGGGGCAGCCAGGCCCGGAGACGAGCTCGACACCGTCGGGCAGCAGCTCACGGAGGCCGTAGCGGGCGATCGCCATGGTGTGCGTGCCGCAGACCTCCATGAAGGTGGCCGGCGGGCGCGACGCGGCCGCTGCGGCGAGCTCGCGCGCCAGCGCGTCGACGACGCGGGCGGCGTCGTCAGCGCCGGCCACCGGCCTCTTCTTCTTCGGCCGCGGCCGCCTCTCCGAGCTCGGCGAGCAGCGTGAGCGTCTCCTCGGCCTCGTCCTCGGTGAGCACGCTCAGCGCGTAGCCGGCGTGCACGAGGACGTAGTCGCCCACCGATGCCTCGGGCAGGAGCGCCAGGCTGGCGCGCTGCTCGAGGCCCTCGAGGGCCAGGGTGGCAGTGCCGTCGTCGGCGAGGGCGGTGATGCGCATGGGGAGTGCGAGGCACATGGCGGTGTCGTCCCTGTCGTCGTCAGAGCGTCATCGGCCGCGGCGAGTCAGTCGAGGTCGCCGCGGCGCCTGAGCTCAGTATAGCCCGCCACGGCGGCCTGCCCCAACGCGATGCCCCCGTCGTTGGTCGGCACCAGGCCGGACGCGAGGACGTCGAAGCCGTCGGCGGCGAGCGCCGACTCGCACTGCGCGCTGAGCAGGCGGTTCTGGAAGACGCCGCCGGAGAGCGCGACGCGACCGATGCCGGTCGCGTCGCGCAGCCGGCGGCTCAGCTCGAGCACGAGCGCGGTCACGGTCGCGTGCAGGCGCGAGCCGATGAGGCCGGGCGCGCGCCCCCGCTCGGCGTCGTCGAGGACGGCGCCGAGGAGCGGCGCGAGCCGCACGACGAGCGGCTCGCGCGGCGAGCCCGGCGCCGAGCCGGGGGCGTGCGCGGCGAGCAGGGCGACGTCGACGTACGCGGAGGCCAGCGCCGCGTCGACGTCGCCCTCCACCGCGTACGGGTACGGCTCGGCGCCGTCCCGCGACATCATCTCGAGCTCGATCGCCGCCTGGCCCTCGTAGGTCACCACGCCGCGCACGCCGGCCAGCGCGGCGACGGCGTCGAAGAGGCGGCCGCAGCTCGTCGTGAGCGGCGCGTTGACGCCGGCGCGGACCTGGGCGGCGACGGCCGCCATCTCGTCGGCCGTCGGCGGCCGATCGACCCGATCGCCCGCGCCGCCGGGGGCGCCGCGACCCGCGGGCGCTGCGCGCCCGAGCAGCGCGGCGGCCCTCTCGTACCCTTCGGTGCCGAGCAGCGCGAGGCTCCAGCCGAGCGCCGTCCGCCACGGCCGCTCGATCGCCGCCGCCCCGCCGGCCAGCGGCAGCGCCTCGAGGTGCGCGACGCGGCGGTAGCCGAAGAGGTCACAGACGAAGACCTCCCCTCCCCACAGCAGGCCGTCGTCCCCGTAACCGAGGCCATCGAGGCTCACACCGATGACCGGTTCGGTGACACCGTGCTCGACCATCCGCGCGGCGATGTGGACATGGTGATGCTGCGTCGGGAGCTTGGTCTCCTGCGGCAGCGAAAGCGCGTGCTTGGTCGCCAGGTACTCGGGGTGGAGGTCGTAGGCGACGACCTCGGGCTCGAGGCGGAAGAGACGCTCGTAGAGCGCGATGCTGGTCTCGTAGTGCTCGAGCGTCTCGAGGTTCTCGAGGTCGCCGATGTGCTGGCTGAGGAAGGCGTTGGTGTCGCGCGTGAGGCAGAAGGTGTTCTTGAGCTCGGCCCCGCAGGCGAGCACTTGGGGCAGCGCGCGCGGGAGGGCGACCGGGAAGGGCGCGTAGCCGCGCGAGCGGCGCAAGAGGCGAGTGCGGCCGCGCTCGACGGTCGCCACCGAGTCGTCGTAGCGGGCGGCGATCTCGCGGTCGTGGACGAGGTAGGCGTCGGCGATGCCGCTGAGGCGGCCGACCTCCTCCCATCCCTTGACGATAGGCTCCTCGGCGAGGTTGCCGCTGGTCATCACGAGCGGGCGGCCGGCGGCGCGCAGCAACAGGAGGTGGAGCGGCGTGTACGGGAGCATGGCGCCGAGGTAGCTCTGCCCGACGGCGACCTCGGGGTCGATCTCGAGGACGGCGCGGTCGGATCCGGCTTCGGCAGGGTCGGCGGCGGGCGCGGCCCCCACTCGCGTGCCGAGCTCCGGCCCCATGACGCCGCGCTCGTCCACCTCGCGCCAGCGCAGCAGCACGATCGGGTGCTCGGGCGACTCGAGGAGCGCCGCCTCGTCGTCGTCGACGAGGCAGTGGCGGCGCAGGCCGTCGAGGTCGGCGAGCATCACGGCGAGCGGCTTGTGAGGGCGGCCCTTGCGGCGCTTGAGGCGGCGCACGGCCTCGCCGTCGGTCGCGTCGCAGGCGAGGTGGAAACCGCCGAGACCCTTGATGGCGAGGATCTCGCCGCGGCGCAGCAGCTCGGCGGCGGCGCGGACCGGCGCCCCCGGGTCGGCTTCGCCGCCGGCGGCGAGCTCGACGACCGCGCCGCCGTCGGGCGCGCCGCCCTCGGGGGCGCCGTCGCCCAGCGCGGCGCGCCCAAGGGTGTCGTCCCGGGTCACGCCCTGCCCGTCCTCGGTCACGCCTGCCGCCCTCTCGCTCGCGACCCGCAGCAGCCGCACCCGCGGCCCGCACACCGGGCAGGCGTTGGGCTCGGCGTGGAAGCGGCGGTCGAGCGGGTCCTCGTACTCCTTGCGGCAGGCCGGGCAGAGCGGAAAGTGGCGCATGGTCGTGCGCTCGCGGTCGTAGGGCAGCGACTCGATGATCGTGAAGCGCGGGCCGCAGTTGGTGCAGTTCGTGAAAGGGTAGTCGTGGCGCCGGTCGCCGGCGTCGAGCAGCTCACGGCGGCAGTCGTCACAGGTCGCGATGTCGGGCGAGACCAGCTGGTAGGCGTCGGGGTCGGCGCGGCTCTCGAGGATCGTGAAGGCGGCGTGGCCCTCGGGCGCCGCCGGGCTGCGCTCGAGGCTGGCGATGTACGAGCGCGGCGGCGCCTCGCGCGGGAGGGCGGCGACGAAGCCCTCGACGGCGTCGGCGGCGCCCTCGACGTGGATCTCGACGCCCGCCGAGGTGTTGCGCACCCAGCCGCGCACGCCCCACTCCCGAGCAAGCGTGTAGATGAAGGGCCGGAAGCCGACGCCCTGAACGACGCCGCGCGCCCAGAGGCGCGCGGCGGAGGGGGCGTCGGCGCCGGGCGTGCTCAGTGCGGGCATCGAAGCTGCAGGTCGTCCTTGTAGTGCAGCTCGCCGCAGTCCGGACAGCGCAGCTCGTACATGAAGCCGATCGCGACCCGGTGCTGGCCGCAGAACTTGAGACGCGCGGCCAGCACCTCCAGCGTGCCGGCGCCGCAGGCCATGCAGGTGAGGAGGACGTCGTCGCCGAGGTGGTAGTCCTGACGCAGGTGCTGCAGCGCGCCGGCGGCGCCCTGGTGCGCGGGGAGCTCCGCCTCGAGCGCCTCGAGCGGGTCGAGCCACGGGGTCAGGACCTCGTCGGCCAGCGGTCGCACGAGGCCCGGCAGGCAGGCGAGCTTCTTGTGGATCGACTTGAGGTGCCGCTGGTACGGGCAGCCGTCGCCGCGCTGCTCGCCCATCAGCTCACACTCGTGCCGGGCGAAGAGGTCACGGCGCGTGACGAAGGCGCGAACGTCGGCGTGGTCGACGATCTCGACCTCGCAGCGCACCTTGGGCGGCCGGCCGCGGCCCCGCGGCTGGGCCGGCCGGGTGAGGGTCAGCAGACCGAGGTCGGGGTCGGCGTCCATCGCCTCCAGCACCGTCGTGAGCCAGGCCGGCTCGAACTCGAGGGTGTCCTCGGCGCGCACGAGGTACTCGGCGCCGGTGGCGTGGTAGGCGCGGTCGAGGCCGCAGTGCCCGCCGTCGGATGCGCGGTTCAAGAGCTCGAACCCTGCGACGCGCCCCCTCATGTACTGCCGCGTGAGGTACGCGGCCACCATCTCGGGGGCGCCGGGGGCGAAGACGAACACGTCCGCCGCGCCGTCGGCGCCCTCGCGCAGGCTCACCAGGGTACGCCGCAGCGGCACCAGCCCGTGCGTGGCGAAGAGGGCGACGGCGACGCGTGCCGTGCCGTCGCCGGCCGGGAGCGGCGCCCCGCCGTCGTAGTCGCGCGGGTCGCGAGCGTCGCCGACCGGCAGCGCCGCGCCGCCGTCGTGCTCGCGCGGGTCCGCGCCGCTCATACCGCCCCCACCTCGGCGCACACGAGCTCGATCACGCGCTCGGCCGCCTCGGCGACCGGGGGCGAGAGCTCCTCGCCGAAGGTCTCGACGTCGATCGCCTCGACGGCGAACACGACGACCTCGTCGGGCATGTCGTAGCCGAGCTCGCGCCCGAGCTGCAGCGCCGTGTCGAGACCGATCGAGTGCGCGGAGCTGTAGCGGTGGCCGCCGGCGAAGTCGCGCGCGTCGTAGCGCACGACTTCGCCGGCCTCGCGCCCGGTCTTCAGGGCGTCGACGATCACCGCCTTGGCGTGGCCGCGCAGCAGCTCGAGCAGGCGCAGCCCCGCGACCTCGCTCTCGCACACCTCGACGCCCTCGGGCAGGGGCATGGCCCGCAGTCGTCGCGCGACGTAGAGCCCGACCCCGTCGTCCGACAGGATCGGGTTGCCCATGCCGAGGACGAGCGTCGAGGTCACCTCACAGGAAGCGCCGGACAGTGGTCACGACCTCGTGCGTGCGCTCGTTCTTGACCGTGACCTCGAGCGGCATCTCCCCGGGCAGCGCGTGCGTGGCGCAGCCGAAGCAGGGGTCGTAGGCGCGGAAGGCCATCTCGATCATGTTCAGCGTGCCCTCGCCGATCTCGGTGCCGCCCTTGATCAGGCCTTCGGCGGCCTTCTTCAGCGACATCGAGATGGAGGCGTTGTTGTTGGTCGTCCCGACGATCAGGTTGACGTTGGTGACCATGCCCTGGTCGTCGGTCTTGTAGTGGTGGTAGAGCGTGCCGCGCGGCGCCTCGACCACGCCGATGCCCTCGCCCACGATCCCCGTCGGGAGGTTGCGCACCTCGGGGTTCGTGATGTCGGGGTCGGTGGCCAGCTCGTGGGCGCGCTCGGCCGCGTAGAGCAGCTCGACGAGACGCGCCCAGTGCGTCGCCAGCGTGGCGTGCACCGGCTTGCCGCCCAGGGTCGCGAAGTAGCGCTCGTACTCGGCCTGGGCGAGCGGCGTCGCCATGCCGTCGGCGGCGTTGAGGCGCGAGAGCGGCGAGGCGCGGTAGACGCCCGAGTCCTTGCCGTCGACGAAGCCCTTCCAGCCCACCGCCTTGAGGTACGGGTAGACGAGGTAGCTGTACGGCTCGACGTGCTCGGCGAGCTGGGCCAGGTAGTCCTTGCCCTCGAACTTCACGAGCTCGGCCCCGTCGGGGCCGGTGACGCGGATCTTGCCGTCGTAGAAGTTGACCTGGTTCTTCTCGTCGACCATGCCCATGTAGTAGGTCTCGTGGGTGAAGGCGTCGCTCTTGATGAGGTCGACGTAGTCGTTGTTGCCGAGGACGACGTCGTCGAAGAGCTTCAGCGAGAACTGGGCGAACTCGACCAGCCCCGCGGTGATCGCGACGGCCCGGTCGCGCTCCTCGGCGCTGAGCGCCTTGGAGACGCCGCCGGGCAGGCCGCAGACCGGGTGGATCTGCTTGCCGCCGATGATGCTGATGAGCTCGGCGGCCTCGGCGCGGGCCTTGATCACGGCCCCGCCGGTCTCGAGGCCGACCTTGTGGATCACGCCGAGGATGTTGCGCTCGGCGGGATCGGCGGTCGGCCCGACGACGAAGTCGGGGCCGGCGAGCACGTAGAAGTGCGTCGCGTGGTCGGTGACGAAGAAGGTGTTGTAGAGCAGCTCGCGCAGCTTGACGCCGGTCGGCGCCGGGGTGACGCCGTAGACGGCGTCGATCGCCTTGCTGGCCGCCATGTGGTGGGCCTCGGGGCAGACGCCGCAGATGCGCGGCGTGATACGCGCGAGCTCCTCGACCGGGCGGCCGACGCAGAAGCGCTCGAAGCCGCGCAGCTCGGGGATCTGGAAGTAGACGTTGGCCACCTCGCCGGCGTCGTTCACGAAGATCTCGATCTTGCCGTGGCCCTCGAGGCGGGTGATGGGATCGACGGTGACTTTCTTCATCAGGCCTTCGACCTCCTCAGCAGGGAGCCGGCCAGGCCGAAGCGATAGAAGGTGCCGACCGGGTCGGGGACGGTCGCCGCGATCTCGGCGATCTCTTCAGGGGTCGGAGCGTCGACGATCGAGGCCAGCGTGCTGAGCATCTTGGCGCCCTGGTCGATCACGCCCTCGGGCGGCCCGTAGCAGCCCCGGCACGGCATGCCGACGGACGTGCAGCGGCCGCCGCAGCCGGCCCGGGTGGCCGGGCCCATACAGATGTAGCCCTGCTCGAGCAGGCACTTCTCGGGCTCGGGGATCGACGTCGCGAGGCGCTTGAAGCCGGAGACCTTCTTCTCCTCCTTGACCCTGTCGCACTCGTCGCAGCAGGTCTTGGGGGCGACGCCGATGACGGCGCCCTTGGGCGGCAGCTCGCCCTCGCCCTTGAGCGCGGCGGTGACGACGTCGAGCACCGCCGCGATCTGGTGCGCCTCGGGCGGGCAGCCCGGCATGGAGTAGTCGACGTCGACGCACTGGTCGAGCGTCTTCACCGTGTCGTAGAGGTGGGGCAGCTCGAGCTCGCCCTCGGGGACCTCGTAGCGCTCCTGCGGGTAGACGCCCTCGGGGTTGTCGACCGACGGGTTGTCGCGGTAGACGAGGTCCTTGAGCTCCTGGGCGCTGGCCTCGTTGGCGAGACCGGGGATGCCGCCCATCGTCGCGCAGGCGCCGAAGGCGACGAGCACCTTGCTCTTGTCGCGCAGGAGCCGGGCGATCTCCTCGTTCTCGGAGTTGCGGATGCAGCCGTTGTAGAGGCAGACGTCGATGTAGCCGTCGTCGTAGCCCCTCACGTCCTTGTACTTGAAGTCGGCGGCGACGGGCCAGAAGACGACGTCGTAGTTGGCGTCGACCTCGAGGATCTTCTCTTTGATCTCGAGCAGGGCGATCTCGCACCCGCCGCAGCTGCCCGCCCAGTACATGGCGAACTTGAACTTGTCGCTCATGCGGACACCGCCTCCTTCGCGGCCTTGGCGTCGTCGCCGGCGTGGTAGACCTCGCCGTGCCCGGGACCCTCGTCGGGGATGTTCCAGTTCAGCGGACCGAGGGCGCGGACCTCCTCGGTGAACTCGGTCACGACGCGGGCGAACTTGTCGCCCTCGGCGGCCGAGACCCACTCGAGGCGGAGGCGACCGGGCTCGAGGCCGAGCTGCTCGAGCATCTTCTTCATCAGCGGGAAGCGACCCGCCGTGCGGTAGTTGCCGTTGATGTAATGGCAGTCGCCCGGGTGGCAGCCGGCGATGAGCACGCCGTCGGCGCCCTCGGCGAAGGCCTTCATGATGTGCGTCGGGTCGACCCGCCCCGAGCAGTTGGTCTTGATCGGGACCATGTTGGGCGGGTACTTCATCCGCGAGGTGCCGGCGAGATCGGCGCCGTTATAGCTGCACCAGCGGCAGAGGAACCCGATGAGCCGCGGTTCGAACTGTTCGCTCACTGTGTTCTCCTCCTCGCGCCGGCCTCAGACGGCCATCGCGCCTTCGATCTCGGCGAAGATCTGGTCGTCGAGGTACCCCCGCTGCTGCGGGACACCGGAGCCGCAGGCGGCGACGCACACGCCGCAGCCCTTGCAGGCGGCCTCGATGACCTCGGCGACGCCCTTCTCCTCGTTGTAGCGGATCGCCGAGTGCGGGCAGAGCCCGACACAGATGTGGCAGCCCGAGCACTTCTCGGGGTCGATGTAGGCGATGGTGGGCTCGACCTTCACGGTCGCGTTGTCGACCAGCGCCAGCGCGCCTGCGGCGGCGGCGCCGGCCTGCGCGACCGTGTCCGGGATGTCCTTCGGGTACTGGCAGGCCCCGGCGATGAAGATGCCGTCGGTGACCGTGGTGACCGGCTCCAGCTTGGGGTGCCGCTCGAGGTAGAACCCGTTGGCGCTGCAGCCGAAGCCGAAGATCTGCGCGGTCTCCTTGGCGTCGGCGCGCGGCGAGAGCCCCGAGGAGAGGATGACCATGTCGACGGGCAGGCGCCGCGTGATGCCGAGCAGCGTGTCCTCGACCTTGACCACGAGCCGTCCCTCCTCGGCCTCGGAGAGCCCGACGTAGCTCACCTCGGCGGCGCGGCCGCGGATGAAGTGCACGCCCTCGTTCATGAGGCGCTCGTAGAACTCCTCGTAGCCCTTGCCCGCGCAGCGCATGTCGATGTAGCACTCGTACACCTCGGTCTCGGGCAAGTGCTCCTTGATGAGGTGCGAGAACTTGAGCGAGTACATGCAGCAGACGCGCGAGCAGAACTCCTGGTGGTTGTCGTCGCGGCTGCCGACGCAGTGCAGGATCGCGACCGACTTCGGCGGCTCGCCGTTCTTGCAGAGGATGTGGCCGCCGGTCGGCCCCGAGGCGTTGGAGATGCGCTCGAACTCGAGGCTGGTGATCACGTCGGGGTGGGTGCCGTAGCCGTAGCGCGTCTCCGGCGTCGGGTCCCAGAGCTGGAAGCCGGTCGCCATGATGATCGCCCCGACCTCGAGGTCGACGATCTCCTCCTTCTGGTCGAAGTCGATGGCGGCCGGGCCGCAGGCCGCGATGCAGGGCTGCTTGCACTTCTTGCCCGTCAGCGTGAGGCACTTGTCGGGGTCGATGGTGGCCTTGAGCGGCACCGCCTGCGGGAACGGGATGTAGGCGGCGGCGCGCTTGCTCAGGCCCTGGTCGAACTCGCTCGGCACCTTGCGCACGACGCAGGCCTCGGTGCACAGGCTGCAGCCGGTGCACTTGTCGATGTCGACGTAGCGCGGCTTCTTGCGCACCTTGACCTTGAAGTTGCCGACGTAGCCGTCGACCTCGGTGACCTCGCTGTAGGCGAGGAGCTCGATGTTGGGCTCCTTGCCGGCGGCCGACATCTTCGGCGTGAGGATGCAGGCCGCGCAGTCGAGCGTGGGGAAGGTCTTGTCGAACATCGCCATGTGGCCGCCGATGGAGGGCTCGCGCTCGACGAGGTAGACCTTCTTGCCCGCCTGCGCGAGCTTGAGGGCGGCCTCGATGCCGGCGATGCCGCCGCCGACGATGAGCACGTTGGGGTTCATCGGCACTTCGATGGGCTCGAGCGACTCGTTCAGCGGCAGGCGGTGGATCTGCGCGCCGAGGATGCGCTTGGCCTTCTCCGTCGCCGCCTCGCCGTCCTCGGTGACCCACGAGCAGTGCTCGCGGATGTTCGCCATCTGCAGCAGGAACGGGTTGAGGCCGCCGTCGGCCGCCGCCTTGCGGAAGGTGGGCTCGTGCATCGTCGGCGAGCAGGCGGCCACGACGGCGCGCGTGATGCCGTGCTCCTCGATGTCCTTCTTGATGAGCTCCTGACCGGGGTCGGAGCACATGTACTTGTACTCGCGGGCCACGACCACGTTGGGTTGCGTCGCGGCCCACTCGGTCACGGCCTCGACGTCGACCTTGCCGGCGATGTTGGTGCCGCAGTGACAGACGTAGACGCCGATCT
>Ga0209164_1003901_pt1 | contig 13768 bp, 16 predicted proteins | sample MTBNYHSulfiMetaG_FD_187458 | JGI IMG/M metagenome (GOLD analysis project Ga0209164, IMG submission 187458) | Enrichment culture microbial communities from rom New York Harbor, USA that are MTBE-degrading - MTBE-NYH (New York Harbor Sulfidogenic)... | ecosystem: Environmental > Aquatic > Marine >...
GCTCGTCGGGTTCCAAACGGCCTGTTGGACTCCACCGGATGCCTTCAGCGTTTCATTCGATAGAAGCAGCGTACGCTTCATCGATCCGCTGCTTCAAGTATGCCGGCATTGCTCCCTCGCCGTCGTCCATATCGAAACAGTAGCCGGTTTCCTGGAACAATCCCTGGGGTATGGCGTTCCCTTTTCCGTCAGGGTCCGTGATTTCATCTTCGTAAAAGCAGACGGAGAGCCAGAAGGGTCCTTCCGGTTCCGGGATCACATCCATCAACAAAAACACGGGCCGCTTGCGTTCCGTGTTTGAATTAGACGCCTGGGCGCGAAACGAATAACTGATTCCGGGCCGTGAAACAAATGACCAGCTCGCAAGCGGTTTGCTTTTTACGGTTTCGATGAATTCCAGGTAAACGCGTTTGAGGTCGGATTGATCCTCAGGCCAAGTGCTCAGAAATGCTTCCAGGTCTTTCCGTTCCTGCTCTGTCGCCATAAAACTCCGATGCCTCCCTGTAAACGGATTCAGATCCGCATGGATTACTCCGTCAAATGGACGCCCCATTTTTTCAGTGCGGCCACGCCGCCTTGCAGATTCCTCGTGTTTCCAAAACCGGCGTCTTCCAGAGTGATCTGTGCTTCATATGAGCGAACCCCCGAATTACATATCAGAATCAGCTTCTTGTCTCGAGGCACTTCCTCCATTCGTTCACGCAATTCGTCCTGGGGTATGTTAACCCAGCAAGCAGGGTATCGTTCCACATACGGCTGGGCGTTTTGCGGCCCCCTGACATCAAGAAAGATGAAATCGCCGTCATGTCGGCACTGAAACAGTTTGTCGAACTCGTCCACGTTCAAAATGCGGTTTTTTTCAGCCAGAATGTTATCCGCCGTATTGGCGACGGCGTTCAGTATGTCCATGGCAGCGGAGAATGGCGGTGCATAAGCCACTTCCAGGTTGCTGATATCTTCGATGGTGGGCTGATACTTGAGTATGGCGGCCACCGCGTTGATTCTCGCCGCAAGAGCATCGTTTTTGGCTCCGATACCTTGCAGACCCAGGATTCGGCGCGTTTTTCGGTCGACGATCAGCTGGAGGTACATGAGTTCCATTTCGGGATAGAAGTGGGCGCGATCTCCCTGCACCACAAAGGCGCTTACGGGATCGAACCCTTCCTGAATGGACTGCTTTTCATTGAGTCCCACGCTTCCGAAGCTGATATCGAACAGCTTGATGATGAAGCTCCCTACAACCCCATCGAATGTCGCATTACCGCCGGCGATGTTCGTGCCGATGATTCGTCCCTGCCGGTTGGCCAGGGACCCGGACGGCAGATGGAAATGCTTTCCCGTCAGCAGATGTTTGACTTCGATACAGTCGCCCCCCGCGTAGATGTCCGGATCGGATGTTTCCATCCGGTTGTTGACGGCGATCCCGCCCCTTGGGGTGACTTCGAGACCGGCGTCTCGGGCCAGATCCGAATTGGGTCGGAACCCTACGGCCATGATCACGGCGTCCGTTTCCAGGGAACGCTGGTCGGTAAGCACTACCAGGCCCGAGCCTCGGCGCTCGATGGCCTGTATGGTCTCCCCGAGATAGAAGGTAACGTTGTTCTCCTCCATATGCTTCTGGGCCATGCGGGCTACGTTGGGATCGGCAACACCGGGAAGGATCTGGTCCTGGATTTCGACGACAGCAGTCTCCACCCCCCATAAATCCGAGAAGGCTTCCGCCATTTCGAGGCCGATGGCGCCGGCTCCGATAACGACCGCCTTTTCCATGTCTCCGGCCGTAAGACGGTTCTTTATGGAAATGGCTTCATTCAAGCTGGAAACCGTGAATACGCCTTCCAGGTCCGCCCCTGGTATGGCCGGACGGTGTGCGCGGGCCCCTGTGGCCAGCACCAGCTTGTCGTAGGGTAGCTCTCGTTCTTCTCCTGAATCCAGATTGCGGACCAGGACGTTTTTGCGTTGGCGGTCGATGGCGACAGCCTCGGTTCGGGTCAGTGCGTGCACGTCTTTGGCGTTCTTGAAAAAGGACTCGTCTCTCACCATGTGGAAGCTGGTGCTTTGCAGTTGGCTTGCATCGGCTATGTCCCCTGACACGTAGTAGGGGATGCCGCATCCTCCATAGGAGATCAGCCGGTCCCGATCCACCAGAATTACATTCGCTCCGGGTTTCAGCCGTTTCACTCGGCACGCCGATTTGGGTCCCAGAGCCACCGCCCCGATGATCACAACGTTCATATGTGGCCCTCCTGAGTTGATTATGGTATTCTTAGGTCAAAGCGAATCCGGATGCAAGGTCTAAATGAGGTTCGGATCTGATAAGGCTTGACAGCGATCCGGCGCTGATGGTAAAAAGCCTTTTTTCTCCCGGAATCGAGCAGTCGAAGTGTTGCCTAGCCGGGGTAACTCCTTGCTCCGTCAGGGGCTATATCCGTAAGGAGACCGTTCATGAGGCGTTATGAGACCATCTACATTTTAAGACCGGACTTACCGGAAGAGGAAATCGAGTCCCTCTCCCAAAGATTTACCAAGGTGATTACCGACCACGGCGGAAAAGTGCTCAATGAGGATCGTTGGGGGGTCCGCACCCTGGCTTACATCGTCAAGAAACAGCGTAAAGGGTATTACGTCCTGTTGGACTTTGTGGCCGAATCGGATGCGCTTGCAGAACTTGAACGAACGTTTAAAATGATCGAGAACGTGATCCGTTTCTTCAGCATGCTGAAAGAAACGGACGTGGACCTGGAAGCACTCGAAGAGCTGCTGAAAGAGAAGCAAAAGAAGCCGTCGCGGCCGGTTACGGACGAAAAAGCTCCGTCGGAAGAACCTGCCGAGGCTCAACCTGAACCCCAGGCAGCCGAAGGCGGCGAAGAGGAAGCGCAACCGGAAGAAAGCGCAGCGGACGAGCATGAAGAAACGGAACCCGTGGAACAGGGAGTGTAGTCATGGTAAGGCCGACCAAAAGAAGACGAAGAGTATTTCACCGCAGGAAAGTATGCCGGTTTTGCACTGACAATATAGAGATTGATTACAAGGATTCTCAGAATCTCAGACACTTCACAACAGAGCGCGGAAAGATTATTCCCCGGCGCATATCCGGCAATTGCGCCAAGCATCAGAGGGAGTTGACCAGGGCCATTAAGCGTGCCCGGTCCATTGCCTTGATGCCTTTTTCGAGCACTGCGACCCAGTAGGTTTTCCAGGGCGTTTAAACATGGGGATTACCGGAGAACTGGGGAGTTTCCGGGTGCCTGCGTTGGATTCGTAACAGAAGACCTGTCTTTTCAAACGCGGTCGAAGTGCAGGCTCCTGTTCACAGGCAGCCAAGGATACTGCTTTGACACATAAGGCCCAATCAAGTTCCAGGGAACTCGGCTTAGGGACCTTAGCCCTGGTTGTTCTCGTGGCATGCTCCTCGTTGCATTTCCTGACCGGAATTATCGCCACCCTGCTGATTCCGCTTCCCGCATTGTATCTCAGGTGGAAAGCGGGGAGGTGGCGTGCGGCGCTTATTGGGATAACCGTCTATTATTTCTTCGGATTCCTAACAATGGGGAGTATTTCTCTCCCTATTTTGATGGTGCTCGCCATGCCGATGCTACTCGGAATTCTGCTCGGAGAATTCCTCCTGGCAGGGTATCCTGTGGGCCGGTGCATCGCATTTGCGACCATAGGGTGTCTGATCGCTCTTTTTGCAGTGATGTCGACCTGGAGTACGGGCGTGGATGGCGCTTCCTTTTTCGAATCGTTTCGGGCTCAGCTTCAAACGAACATGGAAGCCGCTTTCGAGGCCTACGGCTCGGCAGGATTGATCCCTGCCGGGCAGATTCCGGAATACAAGGAAATGGCGAGTGGATTGGCGGAAAGCATCTTCCGCATCTTCCCCGCGTTGTTCGTCATGGGGTTCGCTATGATGGGTTGGATAACCCTGATGATCGCCCGAAGAATCGACCCATTGAAAGGACTGTTTTCAAAAGACTGGGAACACCTTAAGGAATGGCAGGCTCCGGATCCGTTGATATGGGTTCTGGTAGGGGCAGGTTGCCTGCTGTTGTTATCCGGTCCGGTTTTGAAAGTCATTGGCATAAATGTGCTGCTCGTTGTCTTGCTGGTCTATTTTTTTCAAGGGCTATCCATCGTTGCTTTCTTTTTTGACCGTAAACAGATTCCGAAATTCATCCGGGGCTTCGGATACGCTTTTATTGCGTTCCAGGAAGTGGCTACGCTCCTGGTCGTTGGTCTGGGTGTATTTGACGTGTGGTTTAACATCCGCCGGATAGGAAAGAATGCGATGGACCCCCTTAACGAAAACGGTTAGGCAAGAAGCTTTGAATTCTATGACGGCTTTGAACCTATTTACATTGGAGTAAAGATCCGTTCAAGACGGAGGGAAAGACGTGAAGCTAATTCTGAAAGAAACCATCGACTCCCTGGGAGTACGCGGCAAGATCGTGAACGTTAAACCCGGCTATGCCCGAAACTTCCTGATTCCCACAGGGCTGGCCGTACCCGCCACCGACGTGAATATTCGGCAACTCGAAAACGAACGCCACATCATTGAAGTGTCCCTGATTCGCGAGCGCGACGAGGCGGAAGGGGTGGCGCGCAAGATCGAATCCATGACGAGTACTATCCGGGCCAAAGCGGGCGAAGGGGATCGGTTGTACGGTTCCGTTACCAACATGGATATTGCAAAGGACCTGCTGGAACAAGGCATCGAGATCGACCGGAAGAAGATCCTTCTCGAGGAACCGATCAAATCTCTTGGAGAATCGAAAGTCGCCGTTAAACTTCATCCGGATGTTGTAGCCCAATTGACAGTTAACGTGGTCAAGGAGTAAGGCTATGGCGGCTCGTGCCGCGGCTGTCACCGACAAAATCCAAATCGGCCCGCCAAAAGTCCCTCCGCAGAATCTCGAAGCGGAACAGGCCGTGCTGGGAGGCGTGTTGATTGACCCTGCAGCCATGAACAAAGTCGCCGAGTTGTTGACGCCTATTCATTTTTATCGCGAAGGCCACGCGCTGATTTTTGAGGGCATGCTGAATCTCTACGAAGATGGTGAGCCTATTGATGTGGTCACCCTCACGGAGCGGTTGAGAAAAAAACAGCTGCTCGATAAAGTGGGTGGAGCCACCTACCTTTCTGCTCTTGCCGGTGCAGTGGTCACGGCGGCCAATGTTTCCAACTATGCCCGGATCGTGCATGAGAAAGCCTTGCTCAGGTCGGTCATCAATAAGGGGACTGAGATTGCCGCCCGTGCTTATGATTTTACGGAAGACGTGGAGCGCCTGCTCGACGAGGTCGAGCAATCGATCTTCCAGATTTCCGGAAGCCGCATCAGACCCTCCTTTTTCGACCTGAACAAAATCATCAAAGAGAACATCAAGACCCTCGAATCGGCCTACCAGCGCAAGGAGGTAGTGACCGGCGTGCCGTCGGGATTCAAGGATCTGGACAAGATTACGGCCGGGTTCCAGGCGGGCGATTTGATCATCATCGCCGGCAGGCCGAGCATGGGGAAGACGGCCCTGGCGCTGGATGTGTGCCGGCATGCCGCCATACTTGGCAACATTCCAGTGGCCATCTTTTCTCTGGAAATGTCCAAAGAGCAATTGGGCCTCCGCATGCTGTGCTCTGAAGCAAGAGTAGACAGCGGCAGCGCACGAACCGGCTTCCTGGAAGAAGGTGATTTCATGCGTTTGATCGAAGCGGCCGGCCTGTTGAGCGAAGCGCCCATCTACATCGATGATACGCCTGCTCTAAATGTACTGGAAGTACGGGCCAAGGCCCGGCGTTTGAAGCTCGACAAAGGAATCGGCCTCGTAGTTGTGGACTACCTTCAGCTTATGCGCGGTCGCCACAACGTCGACCGTCGAGAGCAGGAAATTTCTGAGATTTCCCAGGGGTTGAAGGCTTTGGCCAAGGAGTTGAGCATTCCTGTCATCGCCCTATCACAGCTGAACCGCAAGGTCGAGGAACGGCATGATAAAAGGCCCTTACTATCGGACTTACGTGAATCAGGAGCCATCGAACAGGATGCGGACGTGATCGCATTCATTTATCGTGACGAGGTGTATAACAAAAGCGATGACAACCCCAATCGAGGGATCGCGGAAGTGATCGTAGGAAAACAGAGGAACGGTCCCACCGGTAATATCAATCTCGCGTTCTTGAGCAAATTTACGCGCTTCGAGAATCTGTCTTATGCCGTCTGAAGACAGCAAGTCCGTACCTCCGGCTCAACTGCGATGTCCCGAATGCGGTGCAGTGGTGCATGTTTACCGCAATCCTGCGCCCACCGTAGACGTGATCATCGAGTTGGAGGACGAATCCATCGTCTTGATTAACCGGAAAAATCCGCCGTTCGGATGGGCTCTGCCCGGCGGGTTTGTGGACTACGGAGAAACTGTGGAAGACGCGGCCCTCCGGGAGGCCAAGGAAGAAACGGGTCTCGACGTCAAGCTGGTGGGTCTGGTGGGGGTGTACTCGGATCCGACCCGAGATCCGCGGGGTCACACCTTGTCCGTAGTATTTGCCGCAGAAGCCCGAGGACGACCTCGGGCGGGCGATGATGCGGCCGATTCCGGGTTGTTCAAAGAACAAAACCTTCCCGAAAACCTTGTTTTTGACCACCGACGTATCCTGCAGGACTACTACAGGATACGGAAGATCTTATCTTGATGCGAACGCATGCGAATCTGAAAGGAGACACGGTATGGAGATAAAAAAAATCGGCGTCTTAGGCGCGGGCACGATGGGACATGGTATCGCTCTGGTATCAGCGCGCATAGGGTGCGATGTGGTCTTGCTCGATGTTGAAAAACGGTTCGTCGAAAACGGACTCAACCTGATCAATAACTTCTTAACCAAGAGCGTTCAAAAGGGCAAGATGACGGAGGATGAAAAGAACGCCGTTACGCGTCGGATCAAAGGCACTACAGAGATGAAGGATCTGGCCGACGTGGATTTTGTTATTGAAGCGGTGCTCGAGGACATCGAACTCAAAAAGCGCGTGTTCAGGGATTTGGACTCTGTGTGCCGGCCGGAAGTGATTCTGGCTTCCAACACCTCTTCCATGTCCCTTACGGAAATTGGCGCCGCTACCGGTCGACCGGGCAAGGTGGTGGGTATGCATTTCTTTAATCCGGTGCCGATCATGAGACTGGTGGAGGTGATTCGCGGGCTCGAGACGGATGACGAGGCGGTTCGGGTAACCACGGAATTGGCCGAGAAAATGGGCAAAGTCACCGTGGAAGTGAAGAAGGATTCACCCGGGTTCATCGTAAATCGAATTATGATTCCCCATATGATAGAAGCCATCCGAATCGTGGAGGAAGGTATCGCATCGGTAGAAGATGTCGACAAGGCCGTCAAAGCGGGACTAAACTATCCCATGGGGCCGTTTGAACTGATGGACCTGACGGGGATTGACATTTGTTACTTTGTAGCCGAATATTTCCAAAAGGAACTGAACAAGGAAAATAAGTGGGTGTCGCCCACATTGTTGAAAAACATGATCCGCGCCGGAAAATTCGGTAAGAAATCCGGAGGCGGTTGGTACTCTGGAGACAAATAGCTGTGTGACAAGGCACTTGAGTTTCCGAAAAGGAGGCCCTATGGCCTCCTTGTTTGCGAGTATGCTCGATCACCGCGTTGCAGGGAGGTTTCAATGAGCAGAATTAAAGTTATTCTTGGATTGGTGGTTTCCGTGCTGTTGATTTCATCCGTGACCTATGCGCAGCTTCTCGGGCTCCCGGACGATGCGCCGGCAAGGCGTATCATTGTGCCCTTCTTTGACGTGGAAGAGAATGGGACCAACGACTTTCTGGTGGTCCTGGTCAATGTCATCGATCGGGACGTGAGAACCCATATCGTGGTGACCGACAGAGACACTAATCACGTATATAATTTTGCTCTGACCCTGACCGGCGGCGATGTGGAGGGGTTCAGCATGCGCGGACTCATCGGCAGGATGCCGTCAGCCGCCCCGGGCCTTCTTCGAGTGGAAGAGGGTGGGGAGCGTTTTTTTCGTGGAGAGGTCTTTGTCGATGCACAGGCGCCCATAGTCCCTGTGGGGCAGCGCGACCAGTTCGAAGAGCGTCAGGGAAACGTGCTGCTGTGCTATGTGTATTACATCGACCTGCCTAAGGGCGCCCTGGCCGGCATGAATGGCCTTCACGTGCAGTACGGACAAGTCGCCGAAATCTTCGAGTACACGGATCCCGATACCATGGAAGTGGTCAATAACCTTGTCGACGAGGACGGGTACGAGCGTTTCACGGCGGCGGCCCAGGACGATATCGAGGAGTTGATCCGATTCGGCGTGGTGAATACGAGTGACAGCGCGAGTCTGGACTTCTTCATTCGGTACTACATCGCCGACTCCGAGGACTCCGACGCCACATTGGCCGTGTGGACCGAGGCCCCGAACAGCAATTACAGCGTTTCCTTCCTGGTGTGGGACGAAGATGAAAACGTCATCTCATCGGGTACGCCCTTGCCTCACCAGGTGAATATCATCAAACTGAGCGAGGTGGTTCCCAGCGGATTTTTCAGTGGGGGCGGAGGCGGCTGGATTACCGCCCGAAGCGGCAACGAAAATACCATGATGTGGGTTCGCGAACGCATGGTAAGGCCGGACGGAGTGGCCATGGACGCTCTGAGGCGTGTTCCGAGAGAACTGGTCCAGTAACGGGCGCTCGTTTGGTTGTGCCGGAGTATAAGTTGAAACGCCGGCCTCCAGAAAATGGCCGGACATCGAATCACCAAAAGGACACGCTCTTTGGATCGCATGAGAGTGCGCAAAGCGGGTCCTTTTTTGTTCCGTCATTCATTTATCAAACGGCCTCTTCAAGACTGAGGACGATCCTTTCTCGGGGAGGCGTGTGTCCCTCGCTTCTGTGTGAATAGACCCGTTTGCCGAACTAATGTATGACAGGTGGCCCATGAGGGGAATGATCGAAGCGTTTCTTAATCGGGTTTCACCGGCCAGGAGATCGGGTGCGTCCCCCGCAAAGGTTCAGGTGGAGGCGGAGAATCCCACATCAAACGACCCTTATTTCGTGCCTCCCGGCCACTTTCATTCACCCATACCGTCCATTTCCGAAATACGGAAAGAAGAGCAACGAATTTTTAAGATCAATCTCGAAAACGTTCCGGGCGTTGATCTGAACGAAGAGAACCAGCTCGAGTTACTGGATCAACTCGAGGTGTTTTACAGAGAATTGCCGTACAAACAAGATCGAGAGTTCTATACGGAACTCATGGCTCTGAAGGAATTGTACGAACGGGCAGAAGACGAAACCGAGAGAAAGGCCGTACGGGAAAAAGGGGAGAGGCTACTTGTAGAGAAGCGGCATAGCAATCAGAGATACTTTTTCGAAAATCCGAATTATGGCTACGCGGATGGTGTCTTTCTCTACTGTATGATCCGGTATCTCAGGCCGAGGAGGATCATCGAAGTCGGGTCCGGCTATTCTTCCTGTATAATGTTGGATACGAATGACCTGTTTCTTGATGGAGCTATGCAGTGCACCTTCATTGACCCTCATCCCCAAATGCTTCGTGCACTCTTACGGGAGGAGGATCACCAACATATACGAGTTATTGGGAAACGAATACAGGATGTAGACGTTGGTGAGTTTCGTGCCTTGGGAAGCCGTGACATTTTGTTCATCGATTCTTCTCATGTCAGCAAGGTAGGAAGTGACGTCAATTATGTCTTCTTTGAGGTGCTCCCGAAGCTTTCCGAGGGGGTCTTCATTCATTTCCACGACATTTTCTTCCCGTTCGAGTATCCGAAGAAATGGGTATATGGGGGCCGGGCTTGGAACGAATCGTATCTGTTGAGGGCGTTCCTACAGTACAACGCGCTTTTCGAAATTGTGCTGTTCACCACGTTTCTGACGGGTTTTCACGGGGACCGCATCGAGCGGACGATGCCTCTGTGCATGATCGACAAGGGTTCCAGCATATGGCTCAGACGACGATGAATGGATTCCAAAGGCTTCGCATTGTCATGTGAGCGCCTCCCGCTTTTACAGCATGCGCTCGGTGAACGTCCCGGATGTCGACTGGAGCGCCGGTGGATAGAACTGAGATGAAAATATGCTACCTCCTTGAAGGAACCGATCTCTGGGGCGGAGTGAAGGTCGTTCTCGAACAGGCGAATGAACTCCATCGGAGAGGGGTGGATGTTGTCATTCTGTCAAAAGGACCCGAGCCGGAGTGGTACCATGTGGAGGCTCCCTTCCGTCAGGTATCGGCTTTCAATCGTGAAGTCATCCCTTCCTCGGATTATGTGATTGCCACCTTCTGGAAAACCGTTGCTCCGGCAGTGGAATCCGGCAGGGGCAAGGTGGTGCATTTCTGCCAGGGATTCGAGGCCGACTATGCTGTTAACCAACATCTGGTTCCCCGGATCGAACAGGTTTACCGGCTGCCGACCTGGAAGATAACCGTGTCCCCTCATCTCGTTGATCTGATTTCGGATCGCTTCGGGCAACCTGCCGTGTGTATCGGGCAGACCTTTGACAATACCTTGTTTTATCCGGCGGATGGCTCTTCATTCCCGGCGGTTCCAAGAGTCATAGTGGTAGGTATTTACGAGGCCGATTTCAAAGGTATCCCTTTTGCGCTCCAAGCTTTGGACAGGGTTCGGGAAAAGGGATGTATGTTCGAGCTTGTCCGGATTTCGCAGCTTCCCCAGAGCGAGGAGGAGCGGCGCTATGGTTTCGAGGGAAGTTACTATGTGAATGTGCCGCCCGAGATGGTTTCCCGATTGTATCGTTCATGCCATCTGTCTATTTCGCCTTCATTGGAAGCAGAAGGTTTCGGCCTGCCTGCCCTTGAAGCTCTGGCTTGCGGCCTTCCAACCGTGCTGACAGAAATTTCCTCCTTTCGAGGTTTCGATTCCCGAAACGATTTCGCGTTTTTTGTACCTCCGTCTTCACCGGAACCAATGGCTGAGGCCGTTATCCGGTTGATGAGGGATCCGGACCTACGGCAACGACTGTCGAATCGAGCCTTGGAGGTGTCGCGAAACCACTCGACCGATAAGACGGTGTCGCGGCTGCTGTCTTTGCTGGAGAGAGGAATAGAAGAGGTGAGTCTGTCCACACACGCGGGAAACGGGCGTTCTTAGGGACAAAGCGAAGATTCCCCGGGGAGTTCGGCTCAATGGATCGAACACGGGGCGGGAAGGTTCACTTACGTCCTTCGGATTCGATGATGGCTTTCATGCCACTGATGGTTTCAGCGTAATTCCCGCTGTTGAAAATACCGGAGCCGGAGACAAAAATGTCCGCTCCAGCTCGGGCGACGGGTCCGATCGTTTCCAGATCGACCCCTCCATCCACTTCGATGAGTACGTTCAGTCCCCTATCGATGATGGTCTGTTTCAGGCGTTCGATTTTCTGAAGCACGTTTGGAATGAAGCGCTGCCCCCCGAATCCGGGATTTACGCTCATCAGAAGCACCATGTCTACATATTCCAGTACATAATCCAAATGACAAAGCGGAGAGGAAGGGTTCAGGCAAACCGAGGGATGCGCTCCGGATTCTTTGATGAGTTGAAGCGTCCGATTCAGGTGGATGCCGGCTTCCGAATGTACGGTGATATAATCCGATCCGGCTTCGGCGAAAGCGGGAATGTAGGCGTCGGGATTCTCGATCATCAGATGAACGTCCAGGGGCAGGTCGGCTACGCGTTTAATGCTGCGCACCACGGGAGGCCCGAAGGTGATGTTGGGCACGAAGTGTCCGTCCATCACGTCAACATGTAACAGATCGGCGCCTGCACGCTGAATCCGGCGGATTTCCTCTCCAAGTTTGGTAAAATCCGCTGATAGCAAAGACGGAGCGATCATCTTCATGGCAGGCGTTACTCTCCGCGTTTGGAAGCGGTTTTGAAAACCGGACTACATGCCTTCTGTGCGAACGTGGGGAGCCTGAAAGCGGCCCTGTGAACATCCGGATTGTAGTATCGCAGTCCCTCTAAAGCCTGGAAGCGGGCTTCGTCATAATCCTCGATTGGATGCCATTTTTTGGATCCGAGGGCGAATCCGATGACGCCGCTGGGGTATGTGGGGACCATACTGTAATAGTAATGGCAATTCGGGAATACTTCTCCCAGGAAGGAGAACAGACTCCTGATCACTTCATGATGATAGAAAAACGACTCGCACTGGGCCACGACGATTCCTTCATCCGTCAGAGCCTTATGCATGTTTCGGTAGAACGGTTCCTTGAATAAGACCTCACCCGGCCCGAAGGGATCGGTGGAATCCACCATGATCACGTCGAACCGGCCTGGATGACACTCGACAAATTCGGCGCCGTCGGCATAGTGCACAGCCACCTTCGGGTCATCCAACCCGGATGCCAGGTTGGGAAGATACTTTTTGGAGACTTCCACCACTTGGGGATCGATCTCGCAGAGATGCACTTCCTTCACTTCAGGATGCCTTAATACCTCGCGTACCGCACCCCCGTCGCCGCCTCCGATGATGAGGACATTTTCGGGCTTCGGATGAATCAGCATGGGAACATGCGCCATCATTTCATGATAAGCGAACTCGTCGAACTCGGTCAGCATGACGATCCCGTCAAGTACCAGCATGCGGCCCAACTTGGCTGTCTTCAACACAGCGATGTCTTGAAATTCCGATCTGAAGTGGCATAGCGTTTCATCGATGAGGACGCGCAACGTGGTTCCAAATCCGATTTCGAGTTTCTCCTCGAACCAAAGGTCCATACCGGTTCCCAATTTGGCCATCACTTGTTTCCAGGTTTCAGACATCCGAATCTCTACTTCCTCAGTTGAACGTTCAACCGGTATTGCTCTCCCTGGAAGTACTCCAAGCAAAATCGGGCGGCTTCTTCGGGTTCGTAATACTTGCAGCTGAATATGTCTATGAAAGCCCGGTTGGATTCGTTGGCGAAATGCCCGCTGATAAGAGATGTCTCAATCAACTGGACCAGGGAAAAACCTTCGACTTCGCCTTTGCCGAAGTGGACTACCAAGGGGTCCCCGTAAGCTTTCATATCAATCTCTTTGCAAAGAGCGGATGCGAAGTCTCGAACCACATGTTCGTCCGTAATGCGCTCTTTCTTGCATCCACGGATGTCTATGCTGGAGAGGATCCCCCATGCCTGCTCTTCTTTATATTGCTTACGCCACGTCAATGGACGCTCCTTCATCTTCAATTCGCTCAAGGCGTTGAGAACACCAGCCGCAAACTCCGGCCGGTCTGGTTTCATGGGGTCACTTGTGTCGAAGTTCTTCTTTCGGGATGTCGAGCGCGCCTCGCTTGAATTCGATGACCTGCGTGCTCTTGGCTCCCAGTTCGGCTCGAATGGTTTCATAGGCTAGGTCGCAGTCCACGTAATCTCCGCACACGAACACATCCACCGCTGCGTAACCGTATTCGGGCCAGGTATGAATGGATAGGTGAGATTCTGCGATGACTACGACGCCACTGACACCGTGAGGAGAGAACTGGTGGAAAAAGGGATGAATGACCTCAGCTCCGGCATTAACCGCCGCATCCACCAATATGGTTTCGATTTTCTCTTTGTCATTGAGTGCTTCCGGCGTACATCCATAAAACTCCAAAATCAAGTGTTTTCCCAGTGCCTTCAAGTTGCGGTCCCTCCTTCCCGATGTATTTTGAACCGGTGCAAGGACGCGTCGAGACACCAGTCACGGGGTCCGAATAACAGAAGGGATATGTAGTTAGCCTTGCGCCGGAAATTAAAAAAATGACCGAT
>Ga0209164_1003902_pt1 | contig 13767 bp, 8 predicted proteins | sample MTBNYHSulfiMetaG_FD_187458 | JGI IMG/M metagenome (GOLD analysis project Ga0209164, IMG submission 187458) | Enrichment culture microbial communities from rom New York Harbor, USA that are MTBE-degrading - MTBE-NYH (New York Harbor Sulfidogenic)... | ecosystem: Environmental > Aquatic > Marine >...
CGCGCGGGACGAACCGATCGACGGACAGACGCTGGCCACCATGCTGACCAAGGTGGACAGCAACGTGGATCGGGCCACGCGCATCATCGATCACATGCGTCAATTTGCGCGCAAGTCGGACATGGCAATGCAAAAGGTGTGCGTCAACTCGATCCTGCAGAGTGCTTTCGAAATTTTCAGCCAGCAGCTCAAGGTTCGCGGAATCGCGGTCAACTGGGCGCTGGCCGAAACCCTGCCCCGGATCGAGGCCGATGCCCAGCGCCTCGAACAGGTGTTTATCAATCTGCTGATCAATGCCCGCGATGCCATCGAAGAAAAATGGCAGGCCATGGGAAAACCGGGCGAAGGCGACCACATCACCATCTCGAGCCGGCAGGAGGGGGAGCGGGTGATCTGTCTGATCTGCGACACCGGGGTGGGGATCAGACCGGGAATGGAAGAAAAAATTTTTGAACCTTTCTTTACCACCAAGGAGGTCGGAAAAGGCACGGGCCTGGGGCTCTCGATCAGCTACGGCATCGTCCAGGAGTGCCGGGGGACGATCCGGTGTCTCCCCGGAAGTGAGAACGGGACCTGTTTCGAGCTGACCTTCCCGTTGGCCGGCGAGGGGGGCGGCAGGGAAGCCGGCACAGCATAAATCGAGAAAGATTGGTTTTTCTTTTTCACAAAGGAAAGGAATTGGCGGCATGGCGCTGAAAACGGAACAACTGGATATCTTGTTGGTCGATGACGAGCAGGACATCCGCGATGTTCTCGAAGTCGCCCTGGCCGACGAAGGCCACGTGGTCTTTACCGCCGAAAACGGGCAGGAAGCCCTGGCCGTTTTCCAGGAAATGCATCCGGCCATCGTCATCACCGATATCAAGATGCCGGTGATGGACGGCATCGAATTGCTTCAGCGCATCAAACGGGACGCTCCGGACACAGAAGTGATCATGATCACCGGTCACGGCGACATGGACCTGGCCGTCAAGAGCCTCAAGCACCAGGCCACCGACTTCATCACCAAGCCGATCAACGTCGAAGCCTTGGATATCGCCCTGCAGCGCACCAAGGAACGGATCATCATGCGCCGCAAGCTCGAGGACTACACCACCCATCTGGAGGCGCTCATCCGCGAAAAGACCGAACTGCAGGACCATCTCTCTTCCCTGGGCCTGATGATCGGTTCGATCTCCCACGGCATCAAGGGCCTCTTGACCGGACTGGACGGCGGCATGTACCTGCTCGAAAAGGGGTTGAAAAACCAAGACGCCCAATGCCTCGAGGAGGGTTGGCAAACGGTCAAGCTGCTCGTCGAACGAATTCGCAAACTGGTGATGGATATTCTCTTCTACGCCAAAAAGCGGGACTTGAACTGGGAGCGCGTGGACCTGAGCGATTTCGCCGAAGAGTTGGCGCGCATCATGGAAAATCGTCTGGATCAGACCGGTATTGCTTTCGAACGAAAATTCAGCGGCCTCCCGGCGTCATGCACCATCGATCCCGGCTACCTTCATGCCGCCCTGATGAACCTGTTCGAAAATGCCATCGACGCCTGTCAACGCGGCGCCACCCCCCAAGAGTGTGTCATCACCTTCGGCGTGGCCCTCGACGACGCGCACATCATCTTCACCGTAGCGGACAGCGGCATCGGGATGGATGCCCAGACCCAGGAAAAGCTCTTCACCCTCTTCTTCTCTTCAAAGGGCCGCAAGGGCACCGGACTCGGGCTGTTCATCACCAAAAACATCGTGGAACAGCACGGCGGCACGATCAGTGTCTCGTCGGCACCCGGACGCGGCAGCCGCTTTACCATCAAATTGCCGATCCGGCCGGACGTCGAGCCGTAACAGTTAGAATCGACGGAACCCCTTTACCTTCCCACTTTCCTACTTTCAGACTTTCATACTTTCATACTTTCTTACTTTCATACTTTCATACTTATATCATCCATCACCTTGCGGACATAATCACGAGTCTCTCGATACGGCACATCGCCGTTGTACCGCATAACGGTCCCCGGGCCTGCGTTGTAGGCGGACAGGGCTTTATGCAGATTGCCGCCGAACATATCGAGCATTTGCCGCAGATAACGCGCACCGCCATCGATATTCTGCTCGATATCGAAAGGGTCTTCAACGCCCAGTTCCCTGGCCGTGGCCGGCATGAGCTGCATCAACCCCCGGGCTCCGGCCGGGGACACGGCATCGGCTTGGAAGTTGGATTCGGCGCGGATCACGCCGCGAATCAATTGGGGAGGAAGATTATATCGACTGGCGGCCGACCGGATGCTCGCCGCAATCCGGGAATCGGCCGAAGACGACGCCGTTTCACCTGGCGCCACTGGCGCAGAAGAGGCGACGGCGGTCAACGAAGCAGGCGAAGCGGCCGGAAGCGCGGGTGGGGACCCTGATCCGCATGAAAGATCGTCCGCCCCGGCAGGTGCGATGGGATCGATCGCAGGTTGCAGGGGTGCCTTGGCCGCGATGGGAGACTTCCAGTAATCGGCCATGCGCATCCCACCGACCGGTGCTGATGATACGGCTGCCGGTCCGGAGGATGCCATACCCTCCAACACCTGCCGAAAACCGCCCTGTTGCCCGTCCGGGCCGATTCGGGGCGGCCGTCGGGAAGCCCCCTCGTCCCCATAACCCGCCCGTCGGAAATAATCTTGTATGGTGAGACGGTCACCTGCCACCATTTGCGTTCCCTCCCTATCCTGAATCCGTGGCGGCACCAGCCGCCCGAAATGGATCAAGCAATTCCTGTTCCAGCATCCCGGTTATAAAAATATCATTGAATATCAGATAGCTATAGAACAGGCCAATCGGCATGGCCGATCGGTGCGGGTCAAGTCTGCCGGTGAGTCGGCAAAAAAATGACGGACCACGATGTCATCAGGTTCATGCCGTGCGTTCGAAAGAATGCTATAAGATGCAGCTGCGTGCGCGGCAACGCCGGGCTATGGGATGGGTGGCGCTTTGATGGTCGCGGCGCAGGTGATAATTGAGCCAGGAGGAGGTCTTATTCAGCTCCCACAGCCTCGGCGGCACGCATCCCCTGACCATTTCACGCGTTTCGCCGGCGTGGGAAAGACGCAGGTAGGCGCGGTACCATACGCAGTAGCGTTCCGGAAATACCTCGCACCGGCCGTCGCGGCTGCCCCCGCAGGCCCCGTTGCGGATGTGCTTGGGGCATTGGGATTCAGGGCACAAAAACCCGACGTGCTGAATGGCGCAGTCGCCGCACTTTTGGCAATCGAGGAGAAGCTGCTTGGCGGGATCTTCCACCAACTCGGTCAACAGCTGGCGGCCGATGCGGCCGTCCAACCGCTGGCACAACCGTTCGAACATCGGCGCCCAGGGATGCTCACGATTAAACACGATGTCGTGCATGCCGCTGAGCAGATTGAACGCGAATCGTTCGCGCAACGGGACGCGCAGGGGGCTTTGGCCGAATTTCGGCGGCCCCCAGTTGGCGGCACGATTCCGGGGAAAAGCATAAAAACCGCCGTCTTGGGGATAATCGAAATCGGCCAGGAACTCCTGCCATTTCCCCTGAATCTGGGCCAGGCGGTCCAGAATGCGCTCCACTTCGTCAAAGTTGCCGTGGATACCGCCGATATGGATACCGCCATACCCGAGCCCTTTGAGCACCGCGGCCAAACGCGCAGCACGCTCGATGGCCGCCGCCCTTCCGGCTGTTTTATCGCGCCATTCGGTCCGAACCCGCTGGAGGAGCGCATCGGTGACCACCGCACCGGGCACCCGGCCCGCGTTCATAATGGCGGCGGCCTTCGGCTTGAGCACATACACCGAGCCGATCAAGGGCACTTGCAGGTTCATGTAGTCGCAAATTTGAACCAGTTCCTTGAATTTACGCGCGTCATAACCGAGCTGGGTGATGATGAAACGGGCGCCGGCCGATACCTTGCGGCACAGCTTGGCATATTGTGCGAATGTCTCGGCCTCGGTCTGTTTGAAAGGCGATACCGCACAACCGGCAAAAAAGGAATCCGGGTCGCCGGCCGCGTTGAGCCGTTCGCTGAGCATGTCAAGCATGATCTGCAGTTGCACCGAATCGAGGTCGAAGACCGGTAACCCCTGCCCGCCGAATCCCTGTCCCGAAAAATCGCCGTTGAGCGCCAGGATATTTTTCATGCCCATGCGGGCCAATTGCAGGGCCCGGCTCTCCATGCCCACCCGGTTCATGTCACGGCAGGTGAAGTGCACGATCACATCCATACCGATATTGAAAATCTCGTACCCCAGAACGTCCGGGCTCAGGGAAGGGTTGCCGCCCGGATTGTCGGTGATCGATACCGCCGAGACGCGCCCATCCGAGAAAGCCTCCCGGGCGATGCCCATGACCGCATCCACGGCCCGTCCGGTGGCCTCGCGTCCGGGCACCAATTCGAGGGTGACGACAAAATGTCCGGGTTCATAGAGATCGTTCTGGAAAACGCGCAGCATGACGCCATCCTTTCAAGAAAATGTCCCTGTCGCTGGAATTGACGGCGAGGCCGTGCAACCATACGCTAAACGAACGAAAAACGAGGTTCGAAGATCCACATGCAGAAAAAGATCCAAAGACGCAAAGACTCAAGGTGAGCGTTCCATGGAGAGGGGTTGGAAGTCAAGCGCCAAAACACGGCCGAAGCGATTCTAACTGAATGCGATTCATTAAACCCGGCGCGGATAGAACAGGTGAAGATTCACCTTTTTAGCCTTGGTTTGAGAATGGATTTATGACAAAGATGTCGGCAGCTGAATTCGCGGACCGCTTAACCCGTATCGTGTCAACCCATGGACCTGATCGTCAAAATGATATTCGGCGCCCCGCTTTACGGGACGGCCACCCCCGAATCGGACATCGATTACAAGGGCGTTTTTCTGCCGTCCCGTGAGCAAATTCTATTGGGGCGGATTCCCAAGTGCCGGCATTACGCCACAGGCGACAACCAGTACAAGAACAGGCCCGGGGATGTCGATGAAGATCTTTACAGCCTGCACCACTTCATCGACCTGGCCTGCCAGGGAGAAATCGTGGCCATGGACATGCTTCACGCACCCCCCAACGCTTGGATCGTGGCCAACGAGGTCTGGAAAGAGATCGTTCACCATCGGCAACGCTTCTACTCCAAAAATCTGATGACGTTTTTATCGTATGCCCGACGCCAGACGGCCAAATACGGCATCCGCGGATCGCGCCTCCATGCGGCGGCCACCCTTCTCGAGGAGCTGAAACAAAAAGATCCCAAGCTGAGGCTGGCGCACGTCTGGAGCGACCTGCCGCACATGGATCATTGTGGTGAAGCCGACCCTGACCCCAACGGCATCCGCCAATACCAGGTGTGCGGCAAAACCTTTCAGGCATCGGTCCCCATCGGGCAGGTGATACCGGTACTGCAAAAATTTCTGGAAACTTACGGGCATCGAGCCAAACTGGCGGTCGAAAATCGAGCCATCGATTGGAAGGCGGTGTCACATGCCATGCGGGCCGCCATTCAAACCCGGGAAATTGTCACCCAAGGAGAGATCGTCTATCCCCTGCGCGATGCGGCTTACCTCCAACAGATCAAAGCCGGCCGGCTCGACTATTATAAAGAGGTAGCCCCTGCCCTGGAAAACATGATGGCCGAGGTGGCCCGGCTCATCACACGCAGCAACCTCCCCGATCATCCGGACCGGCAGTTTTGGGACGATTTTATCTGCAGGACCGTGGAAACCTTTCGATTCGGCATCCAATAGATCCCGAAAGAACCGCATGGGGATTTTTTTTCAAAAGGGTCGAAAAATTGTACCGAAAACGCTTGCAAAAGCAATTGGGCTAACATATAGACCCAATTTCGAACTGCTGTTCGTCATAACCTATGGGATCTGGATTCCCACCTTGGGAACTTGCCGTCCGGATCTGTTTTCCTGATTTTTTTCGCATCAATCATGCCGCCGCTGTTAAAAACGGCTTAATGCTGAGACGAAAAGACCGATAATATGCTTGACGACCGCACGACCGCCGGTTGGGTATGATCCCCAACGTGGGGAGATGATCGACCGGAACACCATGACGATACGATATCAAATAAATTTCAAAAGGATTTTCAATGGATGAGTCAAAAAGGAAGCAACTCGAAATGCAGCTGCGCCAATTGATCAGCGCCGCGGCGAACGAAACCAAACCGGAACGCCCCGACAGCCGCCCGGTAACCGGCCGTATCCAGGTGATTCGCCGGCGTAAAGGCAGGCCGGATCGCATGATCCTGGAAGCCCAAGGCCTATCGGAATAGACGGATCCGTCCTTTTTTGGGCTGCGGTTAACGCGTTGCCGAAGCTGAATACCCTTCAGAAAAAAAACAGCACTTCTATTCAATGCCTCTTTGCGGGGCCGAATCGACACCATTTCGGAATTTGACTTCACGATAAAAGATCCGCTCCTTTTCAGCGACGCGCTGCATGCGCGCCGGATTTAGAAAAAAGCGATAGATGCGATCGATGGGATCGATGGCGTTGCCGAGCAATTTGACTTCCAGATGGGCAAGGGCTTCGATGGATTTGTCGCACACGGGGTAGCCTTTGTCATCCAGATCGATCTCAGGCGTGAATGCCACTTGTGCAATGTTGTTGATGTCCACCAGTTTAACCCGCCCCGAAGAAACGATCACGAGATTCCCCATGCCGGCCAGATCGGGAATGTGCCCGGTCTCGATAATCATCTGCTTGACGCACGATATGAAGCGTGTGACCTCGGTCCGCACCGTTTGTATCCATTCCGATTTTCGGGACGATGGGTCCGCCGTTTGGATCAGGTGGTCGTAAACCGTCTCAAGCAGCCGCTCGCCGCTCAACAGGCCCCAAGGATTGAGGATTTCTCCTCCCACAAACTCTTGAAGACCGCAGAGCAGAATCCCCCTGCCGCCCGCCGTCACATACTCGACGATGAATTCGTTGGAACGGGCCAAAAAATCGGGTGCCAGGTAGCGCTCCACCAGCTTGACCCGCCGGATCTCTTCGAGTGCGTCCCCGAGGCCTGACAATCGGGTCCGGAAGAGCCTGAGGATGCGAAGGGGTTTAGCACGGGGGTAACGTCGGATTCCGTCGATATCGATTCCGAACTTCTCCACGTCGATGTCGGTGCCGCGCAACACCTCGATGACATGCGACCGCAGCCCTTGCCGGAAATGGCGCCTGAAATGATAGGCGCAGTCGCTTTTAATGAAATTCAACCGCACGACATCGTCGTGGGTGATGAAGGGTTTTGTGCGGATGTCGTCAAGCATGGGATCTGCAACCCCGGCGCCGATACCGCCCCCCTCCCTTTGGGCACTTCCGCGGCACACCAGCGGCGCATCAATGGATGGTGGGGGGCTTGTCGTCGCCTTTATTTTTGCCGTCGATGACCGTAAAACGAGATCGCCGTCTTTTTTGTTTCAACTCGAAATACTTCCAGCGCCAGTAATTGATGTTCCACCATGGGCCCGATGGACGAACATAGAGATATCCGAAAAAAATCCCGCCCAGATGAAAGGCCCCATGCACATTGGCCTTGGCCAGAAAGGTGAGAAACGTGACGATCACCGTGCCGTAACTGATATATTTGGCCTTGACCGGCAGGACGAACATGAGCAGCACGACGGCCTCCGGACGTAACAGGCCGAAGATCACGATAAGGGTCAGCAGACTGGGCAGCATGCCGGCAAACGGAGCGCCGAAAGCGGTGAGCAGGCCAAAAAGCAGACCGATCAGGGCGCCGCCGTATGCGGCCACCGCATAGAGGGTGATGAAACGCCGGGTGCCCAGGGCCGATTCGATGGTGCCGGCAAAAAAATAGAAAACCAGGCAGTTGATCAGAAAGCCGATGGGGGCGCCGGGATCGTGCAGCAGGGGATGGGTGATCAGCTGCCACAGATGAAAACCACTGCTGCCCATGGGCCACAGGGCCAGCCGTCGATAGACGGGCAGCGCCAGCCAATGCTCACAGATCAACTCCACGACATAGATGGCGGCGTAGAGGATCAGCATCTTTTTGCCGGTGGCGGTCAACGGGGCGCCGAAGCCGAATGTCGTGCGATGTCCTTGGGGAAACATGTCCATTCGATTCATTCAAGTCAGATAGTCTCGTAAAAAATCCGGATGTTGCTTTTACCGTTATCCCGGCGAAAGCCGGGATCCAGTATTTTCAATATCTTCTGGATGCCGGCGTTCGCCGGCATAACGACCGTATGACTATTAACGGTGCCGTCAAGTCTGTGCCCATCAATAAATAACCAGTTTCTGGATGGGCAAAAGTTCACGTGATTGGGCTCAACCTTCGGCAACCTACCATTTGGCCCTGTAAAATTGAACAGAAAAGTAGATCGATACGTCATCGTTTTTCGTTTATTTTGTTCGTCTTCTGTTTTAAACAAATTAAATGGCACATGAAATCAAACAGTTTGCCGATCGATGGATACCCGCAGGCCTGGCCCTTGATCTGGAACTCACCCGCGGCAGCAGCAAACTATACAAAATCGGGGCTGTTTTTGGCGATCGCACGTTCGAATGGCATGGCGGCACGGCCGTCGAAACCGCCCTGGCAGAGCTGGATGAGTTCGGGCATGGGGCCGAATATGTCTTGGGCCACAATATCCTCAATCATGACCTGCCCTTCCTGCAAGCGCTTGCGCCGGGCCTGAAACTGCTGAAACTGCCCGTGGTGGACACGCTCTATTTGTCGCCCCTGGCCTTTCCAAGGAACCCCTATCATCGCCTGATCAAAGACTACAAACTCGTGCGCTCGGGACAAAGCGACCCGGTAATGGACGCGCATCTGGCCTTGTCGATATTTCAAGATCAACTGGAGAGCCTGAAAACCCAGGCCGAGGACTGCCCCGAGCTGATCTCCTTTTACCGTTTCGCCCTGGCCGCCGGCCGTTTCGGCACCTTCACGGGCCAGGGCCTGGCGGCTGTTCTCGAACGCGCCGGCGCAGCAACGATGCCAACGCCGTTCCAGGCCGGCGCGATCTTTCGGCAGTTGACCCAGGGCATCGCCTGCCGGATGGCCGTGCAACGGCGCTTTGGCGAGAACGGCGATGCAGCCGGCATCGATCCTGCGGCGGCATACGCCCTGGCCTGGCTGCGCGTGGCCGGCGCCAATTCGGTGCTGCCTCCCTGGGTGCGTCACCAGTTTCCCGAGGTGGTGCCCCTGCTCAAGCAACTGCGCGACATCCCCTGCGGCGATCCGGCCTGCGATTACTGCCGCCAGAACCATGACCCGGACCGGCAACTGAAGCGCTTTTTCGGCTTCGACGGGTTCCGGCCCACGCCCGCCAACCGGGACGGCGGCAGCCTGCAACGCGACGTGGTGCTGCAGGGACTTCAGGACCGCCCCCTTCTGGCCATTCTGCCCACCGGCGGCGGCAAATCGATCTGCTACCAGCTACCGGCCCTCGTGCGTCACGTGCGCCGCGGGCTGCTCACCGTGGTCATTTCGCCCCTGCAGGCCCTGATGAAAGACCAGGTCGACAACCTGGTGAAGCATACGGGGACACCCTATGCCGCCGCTATCTATGGCCTGCTCACACCCCCCGAGCGGGGGGAGGTGATCGAGCGGGTGCGACTGGGCGATATCGCCGTTCTCTACCTCTCGCCCGAACAATTGCGCAGCCGGTCGGTGCGCCAGGTGCTGGCCCTGCGCGAAATCGGGGCCTGGGTTTTCGACGAGGCGCACTGCCTCTCCAAGTGGGGTCACGATTTCCGGCCCGACTACCTCTATGCGGCCCGCTTCATCCGTGAATTCTCCCAGGAGCAGCAGTTGCCCATTCCGCCCATCGCCTGCTATACGGCCACGGCCAAGCTGGATGTCATCGAAGAGATCCGCAGTTATTTCCAGGCCGAACTGAAGCAGGACCTGCTGTTGTTCGAAGGCGGGGTCGAACGCGACAACCTGCACTTCGATATCTGGCCGGTCAGCGGAGCGGAAAAGCCGGCCCGGACGTACGAGATCGTCGTCCGATACACCGATTCGACCGCCCCGGCCGGCGTGATCGTCTATGCGGCCAAACGCAAAACCACCGAGGCGATCCGCGACTACCTGGTCCAGCGCGGCTTAGTGGCCGAGGCCTTTCACGCCGGGCTCGAGGCCAATGAGAAACGACGCGTCATCGAATCCTTCGTGGCCGGCGAAACCCCGGTGATCTGCGCCACCAACGCCTTCGGCATGGGCATCGACAAGGAGAACATCCGCCTGGTGCTGCACTACGACATCCCCGGTTCACTGGAGAACTACCTGCAGGAGGCGGGCCGGGCCGGGCGCGACCGTCAACCGGCGGATTGCATCCTGCTTTACGATCCGGAAGATGCCGAAACCCAATTCAAACTGGGCGCCCACTCGGAAATCAAAAAAGAGGAGATCCAGCGCATCCTCAAATGCCTGCGGCGCAGCAAGACCAACCGGGACGACGAGGTGGTCATCACCACCCAGGAGTTGGTCCGCGACGAGGAGATGTCGGAGGTGTTCGAGCGGGGCGATCCCGCCAACGACACCCGCGTGCGGACCGCGGTTTCGTGGCTGGAACGGGCCGACTTTCTGAAACGGGAGCACAACCTGACCCAGGTGTTTCAGGGACGACCGCGGGTCAAAAACCTGGCCGAAGCCGATCCCCTGCTCCGGGGGCTGGGGCTTTCCGATACCATGGCGCGCCTGTGGCGCGGCATCCTGGGCATTATCTTCAATGCGCCCGCCGACCATGGACTGAGCGCCGACGACATCGCAGAGCGCCTCTTCTCCTCGACCTCGGAACTCCGGGAACTCGAACAGACCCACGGCCTGAAACCCGCCCAGGTGGTCATTTACGCCATGCACGACATGGCGGCCGCGGGCCTTCTGGACAAGGGCATGGTACTGTCGGCTTTCATACGGCCCCGGGGCCGGAACAGCGCCCGCAAACTGCTGGCCCGGGTGTGCGATCTGGAAACGCGCTTTTTGAAACTGCTGCAGGAAGAGGCACCCGAGGCCGAAACCGGCGGCTGGATGGATCTGGATATCAGCCGCGCTAACCAGAGATTGCAAAACGCGGGCGAGGAGAGCAATCCCGTGACCCTGCGCAACCTGCTCAAGGGGCTGGCCTATGACGGCACCGGAATGGCCGGGTCGCACGGCAGCATCGACCTGAAGCATATGGGCCGCAACCGCTACCGCGTGTCCCTGCGGCGCAGTTGGCCGGCCATTATGGAGATCGCGGCCCTGCGCCGCGGCGTGGCCGAGCTGATCGTACGCGAGCTGGCCGCCAGGGCCCTGGCCGACCTGGCGGACACCGCCCAGGGCAGTACGAGCGATCTGCTGGTGGAATTCGGTGCCAACGACCTGGCCGAGGCCATCCATCACGACCTGCTGCTCCATTCCCAGATCAAAAAACCCCTGGCGGCCATCGATCGCAGCCTGATGTTTCTGCACGAGCACAGGGTCATCGCCCTGCAAAACGGGCTGGCCGTCTTCAGGCAGGCCATGACCATCCGGCTCAATCCGGAGGAGCGCAGACGCGCCTACACCCTGGGCGATTACCAGCCGTTGGCGGCCCATTACCGAGAACGCCGTTTCCAGGTGCACGTGATCATGGAATACGCCCAACTGGCCATGGACAAGATCGCGCGCGCCTTGAGTCTGGTGCTCGATTACTTCTCCCTGCCGCGGGACAGCTTTGTCCGAAAATACTTCGATGACCGTCGGGAGGTCCTGGAACGCGCCACCAGCGCGGAGGCGTACCGGCAGATCGTCGAGCGCCTCGACAATCCGATCCAGATTCAGGTGGTCGGCGACCGGGTGACGGCCAACACGCTGATCCTGGCCGGCCCCGGGGCCGGCAAAACCCGCGTCGTGGTTCACCGTTGCGCCTACCTGCTGCGCGTGGAGCGGGTCCCGGCCCGGCGCATCCTGGTCGTGTGCTTCAATCACAACGCGGCGGTCGAGCTGCGCCGGCGCCTCGGCGATCTGGTGGGCTCCGAGGCCCGGGGCATCACGGTGGCCACCTACCATGGTGCGGCCATGCGGCTGGCCGGCATGTCGCTGCGGGAATTGACGTCCCGCGCGGAAACCACCGGTGCCATCGACTTCGACGCAATTCTCCGAACGGCAGTGGCCCTGCTAAGAGGCGAAACGGAGGTGCCGGGCCTGGCCCCGGACGAGGCGCGCGATCAACTGCTCCAGGGCTACAGCCATATCCTGGTGGACGAATACCAGGACATCGATCAGCTGCAGTACGATCTGGTCTCGGCCATCGCCGGTCGAAGCCTGGGGGAAAACGAAGGGCGCCTGGCGATCATGGCCGTGGGGGACGATGATCAAAACATCTATGCCTTCAAAGGCGCCAACGTGTCCTTCATCCAGCGTTTTCAGCGGGACTACCACGCGCGCACGGTTTACATGGTGGAAAACTTCCGTTCCAGCGCCCACATTATCCAGGCCGCCAACCAGTTGATCGCCGATAACCGCGATCGCATGAAACAGGAACATCCCATCCGGATCGATCGCCACCGGGCAACGGATGCGCCCGGCGGCCTCTGGACCCAACGCGATCCTCTGGCCCGGGGTCGTGTCCAACGACTTCGCGTTCACCGCTACGCCCAGCAGCCGGTCGCTCTTTTCCAGGAATTGATGCGCCTCAAGGGGCTCTGGCCCGATATGGCCTGGGGCGATTGTGCCGTGCTCGGACGCACCCACCAGGTCCTGACGTCGGTGCGCGCCCTGTTCGAAGAAAAATCAATGCCGATCAAAACGAGCCTGGACACCGCCTTGCCACTGCATCGCATCAGGGAAATCGATCGGTTTCTCACCCGGCTCAAGCAGGTCGAAGGCGATATCCGCAGCGTTTCGGAATTTCGTGCATGGCTTCCGCCGGCGGCGACCGGCTCGCCCAACCCTTGGACTGCCTTGCTGGCCGACCTGCTGAACGCCTACCAGGCCGAGAGCGCCGATGCCCCTCTGCCGATCCACCACCTGGTGGATTGGCTTTATGACGCCCTGGCCGAACAACGCCGCGAAAAGAGCATCGGGGACGGCATTTTTCTCAACACCGTGCATGCCGCCAAGGGCCTGGAATTCGACCATGTCTTCATTCTCGACGGCGAATGGCGCCTGCCTGCCGAACGCATCAAACAGGAAGAGGAACGCCGCCTGCTCTATGTGGGCATGACGCGGGCCAGGCAGAATTTGTGCTTGCTGGAAACCGGCGATCAGGCCAATCCGTTCATCCAGAGGCTGACGGGAGAGTGGATCTGCATGCGCCGGGCGGCGGCCGATCTGCCGGTGGATGAAAAGTTGCTGTGCAAGGATTACGCGATGCTGGGCCTGCGCGACATCCATCTGGGTTATGCCGGCACCCGGCCGCCTGCTCACCCGATCCATCGGCGCCTGGCCGACCTGCAGGTCGGTGAGCGGCTGGAAATGGTCTCTCATCATGATGGCATCGCGCTTCGCACTGGGGATGGCGTTTGCGTGGCCCGGCTCTCCCAGGAGGGCTGCCGCGCTTGGACGGACCGGCTGGCATCGGTCGCCGAGGCCCGAATCGTAGGTATGCTTCAATGGTACGCCGATGACGGTCAGCCGGAATTCCGCCGCTATGCCAGAGTAGCGTCCTGGGAGGTGCCGCTTCTGGAAATCGTCACGACGAAGGATTAAAATTCACAACTTACGGCATTCGATTGTGAATGACCATCGCCGCAAACAGCACCACGCCGAATAGAGAGAAGTAAAGACCGTTGAGGGTCTGCTGATATTTGACTTTGATCTTCTGGTCCGTTTCGGACTGGATCA
>Ga0209164_1003905_pt1 | contig 13759 bp, 13 predicted proteins | sample MTBNYHSulfiMetaG_FD_187458 | JGI IMG/M metagenome (GOLD analysis project Ga0209164, IMG submission 187458) | Enrichment culture microbial communities from rom New York Harbor, USA that are MTBE-degrading - MTBE-NYH (New York Harbor Sulfidogenic)... | ecosystem: Environmental > Aquatic > Marine >...
AATTCTCCTTATAAATCCGCTTAAAAAAACAACAGTGACTGGCAACCTTCTCCAGGCCACTGATCTTATGAAATACGTCCTGCTTCTTTTTGTGGATTTATCTTATCAGGTGCAGAATGCTACACCCTATTGGTTGTTTTGGCAATAGTTTGAAAGATTAGTATTTTTGTAAAAAAAAGCCCGCCTGTCAACTGCGCAGGCGGGTAAGTATGAAATTCTTTCTTGACTAAGATATCACTTGCATGCTTGCATCGAAATATCTTTCTGTACCTCGCCACGAGCTACGATGGTTTCTGCATCACCCTGGGCAATAAACTGGTAGTGCATGACCGCATGATCGAACGTGGTGTAGTTGGCAATTTTGTTGGATTGCAATGTGATGCTGTAAAGGTCGTCGCTTTTCTTGGACATGGCATGACCGGCATCCCATTTGGTAATTCCGCCGCTTTCTTTATCGGCAAAACGCGTGAACATGATCAACACGTAAATATCATCTGGATTGGTTACTCGTGTAGAGATGGTAATTTCACGGCTGCCACACGAACCATCGCCATAATAGAACAGATCCTTATCATGCTTAATATCAAAGAAAGTGACTCCTTCTGGCGTTTCAGTTGGTTCAGGCTCTGCCTTCGCTTCTTCTTCTGCTTCTCCTTCGACAGCTTCGGCTTGGGATTCTTGTTCCGCCTGGGTATCCGGTACTTTCTGATCTCCGGCAATGTTCACATTTGCCACGGCGTAATCGCTCCAAACGCCGGAGGCGCTTTGGGCGCGCACACGAATGGTGTGGCTGCCCGAAACGGTCGGCTGCCAGGTGTAGCGCAGCGCCACCACCTTTTGGTCTGATCCAGGTGTGGCAATCGAACTTACCACTTCGCCGTTGATGCTCAATTCAACCGCTGCTACCCCCTCTTGGCTGCTGGCATGATAAGAAATATCCACCGATGCCATCTCCAGCGAGGAATTATTGGCGGGTGCATCAATGCCTGCTTCCACTGGAGCCGCTTGTTCTTCAACTTCCTGTCCCCCGCTGCCGAAATCAACGCTGATGCCGGTAAACTCGCAAGATAGAAAAACCATCAGGATTATTAGAACATATACCAACCATTTCATCTTCTTCATCTCTCACCTCGTCTTTTCTGCTTTGCTGCTTGCATGCATTATAGCAAGATGCGGTAGTGTAAATCAATCATTGCCGGAGGATTTTTCCTCTTCATTGAGCAATTCATACCAGTATGCCAGGAATTTCCATTTGCCCCATTTTGCGTAAATGGCATCAACCTGCTGCAGATCGATTTGTGCAAGCGAAAAATATTTTTGGCGTATGAAAGTCCGGAAAACCGAATCTATCGGAATGGCATCATAACATCCCAGCAGCATCAGCATGGAAGCCGCAGCATAGTTCCCGATGCCTTTGATTCCCAGCAGATTCTTCTTTAGCTCCAGCGCGGGCATTCCATGATCGTTGAGAAAATCAAAATCCTGCGGATTTTCCAGCATGCGCACCGCAAGTTCATGCACGTAGGCTGCACGGTAACCCAAGCGCAAAGCTGATTGGAATTGAGCAAGAGGGATGGATGCGATCTCGAGAGGATTTGGGAAACACTTCAGGCAGGCTTGTTCTGGAAAAGGTTTGCCGAAATTGCTCACCAGCTCGCTGACCATGCGCTTTGTCCCAGCCCATTGCATGTTGGTGGTGCAAATCACTTTTACCAAATCTTCAAACACAGTTGGTGACCGCAGCAACCTGCCCCAACCGACAGGCATCTGATTCCAAGGCGCACCCGCGTGGGAACACAAGGCGTAAAATTCCTCGAAATTCTCATCCAAACGCAGCATGCGTTTTACACCAGCGCGCAGTTCATCCAAATCTTTTTGAGATATTCTCTGCGTGTGTTGGACGTACGCAACGATCTTCTTTTGACTGCCGGCAGTCCTTTCGCTTACGCGTAGCAGGACCACCTGCCCGCTGGCGAGAGCATCCACCCGTTCAAGGACATTGCCATTGGCATGAAGAGCATTCGGCAGCAGATCAATCCAGCCATGGGCGTGCAGCAAATTGCGCAAATCGAACATGCCTGGAGCGTTCATTTCAAAGGTGGTTGTCATCATGGCTAAAAAATTTTACTTTGTATCCTTAAAGCAGTGGAAGATTATGCTACCATGCAGGCGACAATTCGACAATTCACATCTACGGGATTGCAGTAGTGGACACAAAGCATCCCTGTTGTTTTCAAACAAATCATTCAGTTTTCTGCAGGACTGACAAGACTTCGCGCGCATTGGCGGCACGGATGATTCTTTCACGATTTTCGGCTACGGCAAAAAAATTAAAAATTTCCGACAGGGTGCTGGTGTGAACAGAATTCACAGGCGAGGAGAATGCCATGGCAATCCTCACTGGGTCGAATACCTTATGCCCGAAATGGATCGGCGAGTGCAAAGTAACCAAACTGATAGCGAGTTTTTTAGAACCCATCTCCGGACCGGCATGCAGCAGAGCGGTATTGGGAGCAATTACCATATACGCCCCATATAAGCTGTAAAGATCCTGCATAGCTTTGATGTAACTAGGCCAAATTGCATCCACTTCCAGCAACAATCTGCCTACCTCTTCAATCACCCTGGATGGCAGATTGGCATTCACATCGGTCTCTATGACCTTTTCGTTTAGAATCTCTTGGAATGTATAGGACTGATTGGGAGGAGGCGCGATAGAAAGTGATTGGCTCTGTTCCAACCCCAGCGTGTTCTTGATATTTTCAACATCTTCATCCGACAAAAAGGAATTCACGTGGATTTGCGTGATGGGAGTGATGCTTCCCAGCGGAACCGTAGATATGATGGCGTCGCAGCCCTCGATGAGGTTCAACTTGTGCACCAATTCAAACACCGAGACCATATCTACCACGTCAATTTGCGGAAAGCGCGTATTCAATTGACTCCTCAATGAGAAAGCAGTAGCCACGCCCGCACCGCAGACAAGCAGCACTCTTCTCTGGAAGGAGGCTGCACGCACACGTTCTAAAGCAGTGCGGGCGTGGTTGCACATGCGGCGCAACATGAGTTCGGATTGGGTAAAATCTTCGTTTTTCAACATAGGGGTCAAGATCCTCATCAGTACCTGTTCGATGGTGCTTGCGGGTTTTTCCGGGTTAAAGGCATCCCCTGCCACAAATTCGTCGCGTTCCCCGTTATGTTGAAAGTGTTCCAACTCCCACTCGATGCACTGAATTAATTGGCGATCTTCATACAAACCCGCATGCAAGTATTTGGCAATTTCCTTTACTATTTGATTGGCCAGCACTCTATTTTTTTTCTTGCCGATGTGCAGTACCTCACGCTCACCCTGTCCGGATTCATTCACACCATATTGAAAGCATTGTTCTAAAAGAAAGGCTAGGTGCGCTTTTTCTTGGTCAAGCTGTTCTCTTTGGATATCATCTACCAAGGCATCCCAAATCAAACCCGCTTCGCGCTTCAATTTCTCACTGCTGGCAACTCCAACACCCACGGCTTTTTTTAGGTAATTACCTGTTCTCAAACGCGAGAGGGCTACACCCAGATACAGACTGAGTTCGAAATGAACGCGATCGAACAAACGGCGTTGGGTTTTCACCTCCAGGGAACGGATGTGTTTTTCGCAGGCCGGCAGCCGCATGTTTTGAATGAATTTCTGACTTTGAATAAAAAAAGCGCTCTTGTCTAAATTCACCAACTCGATTTCCTCAACTGGCAGAACGCAGGCTTGGATTAGATACTCCTGTCCAAGATTTTGGAACAAAACTTCTTGAACAGCCTCACGCACTTTCAATTCTTCTCCTTTGATCTTCAGAGGGCCGTTGCGTCTATTTACAAGCGACAGAGAGAAGGATTGCAGCCATTCTTTGACCTTATCAAGGTCGCGATAGAAGCTGGTATAGGAGGTTTTAGTCAGAGCGCGGATTTCAGAGAGGGTGTAATTATTTGGATCGGTCAGCAAGATCTGCAGCAGGAGCCTAAATCGTTCATTTTGATTCAATGCGCTAAAATGCACATCCATGCTCTGCAAGGCTTCCCGCAGTTCTTTCTTTTCCTTTTCATTGGCCACCAGGAGGATGCCCTCATTCGGTTTTTGCTGCACCTCAATTCCTGCAAATGTCAAGCACGCCCCGATTTTTTTTATCGAATAACGGACTTGCGAGATGGATAGACCCACCTGGTCAGCTAAATGCTGTGCACTGACAGCCTGTTTGTGTTCGAGCAAGGCTGCCAATACTTTTTTACCGTTGGATGACAGACACAGAATGATCTTCTGAAACATCTTCCTCCAGTGCGGAAGGATCCCAAGTATATTCTACGGGTGAATTACCTCGCGCGGTTATCCACTCTTCATACATTTAATCATGGAATTGTGAAACAGTGCTGCCCTGTGATCGATGCTACACTGGATTGGAAAAACATCAAGGAAAGCATGCATGAGTTTGGATATTTTCTCAACCGAAATGATCTTTATTCACCCGCAAATCTTCAATGATGGTCAAGAAGGGGTCATTCATTATCTCTGTTCACGAATGGTGGAAAAAGAGTACATCACAGAAGAATACTATCACCAAGTGATTGAACGCGAAAAAAAGCATCCCACCGGATTACCTACTCTGCCATTCGCCTCGGCCGTACCGCATGCAGACCCGATCGGCGTCAAATCGACCGGCATCGCCTTGGCGGTCTTAGAACAGCCTGTCGATTTTAAAGCTATGGATAACCCCCGCCGAACATTGGCGGTTTCTCTGGTCTTTTTGATGTCTTTTATAAAAGGCGACCAGATTGCCGTGCTGCGCTGGATCTCGAATGTTCTCGGCAACCAAGAGATCGTGCAACAAATAGCTACATCCACCCAAGCAGTGCAAGCATACAAAATCATCGAACCGTTCTTGAAATCTATTTAAAAAAGAGGAGTGCAATGTCTCAGATTGGTAAAGAATTCCGATTAGCCCAAATCATCAACCAAAGCAGTCACAAACAAGTATGCGTTGCCATGGATCACAATCCAGCCATCGGTCCTTGCCAGGGATTGATCGATCCCATCGCCACAATGAAAACCATCTGCGCTGGAAGACCGGACACGCTTTTCACCCACTTCGGCAATATAAAAAAAGCCATGCCCGTGCTGGCTGCCCAGCGCATGCCTTTTCTGCTTTCAATTACAACCGCTACTACCTTAGGACCGGATGCCAGCCGAGTGTATCTGGTAGACACGGTGGAACATGCCTGCCAGATCGGCGCCAACGGTGTTTCCATGCGCATCTTTGTGGGAGCAGAATACGAGCATGAAATGATCCAGAACCTCTCCAAGGTTGCTCTGGAGTGCGAACAAAGCGGCATGCCGCTGATGGCAATGATGTACCCATACGGAATGGAGAACATCCTGGAAGCCAAGTATCTCAAACACGCTGCGCGCATCGGCGCTGAATTGGGAGCGGACATCGTAAAAACGTATTACACCGGCGATCCAGAAACTTTCCGCGAAGTGACTGAATCCTGCCCAGTGCCGATCGTAATGTCCGGCGGGCCGAAAGCTGAGGATCCGCTCGATTTTCTAAAAATGGTTGCGGGGGCTATGGCGGGAGGCGCCATGGGGGTTGCAGTTGGCAGAAACGTCTGGCAGAGCGCGCAGCCGGTCAAGATGCTGGAAGCCGTCAAAATGGTTATCCATGAAAATATGGCAGCTGAAGCTGCTTTTGAAAAAAACTTTAAATCATAAAGGAGAGCAAACATGGAACCCAAGCGCATCTATAAGATCGCATCCGTGTGTGGATCCGGATATGCTACTTCGGGCTGGATTGCCGCGAAATTGAAAGATGCTCTGTTGGAGAAAGGCATCGAGGTAGAGATCACGGAAGTCAAAGTCATGGATCTGGCAATGGTGGTGGATAACTTTGACCTGGTGGTTTCCGCCTCGGAATTGAATGACATCTACAGCGTTCCAGTGGTGGCCAGTTCGTCCATCATCACCGGCATCGGATTTGATGAAACCCTGGAAAAAATTGTTCATAAACTGCAGGAGGTGAAAGATAAGAAATAGAGAATCAAAGTTCAAGAAAAAATAATTTGTTTTCAATTTTTATGGAGGTAAAAAAATGAGTGCAATCGCTAATGCAATTGGTGTGTTCTTTGGTTGGATCAACTCGCTCGGGGCGACGGTTATGCTACCCATCGCGCTGTTCTTTATCGGTATAGCCTTCAAGATCAAACCCGGTCAGGCGTTCGTGAACGGTTTGCGCGTGGGCATCGGTTTCTTCGGCTTAAACGTCATGATCGGTGTAGTTGCATCCAACATCGGGCCTCTGGCTAGCGCTATCGTGGAAAAAACCAGCTTGGCGCTCTCCATTCCCGACGTCGGCGTGGGCCTTCACTTCCCGATCGCTTTTTCACTACCTGCTGCCGCTTTCATGATCCCACTCGGCATGCTGGTAAATTTTGTCATGCTGTTGCTGAAAGCCACTAAAACCGTTGATATTGATGTGTGGAATTTTTGGCCGTGGATGTTCTCCTGGGCGTGCGTACAGGGCGTGACTGGCAATGCCTTCTTTGGATTTCTGGCATTCGTCTTCACGGGCGTAGTTTCACTGGTGCTGGGCGACCTGCAAGCCAAATATATTGAGAAGTATTACAACATGCCGGGCATTTCCTTCCCGCATCCCTTCTCTTCTTTCTTTGGTTTGCTGGCCTGGCCGTTCATGTGGCTGTTCGATCGCATCCCTGGTTTGAAGGATTGGGAAGCTGATATCGAATCCCTGCAGAAGAAGATTGGCCCCTTGGGCAACTCCACCGTACTAGGCCTCATCATCGGTTTCGTTCTTTCCCTGGTGGCGGGTTATACGGTCATTGCTGCGCTGCAGACTGGCGTCATCGTGGCAGCTATCCTGCTGCTGATGCCTGAAATGATCAAAAATTTGATGTCGGGGTTATTCCCCATCTCCGAAGCGGCTCGCAAACTGCTTTCCAAGCGCTTCCCAGGCAGAGAATTCTATATTGGTCTTGACTGCGCAGTGGGCGTAGGACAGCCCTCAGCGATCGTGGTGGCGGTACTATTGATCCCCATCACCCTGTTCCTAGCTGCGATTCTGCCGGGTAACAAACTGCTGCCTTTGGCTGACCTGGCGTTCCTGGGTTTCTGGGTTGCCATGCCAATGGCTATGTTCAAAAACAACATCATCAAGGGTGTGCTGTATGGTACGGTTGCCATTGCAGTGAGCCTGTGGATGGCTACCAGCATTGCTCCCTTGGTCACCGAACTCAGCCTGGCGGCTGGCAGCACCATTCCCGAGGGTGTTTCCGAGGTTTCCGCGCTGACCATTTATCCATGGTCTTGGGTAACATCCTGGTTTGCGTCGCTCTTTACGGGTGGCTTTTAATATCTGCCTTGCCGGATCAATATCCGTGATAAGGTAGAGGGTAGAGGGGCTGTTAGAGCAACGCTCTAACAGCCCTCCTTGCTAATTATAAGTTAATCTAAACAGGAGAATCATGAAAGCTGCTGTACTCATAGAACCTGGAAAAGTCGAGATCAGACAGGTCGCGGATGCGGCTGCCAAACCAGGAGAAGTGCTGATCGAGGTAAAATCCTGCGGCGTATGTGCTACTGACGTGAAGAAGTTCACCGGAGCCAGCAAAGCGCCTTTTCTTCCTTTTATCTTGGGACATGAACCAGCTGGAATCATAACAAACTTAGGGGATGATTCTATAAAACACTTGGCACCAGGCGACCGAGTGGCGGTCGCTCCGGTGATCACCTGCGGGCATTGTGCTGGCTGCCAGAGCGATAGGACGGCTTTGGAAGGCATGGGCATGTGCGAAAATTATGTGGTGGTCGGTTTTTCCATGAACGGCGCCTTCTGTGAGCGTATCGCGGTGCCTGTGCAGAATGTGGTGAAAATTCCTGACAGCCTTGCCTTCAAAGATGCAGCCATCATCGAGCCAGTGGCTGCCTGCGCGAATGGGGTCTTGCGCTCTGCTGGCACTACACCAGGTTGTGCGGTGGTACTTGGGGCTGGCTTTATGGGGCTGGTTTGCCTGCAGCTCTATAAGGTCTTGGGTTATCGGGTCTTGATTTCCGACTTGCTGCCCGAACGCCTGGAACTTGCCAAGCAATTAGGCGCTGATCGGGTGATGCACGCGCAAGAGGAGGATGTTGAAAAAATCGTGCATGAATTCACCGGCGGGCTTGGCGCCGATGGCGTGCTGTGCGCCATTGGCAGCCAGCCGATCTCAGAATCCGCCATCCGTATGGCGCGCAAGGGCGGCAGGGTGGTCATGCTGGCATCCGCCGGGCATGATACGCAGGTTTCCTTCAATCTCAATAAACTGCATTATGACCAAACGATCATCACCGGTTCAGTCAGTTATACCAACACCTCTTATCAGTGGGCGCTGGAATTAATGAGCCAAGGACGGTTGGGATGTGAGCATTTGATCAGCGCCACCGGCAAGCTGGATGAGGTGGCTGATCTGCTGGCTAAAACCCGCGACCACGTGGGCATAAAAAACGTGGCTCTTTATTAGAAAGGCAGGCAAAATGCATTTGACAGACAAAGTGGCGCTAGTCACCGGCGCAGCCCGCGGAATCGGCAAAGCTATCGCGCGTGAATTTGCCCTACGCCAGGCAGCAGTGATCATTACTGATATTACCGAGTCCGGCGAGCAGACCGCGCGCGAGCTTCGCGATGAAGGTTTGCAGGCAGCATTCCGGCTGGTGGACGTGACCGATCTGGCGCAAGTATGCGCTGCGGCAGCCAGCGTTTTAGATGAATTTGGGCATATTGATATATTGGTGAACAATGCCGGCATCCGTCCGACCCAACCCTTTGACCAAATGACGTTGGCGGACTGGCAGGCGGTATTAAGAGTCAATTTAGAGGGAGCCTTCAATTTTTGCTCCACAGTGCTGCCGAATATGAAATCCAACCGCTGGGGGCGAGTGATCAACATTTCCTCTTTGGCAGCCCAGCAGGGTTCCACTGGCGGGCACACGCACTACTCGGCCTCCAAAGCAGCTTTGCTGGGATTGACGCGCTCGCTGGCGCGCGAGTATGCGCGCTTCAACATCACAGTGAATGCCATCGCGCCAGGCTGGATCGATACCGAAGGCTGGGGCGGGGAACTGGAGGGCAAGCGCCAGGAATACGCCGCTAAAGTGCCGCTGGGCAGACTGGGCACGCCTGAAGACGTCGCGCAGGCGGCGGCATTCCTGGCATCCGAACAGGCGGCTTATATCACCGGAGTTACCCTGCCAGTCAATGGCGGTCTGTATATCAGCTGATGGATGCAAAAACGAAGGTCAACAGGGGGGATAGGCTTTAAAAACCAAGCTCCTCGCCCAGGACTCGAACCTGGAACCTAGCGGTTAACAGCCGCGCGCTCTGCCAATTGAGCTAGCGAGGAAAGCGCGCTTATTATAGAAGTGCTTGAAATCCTTGTCAAGCCGTGCAGCGCGTGAAAATTGATGTTCCTTCATGCGGTTCAAAAAATTCTGAGTCATTTTCCATACCACCATTTGAGCACCCTCAAAGCACGCAGAGTGTTCCAACGAGAAGGTTGCCCAATCACTTCCATTTCAAAGAAAGTCTGGCCTGCATGGCGATGCTGCAAATTCCAGCTGCCATCTTTATTGCGCTTGGCTAAAAGCAAGCCAACAGCATCCTTTAGGCGCGGGTCTCTTTCCTCTCGGCATTTTTGAAAAAAATCCAAACCTGCCAGAATGTCGAAATGCCAGCGCGGTGGAAATGAAAAAAGAGTCATGTTTTTATGAATGGGCGCTCCTTCATTCTGATACAAGCGGTGGTCTAAAAAAAATTCTAAACCACGCGCCAAGTTTTGTTCAAGCTGGCTTGTGAGCTGCGGATAAAATTTTTGCGCCTCCCGCAAAGCCTCCAGGCACAACCAGGTAGTATCGCAGATATATTTCAAGTTGGAGATTCCCGGTTCAGGCTGCCAACAGCCATTTTCTAATTGCTGCGAAAGCAAAAAATCCAACAAAATTTGAGTACGTTCTTCGCGAATCTCAAAATACGTTAAAAGTGAAAGAAGCATGGCGTTCACGCCGATATCAGCCGTTTTTACTGTTTTAGCAAAGCAGATATATCCATCCTTTTGAAAACCACCTTCCAGCAGCAGACGGCAAGCCTGCCGAGCGCGGGGATGGTCGGATGATAAACCCATTCGACGCAGGAGCAGCAAAGAGTAGGTGGTGGATAACCATTTATGGTTATACAATTGACCTCCCCAACGCCCATCCACATCTTGTAAGGAAAGCAGCTTGGCTCCCCAACCACGTACGGCGACCTGGTTCTTTTCGTGGGTACAAACCTTTTCATCACAAACAAGAAGGTCCTGCATGACCTGCCAACGGATAGAGGGATCACCTGCCAGCAGCCATTGAATCAATACTTCATTTTCTATTTTGATCATCCTCTTCACTACTTCTTGGATGCCCTTTTTGGCAGATTCTCCTGCACGCGGAAGGCGACCATGCGGCTGATCAAGTTGAGCGGCAGGGGTTGGTCGAGCGGGAATTGCACCGCGCCCTTGGAATACTTGTATGGCGAGAGTTCGCCCCGGAATTTCTGGATGGCGCTGGGGGTTGGATAGAAACCGATGTGGTGTTTTTGAGCGGCGAAATGCACCAAATTCCCATTCAGGAAATAGGTGGGCATCTGATAGCTGATCCTTTCCTCCGCTTGGGGAGCTTCCGCGTGGATCGCTGACCGAATTGCTTTCAATTTCTCTTGAACATTTGATGGGAATGAAGAGATGTATTCATCGATTGAACGAAAGAGATTACTATTACTATTCATTCTATTTTTTAAGGTAACTATGTGGAATTATGTGTATTTTATCTTTTTTTTTATCATTAAAAGCTGAGGGATATTGAGATATGATTGCATTTAGGCGAACTGTTATATTTTTAAGTGCGAACCTGTTTCTGGTGAAAACTATTTTTAGCACGTGTGTTTTGGCGGTTTTTTGAATCCAGAAAAGTCTAATGAAATGTAAAATTGACTAGGGAACCTTCCATTTGTAAATATATAATTACTTACTTGTGTCTTTGAAAAAAGACCCCACCTCTTGGAGAGAACTAATCATGAATGAATTAATTAATAAATTATTATTCAATGGACCCGAAATAGTGGATGTCCTGTTTTCTTTAGTGCTGGCTGTCGTCGTTGGCGGTCTGATCTCGCAATTGTATAAAGGCACCCACCGTGGATTGAATTATGAACATTCCTTCATGACCTTACTGGTACTGATGGCACCCATTGTGACCCTGGTAATGCTGTACATCCGCGGCGATCTGGTACTTTCGCTGGGCTTGATCGGTTCGCTATCCATTGTACGCTTCCGTACCGCCATCAAAGACACACGCGACATGGTCTTTATTTTTTGGGTCATCGCGGTTGGATTGGGGGCGGGTACATACAATTGGGGCGTAGTGCTGGTTTCATCCCTGTTCATCATGGCAGTGGTAGGGGTGCTGTATTACATTCGTTATGGGCAATCACAAAACCAGGATTTCGTGCTGTCCTTTTCTGGCCAGATGCCGTATGACGGAGAGCAAGTTCGCGAGATCCTGCAGCGCCATACTCTGGATGCCCGCATGCGCTCTTATGAGACGGAAGGGGAAGGGTGGGAAATCATCTATGAACTGCGTTTGGCCGAAATGACCAGCACTAGCGCTGATGAGTTGATGCGGGAATTGAAATCACTGCCGGGGGTGCGCAATGTATCCCTGCTTGCTCCACAACTTTCCCTGCCGTTATAAAACAGCACTGAAGGAAGTATTTTGACCACCAATAACCAATCGGCGAGCAGCGACGCGCGTTTTGAGTACAAATACCGACTGACAATTCCGCAATTTCATTGCGTCCGCAATGCATTGAAGCCATATATGAAAAGAGATGCATACTCCTCAGCCGGCACCCATGGACGCTACCTGGTGCGCAGCCTGTATTTTGACACCTATAATTTACGGAACTATGAAGAGAAAGTAAATGGTGATTGCGACCGTGTTAAGTTGCGCATCCGAACCTATTGTATTACTCCAACCACTGAGTTAAGGCTGCGAGCGGAATTGAAAGCGCGCAGGGGGATTATTACGGAAAAATTTGTCTGCTGGATTGATCATGGAGAGTATGAAACCTTTATGCAGAACGGGCACTGGTTGGATACCACCAATCCAGTGCTGGCGGAATTTGAACGGCTTTTTCACCTAAAGAGCATGCAACCGCAGATCATTGTTGAATACCAGCGTGAAGGGTATTACGCGCGCAGCCGAGAGAACCTGCGCATAACCTTTGATCATCATGCTTCCAGCGCTGCATCAGAGAACCTGTTCCCAGATCATGCAATTTTTCGAAGGCATCATTCAGGGATGATCGATTTCGAGATTAAATGCAACGATTTTCAGCCAGGTTGGCTGCGGGAGATCATCCAGCAAAATGGCTTGCGCATAACCGCTAACAGCAAGTATGTGCAAGGTATTGAGACTGCGTGCCCCAAACTGGTGAGGGAAGCCTGGAGTGCGTAGCAAAAAAAAGCCCGGTAAACTTTCGCGACACTCTATTCCCATAAAGGATAGGTTGCTGTGGGCTGCAACAATGCTGAGTGCGGGCTGCTGGGCGTACAGCCTAGCTACACGATATACGGATGTATTGTTTGCGCCGAAAGGGGAGAAAGCCCTGATCTTGGCAACGCTGCTGGCAGCAACCAGCTTGCTGTCAGGTTGGTTTTACTGGGTATTGCTACCGCGCTTCATTGCAGTCATTTCAAAAAGGACAGCGGCAATTTTGGTGGCAGCGGGCACGCTGCTGATCGGGACGATTTTTTTTATGTACTACAAACCCCCACCATTCCCAGAATGGCATCAGCTGGAGATCAGCGCTCAACCAGAGAAAAATCCATTGTCAGGGGGCTACCGGATCGAGGTCATTTCGGTCAATACAATTGATCTGCCTGAGGGCACTTATACACAAGTGCCCATCAGCCAATTTACATATGATGGCAACTGGCAGGGCGGCAGAGACGCTTTTGGGTTGGTGCATACGAATGGAAATAGAGCTTCTCTGCAATTCGAACGGTTGATGCAGGCGGGAATCATGCTGAAATTCCAGACCTGCCCATCTTGCGGGCGGGTGCACGTTCTTTGGGATGGGAACGAAAATCTGCTGGATCTTTATTCGGAAGAGGAGGGAATTTTTGAGTATACCCTTGAACCCGCCCTGAATTGGCGCAGTGCTGACCGCACTCGCAAGATCTTGGTAGCCGGCGCTATGGCAGCGGATTTCATGGGAACGCTGGCATTGTTCATGATTGCGGCAATTCCGTTGCAACAAATCCTGACAGCCAAGCGGATGCGCTTGCGAAAACCGGGTTTGTTGGCCTTGTGTTTATTAGCGATTTTCCTATTGCAGATCCCAGCCACACAGCTCAATGAAACGGTAACCTTTGAGAACCCGAATCTGGAAACAGCGATTCGAAATTTGTTAAAGCAGCCTGCGGGAGCAATCTCGCGGCATCAACTGCTGACCATTGTCCAGCTGGATGCTCCTAATCAGAACATCACCAGCTTGGCGGGCATCGAATTTTTGCCTAACCTGATGGAGCTGGATTTAAGCGGCAACCACATAACCGATCTTTCCTCGTTGGGGAATCTCAAAAACCTGCAAAAACTGAATTTGAGAGATAATGACATCGCTGATCTATCTCCGCTGGCAAGCCTGAG
>Ga0209164_1003906_pt1 | contig 13758 bp, 8 predicted proteins | sample MTBNYHSulfiMetaG_FD_187458 | JGI IMG/M metagenome (GOLD analysis project Ga0209164, IMG submission 187458) | Enrichment culture microbial communities from rom New York Harbor, USA that are MTBE-degrading - MTBE-NYH (New York Harbor Sulfidogenic)... | ecosystem: Environmental > Aquatic > Marine >...
GGAAACACGGCTCTTGATTATATCTTCCCCTTCCGGCGATGGGAACTGGAGATTTCCGTAAACCCATGAATAGTCGCCCGACTCGGACCTCAATTTGAAATCCGGACTCAAGGAACCGAATAAAAAACATCACAAAAAGGCCGTCAAAAATAAGGAAAATGCACCACATCTTTATGCCGATATACATGGGTCAGCATCTCTAAGGATTGCCAGAAGGGAGGTGGACCATGGTAGTTGAATCACCAAGAATTAACAAAGAAGACGTTAGGGAAATGATCGAAGCCCCGATGTCACTATCATCGATGTTCGACAGGAAGAACATTGGCAGAAAAGCAACGAAAAGATTCAGTGCAGCATCCGCGAAGAACCGGACGAAATCGATTCGTGGGCGAGGAAATATGCAAAAGAGAAGACAGTGATTCTCTATTGCGCCTGACCGAATGAAGGTACCAGCGCCGGTGCGGCGCGGAAGCTTATCGATATGGGATTCAAGAAGATATTCGCCCTTAGAGAGGGCTGGCAGGGATGGTCGCAAGCAGGTTTTCCTGTGGAAGCAAAGGATGTGAATGCGTGCTTTGCCGAACGACGCAAGAGGGCGGCTTCACAACCACTTGAGGCCCATCCGGCATAGCCGGCATCTCTGACCTAACAAAGGACCCTCGTCAAACGAGGGTCCATCCCCTCATCCAGGCCACCCCGTTCACTTTCGGCAGTGGCGCACGACTTCAATAATCCAACTGTCACAGCGCCACCACAAGGCCCTTCTCTTTTAGGTACTCCTTCACCTGCCGAATGCTGAGAGTGCGATAATGAAAAACCGATGCCGCCAGCAGGATTTCCGCTCCCCCTTCGACGACTCCCTGGTAAAAGTGCTCCAGGGTGCCCGCCCCTCCGGAAGCGATGATTGGCAGAGTGACGGCAGCGGAAATGGCTCGGGTGAATTCCAGGTCGTAACCCTTTTGGGTACCGTCACCATCCATGCTGGTGGGAAGAAGGACCCCTGCACCCAATTGCTGACATTCTTTCGCCCATTGCACCGCATCTTTGCCCACCGGCTTGGTGCCGCCCGAAACTACCAGCTCAAATCCTGACGGCATGCTGCTGTTTCGCTTGCCGTCGATGGCAACCGTCACCCGCTCGGAACCGAAGGCTCTGGCAGCCTCCTCAATCAATTTCGGATTGCGCACGGCGGCGCTGTTCATAGAGACCTTGTCGGCTCCCGCGGCCAAAACATCTTCGATGTCCTGCAGGGTGGAAATCCCACCGCCCATGGTGAGGGGAATGGTAATGACCGATGACACATTCTTCACCGATTCCAGGCGGGTTTTCCGGTTTTCCAGCGTTGCAGCGATGTCGAGCATGGCCAGCTCATCGGCTCCTTCCCTTTCATAAAAGGCGGCGTTTTCCACCGGGTCCCCGGCATCTTTGAGGTTCACAAAGTTGATCCCCTTCACTACGCGGCCGTTTTTCATGTCTAGACAGGGCATGATCTTGATGTTTTTCATAGCTTCAGATTTCCTTTCGTCTTCAGTATGGGTGCAAATTCAGCGGGTCATAGAAGAGCCCCCTGACTCCTCCTTTAAATGCAATTTGCTTTTATTTGTACTGTCGCGCAATTGTCAATGCAACCGGTAAGAATAAAAGAATTTTTCTCTTATTGTTGGCACTCTTGTGCTTTTATGCTATTCGATAGATGCTGAATATTAAATTGTCATTTGATAGCTCTTTTCAATTGTAAAGTTGAGGCAAAAGATTCTCGATTCAAAACGATTTGCAGCGAAACGCGTTAATGAAAACTTCGGATTAAGGAGTCGAAAGATGTATTTCAAGCAGATTACCATACCTGGGCTGGGCTGCAATTCTTATGTCATCGGCTGCCCCGGAGCAAGACAGGCGGTGGTTGTGGACCCCAAGCGCGATGTACAGGATTATATGGACATATCCCGAGACGAAGGGATGAAGATCACCCATATCATTGAAACCCATGTGCACGCCGACCATGTCAGCGGCAACCAGGAACTAAAATCCCGCACGGGAGCGGACATTTATTACAGTGAATACGCGCCGGTGACCTTCGATCACAAAAAACTGAAAGAAGGCGACGTGATTGAATTCGGCATGGTCAAGCTCGAGATCCTTTATACTCCCGGCCACACACCGAACTCTATATCGATTCTGGTAACGGACAAGGCACGCGCGGATGTGCCCTGGATGATTCTCACCGGAGACCTCCTTTTTGTCGGCTCCATCGGCCGGCCGGACCTTGCCGGGGCGGAGATTCTGGAGGAACAGGTCAAAAATCTGTATGATTCACTGTATGAAAAAATGCAGCGCCTGCCGGATTATCTGGAGGTTTTTCCGGCCCATGGTCAAGGCTCTCTTTGCGGCAAGGGGTTGAGCGCCAAGGCGAGCAGCACGCTTGGCTTCGAACGACTGACCCAGCCGGTTCTGCGGCTGGCGGGCTTTAAGGAGTTCCACGACCAGATTGTCGGAGCCTTTCCCGTTCGACCCAGGAGCTTTACCCATATTATTGATACCAATACCCGGGGTGCACCCCTGCTCGAGCGCTGTCCGCTGGAGCAGACGCTCAACCCGGACCAATTCGACCAGATTCGCCGGCAGGGGGCAACCGTGATTGACACCCGGGATACGGCTTCCTTTGGCGGATTCCACATTCCCGGAGCCATTAACATCGGCTTTGAAAAGCAGATGGCCAATTGGATCGGCATGGTTGTCGATCCTTCGGACAACCTCCTGCTGGTAGTGGACGACCGTGAGAAATATGACCAGATGACCACCGAGCTCCACCGAATCGGCTATGATAATATTTACGGCTTCCTTTCCGGCGGCATGTCGGCTTGGATTGCCCATGGTATGCCCATTGACAGCCTGTCGCCCATCTCCGCACAGAATCTCAAGCGGCAGCTGGACAGCCGCGATACCGGCCATATCGTGGATGTGCGGACCCTGGACGAGCGAGCCCAGGGCTACATCGCAGGTTCAATTCATGTGCCGATGAACGATATTCTGGCCGACGGTCTGGATCTGCCTAAAAACGAGGAATCGATTCTAGTCTGTGGTACCGGCTATCGCTCCAATATCGTAGCGAGCCGGCTCAAGCAGGACGGGTTCAGTCATGTCCACAGCCTGGCCGGAGGGCTCATAGCCTGGCGAAATGCAGGCTACGGTCTTGCTTCCTGACCCTGAAAGGCCCGGATATCTGATCCGCTAATATTGGGGATCGATCCGCTCAATCACGTGTAGTATTTTAGGCTGAAATGTCTCATATTTCGGCTCGATCCGTCAACCAAGCATGATTGCTGGGGCATGTCGCTTGACTCCTCAGCCCCAGCTACCCAGCCGTCATTCTCTCATTTCTTTTGACGGGAATCCAGAATAGTCCTGAAGTAATGTACAACAAGCGCAAGCCTTTCATTCCCTTCTTTTCATTTAGTTTAGTTTTACTTATACTGGCAGGCGCTTGTTATTTTCACTTATTGGCATGAAAGGAAGGGTTTAAACAGGCATGGCGAAAAATGGTCGATCTTTTTGTGGCGAGCTCGATCTGCTCCAGGTCGGGCGCCAAGTGCAGCTGGCCGGCTGGGTGGATGCGCTACGCGACCACGGAGATGTTTTATTCATTCATTTGAGGGATCGCACGGGAGTCCTGCAGGTGGTCTTCAGTCCGGAGGTTACTCCCGCCCCCGTGTGCGAGCTGTCGCAATCATTAAGAAACGAATTCTGCATTCAGGTCATGGGGCGCGTGCACAAGAGGGCTCAGGGCACGGAAAACCCTCACATTGAAACGGGCGATATCGAGGTCATGGCTCAAGACCTGTCGATCCTCAGCCGGTCCGCAGCTCTGCCTTTCCCTATCTCGGAAAAAGCGATGCTGGCCGAAGGCGGATCGAAGCGAACCGATTCCGTTGCCGAAGACCTCAGGCTGCAGTATCGCTATCTCGACCTGCGCCGGCCAACCATGCAGGACAATCTCCTGAAGCGCTACCGGATCATCAAGCGTGCCCGCGACTACCTGGACGAGCAGGGCTTCATCGAGGTGGAAACCCCCATGCTCACCAAGAGCACCCCCGAGGGCGCCCGCGACTACCTGGTGCCGAGCCGCCACTTTCCCGGCCGGTTTTACGCCCTGCCCCAATCGCCTCAGTTGTTCAAGCAGCTCCTCATGGTGGCCGGCTTCGAACGCTACTTCCAGGTGGTTCGATGCTTTCGCGACGAAGACCTGCGCCCCAACCGGCAGCCGGAATTCACCCAGCTCGATCTCGAAGCATCCTTCATCGACGAAGAATTCATTTGTGAGCTCACCGAAGAACTGGTGTCCAGCATGTTCCAGGTCGAGTCCATCAGCTTGCCCCGCCCGTTCCCTCGCATGACTTGCCAGCAGGCCATGGATGGCTACGGCACCGACCGCCCCGACCTTCGCTTCGGTCTTCGCTTCGTGGATGCAACAGACATCTTTTTTAATACCCGCTACGGCATCTTCAAGCAGATCCTCCAGCGGGGCGGGTCCATCAAGGGTATCAATGTGCGCGGACAGTCAGAGAAGCTCAGCAAGAATGTGCTGCAGAACGAATACGCCAAACAAATCGTGCCCTCCTTCGGCGCCAAGGGCATGACCTGGATGCGGGTAACGGAGCGGGACCTGGATTCCAATATCGTACAGTTCTTTAACGGAGAGGAAAAGCAATCCATCCTGAACCGCTTCGACGCGCAAGACGGGGATGTGATCCTCATGATCGCCGATCCTTCCTACGAGACAGTGATTTCCGCACTGGGGCAGCTGCGGCTTGACCTGGCTCACAGGTTGGGGTTGATTCCTCCGGGGATTTTTTGCCCGGTGTGGATCACCGACTTCCCGCTTTTTAAAGCCGCCGAAGATGCGGTCACCTCCAGCCATCACCCTTTCACCTCTCCCGACCGGATAGATTTCGACCCGACTGATCGCGAAGAGCTCCTCAAGCTCCTCTCGCGCTCTTACGACCTGGTGGTGAACGGTGAAGAGCTGGGGGGAGGCAGCATTCGTATCAACGACAGGGACGTGCAGCTCAAAATCTTCCGCGCTCTGAGACTTGCCGATGCTGAAGTCGAGGAAAAATTCGGCTTTTTCATTCACGCCCTAGATTATGGGGCTCCACCCCACGGGGGCCTGGCCCTTGGTCTGGACCGTGTGGTCTCCATGATTCTGGACACCACATCCATTCGGGAAGTCACAGCCTTTCCCAAGAATCGCAGCGCCTTCTGCCCGCTGACGGAAGCTCCGGCCCGCGTCGCCGAGGAGCAGCTCAGGGAACTGGGGCTTCTGGACATGGTGGAACAGAAGCCCATTCCGGGTATGGAGGAGGGTGGCGAGCTCATCGATACACTATCATGGGTGGCACGCATCGGCCTTGATGAGGATGACCGGCCGGCGGTCGCCGCTGCTTTGCAGGCTGCTGCGCGGCTGGCTGATGTGGTGAATCGGGCCGCTGGAAACGAGGAGCCCATGTTCGCACCCTGGCCGTCCACCAACCGAATGAGGCCGAAGGCAGCGGCTCGAGTCTGCCCCCTGGCTGAAAGCGGCGAGCTCTTCAAAAATGCTCCATCGGTTAAGGGGGATTACTTCAAGGTGGCGAGCGTTTTGGACCAGTGAGAGCTCTCGAGTATCACCCTGAAGACTTTCACCTCGAACGGCAGGAAGGGTCTTCACTGAAAGCACAACGCGGGGTCTTCGACTGCAATGAGAGCTCATTTTCACCACGACCCATGCTAATAATTGGAATCACAGGGCATGCACTGCCCCGGACGGGGGCTCCGTCATGTCCCGGAGGAAACAGGATGTATTCGGAAGTTTTCGCCCATTTTGACTCATCAGCACCTGCCCCAAGCAATGGAGGAATCCTCGCCGGAAAACGGGTAGCGGTCCAGTCGTTGGTCGGTGTGCGGGGCTGGCCCGCTGCAGCCGGGCCCAAGGCTCTCAGGGGTTTTGTCCCGCTGGAAGATGCCTCAGTGGTTCGACGGCTGAAAGAGGAAGGGGCTCTTCTGGTCGGCAACACGGCAGCGAGCGAACTGGGGTTGGGAATCTGTGGCGACTGCACGGCCCGGGCGGTGCAAGAAGGCCATGCGGACATCGTCCTCATGTTGGACACTATGGGGGAGGCACGAATGGCCGCGGCAAAGGCCGGTCTTTGCGGATTCAAACCCAGTTGGGGCCGAGTCTCCCGCTTTGGACTGCTTGGCCTGGCTCCTTCCATGGAATGCTGCAGCCTGCTCGCCCGAAATCCGAACGATCTGGCTCAAGCGTTCCGGACCATTGAAGGCATGGATGATTGCGATCCTTCCATGGTGGCAGTGGGAGAGGCCCGGGACCGGCCGGGGAACGGATCACCAAGCAAGGATCTGACTGCCGGGATTGTCACCCCGCTGCTTGAGGCTCTGAGCCCGCAAGAGCGCAATGCCTTTTCCAGGGCCATCGCAAACCTTCAGGATGCGGGTGTGACCATTCGGGAAGTGACGTTTAAAGATCAGGGTCTGTTCTCAGTAGTCCACCAGGTGATCGCTTCGGTTGAAGCTTCGTCCAGTTGCGGCAAATATGACGGTGTGCGCTTTGGGCATCGGGCTCAGGGCGCCAAAAACTGGAATGAAATGTATCTGGAGACGCGTCGCGAGTCGTTTAGCTCTCTCCTCAAGGCCTTTCTTTTCCAAGGCGCTTACTTTCAGTTCGAAAATTATCCGGCCTTCGAAAATGCATGCCGTATCCGGGCGCGGCTGGTGCAGGAGAATCGTAAGCTATTCGAAAGCCTGGACCTGATGCTGCTGCCCATGCAGAGCACCTTGCACGACGCAAATCAAGCGCGAACACTCGAACAGCTCTACAACGCGTTTCCCTTCACCCTTTTGGCCAATGTGACCGGCCAGCCCGCTCTTTCTCTGCCGAGCGTTTTCAAGTGCGGCGGGCAAGACATGGGCTTGCAGGTTTTAGGGCCCTTTTTGGGGGATGAAGAATTGTTGTCCTGGGCACAAACCTTGATGGTGCAGGGGGAGGAAGCGGCATGACCCCGAATTATGAAGCGGTGGTCGGACTGGAAATCCATGTGCAGTTGAATTGCGAGACCAAGATGTTTTGCTCGTGCCCCAACCGACCGGGGGACGAGCCCAACAGAAACGTCTGTCCCATCTGCCTATGGCTACCCGGAAACCTGCCCCGATTTAGTATGGAAGCTTTGGAAAAAGCAACGTTAGCCTGCCTGGCGCTCAACTGCCAAATCCAGAAGGAAAGCGCATTCGACCAGAAAGTCTACTACTATCCGGATCTTCCCAAGGGATACCAGCTTTCCCAGTTCCATCGGCCATTAGCCAGAAACGGCTGGCTGGACTTCGCTCGCGACGACGGGACCCGGCAAAGAATCCGCATTCACAAGATCCACATGGAAGAAGACGTTGCCCGACTCGTACACGAAAAGGAAGGAAGAACGACCGTGAGTCTGGTGGATTTCAACCGTGCGGGCACTCCTCTGGTGGAGATTGTGACCGAGCCCGATATGCGCGGCCCTGCGGATGCCATGGAGTTCCTTCGCTCGTTGCGGATTCAGCTGCGCTACTCGGAGTGTTCTCAGTGCAGCATGGAGCAAGGCACCATGCGGGTGGACGCCAACGTCTCCATCCGGCTCCGTGGAAGCGACGCTCTGAATGCCAAGGTCGAGATCAAGAACATGAACTCAATTCGGCACGTGGGGGATGCCATCGCCTTTGAAATCGATCGACAGATAGCTTGCGTTAAGGCGGGAGAGCCAGTTATCACCCACACGCGGCTCTGGGATCCCGATGCCCGCATCACTTCACCCATGCGAGGCAAATTCGATGGACCCTGCGTACCGGATCCATCGGTTCCGCGCATTCTCGTTGAAGATGAGTGGCTGCAAGGGATGATCGGCCGCATGCCCGAGATGCCGGGTGTCAAGGCGGAGCGTTTCATGAGTCGGTACCAGCTCACACGCGAAGAGGCTTTGCAGATGAGCTCCGAACGGGACGTCTCCCGCTACTTTGAAGACGTGCTGAAGCAGAAGGCGCCGGCCAGACTTGCAGCTCAATGGATCGGGACGCAACTGCTTCCCCTGCTGAAAGAGAGGGAGGAAACGCTGGAAAACGCCGCCCTTAGCCCCAATCGATTCGCTGAATTGCTAATCATGATTGAAAGGGAAGAGATCAACGCCAACGCCGCCCGGGACGTCTTGCGACGGCTCCTGGAAAGCACCGCATCAGCCGGGGAAATCGTAGAGCAGTGCGGCTACCGCCAGGTATCGGAAGCGGGTGAACTGGCAGCTCTGGTGGATCGCGTGCTTGCGCAAAACCCTTCCGCGGTGGAAAACTTTCGAAAAGGAGTTGCCAAGGCTATGGGCTTCCTCATGGGTCAGGCCATGCAGGCTTCCGGAGGCAAGGCCAATCCGCGGGTACTCAAGGACTTGATGACCGAGAAGCTGAGTTCGTATTCGACATAGGCGGTAGTATTTTTATAACGCTCGGTTTGCGTCATTAATGCTTTTATAAAAATGATAGGCGAATCGTAATTTTCTTTCTATTTGGCAAATCTAAATGGAATGACAGCTACGCGATGCTGGGACGCTTCGACGCGTTTGATATAGTGGAACCAGACGATCCAAAACAGATCGAGAAAGCGGTAGTGATCACGCTAGGGACATTCCACCACAGAACAGAAGCGCTGCGGGGTACACCCTGGAAGAAGTTTCCAGCCGGCCATTGAACAATCCTTGACACTTCTATCTCAACCGGCAAGCACGTTTCCTAGGAGCTTGTCCGAGAATGCCTCTTTTGTCATTTCGAACGGAGGGTAGCATAGTGAGAAATCTGTAAAATCAGCCACTTGCAAGTACAAGATTTCTCGCCTTCGGCTCGAAATGACAGTTCTCGGACAAGCTCCTAGTGGTCCATAGCCTTCCTACAAATACTCCCGCCGCAGCTCTTCCAGCATCTCTCCGGTCAAGCGCTCGGTTTTGCGCAGCTCTGCGAATTTATCCAGCAGGTCATTTACCGTGAGGTGCCGTTTTTCCTCACGGGAAATATCGTCGATGATCGCTCCTTTGTTCATCATGATGGTACGGGTACCTAGCTCCAGGGCTTGCTGCATGCTGTGGGTCACAACCAGGGTGGTGAGCCGCTCCTCCTCGATGAACCGGTTGGTGAGATGAATGACCTGGGCGGCGGACTTCGGGTCCAATGCCGCAGTGTGCTCGTCGAGCAGCAACACTTTTGGTTTGTTGATGATTGCCATCAATAGAGTGAGCGCCTGGCGCTGGCCACCGGAGAGCGTGCCGATGACATCGTCCAGGCGGTCTTCGAGCTGCATCTCCAGCAGGTTCACTTGCTCGCGGTAGACCTCGCGCCTTGCGCGATTCAGGCCTACCTTTGGATAGCTCCTTTTGCCGCGTAGATACGCCATGTGCAGGTTTTCGGCGATGCTCATGTCTGGTGCGGTGCCCATGAACGGATTCTGAAATACCCGTGATACATGCCCAGCCCGTTGATAGTCCATTTTTCTCGAGACATCTTCGCCGGCAATCTCGATGGCTCCGGAATCCGGCAGAAAAGTGCCGGCCACGGCATTGAGCAAGGTTGATTTGCCGGAACCGTTGGTGCCAATGAGGCTGACAAACTCCCCCGCCTTCATTTCCAGGCTGACTCCCTTCAAGGCATGAACTTCGTTGACGGTCCCGGGATTGAACGTTTTGTGGAGGTTCGCTATTTTGATCATCACTACCTCGCGATCTTTGCAGCCTGATTGACCAGGTCCGCAGGAAATACAATCCCGTATTCCCTCGCCAGCACCTCGTTCAGATGGATCTTATTCGGTCTAAAGTCCAGGATGGGAATCTGCTGGGGAGCTTCCCCATTGATGACCCTGATCGCCACTTTGGCGGTTTCCCTGCCGACTTCAGTGTAATCCGCTCCGATCGAAACCAGCGACCCGCGTCCGATGTCATTGGGCTCGTTGGTAAAATATGGGATTCTGCGACGCTTGAGCAGCTCCCCGATGGTACTCACCGCCATGTTGACAGTATTGTCGCCGGAGGTGAGAAAGACATCGATGCCCTTGCTGATCAGCGAATTGACGGCGTCCAGAACATCACCCGTCCTGCTCACCGCAACCTCGAAAAGCTCGAATCCATATTGGGGCGCCACTTGTCTGGCGAGCATGGTGCATGCCTCGGAACATGCTTCGGCAGGATTCCAGACGATCCCGACCCGCTTCGCTTCAGGCAGCACCTGGCGCATGATGACAAAGGTTTCAGCGATCGGGTTCATGCTTGCGACACCGGTCACGTTGGCCAAATGACTTTGCGCATTTTCGGCCACACCCATGCGATAGGGGTCGCTCACGCAGCCGAACACGTGCGGGATCTTTTTGTTGGCCTGGGCGGTGACCTGTAAAGCAGGAGTCGACAGGGTGATGAGGTAGTCGTAGTTCTGCCGGGTAATATCCTGCGCAATGGATTGCGCCAGATGGAATTCGTTTTGCGCGTTCTTCTGGTCCACTTTGATGTGGTTCGATTCCAGAATGCCGCTCTCCTGAAGCTCCTGCATAACGCCCGCGACACACTCCTCCATGGCGCTCTGATTACTGAAAACAAACAGCGCCAGTCTCTTTTGTTCAGCCGAAGCTGGAGCCACAGGGCGATCACCGCCGTAGAGGATGGTTGCCCGGTCGAGTACGTCAGGTGGAATGTTTATTTGCAGCTGCCTGGCTACGATGAGATTGATCCCGACGCTGAGCTTGCTGTACCTCTCAAGAGGAATGTCGCGTGGGTTTTCGCCTTTGAGAACGCGGTCGACCAGCCGCGCCGCTTGAACGCCGCTCGAGGTATAATCGTAGCCGAGAGCACCCAAAGCACCGTCGCCCAATCGCTCCACATCGCTCAAAAAGATGGGAATGCCCTTGGAGCGGGCCGCCTTGACCACGGACTCAAAGGCCGAATAGACAATGTTGTCGGGGACCAGGACAAAAGCGTCGATGTTCTTTTGGACAACCGACAATGCCGCCTGATAAACCTCCGAAGAGTTGTTGATAGTGGCTCCGACCAGGCTCACGTCCGGACTCCCCTGAATCGCCTCCTCCAGCTTAGAGATGTTGAATACGGAATTGGCGTGGGCCGGGTCCCAGATCGAGCCTATTCTCAATGGACCGGGAATGAGGGAGCGCACAAGTCCCATGGTCTTGTCCATCGGCACCCAGCCGTACACTCCGGTGACATTGGGCAGGTGATCCGTTTCGGATTTGCCGGCTCCGATAATGAAAGGATTGGCCACCGTGGCAAAAACCACCGGGCGGTCCTTCACTTTGTTGATGGCCGCCTGCGTGCATGGAGTGGAGATGGGCACGATCACATCCACTCGTTCCTGGATAAACTTGTCCAAGATGGTATTGACGGTGGGCAAGTCGCCGTTGGCGTTTTCCACGTAAATAGTGCATTTGTCGTCATTCTTCCAGCCAAGCTTTGCTAACTCCTCAATCAGGCTGTCTCTGGTGATGTTCAGCAGGCCGTGATCGGAAATCTGCAGCACGCCGATTTTGACATTGCGACCGGACGGCCTCGCCCCGCCGGGGATCTGAGCTCGATACGCCCAGCCGAAAAGAAACACGACCATCAATGCTGCAGCCCCGTAGATGATGCGCAGAAACGCCTGCCGGGAGATGTTCACCCGGCCGATCCTGCCCACGGGCTTCGCCTTGCCGGCCAGGACTTTCGATGCAATCAGCGTCGCCAGCACGAAAACTGCGGTCAAAAGCTTTAGATCGATCGGGTTCATGCCCAGGTAAAGGGCTCCCGCTATCAGCATGCGGAAAATGACCGACCCGACGATCACGCTCAACACTTTGACATAGAGCGAGCGGCTCCGGAGCAGCGATTCCCCGATAATGACCGCCGCCAGGCCAATCACAATAGTGCCGATGCCCATACCGATATCGGCAAACCCCTGGTACTGGGCAACCAGACCGCCGGAGACACCCACCAGACCGTTGGCCAAAGCCACGCCGAAGATCTTCATGCGTGCCACATCGACACCGGCGGCAGCGGCCATGGTTGGGTTGTTGCCCGTAGCCCGCATGGCAATGCCCAAATCCGTTTTGAAAAATAATCCGGCAAGCAGCCAGAAGCCAATCATTAGCAGCAGCAATACCAAACCGATCCAAATTTCCGGATGCATCCCGGGATTGGCCGCGCTCAGGTAGTTAAAGAAAGTATTCTGGTTGAGCAGCGGGATGTTGGACCGGCCCATGATATGCAAATTGATGGAATAAAGACCGGTCATGACCAGGATGCCCGCGAGCAGGCCATTGATGTTGAAATGGGTGTTGATAAGGGCCGTTACAGCACCAGCGGCGGCCCCGATGGCGAAGGCGGCAAGCAACGCAATCAGCGGGTCCACACCGGCCGCAATGAGCACGGCCGCAAGCGCCGCTCCGGACGTGAAACTGCCGTCCACGGTTATGTCGGGGAAATCATGAATGCGAAAGGTCAGAAATACCCCCATTGTCATGAACGCATACAAAAATCCGAGATTCAGCGCACCGATCCACAGTTCCATGGACTTTACCCTCTAAGCTCTATGATTCCGGCCATCCCCCTGCTGAAACGGCTCTGTCTCAGTACATGCTGGACCTTGTATACCGGTAGCTCGGTGGTGACGCGGATCAATTCCTGGTCGAACGATTCAATGTTCTTGCCGAGCGGCTCTCTGGCGAAAACTCCGCCGTGCAAATGGAAGCTTTTTCCTTTCCCAACCACTTTTTGCACTTGTGAAGACTCCGCCTCCTGGTCGCGGACGACCAGTCCGACAGCGACAACGATATGGCCGATTTCGCCGGGCTCCACTGGAAAATTGACCCAAGCAGGGAAATTTTCCCGGGTTAAGATTTCCTCACCGTTGGCCGGCCGGTTTTCGGCAATGGGCGTCCTTTTTAAGTTCATCCCCCAGAAGCCTTTGCTTTCCGCCAGCAAAACAATCCCCAGCAAGTTGGCTGTACTGATCTTAAGAAAGAGGTCCGCCAGCCGGCTCAAGTCCACAAAACGGTCCGCATCTTCAAAGGAAAGAATGTACCGATAATCGCCGCTGAAACCGAAACCGTGCAGATACTTGTGGGCAACCCGCGTCCGGCCTTGAGGGCAGAGCATAAAATCGACTGCTGGACGGTTTACGGCAGGGTAGAAGAACAAGTTGCCCTGCACGGTCATCGCTTCTCCGAAGAGATTCTTGTATTCGTCGTATTGCTCGCCGAGTGTCGCCAGGCCCGCTGCAAACTGGGCTTCATCCGAGTAGACCGTTACCACATCGCTTTCGCAGTACTGGGAGGTCGCCACCTTGTCCGGCGATCCGAAGGAGACAAGCTCACCCGAAGAAGTGGACTGCCGTTCCAGGAAATCGATTGATATCCCGTCGACCAGCGAAGAAACGACGGGAATAGAAGGCTTCTTGTTGTGCAGCAGTTCGCTGATCCGGTCTCTGCTCTCAACCAGAGTGAAGATTCCGGTCAGGTTGCTCATTTCAAACAAGCTCCTGACCGGCATCGTGATCTGATGGAAATAGATTTCTCCTTCTACTTTTTTCAACTGCTTGAAGGCTTCCATAAAGACGCGCAAACCAGCGCTGCTGATGTAGCTGGTCGCACTTAGATCGGCCACCAGGGTCCGTTCTCCGGAAGCGATCAAACGGTTTATTTCCAGCTGGAGCTGCGGAGCACTCAAACTA
>Ga0209164_1003909_pt1 | contig 13751 bp, 11 predicted proteins | sample MTBNYHSulfiMetaG_FD_187458 | JGI IMG/M metagenome (GOLD analysis project Ga0209164, IMG submission 187458) | Enrichment culture microbial communities from rom New York Harbor, USA that are MTBE-degrading - MTBE-NYH (New York Harbor Sulfidogenic)... | ecosystem: Environmental > Aquatic > Marine >...
ATAAATTTCAATGGTCCGCCGCTTCCCCGCCGGGGGTTGGGCGTTTCGCAAAGCATTCATATTCTTATTTTAGCGTTAACTCCCACAGATGAACATGCGCTGGTTCAGCATTGTTCATGTTACGCACTAAAACCTTTACACTGCTGGTTTCCACAATCTGTTTGAAATCCACAGTAACGGTACGCGGTTCGGGGTTTTCCGCTATCTCCGATTGGTACTCCAGCAGGATTTCCCCGACCTCATCCAGCAAGGATATAGTCAGCTCAGTTGGCTCTCCTCCGATTCGCAGCTCCAGCCCGGAAATCGGGCGGAGTTGTGGAAAACCCACCTCCAGTTGCAGGGGGTTGGCCTCGTACGTGCGGATCAGCGTGTTGGGATCACCATCGAACACGTTTTCAATCTCACCCATATCCAGCGCGGAGTAGCGCACCACGGCGGGAGCGCCTGCCAGGGAAACGGTTCCCATCCGGGTGGCGCGCCTGGCTGCCAGTTCCACTGCGAAGATATCCTCAATATTTTCCACATATTCTGGATGGATAAATAGAAATCCTGGTTGTTCGTTGGGGTAGGGCACAGTTCGGGTAACTTCCAGCGCGGCAAATTTACCACTTTCGACAGCCTTATCTACTTCCCATGGGGTCATTACCAGCAGCGGGCTGTCGTCCAATGGGCGGTATTCGGTGATATAGGAGTCGATGCTGGCGATTTCAAACGGCAGCGGATCATCAAAAAAGAACCGTGCCAAAATATCAGCGCCATTGGCCCAATTTGGGGAAACGATGATCTTCTGGTCGGGATTTTCTTCGAGGACGTCTTCAATTTCCGCGAATACCTGTCTGGCTCCATACTGCATTCCACCCATTCCGTAATTGGTTGACCAGGTTGGCCCGTTCTCCAGCGCGTCCCATGTCATCCAGACGTTCAACCCTGCCAGCCCTACAAAAGCCGCCACAGCCAGCGGCCGCCCCGAGACCGACCAGCGCCGTTCCACCCACGCCAGGATCGCTGAAAAACCCAGAGCAGTCAGCAGGGCGGCTGGGATGACCATGGTCATGGTGCGGGTGATCCCGATTTCCACCAGCGCGGCCCCAACGGGAGCGGCAAGCGCTGCCACCAGTACGGTGCGGGAAGGCGCCGAGCGGATGTGTTTTAGAGCGCGAATGATCCCCAACAGCAAAACCGGCAAAAGCACCCGCGGCAGGTGGCCGTAATTGTCCATCACATGCCTGCCCTGGATGAACTGGTTATCCTGCAGATACCAGAACCGGGGGTCCAGCCCGCGCAGATACTCCTGGCCGTAGCGCTGCGCTTTTTCCGCCAGCGGCAGGGGCTGGGTCCAATAGGAGTTCAATTGGGTAAGCTGCTGCTCCGCGGTGCCGGGATGCGTGATTTCAAACCGGGCCAGTGGGATGGCGGCGATGAGGGTCAGGGCGAGGGCTTTCAGAACAACCTGGCGCTGCTGCCAGTGGTACCGCCAATCCAGCGCCAGCAGGGCCAGCGCGGTTGCCAGGATCACCGCCCGGGCCGGGTTGTAACTGTAAAATGTCAACGCGGCCATCAACACGGCCAGGTAAAGTTTTTGCGGCGTTCCGGTGCGATACCGCAGATAGTAATACAAAAAACCGGCGTAGAATGTGGTTGCCAGAACAGTCTCAAACGCGGTGCGGGAATGCAGGAACCAGGCCGGGGTTACCGAAAGCACCAGCACACCCAGCCATGGAAAACGATCTAAAAAGACATATTTCAGTGTCAACCCAACCCATACCGCCGCCAGGCTGGTCACCAGAACGGAAACACCCCGGGTCACCACAACCGATTTGCCAAACATCAGGTAAGGCAACACCTGTAAGTACACCGAAATCCCCAGATTGTACAACCGGCTGTTTTGGAAAAAGGTGGGCAGAAACTGGCCCTCATAGCCCCGCAAACCATCCCGGATAAAATCCTGCGCCAGCACGGTTTGAATGGCCTCATCCGTAAAGAAATAAATCGGAAAATCCGCCAGGCGGATCAATCGGCTAGTCAGGTAAACCAGCATGGCCAGCCCGAACAGGATTTCATCGGCGGTCAATCCTCGCTTCCAGGCCATGAGACGTTCCCACAGGCTGCCTGCGTTCTGCGGTGTTTCCCCCATCAGGATGGTTCGCTTTTCGATCCCGCCATCTGACTTCTGGACTTCCAGGGTGACGCGCACTCGGGTTCCCGGCGGCGACTTCACTTCCAGGTTCACGCGGGCTGGCCCCATCTGAACAACCCTGTGTTGTTCTCCCTCACAAGGTTCTCTATGCCCTGTCTCGGATGGCCTGTTTTTGGAATCTGGTTCCATGGTGACACCTGCTTCAATCGCTGCTTTTGGGATTATATCATCCAGCGCCCGACTCTATATACTGCACGCGGGAGATGTTAAAAGACATCGAGAATGAGGATTTGCCACAGGTTTCAATGGGAAAAGTTTAGGGCACCTGTTGCAGCGTTTCCGGCCAGACCGGGTAAAACATGACCCATTCCTCAGGAGCTCGCAGGATCATTTCCTCCGCAACTCGCAGCACCTTTTCTGCGTTCTGGATGATTTCCTGCTCCCGGTCTGGATGGGGGGTCATTTCGATTTTTTCTGAGGCATCCACCAGCAGGGTGCTTCCCGGTTGGGTGAAAACACCGATGACCACCACTGGCACCCGTGTCTGAAGCGCCATGCGGATATACGCGACCGGAACCGGGGCTGGGCGGCCAAAGAACCTGGGCCAATAATTGGTTTCTTCCAATGGGCGGTCCATACCGGTCAACACAACGCCTCCTGACTGCAAACGGCGCTTGGCCATCCGCATTGACTCAAGGGACATGGGGGTTATTTCCATCCCTACCAGTTTCCGCAGGCGGTTTTCCCACCGGTAGCCCGCGCTCGGGTTGGGGTATGAGAGGATCTGGAACCGCAATCCTTTTACCGCAAGCGCCTGTCCGGCTTCATCAAAATTGCCGACATGCGGGATGACCAGCATGGTGCCTTCTTCCGCCCTGTACATGCGCTCCAGGTGAGTTTCCATTATCGGGCTGAACCGGACGCGGTCGAGTACTTTGTGGATTTTTCCCAGGTCGTGATAATAATCATATAAAGCCCGTGCTTTGTAGCGGTACACCCGCCTGGCCAATGAATCCAGCTCCATAGCGTTCAATTTTTCACCGCTTACAACCCACTGGTTGGCACGAACAGCCCGCACGGGAAGCGCGTTGCGGAACGAACTGATCCGGTCGGCGATGAAATTGGCCAATGGATAACCCAGCCATCGGGGTACGATCCGGCTCAGGAAAAGGGCGTTTCCCACACCGAAGGTGCTGGTGAAAAGGTTTTGCAGTCTAAACTTCATTGTCGTTGTCTGGCACCAATCACAAAAGTTTGTGAGTCAATTATATTCTGTTCGAAGCGGCGTATTCAAGTTTTTTAAGAACCTGTTGGTTGCCATCGAAGCTGCAGGATCTCAACGCCCCCATAATTTACGAAAACTGCGCGTAAAGAGACCGGGCTCCCGCGAAAACCATAACCCCGATCATACCTTTCTGCTGAAATCTTGCTGGCGTTGCGCGAAGCATGTCTTTAGAGCGAGTGAGATTGTACCGGCGAAGTTTTGTGCATGGTGAGGTTTTTGCCACACCTGTTCACCAGACTGGTTGATAGATTCGTTTGCCCGATAGGAAGGAATTTGATAAACTTAGCTTAACCTGGTTTGCCGGATCATCATCCGGCATCATTTTTCAACACCTGCGTGGGAGCAAAAGCTTATGCGGAGTCGGAAATATCGCGTATATCTGGCATTGAGTCTGGTCTGGGCGGGCATCGGGCTATGGGTCTTTTCAGGCGGAACGCGGCTGATGAACGTATTGGGGTTGTTCGCTACTGGTTTTATTTCAGGCGGCTTACTGGTCAGCGCTTTGATGTCCCGGCGGATTATGCGTTGAAAGAGGAGATTGGGATGGAAACAGCGCGTTATTTTATGGCTTTCCTATGGCGAGGTTCTGCCTGGACGGCAAATGAAAACCCGGAGCTGGAACAACTCCAGAACGCTCATTTGGGCTACATCGAAGAGATGCGTGATACTGGCAAGCTGATTCTGGCTGGTCCCTTTACGGACGACGGCGATCTGCGCGGACTGTTTTTGTTTGATGTCAATACAGTTGAAGAAGCACAAGCGTTGTGCGAAGAAGACCCGATGGTGCGGGTTGGACACTTGAGATATGAAATTCACCCCTGGATGACTGGAGCCCATGATCTATAAAGAAACCGAACGAATGATAACCTGCACCCGGACTGATGGAAAACCAGTGCGGGTCCCGGCTGAAAAACTGGTGCTGCGTCCGGCAGCCTATGCCGTTCTGCCTCATGAGGGGCAGATTCTGCTGGTAAACACATCCTATACCTCAAAATATTTTCTGCCCGGCGGCCGGGTCCGGCTGGGAGAGTGTGTGGAAGATGCCCTGCGCCGAAAGTTGATGGAAGAAGCGGGCATTGAAGTGGATATCAACCAGTTTTGTGGCTTCCGGGAACGCTTTTTCTTTGATGAAAGCATCAATCAGGCTTTTCACGGATTGTTGTTTTACTATTTGTGTGCGCTTCGCGGGCAGCAGCCGCTGGCTGTCCGGCAAAATGAACCCCGGAGCGTTACAGCCCATTGGAAGCCCATCGCATCGCTGCAGGAAAATGATTTTCAGTACTGCGGTGATTTTGTGATGGAAATTTTAAAAAGGAAAACACCCTCCGGAGAAACGCTTTCGGAATGATTCTGTTAGTATGACACCAGGCAGCAGAGAGGACGCTCCGCGTTGCCGCCGGGCACGTTTTGGAGTACGCTGTTCTTGTTGAGTAGAACGGGAACGCGGACTCCGGGCACGTGGCGTTAGGGTCCGTCGATGCCGGATTGGGATACCACTTGTGGTAAGCTCGTAATGCTGTTTGACGACCCGTTCGGATCACTCAACTGGGAGTGGGCGTTGGCTCACAGCCCGAATATGTGTGTGAAGCTATGACCCCAAAAAGAAACGCGCCCGGCCTTTTCTGATCAGGTCGATCAGAATGTTCCTTTCGGAGGTGTCATATGTCCTCGGACAAACCCAAACCCACCCGCTTCATCGGACTCGACCTGCACAAATATTACCTGGTTGCCACCGGCGTAGACACAGACCTCAATAAGGTGTACGGACCACGCCGGGTCGATCTCATTGACCTCGAAGACTGGATCCAGAAGGTTATCACCAGGCAAGATGCATTGGTGGTGGAAGCGACCGCCAACGCCTTCATGCTCTACGACGCACTTGCTCCCCACGCTCATTCCGTGACCATTGTTCACCCGCCCCACCTGGCCCTCGTCGTCCACTCCCAGGTCAAGACCGACAAAATCGCCGCCTATCATCTGGCTCGTCTGCTTGCCAAGGATCTGCTGGAAAGCATCTGGGTGCCGCCCCAGGAGGTGCGCGACCTGCGAACCCTGGTTGGGCAGCGCGATAAAATGATCCGGCTGAAAACCCAGGTCAAGAACCGTCTGCAAGGTGTTCTGCATCGCTATTCCATCCCACTGCCCGAAGGCCCGCTGTTTGACCCGGCTCAGCGTGAGTGGTGGAAAGCGCTGTCTGTCAGTAACTTAGAAAAGGTGCGCATTTTGTCGGACCTGTCAACATTGGATTTTGCCCTCGAGCAGATTCAGCACCTCGAAGCACACTTTGCGGAATGGGCCGCCCAGGATGAGCGCATCCCGCGCCTCTTTGAGATCAGCGGTATAGGCCTGGTCACAGCCGTGACCCTGCTGGCTGCCATTGGCGACATCAATCGCTTTCCCACCCCAGATCACCTGGTCGGCTATGCCGGGTTGGGAGCGCGGGTGCATGTCTCCGGGATGACCAAACACACCGGCGGAATCACCAAAACCGGCAGGCGCGAAATGCGGGCTGTTCTGGTAGAGGCAGCGCAGGTGGCCGTGCTGCACGATCCCCGGTGGAAAGCCGAATTAGAGCGCCTGGAGCCACGCCGGGGGCGCAACAAAGCCATTGTCGCCATTGCCCGAAAAATGCTTGTCGCGGTTTGGTTTCTGCTCCATGAAAAAGACACCGAGAAGTATCTCGACCTCGCACGGCTTGCTCGCAAGTACTATGAGTTTACCTACACGGTGGGTAAAGCTAACTGGGGCGAGTGCAAAACAGCTGTGGAGTTCATCCGCAATTTGTTCGACCAGGCCGGGGTCGGTCAGGAGATAACTTCCTTCATCTATTGCCGAAGGAGGGTTGCACTGCCGCCCTCAAAGCTGCCCGTTGCGGTAAACAAATGAGCGGCTTCCCAAAGATCGCTTGATCTTGCGTAAAGCTCCTATGACCGCGAGGGTCAACGAGCTTTCCCTGATTTCGCCTGGCGTTACCAGATGTCAGGAACCGGGCTTGCCGCTCGCTTTCATCATAACACGCAGATAGCAGCGGTTCAAGACGGGATGCAGTAAAAACTGAACAGAAACGAGACGCCTGAAAATGAGTAGTTTCAGGTAATGAATATTTTTTTGTTAAAGAGCGGATGGCAAAAATTGCATCGAGAGAAGATGGGAAGGATCGGGCGGTTTCCGCTGGCTTTTCTTATCTTTTATTTTTCTACCTTTCTGTGGCTTTTCATCTCTTTTTTGTGAAAAACCTTTTAATGGCACCTCTTCCCCTTACTCTTCTGACCTGTACCAGGGTAATTACGCCAAAGAATAGCAGTACGATCATCAAGCCAATTCCAGAGAGGATGGCTCCAAAAACATTTTGAGGATCTTTCACAGCGAGTAAGAGTGATGAGCAAATGATGGCTAGAAAAAAACAAGAACGTTAACTTAATCGCTGTATCACTCGCCTCTAAACTCTTTTCCCTCAATACCCTGCCCGTTTATGTTATTTGCTTTGTCTAGAGCAGTACTCAACCATTTAATTAATAATTCACATCTATTAGTATCAAGAAAGATCTCAATATCGCCGTCCGTCTCCAACGATAAACCTAAGCCAATACTACTATCTACAACTCGTACAACCATATAACTTGATTCTCCTGATTCGTTATCTGTAAACTGACAGGATCCTATTTGAATAGTTTCCATAGCGGTCTCCTTTTTTATTAATCAAGGCATTGCTTGCCCTGGTAAATACCTTCTATGTTCTACTCCTGGCCAATCTATATGCCAATGTGGCCCAGTATGATAATCAGGTGCGCTTTGGTGATATGGATGTTGCTCATAAATGATCCTAATATTATCTGAAGGGTTCCATACAACTTTATTTCTTCCTGGATATTTTGGCGTATCAGGAATGCGCTGTCCCGTCATTCCAAGTATCTCATCCATTTCTTCTGGAACTGATGGCCACTCAGGTAGATCGGGTTGTCTTAGTCTTGGAAGATCATCCGTATGAGACAATACATCTGACAACTCATCACTGTATTGCCCTAAACCGCTGGGAAGTAAAGGAAGTAATCCCAATAATGCCCACGCACTACAATCTCCTTGTAAGCATTGAGAACCTGTGACAGCCCAATCAACCGGTTCACTTATTACAGAGTATACAGTAGTAGTAACTTCCCATGCATTATTAACACCATTTACGATTTCTTCCTGCGACACATTATAAATTAATGAAGCAGTGATGCCATTTTGATCCATTACCGGCGTTGGTTCCAATGACCCTACACCGGCACAACTTGTCCCGCCATATATGCCACATTCGACAGCATGCCCGGATGGGTCGGTAAAAACAACAGGCGAATTCATCACATAGGCGTACCTGTCCCAGGCTTGCACCCCTTGACTTTCTGGTACATATGTGTCCGGCAGGTGGTTGAAGCCGAGCGCGGTTTTCGGGAAATCCTACTGGCCTGTTTGGGCACGCACCAATAAATTTTCCCTGCCATATTCTTTTAGCAGCAGTTATAGTATAAGTTTCGCGTGAGAAATGCACAGATTCCCGATTCAAGGAATGTGTTGTTGACTTTTTTGATGGATTTGCTATAATAGCAGTGTACTTGTATATAGACATGTGTGAACAAGTTAGACTCCTTATTTTAGTGGTTAGATTTTAGGATCGGGGAAGGCAAAAGAAAGTTCCTCCAGGACTTTGCCTTCCCCTAATCCTTTAAATCCCCGGTGCTTTCCACCCGATCTCTCCTTTAAGTTGAATCCATGCCCGATATCACGTAGAATGAAGAAAAACACGTTGTTTTCTGATTTTTACGGAATTTGATTCGATTAAGGAACTGCCATGAAGACCAAGCCCAATCTCTCCGCTCTGGTTGCCTTATTGGTGCTGGCTGTGCTATCGGCCTGCAATCTGCCGCGTAAGGAATCACAGCCCATTCAGCCAGAAGGCCCCAATGCCATACAAACCGCCGCGGCATTGACAGTAGAAGCTTTTGCGAACCGGCCTGATGAAACAAATGTATCCAATACCAGTGAGCCGTTGCAACAGCCAACACAGACCCAGCCAACACAAACGCCCGAACCCACCAAACCCTCTTCCACTCAGCCGCCCGCAGATGAAAAACCCTGCGACCGGGCTGTGTTTGTGACGGATGTCACTGTGCCGGACGGCACGGAGTTTGAACCAGGTGAGGATTTTAAGAAAACATGGCGGCTGAAGAATGATGGAACCTGCACCTGGACCACCAGCTATGCCCTGGTTTTTGCGGATGGCAGCGCCATGAACGGCCCGGTTTCGGTTCCCATGCCCGAAAATGTCGCGTCTGGTGAAACCATTGACCTGTCTGTGAACCTGACAGCTCCTTCAAAATCTGATACCTACCGCGGTAACTGGCGGCTGCGCAACGCCTCTGGAGCGGTTTTTGGCATTGGCACGAAAGCGGATAAGCCTTTTTATGTCGAGATTGAGGTTGAATCGCCGGTCTTTGCGGTGGTTTCTGCTACCACTCGGGTTGACCAGAAGACTTTTACCGGTGCCTGCCCCCACAAATTTGATTTTGAGGCGGATATCCAGGTTACGGACGAAGGAGAGGTCACCTACCATTGGGAACGCAGTGATGGCTCGACCAGCAGTAAGAAGACGATCAGTTTTTCTGAGTCGGGTAAGAAAAAGGTTACCCTGTCCTGGACTTTTGGAGGAGCGGGCAATACCTACACCGATTATTGGGTCCGGCTTTACATTGATGAGCCCAATCATCAATATTTTCCCAAAGCAGTGTTCACTTTGAACTGCAACCCGTAAACTACAGTTCCCCGCCAGGAAAATCCACAGCGGGGAACATTTTTTTGCCGCCGTGCCAGGGATTACGGCAGATTTCCGAGCTGCCGCGGGTGGGGCATTCCTGCGGGGTTACGTTGTCTGCGGCAGCAGCCCATAATATCTTCTCCCCCTTGACGATTCGCGCCCATTCAGCGCATAATGGTGGAGAGACATTGCCAGGGAGGCAGGATTGAATTTCAACGAGGCGAGAAAGGAATATCTCCGGCTTAAGCGTTCCTATCAGGAAGGCCTGATAGGTCCTGATTTGTTCCAGAAAGCGGTCAGGAACCTGATCGTGGTGGATGAACAGGGACGCGGCTGGCAGATTGGGGTTAATTCTGGCCAATGGTACCGCCGCGATGAGGCCCGAGGCTGGGTCGCCGACGACCCCTTGCCGCTCCGCGATGAAGCGGATCAGCCGCCTGAGACCCTGGATGTGCTGGCAGTTCCTGCCGGACCTCCGGAAAAACTTTCCGAAGCCCGGCCTGCTGAGGCGGAAGCCCCCCCGGAAGCTCCCTTTGCTGCACGCAAGTTGCAGCTTTCACAAAAAGCCTGGATTGCCATTCTGGGTGCTGTTGTGCTGGTTGGCGCGGGTTGTTTTGTGCTTTTCAGTGGGACAGCGTTTTTCGGCGGGTTGTTTGCCGCCAGAATTTTTCCTTTCTCCACCCGTGTGGCTGCCGCCACAACGGAGCCCACCCGTACACCCACAATCACCCTCACTCCGCGCCCCTCCCGCACCCCTACCGGCTCTCCGGCGCCCACCAAAACGCCGCGCCCCAGTTTCACCCCCGGAAGCACCCCTACCCCGGTTACCACCCTGCTGTCTGATGTTCCCAAAGAATTGTGGTTGTTGACCCGTTCTGAGGATGAACTGTGGGTTTCCGCGCCGGATGGCACAGGGATGTCCCTGCTTGAAACTGCGGAAATTGTCTCTCCACAGAATCTGTCTCGGATGGCTGCTCCACAGGGCGGGCATATTGCCTATGTGACCATTGATGATGAGGCCCGCACTTTCAGCCTGACCTTGAAAATCGTCCATCTGCCGGATGGCGAGCTGGTTAAAGAGATTTCACTGATCTCACCCAACTTTGAGGAAGGGGAAGAAGAAGGCGAGCGCTCTCCCGAAGCCGCGCTTGCCATCACCGAGCAGCAAGCTGTGGCCTGGTCTCCGGATGGGCAGCAATTGGCTTTTATCGGCGTGATGGAAGGGAATTCCGCCGACCTTTACCTCTACGATCTGAGATTCGACTCGGTAACCCGATTGTCCAGTGAACCAGACCAGGCTTTCGCGCCGGACTGGTCTCCAGATAGCCGTTACATTGTTTATTTTGGGGCGGAGTTTTTTGGTCTGGAAGGAACCTATGAAATGACCGGAGCCTGGGCTGCCCGGCCCAATGAATCGGGGGGCGTGATCGATCTTTATGAGCCCGAAAGCGGCGGCGAGGTCCTGGTTGGCTGGAGTGACCTGCGTGAATTTGTGGTTTCCAGTTATGATGTGGATTGTGAATTTTACAATTTGCGCCTGGTGGATATTGAGACTCAGAAAATCACGACCTATTATGAGGGCTGCCACACAGACGCGGCTCTCGACCCGGAAACCAGGGGGGTGATGTTCACAGTCAGTGAAGACCTGTCCACAGGCTGCGTTTGTCAGGAACAGGATAGCGAGCCAGGAGTCTATCTTATCCCCAATGGCAGGGGTTTGCCCCGTCTGGTAAAAGAAGAGAATCCCCTCTCTGTTGCATGGCAGATGGACGCGCGCCTGTTTTATGTGACCACCATAGAGGATGAAAGATTGGTTTTTAATACCGCTGAGGAAGAGGTCGCGCTGCCGGAAGATGTTGGGGGTGTTTATCCGGAAATTTCTCCGGTCAGCGGATGGTGGGCCTGGGCAATGCCGCCTGAGATGGAAGAAACAGGCCTGTGGGTCGGCGATACCCAGGACCGCGACCCGCGTAGAATCTTTGAGAACGAAGTCGCTTTGATCCTCTGGCATGATGATGGGCAGAGTTTAATCTTCTTCTCGGAAGAGTTGATGTACGTTGCCCGCGCGCCCAATTTTGAGCCTGCCGCGGCCGCTGAGTTTGCCGCGCCGGTTGATCAGGCGGTCTGGGTGCGCCCCTGAATTTCCTCTTAACACGGGTTGGACAATGAATTGGGGAAAATGCATTCATTCCACTGTCAATTTCAGCTTCCAGCGCACCAAAAGCGTAAACGCGCTATCATATTTCCATACCCAAATACCGCCGGTCATTCACCCCGTGAGGGACACGCTTTTTCACTGTGGTGACGTATCACCAATACGCGCGGAAGGGGTGAGAAATGAGGGTGGTGCCTACGCAAAACGCCAAAAGACACCGAGTGATGTATGATCTAATATCCAGTTATCCGATAGCGTCCTGCGTTGTGGTGCGATCAATACCCTGACGGGCACTTAAGCGACTGGTAACCAACCGGCTTAAAAAAACACTGTTCAGGCTTGACTTTCAAGATGGTATCCTATCGGGCTATAACCGATAGAATTTACATTAAGTGAACAAGGCTTTCCATACTTCGTCAAAAAAAACGCTCCCCAAAGCTAATACTTGCCCTAAAAACAATAACAGAATGTCTGAAGGATCGTATACCCAAAATTTCGACAGATCTGTTGCTTCAATAAATCCGCTTAAATCATCCATGTTTGCTAGTTTGACACCAACATCATTTGACAATATACTCTGTTTCTCATATATATTCTTTTCGTTTAACTTAATACCAAACTGTTTAAAAAAAGATACCAGTACCCATTGACTACTAACATAGGAACTTCGTATTAGTAATATTCTATAAATGACCTGCGGAGTAAAGAAGGTTATGAGACCAAAAGAACTTAATGCGAATAATGAAATTATAGAAATAATATCTAATTCGTGAAAAAGGAGTATGCCAAATAGTGCTACCCCGACGAACCATGAAAGTGTTATTGTTATATATAAATTGGTGATCTTTGTAAGTCTAAAACGGATCACATTTGGAAGTGGAATTACTGGTAATTGGCGGAGATCTAATAAAAACCGAAAATTAATTATGAGTAATCTCATTGCCGTGCCTAAAGGAAAGGCGATGTATAAACCATAAAGAGCAATAATTACTGCCTTCATTATTAAATTGTCTTGAGAATACCACTCACCCATGAATAGGGTTGGGCGAAAAGAAGCAATATTAAGTTCTTGAATTATGTCAAGACGGAAAAAAGAAATATATACTATCAACCAAGCAATTAACGCTAAAATTAGGGAGAAAATTATATTCCCTTTGTGGTTTGCTAATTTTCGAAACCACTTTGAAATTATTGCTAAATATTCTTCATCTGTAACGATGAAACACGGTCTTAACTCTTCATAGGCAGAATGAAATGATAAGCTACCGTAACGTATGATTAAACAAACCCAAATTATTCCTAAAATACCCAAGTGAATTGGCGATGATTTGATGTAGTATAAGTCGAAATGAATGTATCTAGCTAGGAAAAGACCTATGACGAATATAGGTAATGCAAAACTAATAGCTGTCAAAGGAAAAGGTAGTCGGATTCTATTAAAAATTATATCCACCCATGTTTGATAATCACTAGGTTTAGTTGCATATATATTGGCATTGATTGAATTTGTATATACATCAGCGGTTTCATCTGTTTTATGATTATTCGTTTCTCCATTTGAAACAAATAATTTGTACATCCAATCAAGAAAAATGGTTATTAACGATTCTAATATAACAGCTATGTGTATTTTGTAATTATGTTTCATTTATCTGTATACCCGATGATAGCAAGCCAATTAGGAGATGAGGTCCTGAAAGACTATTTATAAATGTATCCTTTGATAAATGTCTGAAAGCCACTAAATGAAATTTTGCAGTAAGTCTCATATCTTACTGGTGCTTTGGCTTTTGCAAAACAATTATGTAATAACCTTGTGCTCCCGCGGAAATTGTAAATGGCATAAGTAAACCTGCAATTGAATTTTTAACTAAGTTTTCTGGTACGAATTTTAAAATTGCACGTGAAATATTAGGGTATTTGAAATAACCCCGAGCTAATAATTGGAATTTTGCCAAATTGGGCATTATCGCTTGCGAAATATCTTCTACTTTTATTTCATTAAATCCTACTTCTTGCACTATCTTCAGCAATTTAGTTATAATCCATGGTCTTTCAATTGCCATAGAAGCTTCGACAAGGCGACAAGCTAAAACAACATCTTCTTCAAGATGATCTAGTTCTTGTTTCCTGAATCCATCGAACATAATAATCATTCCACCTGGTTTTAATACTCTAAATGACTCAGAAAGAGCAAGTTTCATGTCAGAAGCGTGACAAATACTTTCAACTTCGAAAATTACATCGATAGTCTCATCATCAAAATCTAAATCTTGATAATTTCCAATTTTAAAAGCTAGATTAGAAAGATTTTTACCTTTTTCAATAGACTGTTTCACATGGGTAGGGGTGATATCAACACCCATGAAATTAACATCCG
>Ga0209164_1003911_pt1 | contig 13749 bp, 13 predicted proteins | sample MTBNYHSulfiMetaG_FD_187458 | JGI IMG/M metagenome (GOLD analysis project Ga0209164, IMG submission 187458) | Enrichment culture microbial communities from rom New York Harbor, USA that are MTBE-degrading - MTBE-NYH (New York Harbor Sulfidogenic)... | ecosystem: Environmental > Aquatic > Marine >...
TGGGCGCGCGCTACGACTGGATCGAAACCTCGGACGGCGCCAACTGGGACACCAAACCGGACGGCGGCGTCAAGCCTTATCGGAACGCCTATGCAACCCAGGACGAAGGCAACTTTTCGCCCAAACTCGGCGTGGCTTTCCACCCGGATGCGAAGACCACCCTGCGGGCCTCCGGAGGGAAAGGCTTTCGGGCCCCGAGCCTGTTCGAGCTCTACAAGGTCCACGTCCGGGGAGGCGGAACCTACTACCGGACCGCCAACCCGGACCTGAAACCGGAGGAGATCTGGTCCTATGACTTCGGCGCGGAGCGCTTCCTTTCGGACACGGTCTGGGCGAAGGCCACCTTTTATCAATCTTTCGCCAACGACTATATCGGAGACCGTTTGACCGGATCCTATGTCAAAAACGGAAAGACCTACTACGAATACCAGCTCGACAACATCAGCAAGGTCGACATCTACGGGTTCGAAACCGAACTGCAGTGGTATCCCCTGGACAATCTCACCGTGTTCGGGAATTACAGCTACACGGTCTCGCAGATCGAAGAAGACCAGGAAAACCAAAGCCTCGAGGGCAACCACCTCCCGAACGATCCGAAGCACAGCGTTCACATCGGATTGAACTTCGACCACCACCGCTTCGCGTCGGTCACCCTGCTCGGCAACTATTACGCCGACATCTATTATGACAATGAGAACACCCTCAAAACAGAAGATTACTGGACGGTCGACCTCGGGGTGTCCCGCAGATTCCTGGACCGTTTCACTGTCTTCCTGAACGTGGAAAATCTGTTCGATAAGGAGTATCCTATCTTTTTGTCCGCCTCCGAAGGCAATACCATCGCCCCCGGGGCCATTGTCACCGGCGGCTTCAAACTCGAATTCTAATGCGGGAGTCCTGACCTCATGAAAATCATAAGAACGCCGTTCCTTTTGCTTTTAGCCTTTCTTTGCTTCACCGGTCCAACCTATGCCCATCACCTGTGGGTCGCCGAAAAAAACGGGGTCTACACCGTCATGCGCGGACATATGCCGGATCAGGGAACCCCCTACGCTCCAGAATGCGTGAAGGACATCCGTGCCTACAATTCTGAGGGCGCGCCGATCGCTGTGGATCGAATCGATGGGGTGGAGGCGGTTTCTTTCAAGACGTCGGCCCCCCCCTCTGCCGTCACGCTCATCTGCGACTGGGGCTATCGGGTCCTCACGACACGGGGGAAGAAGTTCATGACGCGTCGGGAGGCCGTCAAAGCCGGACACACGGTCATAGAAGCCTTTTTTTCCACCCAGTTCGCCAAGGTCCTGTTCGATGATTCCGAGGCGGCCCTCGAGGCGAGCGGGCTCAGACTGGAACTGCTGCCGCTCACCCAACCAGCCAAGGCCTCTCCGGGCAGCAACCTGCGGATCAAGGTTCTCCTCGATGGAAAGCCTCTGCCGGACGCCGCCCTCCTCTCCGATTCGAACCTGGAGGTTCGGAGCGACGCCAATGGGACCGCCGCCGTCCCGATCGAAGGCACCGGTTGGCGCCTGCTTTCTCTGCGCCACAAGATCCCCGTCCAGAACGACCCTGACCGGGATTACCATTTGCTGACCACTTTCCTGATATTCGAGGTGAAATGAAATCCTATACTCCGCGCGGCGTTTTTCTGACGACAGCGGCCCTCTTGGCCTTTGTGCTCCTTCCTGCAACCCTCCTGGCCCACGGGACAGGCCATCGCATCCTGGAGGACAGAACCGCGGTTACGGTGGCTTTTTTTTATGCCGACGGTGAACCGATGCGCTACGCGGAGGTTCTGATCTTCAGCCCGGACAACCCGAAGATCGAATACCAGAACGGCCGGACCGACCTGCACGGGCAATTCGCGTTCCACCCGGACAAGGCCGGCACCTGGCGCATCACAGCCGATGACGGGATGGGGCACCTGGCACAGGCATCCGTCGACGTCCCGCCGTCCGGCGCTGCTGCACCAGCCGCTGCAGATCAAACGGACCCCCAAGGCGCCGCCGCCCAGGACGGGCCGGCCCCCTCGCGCCTCGCCGGCATGGCCGCCGGTCTGAGCATCCTCCTCAACCTCGTCCTCTTTGCCTTGTGGTGGAAAGGAAGGAGATCCCGATGACAGCCCGCAGAATCCTGGCCTCATGCAGCCTGCTGCTCTTCACGCTTCTGCTGTTACCTTCGCAGACCGCCCTCCGGGCCGCCGAGCCCGGTAAGCTTTACGTCGTGGGGATGGGTCCGGCCGGACCCGATCTCACGGCGCCACGGGCACTCGCGATCATCGAAAAGGCCGATGTCCTCCTCTGCTCACCGCGTATGCCCCAAAGGTTTGCGGCCTTCGGGACCCACATCGACCCCCGGAAAGTCGCCTTCGACCCCTGGGAGAAGATTCTTGGAAAAGAGGTCCGCGCCCTCAAGAAGAAGGATCCCTCCCGCTGGGCAAAGGAAAGGGATGCAAGGATCGAGGAGGTCCAGGGCTTTATCCTCGAAAGGCTGAAGGAGGGAAAGACCGTCGCTCTGCTCGACGGAGGAGACCCCTGCGTCTACGGCCCGAGTCTTCAATATCTGCTGCAGGGGTTCGACGATGCGCGCTTCGAAGTCATTCCGGGCATGGGGGCATTCAACGCGGCGGGCGCCGCCCTGAAACGCAGCCTCACCCCCGAGAACGCACGCTTCGTGTTCCTGACCTCACCTGAGTCTCTTTTCGGAGAATCCTGGGAAAAAGATGACGAAATCTTGAAGGACCTTGCAAAGTACGAAACCACGATGATCCTTTACATGTCGCTCAAGACGCTCGACAGGATCGCCGAAAGGCTCAGCCGCTATTATCCGGCCGACCTTCCGATCGCCATCGTTTATTACGCCGGCTATTCGGACAAGGAAACGGTCCTCAGGACCCGCCTGGGCTCTCTCCTGGAAGACGTCAAAGCGATGGATGAAAACTGGCTTGGGCTGTTCGTGGCCGGCGCCTGCGCCAGATGAATGATGTACGCCCGGCGGGGCCCATCGTCCCGTCGATCCCGCCGCCACCAAAATGCCCATCCCAGCGGCTCACGGCGATGATCATGACGGCGTCCACCGGACGTACACCCTGCCCATGGGACGGATGCCTGACGGCAACCGCCGGGGCCACTTCTGGAGGGCGGGCGATCCGCCCCATCCCTTGGCGGATCCCGGTTTCTTCACACGCTCCGCGTGCTCAGTCCCACCCCTTCGGACCAGATCCCTGTTTAAAAAAATCCCTGCAATCAAGCGATTACCATGAGGCGACCTGTATAGATCGCCGCACCGGCAAACGTGCCCATTGACCTCGGGATGGGCAAAAAAAGACCATTTCCAAGTGGAACCTGTTTTACATCAGCTCGAAAAGGATGCTCACCTCGAGCGAAACCGGCCCGCTGAACAGCCGCCTTGGAGGCGGCGGAAAAGGCGCAGAAGCCCGTACAGCCTCGAGGGCGGCCTCATCCAGCATCGCGTGGCGGGAACCCTCGGAAAGGCGTAGGTCACTGACCGTGCCGTCCGATTCGATGACAAACCGCACCTTGACCCGCCCTTCGACCTGCCGCTTCCTGGCAACGGCCGGATACTTCTTGTTGCCCTCGATCTTCATCCGGACCATCCCGAAATAGTCTTCGGACGAACCGTATGTTGCCGCTCCCCCTGGAACGGACTTCGGCGCGGACCAGGCAACTGCACCCGGCTTCGACATCGCAGGACGTTCGGGCGTCGCGATGGGCTCGACCAGCGAGGGGTTCGGGGACTTGAACGACTGCACGGCAGGCGGGGCCGGCGGGGGTTTGACGGGCTGCGGCGTCAGGGGGCTGGGCTGCGCGACGTCCGTCTGCGGAGGCTGACGGTTTCTCTGCGGCGGACGCGGGATGCTCCTGGTTGCAGGCTCGACCTCGTTTTGCAGCGTGAGTTCGATGTAGTCACGATCCCGCGCGTCGTATATCCCGGCCACATGGACAAAGACGACGGCGTGCACGGCGATCGAGACCGCGATCAATCCGCGCAACAGCCAGTTGGATCTCTTTCCCGGGCCGTTTGTCGCTTCCACTCAAAACCCCTCAAAAGCCCTTCTCGGTCGCGAGGCAAAGCCGCCCGGCGCCGGCGGCCTTCGCCACGTCCATGACCTGGACCGCCTTGTTCAGCACCACGCTGCGCTCGGCCTTGATGAGGACCATCTGGTCCGGGGCCTTCCCGATCAACTGCTGGAGGCGCTTGAAGAGGTCGCCGAGGCTCATTTCGGTATTTTCCAAAAAGGCACGGCCCTCCGCATCCACATAGACCGTGATCTCGGTCCGGGTCTGCGGACGGGAGGCCTCCGCCTGGGGCAGTTTGACGTCGATTCCCTCGTCGACCATGAAGTTGGTGGTCAGGAGAAAATAGATCAACAGCAGGAAGACGATGTCGATCAAGGAGGTCAGCGGAGCCTGGATGCCGTAGCGCGGCCTTTTTCTTCGATGCACCAGCATGGCTCAGATCTCCTGAAAGCGTCCGAGGCTCTTGATGAAACGAACGATCCCGGTCTGGAGGCGCGCCTCGTATCGATCCACCTGGACGAGAAGCCAGCTGTGGGCGACCATAGCCGGCAGGGCCACCGCCAATCCGAGGGCCGTGGTCAGCATCGCCTCCCAAATCCCCCCGGCCAGGACCGCGGCATTGACCTTTCCCCCCATCTGCTGGATCACCATGAAGGCCTTGATCATGCCGATGACCGTGCCGAGAAGCCCGAGGAGCGGCGCAATATTGGCGATGGTCGCGAGCGCCTGCAGATAGCGCGACAAATCACGCACCTCTTCTTCGGTGGCATGGGCGAGAACCGTCTCGAAGGTCTCCCGGTCCTGATCGGCCACATCCAGCCCCTGCGCTAGGATGCGCCCCATGGGCGAGCGGCTTTCACTCGCCGCCTGCCGGGCCCCTTCCCGATCACCGCTCTCGATCCGGGTCGCCACCCGCTCGGCGACAAAGCGCCCCCTTTTACGCAGGACACTGAACCGAATGACCCGTTCGATAAAAATCGCCAAGGCCAAAACGGAGCAAAACAGAATGGGCGTCACAAGCACGCCGCCCTTCGCAAGAAACTCGAACATTCCCCCCCCTTCGCCCTTGAGAAAGGGCCTTTCTCCTAGAAATCCTTCTCGATGTCGGCAACACCGTCGAAGTCGAGATCTTCACTGCGCGAAACCACCGCCTCGGAGGCATCGTACTCCTCCCAGAGGTCCGCTTTCCCATCCCGGTTCCTGTCTTCGGCCACCCGTTCGACGCGCCCCTCGGGGCTGTAATGGAACCAGACATCGGTTCGGCCGTCCCCATCCGAATCCTTTTGGGCCTCGACGGCCTTTTCGTCTTCATCGAAACGCCAGGTCAGCGTTGCACCCGTGCCACCCGATAGGGCCTCCCGCGACCACACGACGCGCCCCTGCTCGTCGTAGGCCTCCTCGAAGACCGGGCGGTCGGCGGCCTTTTCAAACAGCGTTTTAAGCCGCAGGACATCCTTGGAATAAGCGTAGCGCTCTTCGGGTTGACCATCGCCGTCCCGGTCCACCTCCGTCACCATGGACCATTCAGGATGATCGAACCGCTGGGTGGTTTCGAAGCGCCCGTCATGGTCCGTATCCAGTGAAATCCGGGACCGGTTACCCTTCACATACACCGTCTCTGCATCGATCTTTCCGTCATGGTTCCGGTCCTGCTCTGTTCGGATCAAAACCCCCGTTTGATACCTTTCCCACGTGTCCGGCCGGCCGTCCAGGTTCGTGTCCCGTTCGGCCCTGGCGATGCGCCCTTCCCGATCGAAGTGGATCGTCTGCTCGGGGCGGCCGTTCCCGTCCTCGTCGACCGTCTGACGCGCGGGTTGACCGCCCTCGTATTCCGTGAAGACGGTTCGTCCCTTTCCGGTCTCCTCGACGCTGAGGATTTCGCCCTTGAGAAAACGGGTAGTGCGGCCCTCCTCCCTCACCACCAGCGGCCGGCCGGCGGCGTCGAATTCGGTGAACCGGTCCATCTTCCCGTCATGATCGGAATCTTCCTCGCGATAGGCGGGCTTCCCTTCCTTGAATTTCAGTTCCGCATCGTACCGGCCGTCACCGTTCGTATCCTGCCTGTCCAGCACGGGTTGACCGCCGCTGTATTCCACGATCCGCCCCGGCGGAGGGACGCCGTCCTCATCCACCTCCTGCCGGACAAGTTCGCCCTTGCGGTAGAACCGGACGGTTTCCATACGCCCGTCGCCGTCCAAATCATGCAGGCTTTTTTCAGGCTGACCCTGGCTGTCATAGATGACCACCTGATCCAGGCGGCCATCCCCGTCATGGTCCGTGCGCTGCTCTTTGGGCTGTTCGTTCTGAAAGTCCTGCCAGATGTTCACCCGGCCGTCACCGGTCGTATCCCGCGTAATCCGCTGGATCTTGCCTTCCCGATACTCCGAGATCGTATCCATGCGCCCGTCGCCGGTCGTATCGCGCTCCCAGCGCAAAGGCCTCTCTTCCTGGTCGAAGAGCACGACGTCCGTTATCCGGCCCTTGGAACCGGTTTTTTCCTGGCGCGACCGTTTCCCGTTTTCGAAAAAGTGGGTCTCGTCGGGTTTCCCATTCCGGTCCGTGTCTTTTTCGATACGCACCAAAACGCTCTTTTCATAGACTTGCCGGGTTTCGAAGAATTCGTCCCCGTCGATGTCCACTTCGAGCAAAATAACGTTGCCGGATGCATCCAGATGGGCGACACGGTCGATCCGCCCGTCGCCGTCCGCATCCTGCCGGACTACCCGCTCCGCGCCGTAGGTTTCACCGACCCAAGGCCCTGCAGATAAAACCAGCCAGACAAAGGCGCATACCGCTGCCAAAAGGGTGGTCCATTTCCAGCCGGGAACCGCATCGGATTCCTTCATGAATCCTGGAACCCGGATTCGCGCTGAGGCCCAACCCTCAGCCGTTCCATGCACGGGATTGCTCATCGGGTAAAACCAATGCCTCGTATGAACCATCGACCCCTCGAAAGGCGCCGAAACAAAAAAAGCCACGAAGCGCACATGGACCGCCCTTGGCGATCCAGGCCTTCGTGGCCGTTCTTTAATCCTAACAATCGGTTGAATTCCAGGGGAGGGTGCCTTCTTGGCACCTCATGCCCATTTTCTACTCATTGCCGGCCGGAGTGTCAATCCTTAATTCATGCCCGCCATGAAATGAGGCTTTTTCTTCACATCCTTCAGGTGCTCCGTCCCGCCGCTGCGCGGCGGCTTCCGGCTCAGCTAAAGCCAGAGAAATCGGACGGTTGCATGGAAGCGTGCGTTTGTACACCACCCAAACAAGCGCGCAGTTTGACGCCGCGATTGGGGAAAACGGATTCGCGCCCACCCGGAGAAGCACATCGGGCAAGACAACGTTTCCCGTCCGGAAAGATCCGACGGGCAGGAAAAGATCCCGATCCGGTTGCTCTTCGACTCATCATCGAAAAAAAGCGGGCGCCCCGCGAAGGGCTACCCGCTCAAAAGCATCATGCAGATTGAATCTCCTGCCGATCCGATGGACCCCCGCCTCGGCAGCCGAACCATCCGCCTTTCAATCTTACTGGTCGGGACGAGAGGATTTGAACCTCCGACCCCCTGAACCCCATTCAGGTGCGCTTCCAGACTGCGCTACGTCCCGGACACTTGAAGAACCTTATTTATATCCCACTCCCAACACTTGTCAAGCCTTAAAATCCTTCGTTCGCCCATTCCAGGAAACTCTCGAAGGACAAAGGGCCTTGTCAGCAGTGTTTCCTGCGAGTAGAATCGCCCGCATCGTTCGATCCAGCAAAGATCCAACCCCCTTTCAAAGGAGTTCTTACCATGGGAGAACATCAATCGGTGAAAGTGCTTATTGTCGAAAAAAACGCGGAGATCACCCAAACGCTCAAATCCATCCTCGAAAAACGGGGCTTCGACGTTTCGATGGAACCCCGGGCGGAGGAAGGTCTGCAGCTTCTGAAAAAAGGCGGGGTTGCGCTGGCCTTGGCCGGCAGCACCGAAGAGGGCATTCCTACCCTGGAGCTGATGTGCAAGATCGTCATGCAGTCGCCCATGACCTCACTCATTCTCATCTCGGAGTTCAGCAGCGAAGAGCTTGACGAGAAGGCCGAAGGGTACGGCATTCTAGGCAACATCCACCCCCAGACCCCCGCCGACGGCTTGGATGAACTCATCGACACCTTCGATAACATCCATCAAGCCCTGCGCACTCGAAAATGAGCGGACGATGTGCTCCGAATCGACCGTCATTCCGGACGGCAAACAGCCGCGCCCGTCGTTCCACCATCTTTCAGAAAAGCGAATGGGTGTCGTTTGGAGCATAAAGACGATGATTTCCCCATCAGGTTCCGGGGGATCCGGACCATCTGATGGAAACACGTTCTGCATAGAAAAGAGCTGGTTTCCATCCAGAAATGGTCTTTTTGGCCAATCTCGGCGTCGATCTGCACGTTTGCTTGTGCGGCGACCTGCAGATCGCCTCCACGCAAGCGCTTGATTTTCTTGATATTGGCCAAACCGGGACCCGCCGCGAAGCGGTGGGACTGAGCACCCGAAGGGTGTGAAGAAAAACCTCCATTTCCGGATTGGAAACCGGGTTCTGCCGGGAAATCTTTTCCGGGCGGGAGAAAGCTAGGATTCCAGATCCTTGCGGAGGTTGATGAAGCTGCTGCGGTCAAAGCCGAGGGTCTTGAAAAAAGAGAGAAGATCCACTGAATCCCAGCGGACAGCGGTATAAATGTGGTGAATGCCTTTCTCACGGTAAATGCGCAGGATTTCCTCGGCCATGGCCTTTCCGATCCCCTGCCCCATAAATCTTGGATCCACCCCCAAGGAGGCTATCCAGGCGCTCTTCTCGAGGCCGAAACCGCTGTAGATGATGTAGCTGATCATGTATCCTGCGACATCCCCATCAACTTCGGCGACGCAGCTCACGTCCTCGTCTTTCCGGACCATCTCCTTGATGATATGGCCGAAATCGATTCGTGAAGGCTTCTTGATGATCGCGGAGTCGATCCGCCCAATGGCCTCCGCATCTTCAACCCGAATTTTTCTGATGATCAATCTATCGACCACTTTCAGCCCTGTCTTCTGAAAAACGCTTGTCCGTCTAGCTAATCGATCCTGATAATCTTCACCCTGCAGCCTACCCAGTCAGGGGGGAGATAAACCCGGCCACTGTTTCCGCTCAGCTTGACATACTTCTCGACCATCTCTTCACCATAGACCTCGAATTTAACCTTTCCGCTGACCATGGCGTCATCGACAGAAGCCGTTTCACTTTTAGACTTTTTCTCGTCAGGCATCGTGTAGTTTCTTCGAGTAAAGGATCACTGACCGGCATCAGGATGCGAATGACTGTTGCAAGAGGCTTTCAGGACTCCCGGTTCTTATCTCACAGGACGAACCCTTCCCTCAGAGACACCCAACAACCTGCTTGTCTAGAAGATTGTAGCGCGAAATGTCACCCGGTTTCAGATTCTCCAAAGTACCGGAACCTCGACCGGCCTCTTTGCCGAAACGTCGCAGCATGCATGGACGACAAAAGTCTGTTACAGGTAAACAACCGCTGCGCGTTACCATATGCCGCTCAATGAGATCCGGCGGAGAGGCCTATGGGCTACATGACTGCAATCTAGCTACAAAGTGGCTATCTGTCAAGGAAAAAACAACGCGGTAAATATCGCGTTTTATTGATATATTTTAAAAATTAACCCGTAATCCCATAGATAGGGTCGAATGCAATGCAGCCTGTAAAATGCTTCTCAATGGGCTGTCTCCGCCTCATCTTAAAATCCTGGGGCCTATTTCCTCGGATCTGGAACGATCTGCGAGCAGCGCTCAATGACCGCAGGAAAAGTGGGGAGAGGCCGCATGCGGAAGGCGGGCCGGCCAGGACCGGGTGCAGATAAAATCGTACAGATAACCCGTTGATAAAAATAGAGGAAACCACCCTATCAGCGCCGCTCTCCACGCATGATTCCGGATTCGTTCGGTCCCTTGAAATCGAGCCGTTCGATGTTTCCAAGGCCCGCATCGGCCATGATGCCCCGAATCTCCGTTTGGGCGTAGGACCGCCCCTCGCTGGTGTTGACGAGCATATTCAGGGCGAAGAGGGCGGGGAAAAGCGGTCCGTCGAAGCTGTCGTCCATGATGAACTCGTGGATAAAAAGAAGCCCTCCCGGCTCCAGGGCCTTTACGGCCTTGGCCACGATCCTGGCCGCACCCTCCGGCCCCTCCGCGTGCAGGATGTGAGAAAGCCAGGCCGCATCGCAGGAACCGGGGATCGGATCGCTGTGATAATCCCCTGCGGCGAAATGAACCCGATCCTGAACCCCGAACCGGGCGATGGTTCGCTCGGCAAAGGGGCGGGTGTCGGGCAGGTCGAAGACAACGGCGCGCAGATTCGGATCGTGAAGGCAGAAATGAATGGCATAGGTCCCGGGCCCCCCGCCGATATCGATCAGCCGGGAGCGCCCCATCAAATCGATCCTCTTGACCAGATCAGGAGCAATCCCCATCGCGAGGTTGAACATCCCCATGAGGAAGCTCTCGCGCTCGAGCCCTTCCCTCAAGCCCTGCCGCCGGGTCGGCCGCCCGGTCATGACGGCCTCATCGAGCCTCGACCAGGGCTCCACCAGGAAGTGATGGTGCATGACCATGTGTCCAATATACTCGTACGAATCCTCGACAAGGAACCGCCGGGCCTCATCCGTACAACGATAAGACGCGCCCTCTTTCTCGACCAGTCCCATAGCGGCAAGCGCGTTCAAGAGATACGTGAGCGCCCTGTGGTTTACCCGGTGACGTTCGGCCAAACTTTCTGCGGTGGCTCTTTCATCCTCCAGCCACGAAAACACCTTCAGCTTGACCGCAGTCTGAAGCGCACAGCCCTGCCAGTATGCTCCGGATACCCCCAGAATCCGGCCTGGGGTCCAATGTTCATGCCCTTTCATGGCTCATCCAGTCCGCCCCGAGCGAAGGCGGCAAACATTGGGAAATTCTCTCCTCCAATGTCCAACAACCATTTCAGCAGGATATCCTCCTGCAGAGGCTTCCCGACGATTTCAAACAGCTTTCACCCCATTCTTTGCGGCTCTCTTCTTTCGCCGCAAAGAAGCTCCTGGCATTCCAACTGCGCCGATTCTAGACATTTCGGGAGGTTTCAGGAAGCGCCGGACCCCACTGATTTCGTGGACTGCGCGCGCGACCAGCTTTTTTTCCAAATCTTTTCGACCTGCCATTTGCTTACTCCCGCCTCCCGCGCAACCGACCGGATGCTCCACGGGCCTCTATGGGAGGGTGATTTTTTCATCGCAGAGCGGACCAAGCCTTCGACTTCTTGTTCACTCAATTTGGAGGGTCGCCCGGATCTGGGAAAATCCCGCAGACCATCGAGGCCTTTTTCCCTGTAACGACTCACCCAACGGTAGACCAGAGCGACACTTACACCGAGTGAATCCGCCACTTCAGCTGCCGGTTTGCCCCGGTCGAAATCCAGTATGATGCGAGCCCGGGCCGCTACCCGCTTCGAAGCCTTGCTCGACTGCAACCACCGATTTAACCGCTCGCGGTCGAGATCGGTCAAACTGATCTTTATCCGGCATTTTTCTGTCATATCCCTTGCCCGCTATTGTCCAGCCGTTGACTTTTCTTCTCCCGGCCCTTTCACCAGGCCTAAAGAGCCAGAAACAGGGCGAATGAAACTTAACGCGCTTCCAACTCATCACCCTTGCAAGCGAGCAATTTGCGTGCCTGGCCATTCTGAAAAATCCGTTTACCGGCTAATCCCATATCATGCAAGCAATCATGAAAATGAAATAAACCAGCCCTGTTGTTGTTTGCCTATCGGTTCAAAAACTTGGTGGGAAAATCAAGCGTACTCCGAATCGGCAGTTTTTCATTTATGCACAGATGTTGATCAGCAAGTGATGATCCACATCTATTTTCACCTTAGTGACATTATTGTAATCCACATATCTTTCATGTAATTGAATGATCCCTCATATATGAAAATGAGGCAATATAACCTCGCTTTTCATAATTATCACATTAGCATAATTTTCTTCTATTCAAAGAATAAGAAAAAAGCCATGCCGTGATTTAGCGTCCAATTTTGAATCAAACTATAAAATTCACTCGTATAGTAATGACTTATTTTTTGATTTATAACTTGTAAATATCAACAAAATAAAATGAATTTTTGCATAAAAGGAAGCGATATTTATTTATATTCAACAAATATTTTACGCAGTAAAACATATATCAATCCAATTAAAAAATTTAATTTTTCTGATATGTTGCATATAAATGCTAATTTTCAAAATTCTATGACTGCTATAATTTAATTCAATAAAAAAAATAGCATCCATTTTGCTATAAAATGAAATCGTACAAATATCATATCATTAAAAACAAATTATAAATAAAGCAAAATATGATGTCATAATTTTATTTTTAATAGAAAGCTATCAGAAATAATTTCTACAACCGTATCATTGATTGCTGTCATGTATGCACAAAATTTTACGGACATTGACATATGGATCCTGCCCTTCCCATAAGGGCTTAAATCATCCCGTTCAAACTCCTGCATTTTATTACTTGACATCCTAGAAACAGCTCCATATAAATATACTAAAGTTCTAACTTAAAGGTTCGGCGTACAATACTCATCACTAGAAAAGCCAAACCCATCGCGAGATGGGGACGGAAAGCCACGGATCTCTCGAAGACAGCCGGGTTGCCTACTAGGGGGCAATCCGGCTTTTTCGTTGGCTAAGTCAGCCTGTATTTTTAATATCCTTAATTTATATTCAACAGTTATCAAGCTTGATCTTTGCTTGATGGTCTATCGCTAGTCCAAGAATCGTAGTCGCTGGATTTCAGTAAAGGCCAAACCCTTCGTAAGGAGGGGGCGGAAAGTCACGGGTCTGAAAATGACAGCCGGACTGCCTGAATCCTTCAGGTAGTCCGGCTGTCATTTTTTATGACATAAGCCTTTGAAATATCGAACAAAATTCGCGAAAACCATCTATTTCTCAAAATTTGACATCAAACACCATCCGCTGACCAGGATTACAACTGGAGATTTAATTTTAGATGAGACATTTCACAGTTGGCCCTAAAACAGACATTAAATTTACATCTGTTATCATTTAAGGAGAAAAGCAATGAAAAATCGTTTTCTTGGTTGTGGTCTGTTTTTTATTGTATGTCTCTCTTTTTCTATCGCCAACGCACACGATAAAATAGAAATAATCACCACGGGATCTAATGGGACCAGCACACATACTTTTAAGTATATTGGTGTGACTTACAACTATGAATCTAAAACGTCGACTTGGTGTTATGAAGTTACATCCGGCGAAAAGCCATCGCTCAGCCATTGGGTTTTGATTTTGCCAGATTGCTTTAGTGAAAAGAATGTTCTCCAAGCTGATGATAAACCCGAATGGGATGTTAAAAATGGCATTAAATTTGATGAAGGTTATGACGATAATGAAATAAGAACTGTTTGTTTTACACTCGATAACTTATATCCGGTAAAAAGCAATTCACTTTATGTTTATGCAAAAGCTTCTACATCTGATGAAGTGATTTCAACTGATTTAATTACCGGACCCGATTGCTATGTCCCTGGTTCCATCACCGCATTCAAGTTCGAAGACATCGATCAGGACAAGATCCAGGGCACCGACGAGGATCCCCTTTCCGGCTGGGAAATGACCCTCTACTCCGGCTCC
>Ga0209164_1003912_pt1 | contig 13747 bp, 12 predicted proteins | sample MTBNYHSulfiMetaG_FD_187458 | JGI IMG/M metagenome (GOLD analysis project Ga0209164, IMG submission 187458) | Enrichment culture microbial communities from rom New York Harbor, USA that are MTBE-degrading - MTBE-NYH (New York Harbor Sulfidogenic)... | ecosystem: Environmental > Aquatic > Marine >...
GGGCGTGCAAAAGTTTTTGGAGATAAATCGCAAGGGCAATTGGATCCAGGTGCGATGACTGCCTACCAAATTGTCAAATCCATGGATGAGTTCGTGCAAGGACTTGAACAATAGACATTTTAGAAATCAAAGGAAATATTGAAATAAAATGTTTGACTTGGAAAGTCTAGGCGAGATAACACATTCCCTCCAAATGCAAAAACAGTGTCGAACTTATACAGTGTATTGAGTTTATACATTAACTTGATTTAAAATAAATAATAACGTTGTCAAGATTTCTTAGGTTATGAGACAACGTTATTAAGTCAATAAAAAAGTAGTGAATGAAAAATATTAAATGAATTTTGTAAAACTTAAGGATTTGCGTTATATTTCACCTATAATCTGTTTTATAGATTTATCCTCATATTTTATGAAAAGAAGTTGTTATATCTCTTTGCATAGCCATTTAATCATGTTGCCATATAATTTACTTCTATACTCCCATTTTAAAAAGCTTGGTGCAGCCCCGTGATGTGCGCAATCTACAGCCGAAGCTAATGTTCTTCCTTTTCCATATTCACCGACAACCAAAAATGGGTCGTTATTATATTCTTCAATCGTCGCAATAACTGTCGCATTTCTTTTAGCTATCAACCGATTGTAGGATAAAAACCACCCCTCCCATTTTTGGGGCATCCCCTGTAAAATTGGGTGATTTTTTTCAATGATCTTTGGTAGGAAGCCTTCAGGCACCTCTACCCGATCATCCGTTTGCATTAACTCTACAGGAAGTATTTTTTCAATAGGAGTGTTTTTATAAAAACCTTTTCCATATAATCCTGTAAAGGAAATATATCCACCCCACATTAGGTAGCCCCCACCTTCTTTTACATATTGTTCAATTAATTTTAATCTGTTAGGTGTTTTTTCACCATTCATTGTTCTTTCAGATACCAAGAATGTGTCACTGCCAACATCACTGACTGCAATTGCATCATATTGCTTTAACTCTTCCAATGTCCATGGGAACTCTTCCATCACTTTATTAGTCGGGATATAGTCGCAATCAATATCGTTATCTTTCATAGCGCCAAGAAAATACCTTCCATGTTCCGCATATTTACCAATATCTATAGTATCCCGTCCCTTAAATATGCTTGTTAATACATAGATAGCTTCACCTGCAAACAATACTTTTAGTTTTTTTGACATTTCATTTTCTCCTATTATTTTCTTTATTCATTGATTTCATTTATTCTCTGCTCTATACTGGCAACATTTTTACGCTCGATATATCCAACCCTAAAAACTGTTTCGAAAAAGTTTTTAGGCGATATTGTCTTAATGTTTCCTTTGCCCTTTTCTGCCAAATACCCTTCAGCATCTGCTGTTGCAGGAAGTGCTAAACCTAGGGCTTGTTTATTCTTTGTTCTTACAATCCACCTCGCACAATGATCTAGCTCACTTGGCTTGTAACTGGTATAGTCTGCAGAACCATCCGGATGAATAAACAAAAAATGCGCCCATCCTTCTTTGTCCACTTTTGGTTCTTTTATAAAAAAAACTATCTCTGGGTCATATACATCCTCCTCGTTTATATGTTCTGTTGTTTGAATATTTGATTGTATTCTATTGAGAAAAATTCTAAAATTATTATCCGCTTGTACAGTATTTGGAAGGCTATATCTTAATTCCATGTGTTCCTTTGTCCATGGCACTGTTTGGACAATTTTCCCTTTAGCTACTGCCCGATTATTAATATGGCACATATACATCAATTCCATCGGATAGTTTGATAGATTTTCTATTCTTATTGACACATCAATAATTGAGCTGTTTTCATAGAGTTTTACAATAGGTTTTGCAATATAATTATCTCCGAATGCTCTGTTATATTCATAAATACCAGTAATCCCAACATATTTTCCCTTTTTATCTTCACCCGCAATCAAACTAGCACTATCATAGTGCGCATAAGGCAACTCGCCATGTTGAAGATGATTATCATCTGGTCCTGGACATCCCATTCTGCGTGCACCACAGTGCATTAAATAACACCCATAAGTATCTAAAAATGAATCCACATCTTTTGGGTGATCGAAAGGGGTTTTCATTTTAAGGGCTCTCCCATTAAATACCGCATCCCATATCATTTGTCCATTGAATGGCAAAACTGTAATATAGCCATATTTATTACAGAGCTTAACGCTACATACACCTGTATCATGCTTGATAAGTTTTGCATCTAAACCATTTCCTCGGAAAAAATTTTCTTCCCTGAAGAGAAAAAATTCTTTTTTAAGTAATATTTCCATTTTTCATTTCCTTTTTTAGTCTTCAGTTTTGATCTTAAAATTTTGGCGCAGGATATAAACGCGATTTTATACTGATCTTGCCGGTTGGCATTTTTGATATAGGGGTCATCCTGCATCGATTCATAAAAATGTTCAAATAGGTAGTGATCACAATGCATTGCCCCAAGGTCAACGGTTTTTCGTGGTGAATCAGGATGGGATCATGGCAATGGATTACGACTGATTTCATGCTAACGTATTAGAAATTTAATTAGTTGCCATAAAAATCATTAGTTGAACTTACACAAAATGCAATTGTCATTCTTCGCAACTTTATTATTCGTATTCTTTATCAATGACAACGTTGTCATAATAATAAAAAAACCTTTCTTTTCTATTATAACATTTAATAATGAATTTTCTAAATCAAATAGAATAATGTGCAACATCTTTTCTATAAAACTGATCGCAGATCCTTTCAAAGATAGATAATACCCTAACTGCTCTCAATTCTTAAAAATTCTCTTATGTACTTGAATTGAGTTATAAGAGTGTGCTATACTCTGCATCCAGATAGAAGTGTAATAAGTAAAAAAACTGGCAACGTTACCAATTTTTTTTCCAATATTGTGACAACGTTATCAGAAAAAGGCTTTTTACCAGAAGAAAATAGAGTATTTAACTCCATGTTTGGGAAGAGGCATATTTTGCAGAAAGATTGTGGATGATAATGAAAAATGTAACGCTGCGCGATGTTGCCAAATACGCAAATGTATCCATCTCCACCGTTTCGCGCGTCATCCGAGATTTTGATTACATAGGGGATGAAACCAAGGAAAAAGTCCAAAAAGCGATCAAGGAATTGAATTACCGACCCAATACGGATGCCCGCCGCCTGAAATATGGGCGCACCTATACTATCGGTTTCATCTTTCCGGATATCTCGAACCCATTTTTCAGCAATGCTTTAAAGGCAGCCTATAACTTCATCCAATCCTCGGAGTACGCGCATTATGAGCTGCTTTTTTACAATACCGATGGCAAACCAGAGCGCGAGAGGAAAGCGCTTGATTTTTTCGTAGCGCGCCAGATGGAAGGCATCATCATTGCATCTTCCGCATCTGATGCCATCATCGAACATATTCGCAGAATTCTGCAGAGCAAGAACATTGCCATTGTGGCGATTGACAATAAACTGGGCGATCTTGACATCGATCTGGTGACTTCCGATAACTATCTGGGCGCCTATCAGTTGACCACACATCTGCTTGACCTTGGCCATCAATCTATCGCAGTGATCACCGGACCCATGAACGAAAGCAGTTCCATCGAGCGCTTGGATGGCTATAAGGCGGCATTAAAAGACCGCGGTATTCCTTACGATGAAGGTATTGTGGTTGGGGGGGAATGGACTAAGGAAAGCGGCATTTCAGCAGCCAAAGATTTGATCACAAAACAAAGCAAATGGACAGCTATTTTTGGTTTTAACAACTCGATGAGCATGGGTGCCCTCATTGTTCTAAAGGATCAAGGGAAAAAAGTCCCTGAAGAGATTGCCCTGGTCTCGTTCGATGATGTTGAATATGGAGAGCTGTTGAACCCAGCGCTGACATCCACCAGCACTTCATGGTACGAGCTCGGCCGAGTTTCCACAGGTTTATTGATGGATCGGATAACGAACGGCAATGCAAAACCGCGACAATTGGTTCGCTTGCCGATGGAAATCATCGTCCGTGATTCATGCGGTTACAAAGAATCATTTGGAAGGAAAACATCTAAAGTTGTCTAAGTATTGTAAGGAGGTGAAACGAGCAGAAAAATAGTTTATTGTATTCGAGAGTAACAAAACTAAAAATAAAGGAGAATAAAAATGACTAAGAAACTAATGCTTTTGGTTTCAATGCTTGTTCTGGCCAGCATGCTGTTCGCTGCCTGCCAGCCTGCAGCAGAAGCGCCTGCAGCAGAAGAGCCGGCTGCCGAAGAACCCGCAGAGGAAGAAGCAGTTGCCGAGGAACCCGCTGCCGAAGAACCCATCAAAATTGGCGTATCCATCATGGAGATGACGGCATATACCTGGTTCTTGGGTGCGCAGGATGGCTGCCTGCAATACGTGAAAGATCATCCTGAGGCGAATTTTGAGTTCCAGTTTGAGGATTCCCGCTCGGATGTCCAGACGATGTTGAACAATATCGACAATTTGGTCACAGCTGGCGCCAAGGGCATCATTCTCTTCCCGGCAGACCCGAACTCCGCAATTCCAACCATGAAGCAGTATGTTGCTCAGGGTATTCCCTTTGTGATCGGCGACTATGCACAGCAGCCAGCCAGCGAAGAGGATATCGTTTGGGAAACCTTTGTTGGCCACGACATGAAGGCGCTGGGTGTTGCCGCTGGTGAGATCGCGGTAGATTACCTTAAGACACTTGGCAAGGACGACCCGGTAGCTCTGTTCGTTTCCCGCCCAGCCTCTGGTCAGGTTGCACAGGACCGTGTGGATGGATTCTCTGAGCCGATCCTGGCAGCTTTCCCGAACGCCAGAATCATTGTAGAAGGTGATATTGGTACAGGTACTGTGGAATCTTCCCAGATTTTGATGGAAAATATTCTACAGCGAGAACCAGTCATTGATGTGGTTTCTGGCCACAATGACGCTGAAGTTCGTGGTGCCTACTTAGGAGCTGTTGCAGCTAACCGAACTGAAATAAAATTCATCGGCATCGCGGGTGCGGTCGAAGTGCTGACCTACATTGCCGAAGGTAATGAAGCCTGGATCGGCGAGGTTCTGCAGGATCCCGTCGTACTGGGGTATCAAGCCACAGACGCGATGTACAAATCTTTGGTGTTGGGTGAAGAAGTACCTTTGGTGTATGAACTACCTCAACCTGAAAAGATCACACCTGCCAACATTGCAGAATATGACTGGCAGACCTGGAGCTGGCTGTAAAATTCCATTGATTCATCCATCAATGGATAGAATAATGAATGGAAAGGGCGAAGAGCAAGCCTCTTCGCCCAACCATCAACACATTTGATGGTTGAAAGGAGTGAAAATGATCAACTTGTTACCGGAACCCAAGGTTTTACGCGACGATGATGCTTTTTCACAAGCTTTCCGCAAGATTTGTTTTACACCGACCGAAAAAGTGCAGGATGCAGAACTGCTGCTGAATATCGCCAAGCTGCGATTTTGGAATTATCAAGAAATCGATATCTGCAAAGGTTGCAGCGGACAAGATGGATTCATGAGATTGGAAATTATGGCGGATCTCAATGGCATCGAAGCAGAGAACAAGGAATTGTTTAAAGCTCAAGGATACAATCTGGTTATAACAAAAGACGCAGTCACTTTAAGGTATGAAAACAAAGCCGGTTTCATCAACGGCATTACCAGTGTAAAACAGCTTCTGAAAAAGGATGGCGATGCATTCAGGCTGCCCTGTTGTGAAATAACCGACTGGCCATCGCTGCCGGTGCGGGCTATTGCCCCTACTTTTGCTTGGTATGCGGGTTACGGACGCATTGGTTTTGACAGTCAGTTATGGGGCTTTGACGAATGGATTGAATACCTCAACATTTGTCTGGATAATAAAATCAATCAATTCAACCTGCTGATGTATGGATACTGGCCATTTGAATTAGATAAATACCCCGAAACAGTTTTCCGCAACGTGCCGATAAAAATTTGGAATGCAGAAAACCGCCGCTGGCTGACGGTACGCTATACCCATCCCAACCTTGAAGAACCCTATCTGTTGAAATTCATTGAACTGGCGCACAAACTTGAAGTGAAGGTTTTCGCTTACGTCGGATTGAATTCCTACAATGGCGCCTACAGCATCGCTCACCCAGAAGCGCGCATGAAACCGCCGAAAACGGGTAAATTCATGAACGATTTCGATTCACTGTGCTTGAGTTATCCTGGCACTGTTCAATATATCCTTGACAGCATGGTGCATATCGCCGAACTGGGTTTTGATGGCTACACTCTTGAAGAAAGTGAAGAGGGTTTCTGGTTCTGTGAATGTGAGGGATGCCGGAAGCGCTGGCATGATACTACCAAAACGCCCGGTGAAGCCAAGCATAAAGCCAATTTGTGGCTTCTGAATCAAATCTATGAAGCGGTTCGCAAGGTCAATCCGGAAATTGTATTGGGAATCCGCGCTTTCCGGCAACCGCCATTGGAAAAAGACCCTCAATTCTTGAAAGAGTGCGTTGAATCCATGCCGGATGATATCTGCCTATTCTGGGCGCCGGGGTTATATGTTCCAGAGGCGGAATTCCCAAAGTGGTGCGATGCGTTCGGGCGGCATAGAATTTGGGCAAGGGATACCGAATCGAATGCCATTACCTCCACCATGGGCAGACTTTACCGAACGTTTGAATCCAATGTAATCCGCTACCAGGATGAACCCAATGAGCAGGTAATCGAGAGGGATATCGAACAGCATATGGGCAGCGTTAAAATTGAAGTGCATGGCATCAATGGCTTTATGTTCGAGTGGTACGGACTGCCGATGCATTTGTTCGCCCACGGCAATTATGGCTGGGGTTCGATGATGGATATGGAGGAATTCTTCAGGCGGGCGGCTGAATTGAATTTTGGTGACCTGGGAGAGAAGGTTTTGCATGTTATGAAAAAAATGGTTACTATCCATGAGAGCCAAATTCCGCTTTATACCACGCCATTCCCATTCCAAAAGAACAAGATGACCCATGAGGATATACCCGCGATCATGGCAGCCAAAGAAAATCACCCGCACTTGATGAAAGTCATTGATGAACTGTGCGAACGGGCAACCGATGATCAAAAGCTGCGTCATTGGCTGCCGCATTTTGATAAATGGGATAATGCCGAACGCCGTAATGCAGTGATCTACGATCTGGTATTGGCGGCAATCCGCTATGAAGAAGAAACCGATCCCGCTCGCAAAGACAAGATCCTTGATGAAGTCCTCTGGTTCAATGAGAGGGATTTTGATATTGCCAAGGAAATGTTCTTCGACATCAACCCAGTTTCCTTTACTGGCGTGAAAAGCTGCATGTTCCCGTATCACGAAATCAAACGCCTGATCCATAATATCCGCTACCCAGAATCCCCTGATAATGACATTGTCTGTTCAGGCATAGAAGCTTTGGGCTGGCTGTGGCTATAGGAGAGGAGGGATGGAGAACATACAACCTGTAAAAATCGCTAAAGCAGGAAAGGCGGTGTTGATGAAAGGAAGACCTCTGATTGAGGTGAAAAACTGCACGATGGAATTTCCTGGTGTGAAAGCACTTGACAACGTGAACTTCACGCTATTAGCCGGAGAATGCCATGGTTTGGTAGGAGAAAATGGTGCAGGCAAATCCACATTGGCGAAATGCATTATCGGCGAGAACCGCATGACCAGCGGGGAGCTTTATGTGGATGGCGAGCCGATCAACCTGCATTCCTATTCCATTCGAGAATCCCAAGCGCTGGGTATAGCTATCGTGCACCAGGAATTCCAGCTGATGAATGAAATCAGCGGCTTGGAAAACATTTTTGTCGGCCACTATGAGAACAAGGGTCCTTTCATCGATTGGAAAGCCATGCGCCAACGGGCTGATAAGATCCTCGAATTCATGCAATGCGACGTGAATCTGAATGTCCCTGTGAAACACCTCAGGACGGCTGAACGCCAAATCGTGCAACTAGCCAAGGCTATTCTGAACGAATCTAAAGTGCTGATCCTGGATGAGCTGACAGCTGTTCTGCAGGAGAAGGATATTGAAAATATTTTTCGCATCATCAATATCCTGAAGAAAAGAGGCATGGGCATCATCTACATTTCACATCGACTGGGAGAAATCTTGGATTGCTGCGACACATATACCGTATTGTGTGACGGCAAACATATCCAGAGCGGAGAGGTTAAGGATATTGACAAGCCAAAGCTGATCAAAATGATCATTGGGCGTGAGCTGAAACAAGTGTACCTGCCCATCAATCAAGAATTTGGTGAAGTGCTGCTGGAAGTGAAAGGGTTAACAGGAGCGAACGCCTTCCGCAATATCGATCTGCAGGTACGGCGTGGTGAAGTGATTGGCATCGCTGGTCTGCTGGGAGCCTATAAAACCGAGCTGATCCATGCCATTTTCGGAAATCACAAGATCTCGAATGGTCAAGTTTTCATCAACGGCAAGGAGGTCAAGATCAAAAGCCCTGAACATGCCATCAAACTTGGCCTGGGGCTTGTGCCGGATGAACGCAGGTCGCTGGGATTAGACATGCTTTTTGACATCAAAGATAATACTACACTGCCATCCATTGACCGCTTCAAACGATGGAGGATTTTCCAGGATCATAAGGCAGAAGCGAAAGCAGCCTATGATCATAGCGAGAGGATGGATCTTTCGTATTACTCGCTGTGGCAGAATGTCAAAAAACTTTCGGGCGGCAACCAGCAAAAGATTGTTATTGCCAAGTGGATGCTTAGAAATTCAGATATCTTTCTGATGGATGAACCGACCCGTGGTATTGACGTTGGCGCAAAATTCGAGATCTATAAATTGATCAACGATTTGACCAGACAAGGGAAAGCGATCGTGTTGGTCTCGCCTGAATTGGAAGAATTGATCGGACTCTGCAACAGAGTGTATATCATGTTTGAAGGAGAGATGATGGACATAGTTGAAGGGAAAAGAAAAACACAGGAAGTGATAATAGACAGTCTATTAGGAATAAATAACAATGGAAAGTAATAAGGATTTTAAGGCAAAATCAAAACGTTACAGCGGGGGTTGGAGGGCTTTCTTCCAGGATTGGATGATCTTGATCCTGTTTGTAACAATGATCATTCTATTCAGCCTTACCAGCAGCACATTTCGTACGACCAATAATATTTTAAACATACTGCGACAGGCATCTTTCATAGCGATTATCTCTATGGGGGAGTTCTTTGTTATCCTGACTGCCAACATGGATATGTCCTTATCCTCAATCATCGGAATGGTCTCGATTTTCTTCGCAGGATTCGTAGTCACTATGGGGCTGCCGATTTGGGTGGCAATTGTGCTAGTCATGCTGATGTCCGTGGTGGTCGGCATCGTAAACGGCGTGCTGGTGGTGTATGGTAAAATGCCCTCCTTCATCGGTACATTGGTCACCATGAATGTGATCAAGGGATTGTACTTCATCTATTCAGGCGGTTTGCCGATTTCCGGTTTACCTGAATCCTTTAATTTCCTGGGCGCAGGCTATGTCGGCTTGATGCCATTCCCGGTTATTCTCATGGCAGTTATTGCGGGGATACTCAATATACTTACCCAGCACACCGCCTTAGGCCGCTCGTTTTACGCGGTGGGTGGGAATATCGAAGCAGCCAAGCTATCGGGCATCAATGTGAAATTCGTGGGGATATTCGCTTTCGTGCTGTGCGCGATCCTGACCGCGATCGGGGCGCTTGGACTCACGTCTAAGACGCTTTCTGGCAACGTGATGCTGGGTGAAAACCTTTTGTTCGATGTAATGACCATCGTCGTTCTGGGAGGAACATCGCTTTCAGGCGGGCGCGGACGCATCATTGGGGTGGTGATTGGCGCCCTGTTCCTGCAGGTCATCAGCAACATGATGGTTTTGGTTGGAGTCAATACCTACTGGCAATGGGTTGTCAAAGGCGTCATTCTGGTTGCAGTGGTATTGATTGACGCGAACACGAAACGCGATTAGTTAACAGAAAGCCAAAAATGTCTTGATTAAGGAAGAAAAAAATGAATGGAAAAAAAGTCTGGTTCTTTCCGGATGGAGACCGCCCGCCTTTCGGCGACAGCGACCTAAAAGGTCATGAATCCTACATTGTTCTGAATCCTCATAATCAGGAGGCGCATTTAACCTTTACCATTTTTTTTGAAGATCGTGAGCCAGTGCGCGACATCAAAATGACGATCGGCGCGGAACGCGTGAAATGCTTTCAGACACACAACCCCGATCATTTCGGCGAGCATGTGCTCCCACTCACCACCCAATATGCCATGAAGATTGAAAGTGATATACCCATCATTGCCCAATACGGACGCTTGGACGCGCGGCAGGTCAATCTGGCTTACTATACCACCATGGGTTTTCCGGGAGAATGAATCTGATGCGCAGGTTTGGCCAGCATGCAAGCTTGAAACCAGAATGCGTGGAGCAGTATAAGCAACTGCATGCTGCCGTCTGGCCGGATGTGCTGGCTACCATAACCAAGTGCAATCTGCGCAATTATTCAATATATATTAGAGGAACGGAACTGTTCGCGTATTTTGAGTACATTGGTGATGATTTCGAGGCTGATATGGCACACATGGAAGCCGACCCGATCACGCAGAAATGGTGGACGCACACCAAACCATGTTTCGAGCAGCATGAAAAAACAATTTATTACACCGACCTTGAAGAAATATTTCATATTGATTAAAGAAAAATAAGGAGATGTAGACCATGCATGGAGATATTTGTATACCCAAACACGAATACAAGCAGCGGGCTGAAAGAGCCGCGCAGATTCTGCGCAGAGAAAAATTGGACGCGTTGATCGTGAATGGCAATGAGGCGGATTATGCCAATCCGCGTTATTTTTCAGGCTTCTGGCCGCTGTTCGAACGCAGCGGAGTTGCCATCAGCGCCAACGGCGATGCGGCATTGATGGTGGGACCGGAGAGCGGTGAGTTCGCAGCCGATCGATCGAAGATCGAAAAGATCTTTATATTAAAAGAATACCGTGAAGGAGCTGACCCGGCTTACCCTGAATTAAAAGCCCAAACCTTCAACGATGTATTCGCGGCGATTGGCGTTACAGGCAAGAATCTGCGCATCGGGGTGGCGAGCTGGCTGGATACTTCTGTGGTCCATTTAGAGGGCATCCGCGCCGCATTCCCCGAAGCGGAAATAATCCGGGCAGATTCCATCATGGTCGAGCTGCGTTCCATAAAATCCGAAGCAGAAATCGCATGTCTGCGTGAAGGTTATCGCATTGCCGAAGTTGCCAGCCAGCAGGTAATCAAAGAAATCAAACCCGGCATGACAGAATTGCAGATGGTGGGTGTGGCGCAGCGCGTGATTTATGCAGAGGGCGCAGAGTATGAAGGACTGCCAATGTACGTGTTTTCCGAAGCTTCCACGCGGCATGCCATCTCCCGTTCCAGCTACCGCAGATTTGAAAAGGGCGATATTGTCCAATTGAATCTTTCCGCCAAGATTGACGGCTATTCTGCCTCCATCGGCTATCCGGTGGTGCTGGGCAAACTGGAGGGCAAACGGCGCGATATCGTGCTTTTCGGCAGAGAGGCTCATTTTTGGACGCAGCAGCAATTGAAAGCGGGAATAATCGCGGCAGATGTGGCCAAACGTTTCTATAAATTTTACGAAGACAACGGTTACGCTGAAAATTTCGTTTATGGCCCAATGCATGGAACCGGCCTGATCGAAGTGGAAGCGCCATGGGTAGAAACAATATCCAACTATGCCTTCAAGCCAAATATGTGCTTCCAAATAGACACTTTCATCTCAACTGATACTTTTGGGGTACGCTGGGAAAAAGGCATCGCCATCACAGAGCAAGGTTGTGATGTGCTCAGTCCGGAAATAGGTGAATTGTACGAGTTGGATTTTTGATGATTCGCAAATACAAATAAGAAGGCAGGTGCTGGATGAAACCGACATATGCGCTGTTTGGCGTGGATATGGAGACGGATGTGGGAAGTTTCACCCCATTTTACGAAGGGGCAAAGCACGGCACGCCGCTGCTGCTGGATCTCTTCGCGCAAAAGGGAGTTAAGGCAACCTTCTTTTTCACCGGGGACTGCGCTAAAGAAAATCCAGATGTTGCAAAGATGGTCGCGGTGAGCGGCAATGAAGTCGGCTGTCATTCGCTCTACCATGAAACATTAGGAGATGAGCTATTCCCTATCCCGGGAATCAAACCGCTGCTGCCTTTTGAAGTAAAGCCGCGTTTAGAGATCTGCAAGCAATGGGTTGAAGAAGCATCCGGCGTCAGTGCGACTTCTTTCCGCTGCCCGCGTCTGTGGGGTTCTACGACCGTGGTGAATGCCCTCGAGGAACTTGGTTTTACCTGTGATGTCAGTTACCCGATGTATTTTTACCGAGAACAATTCGAGCCATACCATCCATCTCGCTCGGATTGGACAAAAAAGGGCGACAGCACGGTTTTAGAAGTGCCCAACTTCGCGGATATGACCATGGAGAGCAAAGATCCCCCGCTGGAAAGAGACCGCGACCAGTGGCCGCTTTTCCGTACGAAAGGCGGAGATTATCTGCTGGAACGCAGCCAATCCTTCTTAGATTTCTGTGATAATAAAGATGTGGCGCGTGTGCTGGCTTACTATATCCATCCATGGGAATTCTGGCCGATGGAAAAGAGCTACAATTTTGGCGAAGCAACGGTCATCCCGGAAGATTTCATTACAAGGAATTGTGGAGAAAACGCTCTCAAAGAACTCGGTAAATTGATTGACGGGTTGGCAGCCCTGGATGTGCAGTTTGTGACCGCAAAAGCATTAACCGAATTTTTCTAAGCGAGGGAGATGCCGTGAGAAAAATAAAAGTTGAAAAGTTGACAGAAAGAGCATTCGCGCCTTTTGGCAGCGTGCTGATGACCGAAGGGCGAGAGTTCGGTGGTGAGGAAGGTATGTACAAGTGGTACGAAAAGCAAGCCAGCGTGGAAGGCGCGCAAAACGTATCGGTAAACCTGTTGACAGCCATTGAGCGAGAATTCGTGTGCAAGAAATTTGAAGCTCATCAGCGCACCACCGAAACGATTCTGCCGCTTACGGGCGGGCTGATCGTGGCTGGCATCCCTGAAGGCGAAGTTAATCTTGAACGGCTGCGCGCTTTCTACGTGCCGGTGGGAATGGGTGTGGCCTGGGCGCCCGGCGCCTGGCATTACGCACCCTACCCGATCGGAGGAGATGCCACTTGCGCCATCATCTTCCGGCACGGTACCGGAGCAGATGACGCGGCCTTCGCGGAATTGCCCGAGGAAGTGGGTTTTGAACTATAGCCAAAGAAGGCTCACTCTCAAAATCGAAATGGTTTTTATGGATGGTTTGTTTTTGATGAAAAGGATTGCCCGCATGGGCAGCCTTTTTTTATAAAGCAGCACCCAGCGAAGGGTGTCTTTCGTGCAAAAGAGGTGCGTTTTGACAGGAGGTTGTGAATGCCAGCTGAAAAGAACTACCTAGCTCTTGATTTGGGAGCTGAGAGCGGGCGCGGCATACTGGGCACGCTGTCAGACGGAATCCTGAAATTAACGGAAATCCACCGTTTTGAAACCGGACCTGTCAGCCTGCCCACCCAATATCTCAGCAATACCACTAAAAAATCGGATAACAGCCTGGTTTGGGATTTTCTCCGTTTTTGGCAGGAGATAAAGAATTGCATTCAGCTATCCAGCCGAAAATCAACCCTATCCTCTATTGGAGTAGATACCTGGGGAGTGGATTTCGCCCTG
>Ga0209164_1003913_pt1 | contig 13747 bp, 12 predicted proteins | sample MTBNYHSulfiMetaG_FD_187458 | JGI IMG/M metagenome (GOLD analysis project Ga0209164, IMG submission 187458) | Enrichment culture microbial communities from rom New York Harbor, USA that are MTBE-degrading - MTBE-NYH (New York Harbor Sulfidogenic)... | ecosystem: Environmental > Aquatic > Marine >...
AAAAAGTTTTTCATTGTATAATCTCCCCCTCCATCTATTTTCCAAAAATATAGAATTATGACATAGGTGAAAGAACGAAGCTGAGAAAAACTACTCAATAAATTTCTTTTACCAAAAGAATTTAATCCTTTTGGAAAAATACTTCATTTTTTGTTAAAATGAATTCCGTGATCTTACCTCTAATAAAAGACGTTGCTCGCAAGTCCTTAAATGTCAATAGAAAAGTAAACCAAAAACTTCTGAAATGGAATTGGTGGAGGTCATGTCAAAGTTACATAAATTAAAGGTGACCTGGTATTCAAGAAATCCCGATGATGAATTTATATGCGATTTCGAAGGGGCAAAGGAAGTTGTCTTCGGTCAAGGGCTCGATGTCATTATATTTTATTTGTAGAAAGTCAAATGGTCAAATCTTATTAAGAACATATAACTTTTAAATCAAAAACCGTTTAAAAATAAGGATGCTCTCAAAGTTGTCCTTGTCTCCGTTGTGGCTGGAGGGTAGTTCGCCTCCTAAGGAAACCCTTTAAAATTAAAACAACTTTAATTTCATCCCAATCCCTTTTTCCAGTGCCGATTTGTATACATAATGAGCGACAGCGACATCAAGTGCTCCTATGCCCAGATGACTCATAACCGTTCTCTCATTCTTTCTTTCTCTTCCAGTTTTGTTACCCGCTGCAATTTCACCTAAATCAGCATACACATTATTTTTAGAGAGGCGAGGTCCGCCTTGGAAGAACGGACTTTCAATCCATTCGGAATCCCTCGCCCAACTTCCCGCTACCCACTTGTCAGCCGTTTTGCTGAATTTAGGGTCAAGATCTGCAAAGGCGAAAGTCGCAGCCACATGACATCCGGGTTTGATCATCTCATCCAAAACAACAGGCTCTGTAGAGGTTGTCACCATACAGATGATGTCGGCACCCTCGGTTGCCTCTTTCGGAGAGTTGCATATTTTCATATTGATACTAAGCTGTTTTCCCATCTCTTCAATATATTGGTAAAGGATTTTACTGTTGGAATTTCCACCACCTCATCGCAATCTAAATTAAACTCAGAAAATACGGCATCCATATTTCTGACCTTCGCTGCGAACTGCCTCACCAATGGGGATGAACCTGCTACCACTCCACAAACATTATTTGTATCGACGAACCTCTCTGCCCCAAGAGCTTCCCCATATTTGACTAATAGCTCCATGGCTTTTTGCCTTGCTATTCCTTCTTTACCCTCTAACATTGATTGTTCATCGTTAGTTAATTTCATTTGTTTTTCTTTTTTATGGATTTAATAAAAAAGGGTGAAAAGATCAGGACGTTCTTTGGCATGGAATCCCAACCTCTTTAAGGTTCGCTTCGCCTATCTTGGGCTATCTTTGGGTCTCCACAGCCCTCAGCATCCAAATAGGCCGTTGAGTTTCCCCATCAAAATACCTCTTTATGTTTACCACTGTGGCATTTTTTTAAACTCCCTCACCAATTCTACCAGCCTTTGAGCCACTTCAGTCAACCACTTCTTCCCCTTTTCTGATGTAGCCAATGTTGGGTCTCCCACAACCCCTGTTTTTGAGAATTTAGAAAACATAGGCGTAAAATATGTCCCCCCTGGTTTCACAAAATCGAGGCCAAAGAATTGAGTGACAGGATAATTCATATCTTTTTCTGCCTTTTCCATCTGAACTCGTGAATTATTGATATGAAGGTAGAAAGAGGTTTCCATTTCACAGGCATGAAATATTCCCCCGATCTCGGATTCCCTTCGTTCCTGGATCTCTTTGGAAATCAAATTCCAGTAGGCCACAGCCGCACAAGCAATCCCTAATTCACTGTTTGCCTTGCGAGCAATCATCTCTACAATAAATCGATTGCCACCATGACCGTTGACTATGAGCACTTTAACAAATCCATGTCTTGCCAAACTTTTCAAAACATCATAAAGGTAATGGGCAAGTGTCTCGCCTTCTATGGATATCGTGCCCGGATAATCGATCGTCATCGGACAAGACCCATAAGGAATAAGGGGGAGGAGGAGCATATCGTTTGGTGCCAACCTTACAGCCTCAGAACAGACTTCCCAGACGAGGACATTATCCGTATCCAACGGAAGATGGTGACCATGCTCCTCGATTGCACCTATTGGAATAATGGCTATACGATCCCTTTTCGACAAATTTTTGATTTCCGACCACGTATAATTATCATATGCGGAACCTTCAGTCATATTTTCCTCCTTTTGTAGAGGCGATTTATTAAAATTATAAGGATCGTTAATAGATCAGTGGACTCTTTAAATTTAAAACTCAATTGATTAGAACACTTTTTGTAAAGACACTTTACTTTCCCCCTTTTTCGTACTTCTTTAAAGGATGGACGCTGCATAGGAGCGGGGAAAATTGCATCGCTCCCGTGGGTCCATCGCAATATTGATCTCCGTCCGTCGTCAACATATTTGGATTCGATTGAAAGACTCCATAGAGGACCGGATCTTCTGGAATCTCTTCTGGAAACCACCATCCATGCTGGACATCCACCATTCGGGGATGGATCTTGGATGAAAGTTTTGCCTTCATCCTAATCTTTCCTCTTACGGTCTCCACCCTCACCCAGTCTCCATCTGCAATCTTTCGCTTTCTTGCTGTATCAGGGTGAATCTCAACCGTGGGATCGGGATAAAGCCTCCTGAGAGACGGGATCTGTCGATGCTCAGAATGGTGCATCGGTCTGAACCTCGAGCCGGTGATGAGGATCAAAGGGTATTTCTTCGCTATCTCAGGATTGCTGACTGGTGTTTCAGGAAGCTCTTGATAATTCGGGAGTGGATCATAGCCAAGTCTTTCCAGGATTGTCGAATAAAGTTCCACTTTACCTGTAGGTGTGGCAAACCCTTTCACCTTTCCATGAATGGGGTCGATCTTCTCATAACGCCGCTCTGCAAGCGGAGGGATCCACCAGCGTTGTTTCTGGGCAAACTCCTCAGCAGATTTCAAATTCAATTCATCGAGAAGAGGTTTTAAGAAAAAATCCCATTCCTCCTCAAGTGACTCCTGCCAACACCCCTCCTGTCCTAATCTCAACCCAAGCCCTCTGTAAAAATAAAAATCAGGTCTTCTTTCATAAAGGGGATCTATCACTTTTTCCCCAACGGCTGCGTATTGGGCGAGACCGTTTAGGGTAGAAATGTGCATGACGGGCATCTCAAGCCAATTGGCAACGGGAAAGACATAGTCGGCAAGCATGGCTGTTGGAGTCATCCATTGCTCCAAGATGACAAAGAGTTCGAGATTTGGACTCTTCAGGGCATGATAGATTTTCCGGGTATTCGCATAGGCCAAAAGGGCATTATTTCCTCCTGCGATGACCGCCTTGAGGGGATAAGGCTCCTCAGTCAAAATGGCCTGAAAGACATCGGGAACGTGGCAAGCTGGGGCATAGGTATAGACTCCACCCTTCCCGTACCAGTAAGGCATGGAAGCCTTTTGAATCAGTTCATATCCGGGCCACGTCCAGAGTTTGTGCCGATCTGCCCCGAGTTGCTTGGCTCGTTGTTCAGAAGAAAGTTTATCCGTATGTTCAAAAACAGGTCCGTAATTTGCTTTCTCACAAGGACCGTAAAGCATCTCTCCGCCTGCCACATCCAGATTACCCGTAATCGCCCGAAGAATACATTTCGCGTGGAGCACTGAGGTGACATTGATACCCTGCATATCGGTCTTTAAACCCCAATGGATCGATCCAGGTTTGTGGGTGGCATAAAGCCTTGCCGATTCGATGATTTTCTCTTTTGGAATCCATGTGATCTCGGCCACTTTCTCGGGAGGAAAGTCTTTCACCCTCTCCCGAAAGGCTTCGAACCCATGGCACCAGTCCTTTACAAATGCCTCATCATAAAGTTTTTCTGAAATGATGACATGGAGCCACCCCAGGGCTAAGGCGGCGTCAGTACCTGGCCGGATAGGTAGCCATATATCTGCGAGTTCTGCAACGGTCTCTGTATATTTAGGGTCAATCACAATGAACTTCGTACCGGATCGCTTTAACTGGACCTGTGTGAGGTAAGGACAGGGTTGGGATTCTTCAGGATTATGTCCCCAAATGACAATGCATCGGCTTGGGTTTGCTGTTCCACCTTTGCTTCGGATAAGAAATCCAAGGATTGCCGATTCTACGATATAGGAGACAATGGCGCACCACTGGCCTGCATTGGCATTGTTAGGACTTCCAAAGAGGTTCATAAATCGTCTCTTGAAAGTTTCCTGATGGCCTCGGCCTGTCCCGCCGAGAGAAGCCAATGCCTCTGATCCATATTTATCTCTGATGGATTTTAATTTCTCAGCAATCTCGTCCAAGGCACGATCCCAAGAAATCCTCTCCCATTTACCCTCTCCCCTTTCTCCTACCCTTTTTAGAGGATAGTTTAATCTTTCGGGGTGGTAGACATGTTCGATGAAACCCCTCGCCCTTTCGCAGAGCCAACCGTGATTCATGTAATGGTCCGGCTCTCCTTTAAGCCGAACAATTTTGCCATCTTCTACTGTTGCCAACACCCCGGCCTGGGATGAACAGCCAAAACAGATCGCTCGTTTTATCATTTTTTTCCTCGATTCTAAGATGACCTTACTGGCTTCTTCTTTAATACATTTTTGTCGAATCGTAAAAATCTACTGGTGAGTCTTATCTCCCAACCTCTTGAGGATCTTCTCTGGTGTGACGGGGAGCACTTTAATCCGTACTCTCACTGCATCGTAGACAGCATTTATAATGGCTGGAGAGGTTGGATACCACGATAAGCCCCTTCATCAAGGATAACCTTCTTATATCTGGCTAAAAGGTATCACCTCACTTTCGTTGATGTCTTTAATTTTACATTTTTGAAAGAGAAGGTAAGAAAGTGGCCAACTTCGGGAAGATCATAATGATGGCCATTGCAAGGACATCTATGACCACAAAGGGAATGCTGGCTTTATAAATTTGCCCCATGCTATATTGAGGTGCGACCGCTTTCATCGTATAGAGTACCAAACCGTCCGGTGGGGAGATCGTTGCCATCTCCATATTGATCAAAAGGACGCTACAGAAAACCAAAGGGTTCATCCCTAACTGGTTTATAATCGGCATATAAATCGGGAGGGCTACCATTAACATCGACATGGGCTCCATAAAGGTACCGAGGATGATTAGGATAAACTGCATGAGGATAAAAAGGATGACTGGATGCAATTGAGTTTGAACGGCAATTTGTACAAGATTGGAACTGGTGCCAGTATAAGCGAGGAGTTGGGAAAAAGCTTGTGCTCCTGAGAGGATCATGAACATCATCACAGTAATTTTTACACTATTCTTGATCGAATTTTTTAAAATATCACCCCTGAACCCCTTATAAAAGAAGGCAAGAATGAAGCAAACGAGCGCACCCACGGCAGCAGCTTCTGAAGGAGTCGCAATTCCAAATATGATCAACCCGATGACTGCAAAAATTACAATCCCGAGAGGGAAGATATATTTAACGGTCAATACCATTTTCGTGGAGAAGGATAACTTAACCACCTCATATTTAGGAGCTATGTCAGGTTGCAAAATGCAACGGATAATGATATAGAAGGCAAATAAAGCGGCCATCAGAAGTCCGGGGAAAATAATAGAAAGGAGAAAATCTCCAACAGAGATTTGGGCGATGCATGCCAGTAAAACACCCAGGGCACTGGGTGGAATCATTGCTGCCAGTGTCCCGCAACCCATGATCGGACCTAATGTTATCTGCCACTTATACCCTTTTTTCTCCATCTCCGGTAAAAGAGTCTGGCCGAGCATCGCACACCCTGCCATAGAGGAACCGGATAGGGTGGCAAAAATGACACCGCCAATCACGGCAAGGAGGCTGAGTCTTCCCGGCAATTTCCCCATCCATTTCTCCAGCGTATCCATCATATGAAAGGCGATTCCGAAGAGAAACATGACCTCTCCCATTAAAAGGAAAAGTGGTACAGGAAGGATAGAAAAGGTGCCGAGGGACCGGAATATGCTTAAAATCAATTGGCTGAGCCCCGCATCCGCGCCCCAAAAGAGATAGGAAAAAAGGATATTGATAAATAGGAAAGAAAAAGCAACAGGCACACCTAAAAAGAAGAGCCCAATGAGTGCAGAAAGAAGGATGATGAACAACCAGACCCAATCCATTTAACCGGCCTCCGTCACTATTTCTTTAATATCTTCCAAAGTTTGATGAATACCTCCAGGAAAAGTGGGATGCTTCCGATAGGGATGATGATGATAATCAGCCAAATGGGAGTTTCAATGGCCGTTGGGTTAAAGATCCCTCTTACATAATGACTATAGGTGGTGGTGAAACCATAATAGATGAGGGTTCCCCCCACGATCGCAATCAGTATATAACTAAAAATTTTTAGAAATTTCTTTTTTTTCTCGTTGACCTTGACAAGCAGCACATCAATCACGACATGTCCATCCTCTCTCAATACCCATGCCGTCCCAAGGAAAGTGATTTGCAAAAGGAGGATTTCTGTTACCTCGGTGGCCCACACGAAAGGAGACCGGAAAAAATATCTCATAAAAACGTCTGCACAGGTAATAACGATTAGTCCACACATCATGAGTGATGCGATGAATACAAAAACACCATTGATCGCTCCGATGACCTTTTCAAGATTTCCGAAAAATCGATTCAACATGTCTCTATCTTATAATTAATGATTGAGGGGATGACTGATGTTACATCCCCTCTTACATTTAAACCCATCCTATTGACCCAAAATAATGAGGCATTACCCCTATAGAAACAAGGAGTAATGCCTCATCTTCATCAATAACCCATGATTTTTTTGATGATTTTGGCTTGTTCGGGAACTTTCTTCTCCACATCCTCCCACATTGAAGTCACAGAGGCATCTAAGAATTTCTTCGTTTCCTCTGGTGAGAATTTCACCTTCTTTATTCCTATTTTCGGATACTCCACGTTGAGCTCATTTTCTATCTTCTTCTCAAAATAAGCCTTCATTTCGGGTTCGAACTTAATGGTGATATTCATGAGCTTATCTTGATCTTTTTTAGAAAGCTTATTCCAAACATCAAGATTCATCACGATCAATGTATTCTGCCTCGTATAGAAAGGAATATCGATGAGGTATTTAGCAAATTCAAGCCATCCCCACTCCCTCGGACCGAGGACAGACCACCCAAAACCGTCGACGACACCGCGTTGCAAGGCGGTGTAGGTTTCACCAAATTGGACCGTCACAGGGACCATTCCCAGTTTCAGCATCATTTTGTCATACTTGGCAGATGTCCTCATCTTTAACCCTTTAAGGTCATCCAGTTTTTGTACTGCCTTATTGACGCGAAGGTGAAAAGGGTCATAACACCATGTCCCCAAAAGCATCATATTGATTGTTTTATGTCTTTCGACAAAATAATCAAAGACCCCTCCCTTTTCTCTCTCTTTTTTGTAATCGAATGTCGAAAGAGAAATAATATCTGCATCGGGAAGCAATCCGGTGTAATAAGCAGAGGGAAGAAAACCAAACTGTATAACACCTTTTCTTAATGCTTCGGCCTGGTCAAAAGGTGGTATCACTTCGGGTCCGCCCACCCAGTTTAACTTCAAAACCCCTTTCATCTCTGCATTCACTTTGTCCAGCCAGGTATGGCACATTGCGACAATGGCATGGTTTTTTGGTACAAAAGAAACCCCTTTCAGTTCCATCTCGGCCAGAACGGTTGAAAAGCTTAAAACCGTTATTAATAATAGAGTAAAAATTAAAATAGAAATCTTTTTCATCTTAAAACCCTCCTTCATTTAGTTTTTTTTCAACTTCAATCCCTTTTCATCCCTCCTTTCCATTTTCCCTTGCTTTTTGTATTTCATTATATATATATTTGGTTTTGGGTGTCAATAAATATTGTAGAGACTATTGTAATGAACAATCGCTACATAGCTATTATTATCAAAAAATAATTTTCCTGTCAAGAAAAAACCTTTAAAAAGGATATTGACATGGATGGCAATTGTCGCTTTGTCTAACTTTATTTTAGTGAGGGGAAACCGATGAGAGTATCGATTGATGTGGGTGGTACTTTTACGGACGTGATCTTGGTCGACGGAAAAGGAGGAGTCTTTCGTTTTGTCAAAACCCCAACAACCCGTTATGATTTAGCAGAAGGAGTCCTCAATGGATTGGACGAAATTCTCAATATTTCGGGCCGATCGGCAAAAGAGATTGATTACTTGATCCATGGTACGACCATTGGGACCAATGCGATCATCGAAGGGAAAGGAGGACGGGTGGGCCTGATCACGACCCAAGGGTTTGAAGATGTATTGGAAATACGGCGTGTGGCTCGACCAAAAGAAGCAGCCTTCGACTTTGAGGTGGATAACCCTCCTCCCCTCGTACCGCGGTATTTGAGGAAGGGCATCGTGGAACGCATTAACAAGAAGGGACAGATATTCACCCCCCTCGATGAGGATTCGGTCCGTAAGGCCGTGAGCTTCTTGAAGGAAGAAAAGGTGGAGGCGATTGTCATCTCCCTTCTCTTCTCGTTCCTAAATCCCATCCATGAGCAACGCGTTGCGGAGATCTGCGGCGAGATATTTCCGGAGACATTGGTCTCCCTTTCCTCAGAGATCTGCCCTGAGTTTCGCGAATATGAACGGACTTGCACCACTGTGATGAATGGATATCTTGGGCCAGTGATTAAAAGATACATGGACAATTTGATGAACCGGTTGAAGCAGAGATACGCTGACATTCGCCTCCATATCATGCAGAGCAATGGGGGTTCCATGACGGCGGAAGTGGCAAGAGATCACTCCTCCCATCTCATCAATTCGGGGCCGGCAGGTGGGGCCATGGCTACAGCCTTCATCAGTAAGCTCACGGGTCACGACTATGCCATCGGTGCTGACATGGGCGGGACCACCTTTGATATCTCGATCATCGACAGGGGAATGCCAAGGACAACGACTTGGGGGGGCGTAGGAGAATATCCTATCAAATTGCCCATGGTCGATATGAAGACGATCGGGGCAGGGGGTGGAAGCTTAGCCTGGGTGGATGAGAGCGGTGTGCTCAATGTGGGACCTCAGAGCGCGGGGTCAGATCCTGGTCCTGCCTGCTATGGATGGGGAGGCGCTCTTCCAACGGTGACGGATGCCAATCTGGTCTTGGGACGCCTCAATCCTAAATACTTCCTTGGGGGAAAACTTCCTCTCTATCCTGAGAAGGCAGAAGAGGCCGTTGCGGAACATGTGGCTAAGAAGATGGGGCTCTCCCTTGAAGAGGCTGCCTTGAGCATTATTCGAATCGTTAATGCGAATATGGCCAAAGGGATCAGCGGCGTTTCCGTTCAGAGAGGATATGACTTGAGAGAGTTCATCCTGGTCCCCTTTGGAGGGGCGGCAGCCAATCACGCTGTTGACATTGCATTGGAGCTCGGCATCAGCAAGATCGTCGTCCCGCCCCTATGCGGGAATTTCTCAGCGGTGGGGCTTGTCGTCGCTGACATTCAGCACGACTACGTCCGGACCCTTGCGAAGAAACAACAGGACATCAACCTCAAAGACCTGTTAGAGGTCTTCCGAACCCTTGAGAAGGAGGGAATCCGTCAGCTAAAAGAGGAGAAGGTAAAGGATAAGGATATCTTGATTGAATGGTCTGCCGATCTACGCTATGAGGGCCAATCTTGGGAACTCAACACACCCATTCAACGGACTTTCACACTTGGAACTCAGGAACTTCAAAAAATCCTTACCGATTTCCATGACCTCCATCATCGGATCTACTCTTATTGCGAACCTACGGAGACAGTGGAGTTCATCAACCTCAGGGTGAAGGCGATCGGCAGGAATCCGAGCCTGACATTCCCAACGGAACCTCTGGCTCCCACTCACTTTTCCAAAGCCATGAAAGAGAGAAGACCCGTCTATCTCAGGGATAATGGTTTCGTCGATATTCCCATCTATGAACGCGACCGATTCGGCTGCGGGACAAAGATCCCAGGTCCATGTCTGATAGAGGAAATGATCTCCACCACCTTGATTCCATCAGGGTGGACGGGATTGATCGACGAATTTAAGAATATTGTGATCACGCCAGCCCATTTGGGAATGTAGAATGTGGAGTGCAGAATTAAAATTCCGAAATCCGCAATCCGATTTCTGTATTTGATGGAGGAATTATGCCTTGCAAAGCAGATCCAGTGACCATGCAGGTTATCCGTTACGGATTGGAAGCCATTGCCGACGATATGGGTTACAACCTCATGCGAATGGGGAGGACGACAATTGTCAAGGAGATCATGGATATCAACTGTGCTGTTCTCGATGCCAAGGGTGGAATTTTGTCTCAGGCCCATCTCTGCCCTTTAATGATGTTTAGTTTACCAGAGACGGCCGCTAACATGTTAAGAGATGTTGAAAAAATTGAGGAGGGGGATGTCATCATCTGCAATGACCCCTATCTTGGAGGACAGCATCTTCTTGATATGCAGTTCTTCTCGCCCGTCTTTTTTGACGGTAATCTGATCGCCTTCGTTGCAAACATAGCCCACCAGCTCGACATGGGAGGAGCGGTGCCGGGAGGTGTTGCAGGAGGCTTGACCGAAATCTTCCAAGAAGGGTTGAGGGTCCCATTTGTAAAGCTCTATCGGAATGGAAAAGAGGATCGTAAGATCTTCGACTTCATCGGAAGGAATATCCGTATCCCGGAGAAAACCTTGGAGGATTTCAGGGCCCAGGCTGCCACAACCTTTGGAGGAGTGAGGCGGGTCAAGGAGTTGGTCACCAAATACGGCCTGGGCACCTACCTGGAATGTACGGAAATGCTTCTCGATTACGCAGAAGATATGGTCCGTCGTACGTTTCATTCCATGCCCGATGGTGACTATACCGGGGTCGATCATGTGGACGAGGATGGGTTTTCTGATGAACCTGTCAAAGTACAAGTCAACGTCCATAAGAGAGATGACGAGATCTTCGTCGATTTTATCGGCACAAGCCTCCAGACCCGAGGCAACATCAACTGCCCCTGGTCCTGTACGAAAGGAGGGGTTTTCTATACCATCGTTGGGATCGTCGATCCCTATATGGTGGTCAATTCGGGCACATTTCGGCCCATCCACGTGGAGTGTGAAGAAGGACTGGTCACAAGGCCTCGGCCTCCAGCAGGGGTGACGGCCCGGAGCCAGGTGATGACGAAAATTACAGAGGCCATGCTCAAGGCGATGAGTCAAGCGGTGCCCGATCGGGTCGTCTCTGGAAGTCATGGTCAGGCGTGCACTTGTAGCTTCAACGGAATCCATCCAGAAACCGGCAGGCGTTTCAGTTATATCGAAATTCAGGGCGGAGGAGCCGGAGCGAGACCCGATAAGGACGGACCGGATGGCCAAGATCTCCACTTAGGACGTTTTCTGAATACTCCAGTAGAAGCAGCAGAGATAGAAAATCCGGTTATGATTGAACGATATGAATTCATTCCAGATTCTGGAGGGGCAGGAAAATACCGAGGAGGCCTATCCCTGAGGAGAGACATACGATTCTTCACGGATGTGACCTGGGCACGTTATTCTGACAGACAGAAATTTGCACCTCAGGGGCTTTTTGGAGGTAAAGAGGGGACAAAAGGAGAATTGATCCTTAATCCCGGAACACCAAAAGAGGAGAAACAAAAATCGAAAGGAGTAACCCAAATAAAGAAAGGTGATATATTAAGTATCCGCCTTCCTGGAAGCGGCGGATACGGACAGCCCTGGGAGAGAGACCCTGCCTATGTCCGCTGGGATGTGCTGAACGGAAAGGTAAGCTTGAGATCTGCAAGAGAGGACTACCTGGTCATTTTTAATGAAGACCTCTCAGTCCATACAGAGGAGACGAAGGCTTTGCGGGAAAAAATCAAAACGGGTTCATGACCGTCAAATTAAAAAATCGTAAATGAACGTGGATAGAGAAGAAGTTGAGATGAATGATAAATATGAAATTTTAAGAAACGAAAATATTTCTCAAAATTATTTCAAAATCACCTTAGATATCTCTGGTCCTTCGACCCTCCCGATACCCGGTCAGTTCTATAACATCCGGTGTTCTGATACGAACGAACCCCTTCTCAGACGTCCTTTTTCTCTCCACCGCTTAATCGATGTGGGGAGATCCAGCCATATGGAGATATTATATCGAGTCATCGGAAAAGGAACCGAATGGCTTTCGAGAAGGAAAAAAGGGGAATCCCTCGATATGATTGGACCATTTGGAAATGGGTTTTTCATCGAGGAGGATGCGGAGAGTTTCCTCTTCGTCGCACGTGGAATAGGCATCTCTCCTCTCTATGGCCTGGCTGAGGAAATTGTAAGAAGGAAAAAAGAGAGAAAGATCTTCATCTTAATGGGAGCAAGATTAAAAGAAAGGATCTTCTACGAGAAAGAATGTAAAAGAATTGGTGAAGTTTTCCTCTATACCGATGACGGAAGCGAGGGATTTCATGGAAGGGCCCCAGATCTCCTCCTCCATCTTTTAGAAAATAGTAGGACATTGCCTAAAAGATTCTCTCTTTACGCCTGCGGGCCATCTTCGATGCTAAAGGATTTGGCATTGCTCTCAGAGAGATTTGGATTCCATGGACAAGTGGCCCTTGAGGGGCATATGGGATGCGGCTTCGGTGCTTGTCTGTCCTGTGCTTGTCCATTAAGACCTCAACACATTATCAAAAATGACTATTGGAAAAAACCTGCTTTGCAATGGTCAGAAGATGAGAAAACCGCCTACTCCCTCATCTGTAAAGATGGTCCGATATATAATCTTCAGGAGGTGGATTGGGATGAATGGATCGCCTGACCTCTCTATAAGAATCGGAAAACTAAGACTTAAAAATCCTGTCATGCCAGCCTCGGGAACATTCGGGTATGGAATGGAATACGAACAGTTTTTCGATTTAAATAAATTGGGCGCTATCATTGTTAAAACCATCACCTTAAGGCCACGATTAGGAAGCTACCCTCATCGGTCGACAGAAGTTCCATCAGGTTTCTTAGGGAGTATTGGTCTTCAGAATGTCGGTATTGAAAGGTTTATTCAGGAAAAACTCCCCTATTTCGAGAATATTGAAACTCCCCTCATTGTCAGCATCGGAGGGGAGAGCGTTGAAGAGTATGTGAAGTTGGCTGAACGTCTTAACCATCATCCGAGAGTGGATGCCCTTGAATTGAATATCTCATGTCCCAATGTAAAAAAGGGAGGCATTCACTTCGGTGTCGATCCAGAAATGACAAAGGAACTCGTGAATCGCGTCAGAAATGCTACCGACAAAACCATGATCGTCAAGTTGAGTCCCATGGTCGCCGACATCCGAATCTTCGCGGAAATCAGTCAGAAAGGTGGAGCAGATGCCGTCTCGCTCATCAATGGTCTCGTGGGATTGGCCATTGACATCAAAACCAGGCGTTCCAAATTAGGCAGAAATATCACCGGGGGGTTGGCAGGTCCTGCCATTAAACCATTTGCCCTTTATCTGGTTTGGCGTGTTAACAAGGTGATTGACATACCTGTCATCGGAAGTGGAGGAATCTCTTCAGCAGAAGATGCCATCGAGTTTATCATCGGAGGGGCCTCCGCCATCCAAATCGGAACCTATAACTTTATCAACCCATGGATTACCCTAAAAGCTATTGGAGGCATTGAAGCCTTTTTGATACAGCAACGGGTGAATAGCCTCTCCTCCCTAATTGGGAAATTAGAGAATTAG
>Ga0209164_1003914_pt1 | contig 13746 bp, 13 predicted proteins | sample MTBNYHSulfiMetaG_FD_187458 | JGI IMG/M metagenome (GOLD analysis project Ga0209164, IMG submission 187458) | Enrichment culture microbial communities from rom New York Harbor, USA that are MTBE-degrading - MTBE-NYH (New York Harbor Sulfidogenic)... | ecosystem: Environmental > Aquatic > Marine >...
CTCTTTTCTGTGCCTGTATGCCCTTTTTCCCCTCCCGTTCGTATTTTTTATACCAGGCGCAAATGGTGGTGTGACAGACGCTGAGGATTTCCTCGATCTCTTTGTACCTTCGTCCGGCTTTGCGAAGCCTGATCGCCTGAAATCTGAGTTGCTCTTGGACTTCTGCTTTAAGCCTTCTTGTGTCAACTTTTTCCATGCTGTGCACTATAGCACAGCTGCATTTAAATTACCATAATTATTTGCCGGGTTAATACCTTTTTCACCTTGAATCCGGGATCCGGGTACTTTCGGGGAGGGCACTACCACAGGAAAAAAACCGAGAGATTCTATATCGTTTCTGGTAAGGTGCGGCTTTTTCTGGTGGATGTAGAGACCGAAGAGGCAGCAGTTTTTAATCTGGACCCGGGGCAGCGGGTGACCCTGCATCCAATGTGTGCACATAAGTTCGTAGCTCTCCGGCTGTCACAGGTCATTGAATACTATTCAAAACCTTTTGATCTATCTGACGACATCAGGTATGAGAAGTTTGAGGGGAAATAAGAGGCATGCTCAATGGTAAAAACATATTAATCACAGGCGGTACCGGGTCTTTTGGGAAAAAGGCGACGGAAATCATATTGAACCGGTTTAAGCCAAACAAGCTGATAATCTTCAGCCGCGATGAACTTAAGCAGTTCGAGATGGCCCAACAGTTTTCGCACAATACCTACTCATGCATGCGATACTTCATTGGGGATGTTAGAGATAAGGAACGTCTGGAGAGAGCATTTGAAGGGGTGGATTATGTGATCCATGCCGCTGCTCTCAAGCAGGTGCCTGCGGCAGAATATAACCCCTTTGAGGCAGTCAAAACAAATATCATTGGCGCACAGAACGTAATCAACGTGGCTATTGATAAGAAAGTGAAGCGACTAATAGCCCTAAGCACCGACAAAGCAGCCAATCCGATAAACCTCTATGGGGCGACTAAGCTCTGTTCTGATAAGCTGTTCGTTGCTGGTAATGCCTATGTAGGCCGGGAACATACCCGTTTTGGCGTCGTTCGGTATGGTAATGTATTGGGGAGCCGGGGGAGCGTTATTCCCTTTTTTCTAAAGATGAAAGAAACAGGCATCCTTCCGATTACCGACCCTCGGATGACACGGTTTTGGATCACCTTGGAACAAGGTGTTAATTTCGTTCTACAATGCCTCGACCGAGTGATGGGAGGAGAACTGTTTGTTCCTAAGATCCCTAGTATGAATATCATGGATCTGGCTAAGGCAATAGGGCCGGAGTGCCGCACGGAAATCGTGGGCATCCGGTCCGGAGAAAAACTTCATGAGGTCATGGTCCCCCGTGACGATGCACGAAACACGGTAGAGTTTCCGGATTACTATGTCATCAAACCGCAATTCCACTTTTTTCAACGGCGTTTCAAAGAGGACGGCTGCAAGCCTGTTGCGGACGATTTTGAATACAATTCAGGGACCAATCCATGGAGGCTCAGTGTGGAGGAGATGCGAACGCTCATCGGTAGCTTGGAGCACCCCATTTGAACACCCTAAAGGGTCCCCGGTTCAACGGGGCGGGTGGAGCAGGGAGAGACTATCTGATGAAACAGTCAAGGGAATGAAAATGGACTTGAGTTCTGCCGTGAAACGCCTTTGAAAAGTATTAAAAATGCCAAACAGCTTGGCCTCCCAGAAAATCCACATAAGTTGAGTCACTCAGTGCTGACCGAAGAAAGAATGGACAAAAGATTTTCTGTGAATAGGCACGAAGACGAGTTTTCCGCGCATTTTCTGAGGATTGCCGAGCAGGATTGGACGGACTGGGCAGACCCAAGAGAACACATCTACGATGGGTATAGAGACGCGCAGGCAATTCAAGGTTGATTATAGTCCCATAGATGATCTACGGAGGCAATCATGTCAATAGAATATGTCGGTGAACTGTTGTCTGATGAACATCTTTCGGTAACGCCAGAAGTCCTTTCAAGATATCGAAAAGGTCAACCGCTCAAGATCACTGTTGAGCCTTTGTCAAAGCATGTCCGTGACAAGGAAAATGGTAAGAAACTTATGGATGCCGCCACTCAACGCTTTCTCGCACGTCTTGAAAACGCCCCCCGGCTTGGGCGGATTAAAGGAGATCTAACTCGGGAAGATTTGTATGAGGACATGCCGGATGAGAGATCCTAATCCTATGGTGGACACGAATATCCTGGTATATGCGCACAACCAGGACTCACCATACTTTAACCAGGCCAAAAGACTATTAGAAGATCTTGTTGAAAAAGGCGGTTTCTGCCTGAGTTCCCTTATTTTGCTTGAATTTTTCTCCGTTATTACAAATGGCCGAAAAGTAGATGCACCTCTGTCCCCAGAGACCGCGATTAATGTCGTTGACGACATACTTGAGTCACAAGCGATCAACGTTATAGAAGTCCATGATGATCTCGGTTTTTTTCAATGGCTCAGGACATTCAGCGATTTAATAAAACGGTATCAAATCTACGATGCAGTCATTGCGTACACAATGTACCGAGACCAGATATCGACGTTGTATACGAAGAACACCAAAGATTTCAAAAAGTTCAACTTCATCCAGGCCATTAATCCTTTTGAATCAATCGACAGTCGTCAATCACCAATCACCAATCGTAGCATCCCCTACGGTCGCCAATCTATCTCCGAGCAGGATGTGGCAGCGGTGTGCAAGGTGCTCCGGTCGGACTGGCTGACCCAGGGGCCGACAGTACCTGCCTTTGAGAAGGCCGTGGCCGATTACTGCGGCGCAACGCATGCCGTGGCGGTCAACAGTGGCACTTCGGCTCTCCACCTCGCCTGTCTGGCTTTGGGGGTTGGACCAGGGGATTTGGTCTGGACGAGCCCCATCACCTTTGTAGCCAGCGCCAACTGCGCCCGGTACTGCGGGGCAGATGTGGATTTTGTGGATATTGATCCCCGCACCTACAACCTGAGTCCAAACTGCCTATCCGAAAAGCTCAAACAGACCAAAAATAAGGGCCGTCTCCCTAAAGTATTGATCCCGGTTCATCTCACTGGCCAACCCTGCGATATGAAAACCATTCATGCCCTATCCGAGGAATACGGCTTTCGAATCATCGAAGATGCCTGCCATGCCATTGGAGGCCGTTACAAAGGCCAACCCATCGGAAACTGCCGCTACAGCGATATCACCATCTTCAGCTTCCACCCCGTCAAGACCATCACCACAGCCGAAGGCGGCATGGCCGTCACGAACGACCCCGAATTAGCGCAAAGAATGGCTTTATTGCGGAGCCACGGCATCACAAGGGAAGCGGGGAAAGCAGAGAGCAGGGAGCAGGGAGCGGGGAGCAGGGAGCGAGCCGGTCCGGAAGCCTTCGAGCCCCTTGCCCCTCGCCCCTTGCCCCAAGCTCCGCGCTCCATGCCCCCTGCTTATTATTATGAACAAATTGCTCTCGGCTTCAACTACCGCATGACCGACGTGCAGGCGGCCCTGGGGCTGAGCCAACTGCCCCGTCTCGATGAATTTGTTCAAAAACGCCATGCCCTGGCTCGACGCTATGATGAACTCCTGGCCGATCTGCCCGTTACCATACCCTGGCAACACGCGGACGGTCATTCCGGCATGCACTTATACGTGATCCGACTTAAGTTAGACGAAATCAAAAAGACCCGGGATCAGGTGTTTGAGGAGTTAAGGACCTCCGGGATCGGCGTCAATCTCCACTACATCCCGGTCTACCGCCAGCCCGATTTCGCCCGACTCGGCCCCAAGCCCTTGAGTTCTGCTCCCTTCTCCGATCCCCATGCTCCATGCTTTGAAGCCGAAAGCTATTACGCGGAAGCCATCACGTTGCCTTTGTTCCCGACAATGACCAACGACGATGTCACTCATGTCGTCGAAACCTTGAGGTCCGCAATATCATGAGACGCATGCATTTTTTGCCTTATACTCAATCCTCTATGCCCCATGCTGCCAGCTCCCTGCTCTGAACCAGTAACATATCCTAAAGGAGACCTGAAGATGTTACAACTTGAGTTCGATACGATTGTTTTCCAGGAAGGGAAAACCTATGTTGCTTACAGCCCTAAACTGGATGTCTCCAGTTGTGGGAGTACGATTGAAGAGGCTAAAGGCAACCTGAGGACCGCTGTTCGGCTTTTTATTGAAGAGTCCGCCAACATGGGAACCCTGGCAGAGATATTGGAAGAGGCCGGATACGAAGAGGAAAGCTCGCATTGCTGGAAAGGCCCAGGAGTGGTGGAGACCGAATTGGTCAATTTGCTGGCTTAAAAGTGTATACCCAGGATCACTCCTATCACGCCGACACGGCTCAGAAAGGGATTTGAAAAAGCCGGGTTCAGTTTGGCAAGAACAGAGGGGGATCACTTTGTTTATGTGAAGGAAGGGATTAAACGTCCTATTGTAATTCCGAATTGGCCGGAGGTGCCGGTTTTTATCATCAAGAATAACCTTAGATCCGGTGAACTCAGCAGGCAAGATTATTTCAGACTGCTGGACACTGTATAATGTGAGTGTGCTCGAGGTCGAGGAGGAGTTCTCAGCAATAGTGGAATAGTGGAAATGTCCCAATATGGCCTCACAGTCCGGCATCACCGGTTCAATCCGAAAGGAAATGAGAATATGGCTGAAAGAAAGTTTCCTAAAGAAGTCATAGATTATATTATTCATTTGAGAAAAATATATTCTGATCTCAGAAAAATCTATATGTTCGGATCGGTTGCCAGAGGACGCGCGGGTAGGGACAGCGACATAGACTTGGCAATGGTGTTTGATGATGTGGCTGATACTTTTGATCGTCAGGTACAGTTGATGAAGTTCCGAAGGATGTGCGACTCAAGGATTGAGCCTCATGTATTTAGACTCAATGATTTTGATGAAATTCATCCCATTGCACGGGAAATCATCGAAACCGGCATAGAGGTCAGCGAATCTTTCAGGGAATAGTCCTCAACCCTCTTTGCCACATGCTCCAATCTCCGAGCTATTTGGCCAACGAAACCAACGAAACCAATCAAACTAAGTAAACCGGCAAATCCCTTGCGCTATGCTCCATGCTCCAAGCTCCCTGCTCTAAGCCCTTAAGCCAATGAAACCAACTCAACCAAATTGCACCAAACTCCCTGCTCCCAGCCTGCCCCATTGAATTCACGGGTCGTGACAGCGGAGCGGATTCAAACGGGGCTCCCTGCTAATCTGTCGGAGAACTAAACTATGACAATCAAAATCGGTAATCGAGAAATCGGCGACGGCCACCCATGCTTCATCACTTTTGAGGCCGGTCCCACTCACGACGGCATCCAATCGGCGAAGCGGCTGGTTTCATTAGCAGCCGAGGCGGGCGCTGACGCAATCAAGTTTCAGATTTTTGACCCGGATAAACTGGTGGCAGACAAGAAACTGTTTTTTTCCTATGAAGTCCTGATTGATAGGGAGAGTGGCAAAACGGAGACAGTGACGGAACCGCTTTATGATATCCTGTGCCGACGTTTTCTAAGTTCGCCCGAATGGAAGGAAGTCAAACGGCATAGTGATGGCCTGGGTCTTGCTTTTTTTGCTACTGTTGGATTTGAAGAAGATGTGAAACTGGTGGAAGAACTAGGGTGTGACTCCATCAAGATTGCATCTGCGGATCTCAATCACTGGCCCCTCATCCGTCTTGTGGCCAAAACAGAAATGTGCGTTCAGTTGGATACGGGAAACGCCACCATAGGCGAGGTGGAAGATGCAGTCGAAGTCTGTCGGGCTGAAGGTAACGAAAATATTATCATTCACAATTGCCCTTCGGGATATCCGGCCAGATTGGAAAGCATAAACCTTCGGCTTATACCTACGCTGAAAAATATGTTCCCCAATTATCCAATTGCATTCTCAGACCATACCCCAGGGTGGGAGATGGATGTGGCCGCGGTTGCACTCGGTGCAAATCTGGTGGAGAAAACCATTACCGCAGACCGAACAACTCGAAGTGTTGAGCATATATTTTCGCTCGAACCAATGGAAATGAAATCGTTCATTAAGACTATCCGCGATCTGGAAAAGGCTATGGGCCAGCCTAGGCGGGTCCTTCATACTGAAGAGAGGAAAAAACGAAATAGTTTTCGCCGCAGTGCTTTTCTCAAACACCCTATAAACAAGGGATCTGAGCTCACCTTGGAAAATATTGAATTTAGACGGCCTGGTTACGGGATTGCTCCCAATTTTTTGGAACTTTTGATCGGCCAGAGATACAGAAATGACCTTGAAGCCGGGCACATGCTTTCATGGTCTGATCTGGAGGATGTATGAAACGCGTGGCAATCATCCCCGCCAGGGGAGGATCCAAGCGGCTGCCGAGAAAGAATGTGCTGCCAATCCTCGGAAAGCCCATGTTGTCCTATCCAGTTCAAACAGCACTGCGGAGTATAATGTTTGATCGAGTCATTGTTTCCACCGAAGATGAGGAAATAGCAAGAGTCGCCGTGGAAGCTGGGGCTGAGGTTTTCAAACGATCCGACTTCCTTGCTCAGGATCGAGCCACTGTGGTACAGGTGTGCGAGCATGTCCTTGATATCTTGGCCGATCAGGGAATTCACCCCGATTTCTTTTGCTGTATTTATGCCACTGCTATTTTTGTTACCATTAAAGACATAGTCGAATCCTTTGATCTTTTTGCTCAAAAGCCAGAGCCAGATGTTGTTATGGGAGTGTCTGAATTTAACCTTCATCCCGTTCAGGCCTTAGAGGAAAGAGAGGGCTTCTTGACTCCAAAATGGCCCGAATATCTGGGCATTCAGTCCCAATTCCATCCTCAGCTGGTTGCTAGCAATGGCACATTGTACTGGGCTAGGGCAATGTATTTCAGGCAAAACCCCAGTTTTTATTGCACCAGATTGAAAGGTTACTTAATACCCAAGCTGAGATCGATTGATTTAGACACAGAGGAAGACTTGAAATTTGTTCGAGTACTGGCTGAAATGAATGGTATGTGGAGGGGGAATGGCAGAGTATATGACTGAACAGGAAGCCTTTTGGGCAGGCTCATTTGGGGATGAGTATGTTGATCGCAATCAAGGAGAAGCACGTATCGCATCCAACATCAATTTATTTGCCGAGGTCCTCCGCCGCGCGCACAAACCCTCCTCGTGCATCGAGTTCGGGGCAAATATCGGTCTAAACCTAAGCGCATTGAAGGCCCTTTTCCCAAACCAGCGTCAATACGCAGTGGAGATTAACCCAAAGGCTGCTGCTATCCTTCGACAAAGGGCTCCTTGGGTGGAGGTGTTTGAAAAGTCCATTCTGGAATTTGATCCTGCCGTGGCTTGCGGGGTGGGGGTAGACCTCACATTTACCAAAGGTATCCTAATTCACATCAACCCTGATTCGTTGAGCGACGTCTACGAAAAGCTATATCGAGCGACGAAACGATATCTCCTGGTGTGCGAGTACTATAATCCCACTCCGGTCACGATTCCTTATCGTGGACAAGAAAATAGGCTTTTCAAACGCGACTTTGCAGGTGAAATACTGGAAACCTATCCAGACCTGCGACTGCTTGATTATGGCTTTGTGTACCACAGAGACCAGAGTTTTCCACAGGACGATCTAACATGGTTCTTGATGGAAAAACAGTAATTTTCATCCGCGCGGACGCCCGCACCCAAACTGGCACAGGCCACATCATGCGCTGCATCGCCCTCGCCCAGGCCTGGCAAGACCAGGGCGGCCATGTTACTTTCTTGACCCATTGCACTAGTGAATCCCTCCGCCAACGAATCACCGCCGAAGGCTTCGAAATCGTCCCCATAGGCCACCCTCACCCCGATCCATCCGACTTGGCCGAAGTATTGTCCATCATAACGTATCGCACTAATCGAGCTAATCCAACGAATTCAACTAATCAAACCAATCAAACCAATCAAACCAATTTAACTAATTTAACCGGCAAGCCCTGGCTTGTCCTCGACGGCTACCACTTCACCCCCGACTACCAACAGGCCATCCGTGCTGCCGGCATCCACCTCTTGGTCATCGACGACATGAACCATCTCCCACACTACCATGCGGACATACTGGTCAATCAAAACATCCATGCGCCGGACCTTGAATACCGCTGCGACCGCGACACCACATTACTACTGGGCACCCGATACGTCCTTCTCCGCCGGGAATTCCTGAAATATAAGAGCTTTAAGCGCCAGATCCCCGACAAGGCAAAAAACATTCTGGTCACGATGGGCGGCGCAGACCCTGACAATGTCACCCTCAAAGTCATCGAAGCCATCAAGCTCCTGAACGACCCCGATCTCGACGTCAAAATCATCATCGGCCCCTCCAATCCTAACCTTAACATCGTTCGGGCCTCCCTGCTCCCTGCTCCCTGCTCCCTGCTTCTACTACAAAACGCAAAGGACATGCCTGAACTTATGGCCTGGGCAGATATGGCAGTCTCGGCAGGAGGAAGCACCTGCTGGGAAATGGCTTTCATGGGTTTGCCTATGCTCACAACGATTTTGGCAGAAAATCAGAGACCAATTGGCGAACGATTGGCTGCTTCGGGGTCTGGCATCGGGTTAGGAGACACTGCTTCCATAACGGTGGAACACATTTCCGAATCAGTCCATAAGGTTATTTTTGACAGAAATCTAAGGAAATCAATGTCAGAAAGGCTTCAAGAACTGGTGGACGGTGAAGGTTGTATTCGGGTGAGTCGAGAGATGCACAATGACGCCATTCAACTCCGTGAGGTAACATCTGAGGATTGCAGGCTAGTCTGGGAGTGGGCCAATGATCCAAGCACACGGGCCGGTTCTTTTTCGTCGCAGCCCATTCCGTGGGAAAGTCATGTTGAATGGTTCAGAGGAAAACTTGCCGATCCCCATACCCTTTTTTATATAGCCACAAACCGATGGGGTGAGGCTTTTGGCCAGATCCGATATCATATTAGTGGTGCTGAAGCCGTGGTTTCCGTTAGCCTGACTCCCGAAGCTCGTGGAAAAGGACTTGGCAGCCGTCTAATCCGGTTAACGTCAAAATATGTATCCGCACAACACAATATTAGAGTACTTAGGGCATACATTAAACCTAACAACGTTGTGTCCAAGCATGCTTTTTTAAATGCGGGATTCGACGACGAAGGTTTGATAACCATACAGAATGAGCATGCTCAAGGCTTTGCCTTGAGGTTGGAATCAGATACATGGCATGTTTTATAACAATAGACGATAGCAACATTAGTCCTGATTCCGCTGTCTACATCATTGCTGAACTCTCGGCCAACCACAATCAGGACTTTGAAGAGGCTGTCAAACTGGTCCATGCGGCCAAGGAGGCTGGCGCAGACGCAATCAAACTTCAGACATACACCCCCGACACCCTGACCATCGATTGCGATAACGAATATTTCAGGATTGGAAAAGGAACCATCTGGGAGAGAAAGAACCTATATGAATTATACAGAGAGGCGTATACCCCTTGGGAATGGCAACCGGAGTTGAAAAAGGTTGCTGATGATGTGGGCATCGCCCTCTTTTCAACGCCTTTTGACAAGAGCGCTGTGGATTTTCTCGAAAAGACGAATGTGCCCGCCTACAAAATCGCCTCCTTCGAGATGGTGGATATCACCCTGATCCAGTATGTGGCGAGCACAGGCAAGCCAATCATCATGTCCACCGGCATGGCCACCCTCGGCGAAATCGACGAAGCGGTTTCCACAGCAAGGGAGGTAGGCTGCAAGGAACTGGCCCTGCTTAAGTGCACAAGCGCCTACCCGGCTCCGGTGGAAGAAATGAACCTGCGAACCATTCCCCACATGGCTGAGGCCTTTGGTGTCCCCGTTGGCCTTTCGGACCACACCCTCGGTATTGCCGTTCCTGTTGGAGCCGTGGCCTTGGGTGCCTGCATCATTGAAAAACACTTCACCCTCTCCCGCGCCATCCCAGGCCCGGACAGCGCTTTTTCCCTGGAACCACACGAATTCAAAGCCATGGTAGAGGCCGTCCGCACCGCCGAAAAGGCCTTAGGCCGAGTCTCTTACGAGGTGACCGACCGGGAAAGGGCCAGCCACGTATTCCGGCGCTCCCTTTTCGTGGTCAACGACATGAAGGCCGGGGAAGCGTTTTCGGCCGACAATGTACGCTCTATCCGTCCTGGGCAGGGTCTTGCGCCCAAATATCTGGACGTCATTCTGGGAAAAAGGGCAACACGCGCTATCTTAAGAGGCACCGCCCTGTCCTGGGACCTAATTGGCTAACCCACGAATGAGGGATAGACAAGATCAATCCCAGAAAATCCTGAGAGTCCTGTCTTTTTCTAAGATCACTTTAAAACATGTTTTGAAAGGCCCATTTGACTTGAAAAATGAGAACAGAAATGTATTGTATTCAGCGTTTGGATTGAAAGCGCTAAAGTCTTTGGCTGATATTGGCAAAGAAAAATATGGATATCATTGTGCATATTGCACGCTTGCCACTAATAGCGTCGAAGTATATAAGAGAATCAATCCGTCTGCTATAGTTCATTCTATACAAGATATGAGGTTCGGAATTCCTCCTGAAGATTACTACCCCAAACAATGCTTTGTAATAGACTTTCCAATTATTAGTAAAATGATGTGGTATGAGTCCATTTTTGTTTACATGGCAGATAGAATGGATGCGAGTGGGTGGGAGTTTTCTGCAACGCAGAGAAGGCGTTTCTATTATGATATCGTTAAGTACTGGTGTAATGTGCTCATAGATAAAGATATAAATTGTGTTTTCTCAAGAAATGTGCCTCATTTCCCAGGAGAATACAGTTTATATGTCGCATGTAAATTACAAGGTATTCCTTTCTTGATGATTGATCGCATGCCGACAATAAGGAGAGAAAAAATTATATGTTCAATTGCGAATAAGACAGCGGATTTTGAATTGGAAAATGAAAAAAAACAAATTGTCAATTCTGAAGTTATAAAAATAATAAATAATATAAAACAATCTTATGATGATGCGATTCCCACATATTTTAAAGATGCTTTTATAAGAAAAGATTTTTACCAGGAAAGAATTATATTTTTGGCTAGGTTTGCTTATCAAATATTATCTGCAATCAAATCGTATAGAAAACCACTTGATTTGACAATGAAGATAAGTAGAAGGTCACTCTATTCAAGGTGTTCAATGCCCAATCGAATTCAGGCTGTTTTCCTAAAAGCTGAGGCGAGGAGGCTAATAAAGAAGAATCAAGTGTTGTATAATCATCTGGCCAAGGAACCTGATTTTAAGAAACCATATGTATATTTTGCTCCGAATTATCAACCAGAAAGGACAACATTGCCGGATGCCGGCTTTTTTGGAGATTTTTTGCGGATATTGGATTTGGTATCAGATATGATTCCCGATCATTGGAGGATTTATTATAAGGAACATCCCAGAATATTCGATCTTCCTGGAGAAATATTTTACCGTGGACAGATGTATCGGAATAGCGAATATTATAACGCTTTGGTGAGTTATAAAAAGGTACACATAATACCGCTAAAATACAATAGCTTTGACTTGATTGATTCTGCCAAAGTAACGGTAACGGCAACAGGGACCGTGGCTTTTGAATCTGCTGTCAGGGGGACTCCGGCATTAGTTTTCGGAAGCGTGTGGTTCGACAGGATGGAAGGTGTAACAAGAGTAAATAAAAAGGAAGACATCGTAAATCTAATAGAACAAATTGAATCGGGTTATGAACCGGATATTGACAGAATTTATCAATATGTTCAAAACGTATGGACACAATCATCACCTTATTCTCCAGACCTTCTATACGAGGATTTGGGCCAGGCTGTTGACGCTGAATATCAGAATGGAATGGAAAGACTTATGCGGGATTATAATGAATGTTTGAAAAAGATATATGGAAGTATTCCTATGTCTGCTAACCACTTGTGAACTTTTTTGCTTTTGTAAAATCTGTGTTTAGTGGCAAGTCCAAGGCATAGGCACTTATCTTAAATCACCTGTATCGGGAATGCGGTCGCGTTTCCCATCGGTGAAATCTTCTAAGGTGCATAATGGATGATTATAACAAGTTATCTATTAAAAATCTGACAGTTAAGTTTGTCAAGATTTCCTCGATATATGGCTTTTTCATTTTTCTTACGCGGTTTGGGGCATTTTTCATTACGCCCATCTACTGGCATTTTTTAACTCCTAAAGACTATGGCATTATTGGAGTAACCTCAGTTCTGCCAGGCGTTTTGTCCCCAATAATACTTTTCGGCTTGCACGGGGCCGTCCAACGTTATTACTATGAATGGGCTGAAGTCGAACGCGCCAGAAAAATAGGTGCGCTATGGTTAATCAGCATTATAGTTGCGATATTTTTTGTTGCACTTATTGAGATAACCTCTAGTAGGCTATTCCCAATTTTGTTTAAACAAGTCTCGTACAATCCGTATTTTCGGATTGTACTATGGACGACATTTTTCTCATCATTTCATTATTTTCCGTTCAACATCCTAAGAATAACAGAAAAAGCTAAGATTTTTGGGTTGACTTCCTTAATTTCATTTATGACCAATGCGGGTATTTCAATAACTTTACTGATCCTGATGGATGTTAAGGTGCTCGCTATGCTGCTTGGTTCTCTTTTTAATAGTGTTATCTGGGCTGGTTTTTGGATAGCCTGGATGTTGAGGCGCTCTGCATTGACTTTGAGGCTTCATCAAATTAAGCAGGAGATCTACTACGCGTTGCCAAGTTTGCCAAATAATATTTTAAATACAATAGGACAAAATTATGACCGGTATATCCTGGAAAAATATGTTGGCTTGAGTTCTTTGGGATTTTATAGCATAGGCAAGCGATTTGGAGACTATTATAATGCAGTCAATCAATCATTGAAAACGGCATGGTTCCCTATGACCTATAAAATGATTGGCCAAAGAAAGGATATGAAACAAATCCTCCCTTTTATGTCGCTTAATTATTTTTTTATTCTAACGATTTTTGCATTAGCTGCTTCCCTGTTGTCAAAGGAAATTATTTTTTGGTTCGGCAAAACAAAATTTGAAGGCGCTTATCAATATGTACCAATATTTGTTCTATACTACCTCATACAGAATTTCGGGACAGCATGGGGCCGGGGAGCGGATTTGATTAAGAAGCCTGTGTATGAACTCATTAGCATTGGCTCTTCAGTGCTGATAGGAATTGGCCTTTTATATTTGCTGGTACCAAGATACGGAACCTATGGTGCCATAACTGCTTTGATAAGTTCCTATTCGGCTCGGACAATTATATCTGTTTGGATTGCACATATCCTTTATCCTCGAAAATTTATGCTGAAGGAGATATGTTGTCTTTGCTTTTTACTGTTTTTAAGTTTTTATGGTGGTTATCAGGTGGATTTCCTAAGCATATGGGGCTGTTTTGCTTTAAAAGGTGCAGTAGTTTTATTGTACATGGGAAGCGGTCTTTTTGTTACGTTTGGTTATCAACGAATGTTCAGACAAATTCATCAATTCAGGCTACGACTGGTTGCTCAGAAGACGTTGATTCCATAGCATCAGACCAAAAATGGTGAAACCTAAAGGGGGGCGGTTACACAGCCTTGTCATTACTGTTGGCAGTTGATCTATAGCACTGATCGAATTTACAATCTGTAAATTTGCGATTATTTTGTAAGTGGTCACGGGGGTGATCAGTTTATAGGTTCTTCAATCCAAGAGAAATTCGGCGGTTGTTCTTTGAAATAGGAATCGATTGCTTCCACCAATAC
>Ga0209164_1003917_pt1 | contig 13743 bp, 12 predicted proteins | sample MTBNYHSulfiMetaG_FD_187458 | JGI IMG/M metagenome (GOLD analysis project Ga0209164, IMG submission 187458) | Enrichment culture microbial communities from rom New York Harbor, USA that are MTBE-degrading - MTBE-NYH (New York Harbor Sulfidogenic)... | ecosystem: Environmental > Aquatic > Marine >...
CACGTCAAATCGTTCTCCTGATACCTTCTCCGCGGACAGGTTCAACACGCCTTCAATGTGTTCCCGCTCCTTCAAAGCGCCTCGAACCGCCAGGGCAACACCCGACGCCTCGCCCAAGTCGCCCAACAGCGCTCCCTCGCTCAAGGACAAGGCCACCGTCGCCGCCACCGGCACGCCATGCACCACGTCAAAAGAGCTGCTCGCCTCCACTTTCCCGTTCGCCTGCCGCACCCCCTGGTCATCCAGGCGTCGGCGAAGACCATCCAGCAAGGGAGAGAGCTGCCTGGCCTGGAGTTCAAGCGTGCCCGAAGCGCTGTATGTTTCGTCTCGCGTCGCAAGGCTGGCCCGGGCCGTGGCGGACAGCGCCTCACCCCAATCCAGTTCAAGACTGTCCAACGAAAGCAAGAGCGAGCTCACAGAAGCGCCACCGGCCGCCTTGAACTCGAGAGGATGCAGCGCCGGGCTGCCCCCTGCCGCTGTTGCGGGTGGCAAAGCACTGACCGCCAGGAATAAATCGTCCCACGCCAGAGAAGCCTCTTGAATGCCGCCATGGGCCTGCCAGGCAAAGCGATCCTTCGAAGTTCCCTGAAGCTCCGCCTCCAAGCCCAACACGCCCCCCAGTCCCAGCGAAGGCGGCAGCCAATCCCGCAAGACGCCCCTCAGCTCGGATAGATTGCATTCGTCGGCGGAGAGCGCCAACTTTGCCAACTTGCCCTCGGCCCAATCGTAGGACGCCGTGGCAAGGAGCTGGCCGAGCGGAGTCGCTTCAACAGTCAACTCCTCCACGGTGAGGCTTTCCCCCAAGCGCGCGGCGACGCGACCCTTCGCCTCGACTCGCCCCAAAGCCAGCGAGCGGGTCCCCGAGCGAATCTCGAAGCCCTCCCCCCGACCGCTCCATTGAATGCCAGCCTCGGGCGGGTCATACTGGACACGCGCCGTCACTCCCGCCTCACCCCGAGCCAAGGCCCAATCGCTCGGCAAGTGCGGCCGGAACAGGCGCCCGAGTGCGACAACCTCCACCTCCGACGCGGAAACGACCACCGCGCCGCCAATCGCTTTGCCCTGCTGCCACAGCTCCCCCCGGCCTCCCAGCGGCGAGGGTAGCCCGCTGAGGAAGCATTGAAACGACAACCTCAGCCGGCGGCGATCCTCGGTTCCCGGAAGCGGATCCAGCGCCAGGTTGACGCCTTCCAACTGGTACGTGGCGTCGGCAAGGCGAACCGTGGCGACGCCCTGCTCGATATTCAGCTGGGGAATGACAAACGGCTCTTCCGATTCTTCCAGAAGGCTGGGTGGGATATTCCATTGCCCTTGAGCGTCCTGCTCGAGGTGAAGCCGGGGTCTCACCAGGACGACAGCGCCTAAGCGCCCCCGAAGCAGCTCCAGATACCGGTAGCGGATCTCGACCCGGCCAATGTCAAAGAAATCCGGTTGCCCGAGGAATCCCGCCACCTGGATGCCTTCGACGTGGATGGGGCCCCACAAGCCGGCGCGCAACTGCCCGATACGCACCGGCACGCCCAGCTTCGCCCCCAGCTGGACCTCGGCCTGCCGATGCAGCCACTCACTGCCCAGCAACGCCTGAAGAGCCCCATAGAGGAAGAGAATGCCGAGGGGAATCCCGATCAGAGCGATTCGCTTCAGTCGCTTCCACCGTTTCTTCACTCGCTCGCTACTCCACCCCTACCTTACCCCAAGCCCCGGCGAGACAAGGGAGCACAGCATCCGTTTCGAGAATGAAGCCCATCATCTTCTCAAAGCATAGAACGGCAGAAAGGGCAGAAGGTGTTGCCCCGCGGCAACCCCGGGGCGTGGAGGTCAGGTAGAATCCGGTTCGAGCGCTAAGTGGCCGTGATCCCTTCTTCCCCGCGACGCAGCGTCACATGCTTCATCTCGTGGTCAACCTTGGAGGTGGAGTCGCCGATTCGGATCGTCACGCCCGGGAACAGCGTGCCGCGAACCTGAATATAGCCTTGCCGGCTTTGCTTCATCTTTTCTTCCAAATCCCGGCGCTCCTCGTCGAGCTGTTTCGCCGAAGCCATTAGAGCATAGCGGGTCTTGATACTGTCGAGGAGCATCTTCTCGCGCTCCGGCGGCAGACTGCCTTGGTTCTCCTTTAATGCGTTGAGGGTCGCAATCGCCTGGTTCAGCTTCTCGATATTCTGCCGGACCTTCTTTATCTCGGTCTCGACCGACGCCATTCTCCGGGCCACGGTTGGATCCACCCCCACCTCGACAGTGGTCGGTACGCCCATCTCGGTGCCGATGCTTTCCGCCTCGATGGCTTGGGTCGCGCGAGCCATCCCGCTGTTCAAAATGCCTCCTCGCCCGAGCAGCTCGATCTTGTCCCCCGCCTCCAAGACACTGTGCATCACCGGACCCGAGATACGAATCGACTCCCCCGCCTTTAACCGGGCGCTGTTGACAAACTTGGCCTCAATCGAGCCTTCGGCTTCGATTTCGGCTTTCTCCGCCCCCTGAATCCCGCCGCGGATGGTCACATGGCCGCCCGAAGCAATCCTGGCCCCTTCCACAACGCCTCGGATGGTGATGTCGCCCTTCGCTTGCACCCGAAACCCGCTCAAGACGCTGCCCCCCACTTCCACCGTTCCCACAAAGCTGATATTGCCGGTCGAGTAGTCAACGTCCCCCTGGATCGTGTACACTTCTACGACCGAAATCTTGTTGGCCACCCGGCTGACCGTGCCGTCAATGGCGGCCCGCAATTCCAATCCGTCCCCGCTGACCTCCGTATTGCGCCCGGCGGGCAAACTGCGGTCCTTGCCTCTTTTAGCCGGGATGTCTTCACCGGTGACTTTGCGGCCCGGGGTCCCCTCGGTGGCCGGTTTCTTTCTCGCCAGCAAATCCCCCTTGCGGACATTGAGCGTCAGGTCCAAGTCCTTCAGGTCAACCTTGCCTCCTTCGAGCTGGCGAGGCGCCGAGGCATGGTCCCGCTTATCATAAACGATTTCAATCTTCGCATCCTCGCCCGGCACCGCGGGAAGGCCTTGGGCGATCATAACCTCAGTATGATAAGAGGGATGAGCAACAAACGAAGCCAAGGCTTCCGTTTGGAGACCGTATACAATCCCTCGTTCCTGCAACACCTCTCCCAGAAACTTCTCACTCAAGACATTCACGCTGTCCTGAGCCTGAGATTTTCCTGGAACCTCCGGAATATAGACGAGATACGCCTGAAGCCAGTCGCGGGTGACGGCAAGCTTGAGACCGTACCGGTCATATAAGACCTTCCGGTCGCCAGAGGCTGGAACCGCTATGTCTTCCGCCATATTAATCCTGAAAACTAAATTACTTACGTTGCAGCTTCAGTCTAACACGGGAAGCCGATTTGTAAAGGTTCTTGCCGGGAGAGGCCCGCTGCGCTATTGCTTTTCCGCGCTCCCAGTGCTATAACCTTAAGGAAAGGCTTCCAAACCTGCTCTAAGCGAAGCAGTTAGAAGGGTGGACGGATCATGCGGAAGGCCCTGTGGCCCCTTTTGCTTTCCCTCTTGGCTCTTTTGGGCCAAGGTTGTGTCCAGGATGAGGAGTTCATCCTCCTCCAGGAGGACGTCACGCAGCTCGAAAACCGCCTTCAGAAGATGGAAGGCGGCACACTCAAGCAAACCCGTACCGAACTGTCCGACGTGGCGCAGCACCAACGCAGCCAGACCGGGACTTTGGAGCAGCTGCTGAACCGCAGCAGCAACATCGAGAGAGACTTGGCTGCCCTGAAACGACAGCAGGATAGCCTCATGGAGCGGCTCGACCGGCTCGAGGTATCCCAACTCCAGGATAAACAAGCCCTTAAGAAGGATCTCCAGGATCTCTCCGACAAGTCCAAGCAGGACCTCAGCGAAGGTCTTGGCAAACTCACCTTGGAGTTCAATCGGGCCCAGGCCGACCTGAACAAAGCCTGGGAGTCGCGCATGGCAACCTACTCGAAGACCTTCGAGGACCGGGTGAAGAAGCTAAGCGACGAGATCACCAACTTTTACCGGGAATTGGAAAAGACGATTCAGGGTTACTCCGAGGGAACCTATATCGTTAAGCCGGGGGAAACCCTGTCGAAAATCGCACAAGATCTGGGCGTCAGTGTGGAAGATTTATCCCGGGTGAACAATATCCAGGATCCCAGCAAAATCCGGGCGGGACAGGAGCTACTGATTCCCTGAGGAGCTAATCTCGCGAGCGGAACCGCAGGCTGGAGGGGGGCGTCCTAATCCAGCCGGCCGGTGGAACCGAGGAACCGATGAATTCCATCTCTATCCTCCTAACCTCATTCCAGGTAGGGGCAACCGAGAACCAATTTGTGCGCGCGGTCCTGGAGACAGGCCCCTTCGCCAAGTTTATCCTGCTGATCATTCTCCTGTTTTCAGTGGTCTGCTGGGCCGCGATCTTCTACAAGCTGTGGCAATTTCGGCGCATCGCGCGCGAGAATGAAGTCTTCTTGGACGACTTTGATCGGATGGGCGGGGACTTTGGGGCCTTGTGCCAGCGCGCCGATCTGATGCGCCACGGACTGGCTCCGCTGATCTTCCGGGAAAGCTACCGGGAGCTGCGCGCCGTCAGCCAGGTGCGAAGACAACAACTGCTGTTTGAGCGCTCTCATCTGCCGGTGGTTCAGAAGCGGATGGAGCGGATCGTCGGCCAGCAGATCGTTCGCCTCGAGCAACACCTCATCCTGCTGGCGACCACGGCGAACGTCTGTCCCTTTCTCGGCCTGCTGGGGACCGTTTGGGGGATCCTGGGCACCTTCATGACCATGACCAATCTGGAATCCAGCTTGACGCTGAAACTGATCGGCCCGGGCATCTCGGAGGCGTTGACCACCACTATTTTCGGCTTGGGGGCGGCCATTCCAGCCGTTATCGCGTACAACTATCTGGTCAACCGGGTGGCCGTGTTCCGCATGGAAATGGAGGATTTTGCCGTGCGTTTGCTGGCCGTGCTGGAGAAGAACATCCTCGCCCGCTCGGCTCCTCGCCCGGCGCGCCCCCCGGAAGCGCCCGAGGAGGAAGAAGAAACGCTCCGCTTTCCTGAACAGGTGACCGCCGAATGAGAGGAAAGCGCCGCCTGAGTACCCTGGCCGAGGTGAACGTCACCAACCTGGTCGACGTGACCCTGGTGCTGCTGATTATCTTCATCCTCGTCGCCCCCTTTATCCGTCAGGGGATCGATGTCAAGACGCCCGAAGTGTCCGATCCCAAACCGCTCCAGATGGATCACTCGATTCTGATCGAGATCGATAAAGACGCCAAGATCTTCCTGGACCGCAAGCCGGTCCTCGCCGAGGATATCGGGCCGGCCGTCTTCCAGGCCAAACAGGCCTTGCCCGACGCGCCGGTGCTCATCGAGGCCGACGAGCGGGTCAGTTACGGGACATTCATCGAGGTGACCGACCTGGTCCGCCGGGCCGGGGTAACCGATATCTCGCTGGTGACCCAGAAGGCCAAAGCACCCCCAGAGGCGAAGTAAACTGCTCGGGAACGACCGCTATGAAGTTCTGTCTCATCGTGTCACTGCTGATGCATGTGGGCTTCGGCTGGTTTCTCTACATCAAGCTGCTGATGCCGCCGCGCATCCCGCTGGATACGCCGATCGTGCTCAATCTGGTCGCGCGGCCCGAGCCGGTGGTGGAAGCACCTCCACCGCCGCCGCCGAAGGTGGAACCGCCCAAGCCACCCCAGGAAGCGCCGAAACCGGAAGTGGTGCGCCGCACCGCCAGTCCCCTGGAAAAACTATTGGATAAAGTGCGTCAACAGCGACAAAAGCGGGATCGTCCCGAGCCGACGCCGACCCCGTTTCGCATCGCGGCGGTGCCCACGGTGGCCCCGGTCAAAGTGCCCACGGTGAAGAGCGTTCCGACTCCCCGAGTGGCGGAGAGAGACAGCGGGCCGGTCCTGGTCGAAGCGCCGGCCGGGGCTTATCGCTATGACTACTATCTCAGCGTGATCCGCAACACGTTGCGGCGCAACTGGACCGTGCCCCAGGTGCCCGACCTGCACCGCTGTATCACGGTGGTCGAGATGACCCTGAGCCGCGACGGGCGGGTTATCGGCTACCGAATCCGAAACGGCTCGGGCAACCGCTTTTTCGATCAATCGGTCGAGGACGCCATCAAGGCCTCGAACTTTCCGCAGTTTGCGGACGATTACCAGGACAACCAGATGACCGTCACGGTCCGCTTTCGGCCCGTACAACGTTGACGGAGCAGGATTCTTCTAATCGTGGGGGGATGATGAAACCAGGTTGGATCGCACTCTGTTTTCTTTTCCTTTTGACCGCATTGGCGTCGCCCGGCTTCGGCGATCGCCAGCCGCCCCCGATTGACATCGAGAAAGAGGTCGAGCCGATGCCTTTGGCGATCGTCCCCTTCGAGGTCGAGGGCCGCATCGACCCCCAATGGAGGACGCAGCTGCACGAAGTGCTTCAATACGATTTGGAGTTCTCAGGCTATTTTTCGCTGTTGCCCAACCGGGGGCAGATCGAAGAGATCGAGCGATTGGACCAGCGCACGGGCCAGATCAATTATCCCGCCTGGCTGGACATCGGAGCGGACGCTCTGGTCAAGGGCAAGATCAGCCCCGGGGCAGGCGGCGCCATCGAAGCCGAATTGCGGGTCTACTATTGTAAGGGCTCCTATCGGATCATCGGCAAGCGCTTCCAGACGGAAAGCCGGTTCTTTCGGCATCTGGTCCACCGGCTGTCCGACGAGGTGGTTTTCCGGCTGACGGGCAATCCCGGCATCGCCCGCACCCGCATTGCCTTTTCCTACGAAACCCTGGACAAGGGACAGCTGTTGAAAGAGTTGTATCTGATTGACTACGACGGCCATCCCGACTCGCTGCGGCGAATCACCTACGACCAGAACATTGTGCTCATGCCGGCCTGGTCGCCCGACGGCCGGGAGATTGCCTTCACCTCATACGCCCAGAAGAACCCCGACCTGTTCGCCCTCCAGCTCGACAGCGGCCAGCGGCGCACCCTGTCCAGCTTCCCCGGCTTGAACAACTCGCCCAGCTGGCATCCCACCGGTAAGAATCTCGTGCTCGTGCTGTCGAAGGACGGCAACTCCGAGCTGTACCGGCTGGATCTGCGGGGTGGCCGCCCCACCCGACTGACCTTCGACCGCAATATCGATTCGTCCCCGGATTACTCCCCGGACGGCGAGCGGATTGCTTACACTTCAGACCGGGGACTGACGGTCAAGGTTTACGTGATGGATGCCGACGGCCAGAACTCCAGGCGCATCTCCCCGGCCCAAGGCTGGTATGATATGGCCTCTTGGGCGCCTTGGGGCGATGAGCTGGCGTTCATGGGCAGTCGCGATACGAGCCGTCGTTTCGACATCTTCCTGGCCGGCAGCGATGGCTCCAATCTGCGCCAGCTGACCCGCAACGCGGGCAGCAACGAATCGCCTTGCTGGTCCCCCGATGGACGCCACATTCTCTTTACCTCGAATCGAGAGGGAAACTGGAATCTCTACACGATGGATCGGAAGGGACAGCGCGTGCGGCGCATCACCTACCTGCCCGGCAACTGCTACAGTCCGGACTGGTCGCCCATTGTGGAGAGTAGATAGTGGATAGTGGATAGTAGAGAAGAGGACCGAGGCGGTATTGTCCATGTTTTAACTTTTGGAGCGGGTAGGAGAAAGGAGAAAGGACTATGAGGCCAGTTTATCTTTGGAGAGTTTCGGTCGCTTTGTTGGCGATCGCCCTGGTGATCGGCTGTGCAGGCCCGTCCCGGCGAAGGGCACAGGAGACCCAGGACGAGGAGATCGTCGAATATGAGGAGTTCCAGCCGACCACCATTGCGCAGCTGCCCGAGCCGCGCATCGGGGAAGACGCTCTCATTGACGAGCGCTCCATCGGCGTAGACAGCGACCGCGGAGAACGCATCGGCAACGAATACTACGTGTCGGCGCCCGAGGGGCAACTGCAGACGGTCTACTTCGACTATGACAAGTATCATCTGCGTCCCGACGCGCTGAACACGCTGAAGAACAACGCGCTCTATCTGCTCGAGCATCCCGACGCCCGCGTCCTGGTGGAGGGACACTGCGACGATCGGGGCAGCCAGGAATACAATCTGTCACTCGGCGAAAAACGAGCCAAAGAAGTGCGGGATTACCTCATCGAGGCGGGAGTGCATCCGAGCCGGGTGAAGATTATCTCTTACGGCGAGGAGCGGCCGGTCGCGACGAATGGCACCGAGGAGGGCTGGGCCTTGAACCGCCGCGCGGAATTCAGGCTGGCCCGCTAGAGCGGCCGGGCTGCTTACAATTCTTCGGCGGCCTTCTGGCGACGGCCCTCTTTGCGGCTGGCGGCCAGCAGCTTGTTCACTTGAGCTTTGGCGCGCCCCTTGGTGGTCTTCTCCAGGTAGGCGATCTCTTCCACCAGCATGTTCAGCGCCTGGCTCAGCGCTTCGCTTTCCTTCTTATCGAGGACATGATCCTGCTCTTTGTTGTACAGGACCCGCAGGGTTTCGACCAATTCCTGCGGGCTGCGCCGCTTGAGGATTTCCTTCAGCTCCATTGACGGGCGCTGATAGAGCTCAGGCAACTCGTCGCCCTGCTCGATCGCATATGGCCGAAAGGGTTCCTCCAGCGCGGTATAGACCGCCTTGAGTTCCTCCTCCGACATGGGAGGACGCAGCGCTCCCTGATCCGCCTGCCGGCGCGGCACCAGCACCTCGACCTCGCCGGAGTGAATGACGTAAAAGTCCTCCACCTGGGCCTCAATCTCCATACGCCGGATGCCATGAATCCTGCAAAGCCCGACGGACGGCTTCACCACGACGTCTCCCACGTGAAACACTCGAACAGTCCTTTCTGAGGCTACCCTCGCAACGCCCCCGGACGTCCTTGACTCAAACGACGCTCGGGCGCCTGCTTCCCCCCGGCTCAGGCCGACTCCTTCTTGGCGCGGGGCTGGAGCACCATCAGCGGGTCCACCCGCCGGGCGACCACGTCCCGGGTGATGACGCACTTGTCAATCCCGGTTCGCGACGGCAGCTCATACATAATATCCAGCATAAAGCCTTCCATGATCGATCGCAGACCCCGAGCGCCCGTCTTGCGCTTGACCGCCTCGACGACGATCTCTTCCAGCGCGTCATCGGTAAACTCCAAATCCACGCCTTCCATATCGAACAGCTTGCGGTACTGCTTCACCAGGGAGTTCTTCGGCTCGATCAGAATGCGCTTCAGCGCGTCCTTGTCGAGCTCCTCCAGCGTACTGACGACCGAGAGCCGGCCGACAAACTCCGGGATCATCCCGAACTTGATCAGGTCCTCGGGTTCGGTCTGAGCGAGCAGCTCGGTGTTCGTGCGCTCCTTGCGGCTGAGCACCTTGGCTCCGAAACCAATGGCCTGCTGGCCGAGCCGCTCCTTGACGATCTTCTCCAGGCCGACAAAGGCCCCGCCGCAGATGAACAGGATGTTGGTCGTGTCCACCTGGATGAACTCCTGATGCGGGTGTTTTCGCCCCCCCTGCGGCGGCACGCTGCACACCGTTCCCTCGACGATCTTCAGCAGCGCCTGCTGCACTCCTTCCCCCGAGACGTCGCGCGTGATCGAGACGTTCTGATAGGTGCGGGCGATCTTGTCGATCTCGTCAATGTAGACGATGCCCCGCTCGGCCCGCTCAACGTCGTAGTTGGCGCTGTGCAGCAGCTTGAGAATGATGTTCTCGACGTCCTCGCCGACGTAGCCCGCCTCGGTCAAGGTCGTCGCGTCGGCGATGGTAAACGGCACATTCAGCATCCGCGCCAGCGTCTGGGCAATCAGCGTTTTTCCGACGCCGGTCGGCCCGATGAGCAGGATGTTGCTCTTCTGCAGCTCGATATCCGCCACCGGGCTGTGGGCGTAAGCGATTCGCTTGTAATGATTGTGAACGGCGACCGAGACAACCTTCTTGGTGTATTCCTGGCTGATGACGTATTCATCGAGGATCGCCTTGATCTCCCGGGGCTTGGGAGTCTCCCGGTATTCGGTCTCGGTCTCCCGGCCGAGGATCTCGTGGGAGATCATGACGCACTCGTTGCAGATGTAAACATGCTGGCCGGTGCCTTTCTGGGCCGGGCCGGCGATCAGTTTCTTGACTTCGCCCTGATGCTTGCCGCAAAAGGAGCAGACCAGCAGGCGTCCGCGAGATTCGTAATCCTGAACCACGATTCTATCGCTCCTTGCTCGGCGCTAAGGTTTTTTCTTCTTACTGGAGATCTTCTGCGGCCGGTAGATCTCGTCGATGATGCCGTACTCCTTGGCTTCTTCCGCGCTCATGAAATAGTCCCGGTCGCTGTCCCGCTCGATGCGCTCCACCGGCTGGCCGGTGTGATAGGCCATGATTTCATTCAAGCGCTGCTTGGATCGAATGATCTCCCGGGCGTTGATCTCGATGTCCGAGGCCTGCCCCTGGATGCCCCCGGCCGGCTGGTGGATCATAATCTTCGAGTTCGGCAGCCCGTATCGCTTCCCCTTCGTTCCCGCGGCGAGCAGGACCGCGCCGAAGCTGGCCGCCAGGCCGACGCACGTCGTCGAGATGTCCGGCTTGATGTATTGCATCGTGTCGTAAATGGCCAGGCCGTCGCTGATGGAGCCGCCCGGGGAGTTGATATACATATGGATATCCTTATCCGGGTCCTCGGACTGGAGAAAGAGCAACTGGGCGATGATGACGTTGGCCGTCATCGAAAAAATGGGGTCGCCGATGAAAATGATCCGGTCCTTGAGGAGCCGGGAGAAAATGTCGTAGAAATACTCACCCCGGCTGGTCTGCTCGAAGATCCGGGGGATGATAATATCATTGCGAATCGGCTGTACGGTGGTCACGGCTTGCTTGCTCCTCCCGTCCCAAAGGTAGCATGGGCATCCTGCCCATGGTGCTATTTCTTCTCCCCGGTGGCCTCGTCTGACGCCGGCTTCGACTCTTCGCTTTGGGGCGGCTCGACTTCGACGACCTTCGCTTTCTCCAGCAGAGAATTCAGCACCTTGTTTTCCAGCGCCAACTGCTGGTAGTACTCGGTCATCTCCTTCTTCTGCATTTGCCGCACAAAGCGGTCAGGGTCGGTTCCTCGCTCGGCCGCCATGCCCTCGATGAAATCGAAGAATTCCGCCTCGCTGAGTTTCATGGATTCCTTCTCGGCGACCTTCTCCAGCAGCAGCCGGGCGCGCACCCGGTGCTCAGCGCGCTGCCGGTTCTCGTTCAAGAGGATCTCTTTCTCGTCGCCGAGCGCGTCGAAGGAAGTGCCCAGCCGGGCCAGCTCCAGGTTCTGCAAGGCGTTGATGTAGCGGAACTCGGCCTCGACCATCCGCTCCGGCACCGGGATGGGGTGCTTCTCCACGAGGCGATTTCGGAGGGCCGCCTTGGCCGCGTCTTGCTTGCGGCGCTCGGCTTCTTCCTGCAAGCCCTCCCGGATGCGCTGGCGCAACTGCTCCAGCGACTCGTACTCCCCGAGGTCCTTGGCGAATTCGTCGTCCAGCTCAGGAAGTTGCCGTTGGCTGATCTGCCGAACCCGCACTTCAAAGCGGGCCTGCTGGCCCCGGTACTTCTCCACCGGGTAGGTCTCGGGGATCTCCAGTTCGATTTCCTTTTCGTCCCCCACCTTCAGCCCCATCAACCCCTCCTCGAAGCCGGGCAGATACTGGCCGTAGCCGACCTCGAGCATAAAATCCTCGTCGGTCGCTTCGGGAAAAGGCTCGCCTTCGCAGGTGGCTTTCACGTCCAGAGTGACAATGTCGTCCTTGGCAATGGCCTGCTCTTCGGGCGCGGGCACCAGGATGGCCATGCGCTGCCGGTAACGCTCCAGCACGCCGTCCACCCGCTCGTCGGTCACCTCGATGCGGGGCACCTCGACTTCCAGCCCGTCATAGCCCTCGACGTCAAAGGCAGGGATGTACTCGAATTCGAGTTTGAACTTCAGCGGAACCGTTCCGAACTCCTGTTCCGTCTCGTCCGGGGCCTTCTCGGTCTCCTCTTTTTCGGCCTTGTCCTTCTCGCCCTGCTTTTCCTTCTCCACCGGGGTTACTTGTGGCTCCCCGATGACTTGCAGCTTCAGCTCCTCCAGGGCTTCCTGGCAAGCCTTCTCGGTGACTTTCTCTTCGGCCTCTTTGCGCACGGCCCGCCCGAAGCGCAACTGGAGCAGGTGCAGCGGGGCGTGACCGGGTCGAAAGCCGGGAATCTGCGCATGCTTGCTCAGTTCCCCGTAGACCGAGTCGATTTCTTTCTTGATCTCTTCCACCCCAACCTCGACAGTCAGCGTCTTCGAGCAGGGGGAATTGTCCACCGTCTCTACAATTTTCAAGGCATTGTCCTCGCGATCCAGAAATCAGGAGTCAGAATCCAGGAGTCAGGAGTCAGAAGTCGGAAGAACAGGGCTCCGCCCCTTTCCTTCCTCCCCGTCGGCTCTCAACTATCCGCTATCCACTATCCACTTTCTTCTCAGTCTGCGAGAGGGGGGACTCGAACCCCCACGGGAAGCCCCACTAGATCCTAAGTCTAGCGCGTCTACCAGTTCCGCCACCCTCGCGCTCGAAGTGGGCCACGGAGGAATCGAACCTCCAACCTTCTGATTAAGAGTCAGCTGCTCTGCCTAGTTGAGCTAGTGGCCCTCGAGGGACAACTCCCGGGGCGTCTCGTCCCCGGGGCGCTGCCCCCGCTCTGGCGGGATGATGGGATTCGAACCCACGACGCCCTGATCCACAGTCAGGTGCTCTAACCGACTGAGCTACATCCCGCATCGAAGGAGCCCGACCGGGCGCGGCCCGGCCGAGTCCCAGCTGGGAATATACCAAAATTCGGCTCGATTGCAAAACTTTCGCCACCCCCGGGGGTGGCGAGCGTGCGTCCCGCTTGGAACAAAGATTAGCATATACCGGAAAGCACAAAGCCTGTCAACGCGAAACCGCCCCGGGGGGGCGGGTGCGCGCAAGGCCCGGGCTGCCGGACAAAAAACCCCTATTGCCCCTCCAGAATCTGCTCGATCTCCTCCATCCGCTTGGTGAACTCGACGTCCTGCTCCAGAGGGGAAGGCTTGGGCTCCTTCGCGGCGTAGTCAAAGCGGAAGACAGCCTCAGTGATCAGGGTTTCGACTTCTTTCAGAAGCGTATCAAGGCGCTGTTGAGGCTCTTCAAGGCCGGCCGCGTAGCTCTGCCGCCTTGCGTCATATTCCGCAAAGACTTGATGAAGGAGCAGCTTGGGATCATCCGTCCAATGGCGGACCAGCTCGGGCTCTCTCTGGTAAAGCTGCGCGACCTGCGGCACAATGCGCTGCTTGATCTCCTTCAGCTGACTGCGGACCAGGTCGAAATACGCCTCCTGCAAAGCGGCCGGGTCCGTCGCGGCCTGCACCTGAGTCGGCAAGGGCTGGAGCAGGGTTTCCCAGACTACCGTGGGATAAAGCCGGGGTTTGGGCGTAGGTTCGGGCGTCGGCCCCGGTGTCGTCGTCTCCTTCGGCGTGGCCGTAGCCTTCGGGCGGGTAGCCGTTGGAGGTTTGATGGTTGGCTCAACCGTCGGCTTCGCTTCGCCTCTTGCGACCTGCCGGGCCGCAGAAGGTTTGGATGGCTTTCCCGGCTGACTCGACCACTTAAACCACAAGACCGCACCACACACCACGAGCCCCAGGATTACGGCCCCCAGATTCGTCAACATTCTCTTACTCATGGAAGTCTTCCTCCGATACTTACGCGATCCGCCAAACTGTTTATATCATACTTTAGTGCAAAGGCTGCCCCCGAGTCAA
>Ga0209164_1003918_pt1 | contig 13741 bp, 8 predicted proteins | sample MTBNYHSulfiMetaG_FD_187458 | JGI IMG/M metagenome (GOLD analysis project Ga0209164, IMG submission 187458) | Enrichment culture microbial communities from rom New York Harbor, USA that are MTBE-degrading - MTBE-NYH (New York Harbor Sulfidogenic)... | ecosystem: Environmental > Aquatic > Marine >...
ATCTGCTCATACTCTTCCTGGGTTGCTTCTGGAGGTACGACCAGAGCCAGGGGGTCACCACTAATGTGTGCCAGTAAGAAAACTATCACTGACACCACCCAGATGACAACCACGCCTTCCACAATGCGCTTTAGAATATACCTTTGCACCTAGACCAACCCCTTCCCTCGGTAAAGCCTAATAACAAGACCTTGACTTTTTGCTACAATTCCACGGGAGCACACCACTACAAAGCCAAGTATTGCTCACTTGGTGAGATCGGGTATTTCCTGCTTTTTTGGAACCTATGTATCACGTGCCCAGCTAAGGCTAGTCCTTCACTTCAAACGAATCAATTCATACATGTTCGAGAAGTAATCACCTTTGCGGAGAGGGTAGCTTTTAATCCTTGGTCCCAACGCTACTAATTTGTCACTCCAGAATCCCTGAGCGTAAATGGCGTTCTTGTAACCGTACCATAGCACGTCTTTAAGTGCCTTCTCCCTCGCAGCAGTATCCATGGTCTTTGTTTTTTCGAGGAGTGCATCCAGATCATCATCAAAGTAGTTGGCATAGGCTGCCTTCGACCACCAGAAGCTCATCGGATGGAAGGCCGCGTCAAACTCTGATTGAAAAGTCTGGATGGCTATACCATCAAGGCTGCGCTCCCTTAGCTTGCCATAGTGGGCAGCAGCATCCCTATAAACAATCTCTGTTTCAATGCCTACCGCTTTAAGGTATCCCGCTATCGCCTCTACCATTTCCTGACCTCCTCCAGGCATTGCGTTAAACACCGTCTTGAAGCCGTTGGGGTACCCTGCCTCAGCCAGCAGCGCTTTAGCCTTGGCCGGGTCATACTGATACTCCTTTATGTCTGGATTGTAGCCAAAGGCATGCGGGAACACAATACTCAAGCCCACGCGGGCGTGGCCATAGAGTATATTGTTAATTATGGCCTGATTATCGATGGCATGGTTCACCGCCAGCCGTACCCTCAAGTCATTGAACGGTGAGTCCTCCACTTTTTTGACGAGGTCCAAGAAAGCAATTATCGTTCCCATCCCGCCAACTGGAACCTTGTCAATTCTGATTCCAGGCGTTGTTTCGAGGTCCTCTACCAAGGAAGCACTGACCCCGTCGGCTATATCTATCTGTCCCGTCTTAAGCATCGCCACCTGAGTCGTCGGCTCCATGACTGTTACAAGGCGTAGCGTCTTAATTGTTGGAATGCGCTCCTTATCGTAGTAACCAGTGAATTCCTCCCACTCCATATAGTTGTCCGTCTCCCAGCTCAGAAACTTAAAGGGGCCGGTAGTCACAGGATGGTCACGGTACCATTCATCGCCCTTCTCCTCAATCACCTTCTTGCAACCTACCGTAAACCAGTTATTAAACGAATGATCCAGCCATGCCGGATCAGGCGCTATAAAATGGAACCTTACCTTATACGGGTCGAGAATCTCAACACTTTCTACTGTATTGCGCAACAGGGTACCACGCCCCGATTTCATCTTAGGATCAATGTAACGCTCGAAGCTGTACTTCACATCTTCAGCAGTCATGCTGCTACCATCATGAAACTTGACATCTTTCCTCAACTCGAAATCCCAGTACATGCCATCAGGGCCTATTGTCCAGGACTTGGCCAGACGGGGCACAATATTGCCCTCCTCGTCCCGGGATACGAGAGACTCAACGTGAGCTGCCTTCCAGACTCGGTTGTTGCCTCCCTTAGCCGAGTGAGGATCTGGATCCTCCATCATCGCTCCGGTCACGCCTAAGGTCACCTTGCCCGTGGGAACTCCCGGCGTGGCTTTCTCCTCCTCGGTTGTCGCTGTGGCACAAGATACAAGCACTAGGGAGAGTACCGCTAAACAGCTCACTATTAGCCACACGATTTGCTTATTCATTTTCTATCCTCCTTTCTTATTATGATGATATTTCAGTTCAACCATAATCAAATTCAATCGCTCTTTCGCAAGAAACCTTACATCCCACCTACATGTTTTCCGTTCAATAGAATCCCAACTGCATAGTATTTTCCTCCTATCATGTCTTTTTAACCTGGACTAAGCAGGAATTGCTGCAGAAAGCACCACCCGGAGAGAACTCATCCCTGGTGAGAACATTGGCACAGCCTCTAAGGTCTCTTCCTTGCTCGTCAGGAGTGTACCAGGCACCAGCCGGTAGAGCTACAACCCCAGGTATGATCCTCTCCGTCACCGTGACCTGAACCAGAACCCTCCCCCGGTCATTAAATACCTCAACCGTATCTCCTGACTGTATTCCTCTAGCTCTAGCATCCACAGTATTTATCCGGATGGTCTGTGGCTCTACCTCCCGCAGCAGAGGGACATTGTCAAAGCTAGAATGAGCCCGGTTCTTGGCCGCAGGATTGATCAGCTGAAGTGGATACTTCTCTGCTAGCGGGTCCTGAGGGCCTTCCCAGGGTGGTATGTACTTAGGAATTGGAGGACAGAGCGGATTGTTAAGATCGGCAATTCGTTGACAGTAGATCTCGATCTTCCCTGAAGGAGTGGGGAAGGGATTGTGCTCCGGGTCTGAGACCTGCTTCTCGAAGGCTATAATCGGTTCTTTCAAGGGCATCTTGTAGAAACCATCCCTCTTGAAAGCCTCAAAATCCGGGACGTCCTCCACCAAATCACTGGACGACCTGAAGTACTCCTGAACCCTCTCGTCTTCTGTCTGGTACTTGAAATCAGTGACACCAAGGCGGGTGGCTAGTTCATAGGCAATGTCATAGTCTGACTTACATTCATATAATGGCTCAATCACCTTCTTCAGATAAAGGTAATAAGGACCAAAACACCAGGGGCGAAGAATACCACCCCCGACTTCCCAATGGCTAGCAGCCGGTAAGACAATATCGGCGAACCTGGCAGTGGCCGTCATAAAGATGTCCTGGACGACGATGAATTCAGGATTCTGCAACGCCTCCTCTGCCTTCCTGGTATTGAGGAACTGGGTAACCGGGTCGCTAGCCGTCACATACAAAAACTTGGCATCAGTAGGGTACCCGCCGGCTTTTCCCTCGAGAATGGCATCCCACATCTTTGCGTAATGCACCCTAGTACTATTGCGTCTGGCAGTGTCAAGGCTGCCACTGGCACCAGCACTGACCGGGCCAATCATACCTCCCACCGGCCCTCTGCCAAAGCCACCAGCACCGCCCCCAGGTATGCCCACGTTGCCTGTCATGCAGGCTAGTGTCGCCATGGCTCTATGGAATTGTTCGCCATAGGCCGTGCGTCCTGCTCCAAAACCAACCAGTACCGAGGCAGGTTTGCTGGTGGCGTATCTTCTGGCCAGGTTCCTGATAGTGCTAGCTGGTACCCCTGTGATAGTTTCAGCCCACTCTGGTGTCTTGGCGGTGCCATCCTCCTTACCAGTAACATAGTCCCTGAACCTATCGAAGCCAATAGTATAGGTATCAAGGAAGTTTTGATCTTGTAGGTTTTCCTCGATCATGACGTGGGCCATGGCAATCAGCATGGCGGCATCTGTGGCCGGCCGAATGGGAACCCACTGGTCAGCTAGAGTAGCCGCCGTGCTGGTTAGTATTGGGTCAACAACAACAATCTCTGCTCCTCTTTCCTTGGCCTGAGCCAGGTAATAGCTGGTATTAGTACTGAAAATAGTGCTGGCTGGATTACAGCTCCAGACGAGGATTAGGCGGGAATTAAGCCAGTTATCACGGGTACTGTCTGTCGCCAGCGTGCCGTAGGTAGCTCGAGAGGCAAAGACATTAGCCTCGGCTGATGGCCCACCCCACAGTGTGACACACCCGCCAAACATTTGCAGGACTCCGCCTATACCACCGGGCCCACCTGTGTACCCTCGCATACCCCCACGGGCATTGAGGAAGATAGCCGAGTTTCCGTAGATCTCCTTGACTCGCTTCAGCTCGTGCGCTACCGTGTCCAGGGCCTCATCCCAGGAAATCCGCTCGAACTCGCCTTCACCACGAGCCCCTGTCCTCTTCAGGGGAAACTTGAGGCGGTCGGGAGCATATACCTTATGACGAAAGGCATAACCCCTGAGGCAAGCCCTTAATTGGGGTTCCTCACCTCGGTCAGTCTCCACCCGAGTAATAACACCATCCTTCACGTGAGCCATCAGTAGACACGCGCCACCGCAATCATGGGCACAACTGGTGGCAATTACCGTTTCAGCTATATTTTCGCTTGCAGACATCATTCTTACTCCTAAAAAAATTAACCTTAGTCTTGAATCTTTCTACTTCTTTCTCTCTCAACTCGACTCGCTCACGCCAGCTGTAACCGACTATATCAATTATCATTTCATCTGTATGCTGACCCAATCTAGTCGACATATATTAACATTTGACTTCTGCACACGGTATAACAGCTCTGGCACCTAACGTGTAGTCACCAGTCTTGTTCTCAAAGCCTTGAAAACTATAGCCGGTTTTAGCTCTGACGAGTATTCGAAGCCCTTAACTTCCCGTAGGTCGCCGTATTTGGCGACAAGCTCATCCAAGGGACCTGCGTCTAGAGCCCGCATGGGACATGCCTCCACACACATTGGCTTCTTACCCTCAGGCCACCGCTCCAGGCAAAGATCGCACTTCTGCATTTTCGCGTTCTCTTCTTGTTCAAACTGCGGTGACTGGTAGGGACAAGCCTCAAAGCAAGGCATCCCGCAGGCATCTTTGCCCAAGCACTGCTCCCTGTCCACCACTACTATCCCATCCTCTGGCCGCTTACTGATGGCATTTGCCGGGCACGCGGGAATACAACTGGGCTCAACACAATGTAGACAAGACAAGGCCAAAAAAGTTACCGAAACATCAGGGAATTTGCCTTCTTCAAGAGTAATCACCCTCATCCAGCTTGCTGATCCAGGGGGTACATCGTGCCAGTCCTTGCAGGCAACACGGCACGTATCACACCCAATACATCGTGACTGGTCAAAATAGAATCCCAACTGCATAGTATTTTCCTCCTATCACGCCTTTTTAATCTGGACTAAGCAGGAATTGCTGCAGAAAGCACCACCCGGAGAGAACTCATCCCTGGTGAGAACATTGGCACAGCCTCTAAGGTCTCTTCCTTGCTCGTCAGGAGTGTACCAGGCACCAGCCGGTAGAGCTACAACCCCAGGTATGATCCTCTCCGTCACCGTGACCTGAACCAGAACCCTCCCCCGGTCATTAAATACCTCAACCGTATCTCCTGACTGTATTCCTCTAGCTCTAGCATCCACAGTATTTATCCGGATGGTCTGTGGCTCTACCTCCCGCAGCAGAGGGACATTGTCAAAGCTAGAATGAGCCCGGTTCTTGGCCGCAGGATTGATCAGCTGAAGTGGATACTTCTCTGCTAGCGGGTCCTGAGGGCCTTCCCAGGGTGGTATGTACTTAGGAATTGGAGGACAGAGCGGATTGTTAAGATCGGCAATTCGTTGACAGTAGATCTCGATCTTCCCTGAAGGAGTGGGGAAGGGATTGTGCTCCGGGTCTGAGACCTGCTTCTCGAAGGCTATAATCGGTTCTTTCAAGGGCATCTTGTAGAAACCATCCCTCTTGAAAGCCTCAAAATCCGGGACGTCCTCCACCAAATCACTGGACGACCTGAAGTACTCCTGAACCCTCTCGTCTTCTGTCTGGTACTTGAAATCAGTGACACCAAGGCGGGTGGCTAGTTCATAGGCAATGTCATAGTCTGACTTACATTCATATAATGGCTCAATCACCTTCTTCAGATAAAGGTAATAAGGACCAAAACACCAGGGGCGAAGAATACCACCCCCGACTTCCCAATGGCTAGCAGCCGGTAAGACAATATCGGCGAACCTGGCAGTGGCCGTCATAAAGATGTCCTGGACGACGATGAATTCAGGATTCTGCAACGCCTCCTCTGCCTTCCTGGTATTGAGGAACTGGGTAACCGGGTCGCTAGCCGTCACATACAAAAACTTGGCATCAGTAGGGTACCCGCCGGCTTTTCCCTCGAGAATGGCATCCCACATCTTTGCGTAATGCACCCTAGTACTATTGCGTCTGGCAGTGTCAAGGCTGCCACTGGCACCAGCACTGACCGGGCCAATCATACCTCCCACCGGCCCTCTGCCAAAGCCACCAGCACCGCCCCCAGGTATGCCCACGTTGCCTGTCATGCAGGCTAGTGTCGCCATGGCTCTATGGAATTGTTCGCCATAGGCCGTGCGTCCTGCTCCAAAACCAACCAGTACCGAGGCAGGTTTGCTGGTGGCGTATCTTCTGGCCAGGTTCCTGATAGTGCTAGCTGGTACCCCTGTGATAGTTTCAGCCCACTCTGGTGTCTTGGCGGTGCCATCCTCCTTACCAGTAACATAGTCCCTGAACCTATCGAAGCCAATAGTATAGGTATCAAGGAAGTTTTGATCTTGTAGGTTTTCCTCGATCATGACGTGGGCCATGGCAATCAGCATGGCGGCATCTGTGGCCGGCCGAATGGGAACCCACTGGTCAGCTAGAGTAGCCGCCGTGCTGGTTAGTATTGGGTCAACAACAACAATCTCTGCTCCTCTTTCCTTGGCCTGAGCCAGGTAATAGCTGGTATTAGTACTGAAAATAGTGCTGGCTGGATTACAGCTCCAGACGAGGATTAGGCGGGAACTAAGCCAGTTATCACGGGTACTGTCTGTTGCCAGCGTGCCGTAGGTAGCCCGGGAGGCAAAGACATTAGCCTCGGCTGATGGCCCACCCCACAGTGTGACACCCCCGCCAACCGCTTGTTTAATTGGTGCTCCTGTGGGACTGCGCCCACCATACAAGATTGCCTGGGTGCCGTAGGTCTCCTTTACCCGTTTCAGCTCGTGCGCCACCGTGTCCAAGGCCTCATCCCAGGAAATCCGCTCAAACTTGCCTTCACCACGAGCCCCTGTCCTCCTCAGAGGAAACTTGAGACGGTCGGGAGCATATACCTTATGACGAAAGGCATACCCCCTGAGGCAAGCCCGCAGTTGTGGTTCCTCGCCTCGGTCAGTCTCCACCCGGGTAACCACGCCATCCTTGACGTGAGCCATCAGGAGACAGGCACCACCGCAATCCATGCCGCAACTGGTGGCAATTACCGTTTCAAAGGTATTTTCTCTTGCCGGCATCACTCTTACTCCCTTAAACAAAGATTAAACTAGGCTTTGAAAGCATAAGCCCCCACTATACACACTGGGTTTTCCTAAGTCACCATCGAACGCGGCTCTTACATCTTTATATCACTCCTTTGTCCCTAAGCTCGGCTATTTCATCCCAGGTATAACCTGCTACTTCAATTAGAACCTCCTCGGTATGCTGACCGAGCTCCGGAGCAGCATGTCTCAACCTTCCGGGTGTGGCACTTAGGTTAACGGGGATACCAACGTACTGGACTTTCCCTCCGACTGGATGTTCAAAATCTATGATATAGTCGTTCGCTAATACCTGGGGATCATGAGGCAAGTCCTCATGGTTTTGAACCTGGGCAGAAATAAGGTCCTCCTTCCACAGTAAGTCAAGCCATTCGCCTACATTCTTGGTGGCAAACAACTTATCCAAAATAGAAATCAACTCCTGGCAATTTTCACCCCTGACAGTGGAGTTACTAAATCTGGTATCGTTCTCTAGTTGTTCAATACCTAGCACTTTGCAAAAGCGTGACCAGTATCTATCTGACTGTAGCATAGAGAGAACAAGCCATTTGCCATCCTTACACAGATACACGTTCCATAGCGGGTTGGTACGCTCGATTCTAGGTACCCTCCGTCTCTGCTGGAATTCAAGATTGAATAGAGAACCTTGGATAATGAGACCCTGGAGCCATATCTGGCCACCCAGGAGAGAAACGTCCACCTGTTGACCTACCCCAGTTCGTTCTCGTGCCAGGAGCGCTAGCACAATACCGTAAGCCAGAAGCGTTGCCCCTGTCTGGTCCGCAATTGATGATGCTGCATCAGGCGGGGCTCCTGGCTCACCCGACATAGTCATGATGCCTCCCCTCGCCAAGGCTATTATATCGAAGGCTGGCCTCTCTGCCTCCGGTCCCTTAAGTCCATATCCTGAGCCGCTGGCGTGTATAATCCTTGGGTTAACCTGGTACAAAGATTCGTAGTCCACACCTAGACGTTTTGCTACCCCGGGTCGAAAGTTCTGTAAGAACACGTCCGACTCTTTGACCAATCGATGTAAAATTATCTTTGACTCAGGGTGTTGCAGGTTGAGTGTTACACTCTTCTTATTTCGGTTGTTATTCTCAAAATACCAGTTAAGAGTAGTTGTCTCTGTGCCTAGAACACTGGTAATTCCACGCCCTGGGTCGCCCCCATCGGGGCGCTCCAATTTGATTACTTCCGCGCCCATGTCAGCGAGCATGGTTGCGGCCACCGGGCCTTGTTGCCACATGGACAAATCTAGAACCCTGTATCCTTCCAAAGGCATAGCCATCGTCACCTTCCCCCTTTCAGTTGCCTGAACGATTAACTGTCCTAATTAACGATGTGAGCCCTGGAGTACCAAGGTCTACCTTACTCCGATCATTTGCTCCTTCATATCTTGGTCAACCCAGATATACTTAGGAAAGTCCATATTGGAACCCCAGTAGCCGACGACGAGTTCACCACTATAGTTCTTGACCCACGGCTGCCAGAAGTTGTAGACGTATGGCGTTGGCAACACTAGCGTGTAGGCCTGCTCAAGTAGGTATGGGCTGATTTCTTTCTGAATTTCGTCCCTCTTGGGCTTGTCGAAGTAAACGGCTGTCATATCGTCATAGGCTTTATTAATAACGGGGTCGTTAATCATGCTGTAGTTGGCCGCTGCTGGTACACCGTCAAAGGCCACCTGTCTGGAGAGCTTATAAGTTTTGGAGGAGTTCTCATAATAAAGGTACATCGCGTTGTGTGCCTTATTTATCATAATAGAAGTTACGGCGGCAGTTTCTTTTACATCCAGCACTAGGTCAACGCCAACCTTAGACCAGTAGTCTTTGATGATAGAGAGAAAGTCTGCGCTACCTGCGGTGCAAAGAATTTCAGTCTGAAATCCATTGGGATAGCCAGCCTCAGCTAGAAGACTCTTGGCTCTCTCCGGGTTATAGGTAAATAGGTCCCTCACCGATTGAGGGTACTTCTCCAGCGGAATGTAAATGTCCTGATATTCCGCGATGGGTAAGATAGGGAAGCATATCAGCTCGGCGTGACCACCGTAATAGTCGCGGACGATTGCCTGCTGGTCTAAAGCCATATGGAGCGCATGCCGTACCCTGATGTCATGGAAGGGTAGCTCCGGCTTGTCAATCCTCCAGGATATTATGGGTACATTATCGGGCAGAAACTCGAGGTATTTAAGCTCTGGATTTGTCTTCATTAAACTCTCCGCATCCTCCCAGGCTACCGCCGCTGGTGGACCCTGACCGCCATGCCAGTCAAGCTTGCCGGTCCGCAGGGCAGCCAGCCGGGTAGAGAAATCTGGTATGATGAGTGCCTTGAGACCATCGAGATAGGGTAGAGTATTCTCTGGCATTAGTGGGTCTTTCATCCAGTAGTTTGGATTCTTTATGAAGGTTGCCACGCTCCCATGAACATAGTCCGTCAGAATAAATGCCCCTGTGCCAACAGAGTTCCTCCAATCCTCCATGTCTCCGTATTTCTTTACTACCTCTGGCGGATATATCTTGAGAAACGCGCTAACCATCTCATATATCATGCCCGTCTTTCCCGGCACACACTTAACAATGACCGTCCAATTGTCCGGTGCGGTAATCGACTCGATATGGGTTTTCCAGGGATAAGCGGTGGCAACGTAAGACCTGGGGGCATTCCATGCCCGTGTGAAGGCAAAAAGCACATCCTCGGCGTCCATTTCCCTCCCGTTTACTAGTCGGCTAGCCTCGTTTTCGGGGTCAAGAGCAAAGTGGACCCCTTTACGGATGTGGTAGACAAGCGTGTTGGCGTCGGGCATCTCCCAGCTCTCAGCTAGCTGCCCCATCTGGACCTCTTTCGCCGGCATCAGAGGATACATCCAGCTAGCTTCACCGGTTCCAGCTGGCCCCCTGGACCAGTCTCCCTGTATCAGTTGTTCGTTAGTATGTATGTAGGTGCTAACCGCGGCCACGTTGTACAGGTTATCATCAAAGTTTATTGGGTCATATGTAAAGACCTGTTTGAATACCCCGCCGTACCTCGGCTTCTCTATCTCCTTTTCTACTACCGTGCCGTCCAGCTTGGTCAGCCTCACCTTCACCATCTCCGCTTTTTCCTCCACCACCTCTTCCTCAGGTTTTGCTGGCTTCTCTGTGGTTGGTTTTGATGGCTTTTCCGTGGCTGGCGGCGCTGGTTTTTCCTCTTCTGGAGACACCGCTGGCGCACAAGACGCCAGCACCAAAGCTGACACCATCAAGCAACTGACCACAAACCATACGATCTTCTTTTTCATTTCCCCCCTCCCTTAATTTTAATTGGCGATACTTTATTGTTCCTCTCGTGCAATCATTCACCTATTGTTTCTTTGCTTTAAATACAACCGATGGCCCTACACGAGCCAGATAGCGGAAACCTTCGACTTCCTTGGTGACACCATTTTTGATTTTGATTTCAGCCATTGAGCTAAAACTGAGAGCATACAACGGACAGGCGGCAACACAAATAGGTTCCTTTCCCTCAGCCAGTCTATCAAGACAGGCGTCACACTTTTCCATCTTGGCACCTGGCTGTTCCCTGAATCTGGGAGCATCATAGGGACAGGCTTTCAGGCAGAGATATCCGCATTCCTCTCCCCCAAGACACTTACTCTGGTCTACAATTACTATTCCGTCCTCAGTGCGCTTAGATATGGCCTTGGGAGGGCAAACCTTAACGCAGGGGGGATCAGCACAATGGAAACAGGGGAGGAACAGCCATTTGACTCGCAGGTTAGGGAAAGTCCCATGCTCCTGTTCGAGGATAGTGATGTAGTCAATTGCATCCTCATCTTCGCTATGCCATTGCTTGCAGGCGAGAACGCAGGCTTCACAGCCGGAGCACCTTGACTGATCAAACAAGAAACCTAATTGCACCTGAGACCTCCTTTTCGGCTTACGCTCTACTCACTTCAACGAAAGTGGAATTGCTTACAAAACCTCCGCCCGGTGAGTGGCGACCCTCAATCAACACGTTACCGCATCCTCCTTCATCAATTCCTTGCTCATCAGGTCTGTACCATGCACCCTGTCCTATTCCCACTACTCCGGGCATTATTCTTTCCGTGACCTTAGCCGTAATACGAAGTATGCCCTGATTGTTTTGTACATTTACTAAATCACCATTTTCTATCCCTCGGCTTCGGGCGTCTTGGCAGCTTATCCACACAGTCTGTGGTTCTACTTTTTTCAGCCAGTCTACGTTGTCGAAACAGGAATGAGCCCGAACCCTGTGATGAAAATTAACCAGCTGTAAAGGATATTTATCCTGCTCCTCTGGTTTATACTCGATGTATTTAGGAATAGGGGGGATATCAAGCTGGTCAAATTCGGCAAGACTCGAAGAGTAAATCTCGATCTTTCCCGAAGGCGTGGGAAAAGGATTATTCTCCGGGTCTTCAATCTGTTTCTTCAACGAGATAGCTGGCTTCTCCAAGGGTATTCTCCACAGTCCATCCTTTTTAAACTTACTGAAATCAGTTATGTCTCTGACCAATTCTGGCTCAGTGCTGACCATATCCTTCTGCGTTTCCTCGGGAGACTTTTCCTCATAGCCAATAATCCCTAGCCGTGGAGCCAGTTCACAGCATATTTCGTAGTCTGATTTTGTTCCCGGTAAATCGTCGATGGCTTTGTTTATGCAGATATGATAAGCCCCTGAGTACCAAGGTCTTGTCAGGTCATTTCTTGCCCAGTGGGTGTTAACTGGCAGAATAATATCAGCAAATTTAGCTGTAGGGGTCATGAATTGTTCGTGCACTATTACCGATTCGAGTTGGTGCAACGCTTCTATCCCCTTGTTCGTATCACAACACTGGTTCAGCGGGTTCATCGTGGCAACATATAAGAGCTTTATATCAGATGGATAACCTCCTGCTTTACCTTTAAGGACTGCATCCCAGACCTTTGTCCAGTGGACTCGAGTTTGGTTACGACGAGCAGTATCTAGAGTACGCTTAAACACTGAAGCGTCAATATCACGTCCTTGTTCGTAGGGGGTATGGGAATAAACCGACATAGTTCTACCCATGTGAGTAGCAATACCCAGGACGCGGTCAAATCCTGCAGCACTGCCTCCTGAAATACCCACGTTACCGGTCATACAGGCCAATGTAGCTGCAGATCGGTGGAACTGCTCACCGAAGATTGTTCTGCCTGGCGCAAAACCGGTAACTAGGGCTGCTGGCCTGGTTTTCGCGTATTCTCTGGCCAAGTCTCGTATTGTTTCGGCGGGGACACCCGTAATAGCCTCAGCCCATTCCGGCGTCTTCGGTATAGAATCATCATCACCGAGAACATAACTTTCAAACTTTTTGAAGCCGATGGTATGTTTCTCTAGGAAAGCAGCATCATGCAGATTCTCTTTTATCATCACGTAAGCCATGCTGATTAGCATAGCCGTGTCAGTACCCGGCTTTATGGGTATCCACTGGTCAGCAAAGACAGCCAGCGAGCGAGTAAATCTGGGATCGACACCGATGATCCTGGCTCCCACTTCTTTGGCTCTGGTCAGTTGATAACTCGTGCCGGTGCTGAAGATGGTTTCTATAGGGTTCCAGCCCCACATTATTATCAGGCGTGAATTTGCCAGGTCATCCCGCGAGTTACCGGTTGTCAAAGTTCCATATGTGGCTCTGGAGGCAAAGACGTAAGCCTCTGCAGAGGGGCCGCCCCAGCAACTGATACACCCTCCAAACATACCTAGTAACCGTGGAACACCGGAGTGTATTGTTCCAATATTTCCACTGAGATAGGTCATCATTATGGCTTGATTACCGTAGGTCTCTTTGACTCGCTTCAACTTTGCTGCTATTGTATCGAGTGCTTCATCCCAGCTTATAGCTGTAAAATTACCTTCGCCTCTCGCCCCCACTCGCTTTAGAGGGTACTGCAGGCGGTCTTTGGAGTAAACCCGTTGCCGGAGCGCGTAGCCTCTTATGCAAGCTCTCAGGCTTTCGTCCGGTTCCATACGGGTCACCCTACCGTTCTCAACATATAGAGTATATGGGCATCTGCCACCGCAGTCATGACAACCGCCAGTGTGTACTACATGAGTTTCAAAATTTTTTGTTTTTTCATCGTTGTCAGACAAATCAAATCCCTCCCTTGCTTATCCCTATTGTCCTCAGTTAAGCCGCATTTCGTTCTATACACATCACCCTTTTAGGGCCCTGCCGCTAAGCCCGATTACACCCAGGGCTCCGCACACGGGAGGGGAGAAGCCAACACCACACTTCTGGAGCCAGCACCCTGCTCCAGCATTACCCTGGTTTCCCCCGGCAGGGCCCACCTTCAAATGTGAAATACTGATTTTTGTATATGTCGTCATCGAGCTACGTGCCCGATAATTATACATCTTTTCGAATATCTGTCAAGTTATTCTAGAACCAAGTAATGCTCCGGAATCTCGATGTACGGACGCTTTCAACGAAAAGGCCCCACTAAGGGAGAGGAAAGGGATGCAATTGTTTCTTCTAATTCTACAAGATGGGCTCTCGTGCAATGCGGTGGGATTGCACGAAAGTCAGTTTTGTTGGCCACCATGCCGCTTGTAAAACAAGACGCCTGTTGTCAGGTTTCTTAATTAG